>CEUS01280322.1_pt1 | contig 31629 bp, 32 predicted proteins | sample 427031 | NCBI WGS metagenome assembly CEUS01 (sample SAMEA2622837, study PRJEB7988) | marine metagenome | biome: marine biome (ENVO:00000447); feature: marine epipelagic mixed layer (ENVO:xxxxxxxxx); material: "saline water (ENVO:00002010), including plankton (ENVO:xxxxxxxx)" | depth 140 m | reverse complement strand
CCTCCACCGTTCAAAAGCTTTCCAAGAAGCCGTGCGCGAACAGTTCGGAGACCGCAGCAAGGTCACTTACAAGCTGCACCCTCCCTCGATGAGACGGCTTGGACTTGAGCAGAAAATAGGATTAGGCCGCTCTGGAGATGTTGCTTTCGCACTGTTACGCAGGATGAAGTTCTTACGCGGAACACCGTTGGATATATTCGGCAACACAGCGCATCGCAAGATGGAACGGGACCTAATCAACGAGTACCAAGAGATGATCGATCAAGCACTAACCGATCTTCGTCCTGAGACCTATGACAGAGCGGTTCAATTAGCAGAACTTCCGGACATGATTCGCGGCTACGAAGGAGTCAAGGAAGCAAACGTTGAGAAGTTCCGCCAGGCCGCAAACGAAATCTTGAGTTAACGAGAACACGCGAGCTCAAATTTTAAGTATCGGTACAGTCGTATTGCTAGAGGCGAAAGCTGATATTGAGCAGTTCTTAGCTGCCTTGAGATCTGTTGATTAACTGTGTGAATGTGGTCGAGAACGACCAGACTAGAGGCATGGACATGCGGGACTTAGACGTTGCCGATTCAGTGCTCAACCTCGTAGGAAACACCCCACTGGTGAACCTGCCGAAAATAGGAGAACAATCGCCGTGCCCCATAGTCGCAAAGCTTGAGACGACGAACCCTGGTGGCAGCTCTAAAGACCGCCCAGCATTAACCATGATTGACGAGGCGGAAAAGGCTGGTCTCCTGAAGCCGGGAGGCACCATTATTGAACCGACGTCTGGCAACACTGGGGTCGGTTTGGCCATAGTCGCCGCCCAACGTGGTTACGACTGCATCTTTGTTATGACAGACAAAGTTAGTAGCGAAAAGGTCACTCTCTTAGAGGCCTATGGCGCTGAAGTAGTCGTCTGCCCGGTGGCGGTAGCGCCAGATGATCCACGTTCGTATTACTCAACTGCGGAACGCTTAGTTAAAGAGGTCCCCAACGCGTACCGACCGAACCAATATCACAATCAAGCAAACCCGAAGGCACACTATGAGTCCACAGGCCCTGAAATATGGGAACAGACCAAAGGTCGGGTAACCCATTTTGTTGCAGGAGCAGGCACTGGAGGGACAATTACCGGCGTTGGCAAGTTCTTGAAAGAACAGAACCCTGAAGTGCGGATAATTGCGGCTGACCCAGTCAATTCGGTTTATTCGGGAGGTAACGGCCGCCCCTACCTCGTCGAAGGCGTCGGTGAAGACTTCTGGCCCGATACTTATGACCCGGAAATAGTTGATTCGACTATCGCGATAAGTGACGCTGATTCTTTTTCTATGGCGCATCGAGTCACGATTGAAGAAGGAATTCTCATTGGCGGCTCGGGAGGAACAGCGGTTGCTGCGGCGCTAGAAGCAGCGAAGGGCTTGACAGCGGACGACTTGGTGGTCGTCCTGATCCCAGATAGTGGTCGCGGGTACCTGAGCAAAGTCTTTGACAAAACCTGGATGGCAAATATGGGTTTTTCGAAGTGTGAAGGGTTCAGCGTTGCCGACCTACTCGGGTCTGGATCAAACGCCCAATCAGAATTGGTCTACGTCGCACCTCAGACCAAGATCCGCCACGCAATTGAAACTATGCGGCAACATGGGCTATCGCGTGTGCCGGTAGCAAAAGGTGAAATGCCGATAGCAGCTGCCGAAGTCATGGGGTCGCTTTCGGAAGACTCTCTGATGCAAAAATCTTTTGATACTAACGATTTCCTTGACCGGCCTGTTGAAGAAGCGCTGGACCCGGCTCTGCCTGTTATCGGACTTGGGGAATCGGCGATCAGTGCGGTAAGCAAACTTGAGAATTCACCGGTTCTATTAGTGCTTGATGCCGGTAAGCCACACACCTTGCTGACAGAATCACATGTAATGAACTCTGAGATCGCTAAACAACATTTGGAGGAGGACGCGAAATGATGGGCGGTGACCCCCTCCTTTCGGGCTTCGAAGACCCGAATGAATATGGCTTTGAAACACGCGCAATTCGAGCTGGTCAACCTCATGACCAACGAACCGGGGGTGTAGTCACACCAATATCAATGTCCACCACCTTCGCACAGGATTCACCAGGCTCGCCGAAGAACGGATACGAATATTCCAGAACCGGAAACCCAACGCGCCACGCTTACGAAGCCTGCGTGGCTTCTTTAGAAGGTGCCCAATACGGCTTTGCTTTCGCTAGTGGACTCTCCGCCGAAGATGCCCTATTTCGACAACTGACCCCGGGATCTCAAATCCTGTTAGGCAACGACGCTTACGGAGGGACCTTTCGGTTGATCGATAGTGTCCACGGTAAGAAGTCAGGGTTAGCAAATGCGGCAGTCGATCTCACGAAACCAGAACAAATCAAAGAAGTCTGGACCCCCGACTCAAGGATGGTCTGGTTAGAAACACCAACAAATCCCATGCTTTCGGTCTTCGATATTCAAGCAATCTCCGATGTAGTGCACGACCTAGGAGGCATGGTCGTAGTTGACAACACGTTTGCGACTCCCTACTTGCAGCAGCCATTAGCTTTAGGTGCCGATGTCGTAGTTCACTCAGCCACCAAGTACATCGGCGGTCACAGTGACGTGGTTGGAGGGTTCGTAGCGACCAACAACGAGTCGTTAGCCGAGGATCTGGTCTACATACAGAACGCGGTTGGTGCTATTCCCAGCCCATTTGACTGTTACCTCGCCTTAAGAGGGGTTAAGACACTGCCTGTGCGTATGGACCGGCACTGCGAAAACGCTCAGCTGATCGTCGACGTATTGGACGAACATGATGCTGTTAGCCAAGTTTTGTATCCAGGGTTGAAAGATCACCCGGGCCACGAGGTAGCCAAAAGGCAAATGAAAAACTTTGGTGGGATGGTGAGCTTTCGACTAGCAGGAGGGCAGGCTGCTGCTGAACGTCTTGTGACCCAAACCAAGGTGTTTACACTTGCCGAGTCCCTTGGAGCGGTTGAGTCACTTATAGAACACCCGGGAGTGATGACCCATCTCTCGGTCGCCGGATCGGCGCTCGAAGTCCCAGATGACCTCATTCGTATCTCGGTAGGCATCGAATCAGCTGATGACCTAGTGGCAGACCTTGTTCAGGCACTCGACCAAGCGGGCTGACACCTTTTCGGCACCTCAGGCAGAATTTACAGTGCCGTAACACAAACGAAACTGCGTGATGATTTTCCTTGTCTAACTTCTATCGGAGCGGATCCCATCCGCGCGGAAGGAAGATCAAATGGAAGGCAATATCGCCTGGATCCTGACCTCTGCTGCCTTGGTGCTTTTTATGGTGCCGGGGTTAGCCCTTTTCTATGGAGGTATGGTCAGAGCCAAGAACGCGTTGAACATGTTGAACATGAACATGTGGTGCTTAGGGATTGTGCCCGTGGTCTGGGTGCTGGTCGGATTTAGTTTGGCGTCAGGCGATAGTGGTCGAAGCTGGCTTGGCGACTTGAGCGTCATTGGCATGAAGGGCATTCACGATGCCGAAGGAATAGCAACATTCGCGTTTCTTATGACATTCGCATGTATTACCCCAGCCCTGATTTCCGGAGCTGTTGCGGACCGTATGAAATTCTCTGCCTGGATGATCTTTGTGCCAGTTTGGTCTCTGGTTGTTTACGCTCCCGTTGTCTACTGGGTCTACGGTGCAGACGGCTGGATCTTTAATCTGCCTGCGCATGACTTTGCAGGCGGTACAGCGATTCACGTCAACGCAGGTGCTGCAGCATTGGCGCTGGCAATTGTGCTCGGTAAGAGAACAGGCTGGCCTCAGAACCGCCCCGCGCCGCACAACATCCCATTCGTCATGCTGGGAGCCGGAATTCTCTGGTTCGGGTGGTTCGGCTTCAACGCTGGGTCAGCTTTAGCTGCCGACGGGGCGGCAACTCAAGCGTTCGTCAATACCTTCATAGCGGGCGCTGCAGGCATGGTTGCATGGATGATCGTAGAAATGGCCAAGACAGGCAAGGTCAGTACCATCGGAATGGCATCGGGCATAGTCGCCGCATTAGTCGCCATAACACCAGCCGCTGGATTTGTCGGATCGATGCATTCGTTTGTCTTCGGGGCTTTGGCCGGAGTCATCTGTTTCTTTGCCATCGAGGCAAAGTTCCGCTTCGGTTTCGACGACAGTCTTGATGTCGTTGGTATCCACTTTGTAGGTGGTGCTGTTGGCGGAATTCTGCTTGGATTTATGGCTGATTCCTCGGCGGTTCCTGGTGGCGACTTCGCAAATGGTGTGTTCTTTGGTGGAGGGATCCTCCTGTGGAATCAGATCCTCTCAATAGCCGTTGTCACTGCCTTCTCGTTCGTAGCCACCTACATAATCGCCAAAGTCCTGGACAAGACGATTGGACTTAGAGTCACGGAAAGCACTGAGATGACAGGCCTAGACGTCAGCGACCATGGCGAAGCCGCCTACGTGATGGAGCCCTAATCTCCGCAGAAGTACTTCCACGAAGTCCGCCGATCGAGGCGGCATTGAGGACAGGTAACCGGTCGTTTGATCCCCTTACGACCTGAATAGCGAGCTCGCATCGAACCCAAATCGATGCGAGCTTGCTACTTTTCTTCACGTGACAAAAGACAATGAAGGCCCAGAGCAGTTTGCTCAACAGCGGTGGCAACGAACGCCAGACTCAACCGAAGTGATTCTTCTGCGGCACGGAGCCTCGCAACCATTTGTGCCCGGAGAACCGTTCCCACTCATCGAGGGTCAAGGTGATCCACCGCTGTCAGAGATAGGCGAGCGACAGGCTCAAGCATCAGCTGTTCGACTAACCCAAGAACCAATAACAGCTTTGTATGCAACGAATATGCAAAGAACCCAACAAACGCTTGCGCCCCTAGGTACTGCCCTGAACATTGACATAGCTATCGAAAGAGACCTTAGAGAGATTGGGCTCGGTGAATGGGAAGGTGGTCTATTACGACAAAAAGCAGCAGAAAATCACCCCATTTACGAACAGATGCTGAGAGAACAACGATGGGATGTTATCCCCGGAGCGGAAAGCAACGAGGAGTTCGGCGGCCGATGTATGGACGCCTTGAACCAAATAGTTCTGCGTCACCCGGGAGAGCTGATTCTATGTGGCGTACACGGCGGGGTGATCGGTTCGCTCCTCGCTCAAATAGCACAATCCAAACCATTTGCATTCGGAGGAGCTGACAACTGCTCCATCAGCCAGATCGTATGGACTCAAGGTGATTGGGCTGTCCGACGCTTCAATGACAGCAGTCACCTGTTCGAACAACTCCACCATGGGTAACAGCCATCAAAAGGCGAGCAACTTTTTACTTGTTGCCCAAAAATGCGCTAAGCGCAGAGGTCAGATAGGCAGGATCGGAGGAGCCAGCCATCTCACGTGCTGAATGCATCGATAATTGAGGGCTTCCCACATCGACGACTGACATTCCAAGTTGAGCGGCAGTGATTGGACCAATTGTGCTGCCACACAACAAGTCGGTCCGGTGCGCGTATTGCTGAAAGGGAACGTCAGCTGATTGGCAAGCTGCCTGGAACAACGCACTGCTCTCCGCGTCGGTCGCGTACCGAACATTTGCGTTGAGTTTGATCACCGGACCTGCGTTCAAAGCGACACGATGCTGGGGTTCGTGGCGGTCGACATAGTTCGGATGAACAGCATGCGCTCCATCTGCTGACACGCAAGATGATTTGGTCAAAGCGCGAAGAAACTGTTCCCGGGATACAGCCCTTGTCGCTGCGAGCCGTTCTAAAGCATTCGACAGCATCGGTCCTCGAGCACCACTAGATGACTCGCTTCCGACTTCCTCGTGATCGAATAACGCCACTACGGAAATCGTGTCGTCCTCTACAGTCTCGATTCCACTTAACGCTTCCAACGCTGCGTGGCAGGAAGCAAGATTATCTATCCGAGGCGCAGCATAAAATTCTTCGTTACGTCCCAGAGGTGAAGCTGGAGTGAGGTCATGGCACATAATGTCCCAGGACAGAACGTCTGAATCATCCACACCAAGTTCGTCAGCAAGGAAGGAACGAAACGCACCCTCCTCAGTGTCACCGAGTCCCCAGATTGGAACGAGGTGTGACTGGCGGTCTAACTTCAGACCATCGTTAACGTCTCGATCTAAATGAATTGCCAGTTGAGCTACGCGAAGCAACGGCCGATCGACCTGGATCAAATGTGTTTCCCGACTGCTTTGGTCGCCAACCACTACTCGGCCGGAAATACCCAAGTCGCGATCAAGCCAAGAATTTAGGAGTACGCCCCCGTAGATCTCTACACCCAATTGTCGGTAGCCCACTTGGCTGAGATCAGGGTTTGGTTTAATTCGTAGATTCGGGCTATCAGTGTGAGCACCAACTAACCGGAAGCGGAGTCGATCGGGATTTAGTTGCCTGCTGAAGGCAGCTGCTACAACAACACCACCCCAACTCACCACAATGCGGTCGCTATCGCCCCATTCGTCACTGGGGCCAAACCGATCGAAGCCTGAGGCGACTAGATCGTTGGCAGCGTTATGAGCAGCGTGATAGGGCGAAGGAGCCGCATCAATCCAACCCAAGAGTCGTTCAAGTATTAAGTCAGGCATTGCCACCTCAAAAACTAGAAAACTGTGAGATAACTTCCTCACCAAAGTTACTGAACTGAGATGGATCCATAGGAGGAACAATCATCCGAGTTACACCGATCTCCGCCAACTGCTCGACATAATCAGGAGTTGTAGGCCCCCCGGCTGTGAATTCGAGCGCTTCTGGGTCTCTCCCACACTCCTCTGCACAGTGTCGAGCGTGATCAAACAGAGCAGCTAGTTCGTCAAAGTTTCCTCGCCCGGGAAAGAACCCGTCACCTAGCTCTCCAGCCCGACGAGCGGCACGCCGACTATGACCACCCACAATGATGGGAACATGCCCGCTCGCGGGCTGCGGACGACTGTATACATTGCTGAAGTTCACGAACTTGCCACGGTAACTAGCGGTATCTGACCCCCAAGCCTTTTTCATGGCTTCAAGGTATTCGTCGGTGCGATTACCTCGGTCATCGAAAGAGACGCCAAGAGCGTCAAATTCTTCCTCCAACCACCCGGACCCAATCCCGAGGATCATGCGACCCTTAGATAAACGATCCAAAGTAGCTACCGCCTTGGCGGTCACTAGGGGGTTTCGTTGCGGCATGATCATCACACCTGTAGCCAAGCGGATCTTGTTGGTAGCCGCCGCAACGTAAGAGAGCCAGATCAAGGGATCAGGAATATCGAAATCTTCTCTTCCACCTGGCATCCGCCCATCCTTCGCGTACGGATATTGTGATGCATATCCTGCCGGGACTACCACGTGTTCAACAGTCCAAATCGATTCGCACCCGGCGGCCTCGGCTGCTTGGGCGAGCTCAACGGCAGCATCAGGCTCCACAAATGGACCGGTGTTAGCAAACATGACTCCAAATTTCATGGCCTGACCCTAGTGGCCGCTGAGCATTTGGGCTCTACTGTGCAAGTGTGCTGAATGCTGCCTACGAAAATGTAACTAGATCTGTGACGGTCGCCTTCATAGGTATCAACGTCATGGTGTTTGTGTTCACGCACGACATGACCCTCATAGGTGGCGCTTCATTGCAGCAAGATTCACTGGTGCAATGGGCGACCTACGGATTTCCGGTGGCGGAGTTAAGTGAGTGGTGGCGCTTAGCAACGGGAGCATTTCTCCATGCTGACATTCGGCATCTCCTGCTCAACATGATCATGTTTTTTCTTTTAGGGCGACGACTTGAAAGGCAGACAGGCCCCGCAGTATTTATTGCGGTCTGCGTGGCCAGCATGATGTGGGGCTCAGCCGGGGCCCTCTTAGCAGCTCCAAATACGGCGGTCGTTGGTGCTTCAGGCGTTGTCTATGGGGTGATGGCTTCGGTTTTAGTGGTCGAACGACTGAGCGGCCGAGATCCGTGGAGCGAAGGCTTAGGCACCTTAATTATCGTCAACGTGGTCCTCTCCTTTGTGATCCCGGGGATCTCAATTGGGGGTCACTTAGGAGGTTTATGTGGAGGACTTTTATGTGGTTGGACAGCCGGTGACCAACGCCGAATTCGTGCATTGCGAGTATGGATAATCCTATTGATACTTGGCTTTTCTGGTTGCTTACTAGGGGTCATGGCCGCTAATACCTGGCTAAACCCCCTACTCTAAAATTTTTAGGGCCCCGACTAAACGGACACGAAGTGTCTTGCTTTACCAAGTGCCAATAATTGGTTGGACATATCTGAGTTGTTCGGGCCAGTTCTGATCCCACGGGAAAGCAGCAGTGCGGTCTGGCCAAACAAATTGGCAGATTCTCCATGGTTGATCGCCGTATATGAGGTTCAGAGTCGGAAAATAATCAGCAAATTCAGCGACTTCGATATCGAGAAGAACACTTTTCTGTTCATTATCTAAAAGTCCGGTAAAGACCTCTCCGAAAGGAATTGTTCCGCCAAGCCTCAGATGGTTGACGATCAAGTCGAGTAACCCGCGAGCGGCGACGGGGGCTAACCCAAAGATGACTAGCTCAGGGTGCCCAACGAGGGCTTCGAGGCCAAAGGTATATGAATAAGCGGCGCGGAGATGTTCTTGACTCGATGGGGCGACAGGTTCAATACCCCAACCATGGGTCTCAAGCATCCAAGAGAGCTTTTCCTCATGTTCCATGGGTTCATAGGCTGGATCTGTCATTTATCTCGTCGTTTCCTCGGTCATTTTCGAAACTCGTGATCACCGCTGCTTATTGCTATAGCTACGATCACCGACCCGATGCCCAGACACTCACTCCAACTAGGCGATTGACCCAAACTTAAGACACCAACAACGGTGGCGGTGACGGGAAGTAGAGCTTGAAGGAAAGCAAATCTAGACCGGGTGATTTGCCGCATTACAAATTGGTCAATGCCATAGGGGATGACATTAGAAAGTATTGCCGCAGCTAAGGCCAAACCGAGGATCCGAGGATCAGCGAATGCGACGTTAAGTTCCCCTAGGCCTGATGGACTAATGACAACTGCGCCGATGAGCATTCCCACACCTAAACCATCGACAGCTAAACCATCTTGAGCGACACGGTGCCCAAGAACGATGTAGCCGGCCCACATTGCTCCCGCCAACAGCGCAAAAAAGACTCCCAACAAGGTGCCATCACCTTGAACTCCGGCAAGTACCAAGACACCAGACGCTGCAAGGACGAGCGCTCCTGCCGATCTCGTTGTTCTTGTACCAATGGCCGCAACAGCTATCGGTCCCAAGAACTCGATCGCCACCGCATTTCCGAGAGGTAGACGGTCCATCGCCAGGTAGATGAACAAGTTCATTAACGCTAGGGAAGCTCCGAAGGCCCCGGCCCAAAAGAAATTCTGCTTGCTCCAAGAGCGTCGCCATGAACGGCGAAAGGCGATAAGAAGCAATGCTGCTCCTAAAACTCGAAGAAAGGCCACTCCTCCCGGCGCAATCTCGTCGAATAAACCAATGGCGGTAGCGGCACCAAGATATTGAGATATGCCACCAATTATGAATAAGACTTCAGGAGCGGGCCGAACAGAATTCATTTCTAGATGCTCACCGTCGTTCCGATTCCCCGATTCATCGCTGTATCCAAGGCAATTGAAGACGCGACAGCGTCTTGTGCCGCGATGCCGACCGACTTGAACACCGTGATTTCCTCATCGTTGATGCGGCCGGGATGAAGCCCCAAGACGATTTCACCTAGCTCTATGACTTGTTCGACATCGAGTAACCCCTGGGCCCGTGCAGAGATAATTTCGCCGGCCTCAGACCAGCACGCATCAGATTGGTCAATGAAAACCGAAGCTGAGGTAAAAATAGAGGGTTCAATTTCGATCATCGAAGGTTGAAAAGATCCGATACCAACAATGTGGGTTCCGAGAGCCACCGAAGCTCGTGAAAACGTTGGAGTGGATGAAGTAGTGGCGGTCCACACAATGTCGGCATCGCGTACTGCCTGATCAGGATCGCTGACAACATGAATTTCGGGACACCATTGGGTTTCAAACAAATCGTTGGCCAGCTTCTGCGCATTGCCCGGAGTGGGGCTATAGAGCCGAACGGAGTTGATGTCGCGGACTGCGCACGCAGCTTCGATCCCCGCTCTCGCCTGATTGCCGCTGCCGAGCATCGCCAACGAGGCACTGTCCTTTCTGGCTAATAAATCGACAGAGGCTCCGCCACCTGCCGCGGTTCGAATAGCGGTCAATCGCGACCCGTCCATTAAGGCCACTGGAGATCCCGTGGATACGTCAAAAACCAGCACGACCGCCTGAATTATAGGTAGGCCGTAGTTCTCGTTATCGGGAAGAAAAGTTAATGATTTCACTGATGCTGTCGACGAATCTTTGATGTGGGCCGGCATGAAAATTGCTAGATCAGAATCATCTCCTACTGGGATTACCGTTCTATTTGGCATGTCGGCAGTGCCGGAACTGACAGCCGCGAATGCTTGTTTCATTCCAGTAATAGCGTCGGCCATCGGTAGGCACTGGTCTATTTCGGATCCTGTGAGAATAAGCATCTTTACGGCTCTAACGCTGAAATGAGAGCGGTCTCCTGCGGAAGGCTACTCACCCCTAAGAGTAGACATGGGGGATCTACCAGTAAGTGTGTCGCGAGGGCTCTGGTATGGGCATAGACTGCGGAACGTTCAGGGTGTCGTGGTCAAAGAACTAGCTAATAGAACGACTTCGTACGCCAACTTGTTACACCCAGGGAGGGTGAATTCATGAAGTTTAAGTTCATGCGACTGCTAGGCGTTTTGTTCGCCTTTGCCTTAGTCGCTGCCGCTTGCGGCGGATCCGACGATGATTCCAGCAGTGGATCATCAAGTAAAAGCTCATCCGCTGATGAGCACGACAGTCTCGGCGATGGTTCTCTAGGAACCGTAACCGTAGAAGCCGGAGAAGACATTCAGATTCGTTCTCTGAACGCAATCACGGGAGATGTCGCATTCCTCGGTATTCCCAACCAACGTGGCGTTGAGCAAGCCATTGCTGACTTCGGAGATATCCACGGGTTCAGCGTGACCATCGGGACCGGCCTAGACGACTTGTGTTCAGCTGACGGTGGCCAAGCCGCTGCCCAAACAATCGTCGCCGACGAAGATGTAGTGGGTGTCATTGGCACCTCCTGCTCTGGTGCGGCTACAGCAGCATCTCCGCTAATCAGTGAAGCCGGAATGGTCATGATCAGCCCTTCGAATACCTCACCAGCGCTGACCTCAGACCTTGCGGGTACAGCAGGTGATAACTATCACGCGGGCTACTACCGCACCGCTCACAATGACCTGTTCCAGGGTGCAGCGATGGCCAAGTTCGTCTATGAAGAACTTGGAATTAGCGAAGCAGCGGCGATCCATGACGGAGATCCCTATACACAGGGTCTCGCTCAAGCGTTTGCGGACGCTTTTGAGAACCTTGGCGGTTCGGTAACTGGGTTCACCGGTGTTAACAAAGAAGACACCGACATGGTGCCCGTACTGACTGAGATCGCTGCAGGTTCACCTGGAGCACTCTTCTTCCCAATCTTCCAGCCTGCAGGAGACTTTGTCGCCGACCAGGCTCCTGGAGTTTCTGGTCTTGAAGGAGTTGTGCTGCTTGGTGCCGATGGTCTGCAAGTTCAGACCTTCATGGAACTGCCCCAAGCCAACGGAATGTACCTATCTGGTCCGGACCTTCGGTACGGAAGCAACACCAACCAAAGTACCGGTGCTACCGCTGACAAATTCCTGGCTGACTATGAGTCCAACAATGGAAATGCCCCAGAGGCACCGTTCTGGGCTCACTCCTACGATGCCACCACAATTCTGTTGGAGGCCATCAAGGCAGCTTCACATTCTCATGACGGCAATCTCGAAATCGATCGAGCAGGTGTGCGTGAGTATCTTGACAATCTCTCAGGATACGAAGGCATCATCGGAACCTTGTCATGTGATGACTTTGGGGACTGTGGCGCACAGCGAATCACTGTTGTGCAAAACAACTCGGCTGATTTTGCTGCCTCGATTGAGAACGTAGTCTTCTCTTTCGCTCCTTGATAAACAGGCCCGAATAAAGGGCGCGACTGACGGACCTGGATGGTCGTCAGTAGTTTCTGAATCGACATCGGCCCTGCTCCGGATTTATAGCCGGGGCAGGGCCGAGTGTTGGTTCTGCACCTTGTTGGATTGAGATCTAACTCAACTACAGTGATTCTTGGGACAGACGTGGCAACTAAGCGTGACGCGAAACCTACTTCTCGTGTGCTTTGGGTTGACCGTTTTCTCGCCGTCATCCGAATCACTTTCGTCGTAGTCATAGCATTCGGCCTGCTGGCGTTCATTGCACAGCAGATTGATCCGCAGAATCCGCTCGCGCGGTGGCTGAACCCAGACGCGACTGGTCTTACCGCGCCGCAATTCAAAGGCCTATTGGTTACCGGACTAGCCCAGGGGGCTATGTATGGCCTGATTGCGCTTGGGTATTCAATGGTTTATGGCGTGCTCGGCTTTATCAACTTCGCGCACGGGGAAGTCTTCATGGTCGGCGCTATGTCGGGCATGATCACTTCAAACAAACTGGCCGACGCAGGGCTTTGGGAAGATGCTTTCTTGTTCTGCCTAGCCTTCGTCGTTATTACGTCGATTCTGATTTCTACTGCCGTAGCAGTCATCATGGAGCGAATTGCGTATCGGCCGCTGCGTGGAGCCCCAAGACTCATCCCCCTTATCACTTCCATCGGTGTGTCATTTTTCCTTCAGAACGTCTCGGTTGTTCTCTTAGGACCAGGGGCTAAGTCCTATCCGTCATTGCCTACTTGGCTCTCGCAGAAGCGATCGTTACTTGGATTCGAAATTGAAGGTACGAAACTCGTGGTTCTATTAACCGCAGCGGTTTCGATGGCGGGCCTCTGGTTTTTGGTGGAACGTACAAAAACGGGTAAGGCAATGAGAGCAGTAGCAGAAGACAAAGAGATTGCTGCTCTGATGGGAATTGACGTTAATCGAACCATCGTCACAACTTTCGCTGTGGGCGGTGCCATGGCCGGAGTTGCAGGGATTCTTTGGGGCATCCTGTTCCGAAGTGTTATCCACACAACCGGTTTCCTGCCCGGCATCAAAGCTTTTAGTGCTGCTGTAGTTGGTGGGATCGGCAACCTAGGTGGAGCCATGGCAGGCGGTCTCTCGTTAGGGGCTGCCGAGGCGACGGCGCCGCTGGTACTGCTTGAACCTCTCGGGGTTGACGGCGTTTCGCAACTGCGTGACGCAGTCGCGTTTGCCGTTTTGATCTTCGTGCTTCTTGTTCGACCTAGCGGGCTATTTGGCGAGCGACTGTCTGAGGACGATCGAGCATGACGGCTACCTCCGCAAACTTCTCGATGACTGAAGCGCCGGGTGTTGCTTGGCGCAAACAAATCCGCTTCGCTCTGATCGGAGCACTTTCCTCAGCTTTTATTGCCTTAGCGGGAATGCCCGTTGGCCTTGACGGAAGAAGCATCATTCAACCCGTTTTGAGCATGGGTTTTCTTTCTTTGCTTTGGGTTCCTTTTGTCATGGCAACTCTTGCTGGTAGCGAAGTGGTGCTCGAGGGCATGACGGCTCGAACAAGAGATTCGAAAGACTTACTGGCCGGTGGACTTATTGGTCTAGGGAGCGCTGGTGGTCTGGTCCTGTTGATGGTTCTGATTCAGAATTTCAATCTGCGTGACCCTCTGGTCAACTGGAGTCCGCAACTCCTCAACTTGTTGTCATTTAACCGTTCCCTTGGTGTTGGTGTTCTGCTCTGGCTTCTGCTTGGTTTGATATTGGGCGTTTTGGGCGCGGCGATGCATGTGTTACCCAAAAAACTCTGCTCTCGAAGTCGTACCGTGGTGTTGTCCGTGTTGGCCGTGTCCGTTCTGGAGACGTTTCTGACCGATTTACTGGAAGGCTTCGGGCTAGAAGTCCTCACTGATTTTGTGTACTACAAACGCGGAGGGCTAGAAGTCGGGGGAGCGCTGCTTGTGGCGGCTTTGGCCTTGCTGATTCCCTTGCTTGTCGGTACAAGAATTAAGGATGTCAAGAAGCAGGTCGTAGACCTGCCAGCTGAGGAACGCAAGCGAGTCAACCTAATCCTGCTGGCGGTGAGCGCAGCATTGCTTCTAGTTCTGCCCTTCTTCCTCGGGAAGATCGCCAATGAGCTACTGGCTAATGTTGGGCTGTTTGTCCTGTTGGCTTTAGGTCTCAACGTAGTTGTGGGGTTGGCAGGAATCCTGGACCTCGGGTACGTCGCGTTCTTCGCCGTTGGTGGCTATACGACTGCTGTGCTTACCTCTCCAAATTCACCTGGGTTCTCGCCTGAATTGCCGTGGCCCATAGCTCTAATAGTGGTTGTCGTCATTACAGGCATAGTTGGTTTGTTTATTGGCGCTCCGGTGATTCGCATGAGAGGCGACTATTTGGCCATTGTCACCCTTGGGTTTGGCGAAATCATTCGTCTGCTGTTCTTGAGTGACTGGCTATCTGGATGGTTTGGTGGCGCTCAAGGTATAACCAACATTCCCGGAGTTGAAGTCGGGATAGGCACTGTAAAAGGCACTGATCCAAGATCGGTCTTTTTGCTGGTCTTGGTTTTCTGTGCCATTGCGATATATGTCTCCTGGCGTCTTGAGAACTCGAGGCTTGGACGCGCGTGGATGGCGATTCGAGAAGATGAAGATGTGGCAGAAGCCATGGGAGTCAACACGACAAACACCAAATTGATGGCGTTCGTTGTAGGTGCGGTACTGGCCAGCTTTTCTGGAGCGATCTTCTCAGCGAAGGTCGGATCAATTTTCCCGACCAGTTTCCTCATGTTGGTATCCATCATCATTTTGGTCGTTGTCATAGTTGGAGGAATGGGAAATATTGCGGGAGTAATAGTCGGAGCACTCGTACTGATTGGTGTGCTCGGTGGCCCCAAACAACCGGGCCTGCTCCAAGAGTTCAGCCAGTTCAAACTGTTGATATACGGGGCGTTGCTTGTATGGATGATGCTTAAACGGCCTGAAGGTCTGGTCCCGAACGTTCGTCGGACACGAGAGCTTCATCAAGAAGAATTCCTTCAAGATGCATGGCTAAAAGGTGAAATAGATACTGACGACCAAGAAGACGTCCAGTGAGCATGCTCCAAATCACCGACTTGAGTGTGACCTTCGGCGGCCTTCACGCATTAAAAAATTTGCAGTTCGAAGTGGATGAAGGCGAAATTGTAAGTGTCATCGGCCCGAACGGCGCTGGGAAGACCACCTTCTTTAACATGATTAGTGGCATGGTCACTCCGACGGCCGGCGACATCATTTTCGAAGGCGAGTCTTTGCTCGGATTAGACCCAAGCCAGGTAACGGAACGCGGGATAGCTCGAACATTCCAAAATGTGAGACTGTTTGCGAACATGACAATCCTGGAAAATGTCATGGTCGCGCAACACTGTCGAACGGACCAGAGAGTCTTCGGCGCTCTTTTCCAAACCCGGGCCTTCAAATCTGAAGAAGACGCGATCCGGAACTACGGCGAAGAAGTTCTCTCGTTCTTTGGCTCGCGTCTCGTTGGTTATCGGCTGGATCAACCGGCGTCGGTATTGTCATACGCGAATAGGAGACGCCTCGAGATCGCCCGAGCAATGGCGACTCGTCCAAGGCTGTTACTACTAGATGAACCTGTAGCGGGAATGAATCCCCGCGAATCAGCTGAACTGACTGAATTGATAGGACGCCTTCGAAGCGAGTGGGGTTTCACCATTGTGATGATCGAACACGACATGAGCGTGGTTCGTGACGTGTCCGACCGCGTCGTCGTCCTAGATCATGGCGAAACTATCGCTCAGGGGCCTTATAGCCATGTAGCCAACGACCCGAAGGTAATCGAAGCCTATTTAGGGAGGCCAGTCGGGTCCGAACAAACTGATGGGGAGGTACGGTCATGAATGAGCCGGCTGTGCCTTTGCTTGAGTTTCGTGGCGTAAACACCCACTATGGAGCGGTCCACATCTTGAAAGATGTGGACTTAGAGATATTTCCAGGAGAGCTTGTGTGTCTGCTCGGAGGCAACGCAAGTGGGAAAAGTACAACCCTGAAAACTCTTCTGGGCATGGTCACTCCAACGACGGGGGAAGTGGTTCTTGATGGAGAGGTGGTGACTCACCAATCAACGAGTTATCGCGTGGAACGAGGGGTCACGATGGTCCCTGAAAATCGACGGCTCTTTAAGCGTCTATCGGTTCGGGAAAACCTTGAACTTGGTGCTTATCTTCGAACAGATCGCGAGGGGATTACCAATGATTTGGAACGCATCTTTGAGCTATTTCCCCGGGTGAAGGAGCGCATTAATCAAAAGTCAGGCACATTGTCTGGTGGTGAACAGCAAATGGTTGCAATGGGGCGCGCGTTGATGTCAAACCCTCGGGTGCTCCTTATGGATGAACCATCGATGGGGTTGGCTCCTGCCCTAGTGCAAGCAAACTTTGAGTTGATTCAACAGATTCACGAGGAAGGTGTCGCGATCTTCGTGGTGGAACAAAATGCCAACATGGCGCTCTCCATTGCTGACCGTGGTTGGGTATTGCAGACTGGCAGGGTCGTACTTGATGACTCCGCCGAAGCTCTACTCGCTAATCCAGATTTAAGGGCGAGCTATCTTGGCGAAGCCGGGCAAGGCTAATTGTTTCAGGCGCTAACAGGGGTGAATGAGACCGGCAGCGTTTTAGCCGAGTTAAGAAAGTTTGAGTGAGTCCTTTTCGCAGGTCCAGCTACCTCAATATCTGGAAGACGTTTCAGCAGCGCTGTCAACATCACATGCATTTGAAGTCTCCCCAGCCTCGCTCCGAGACAAAAATGTGGACCGACACCGAAAGCAACGTGGTTGTTTGGCGCCCTCGCTAGATCGAAGTCATTTGGGTTTTCGAAGACTTCTGTGTCTCGGTTTGCCGCGGGATACCACAGGAGCAATTTGTCGCCTTCTTTGATGGACGCTTCACCGAGGGTTACATCTTTGGTTGCGGTCCTGCGAAAGTGCAAAACAGGGTTGGTGTAACGGAGGGTTTCTTCGATGAAGCCTGGCAAATATTGGTCAATATCATCAGAAAGAATCGCCCGTTGATCGGGAAATTTGGAAAGTACTTCCATCGCGCCAGTGAGGGATGAACGGGTGGTCTCATTTCCTGCAACTAACAACAAAAACCACAGAAGAATTAGACGTTCATCGTCGAGTTTCTGTCCGTCGATTTCTGTGGACACGAAATAAGAGACCATGTCTTCGCCGGGTTGTTTTCGTTTACTTGCAATAACTTCGCGCCCATAGGTGAAGAGTTCATCCTTGGCAGCTAGAAAGTCCCGAACGGAGCCTCCAAAATCGGGGTCGTGGTTTCCGATGATGCGGTTGGACCAATCAAAGAAGAGTTGTGTATCTGATGACCCAACTCCCATGATGTGAGCTAATACCCGCAAGGGAAGCTGGGCGGCAACTTCGGAAACAAAGTCGATATCACCCTTGTCTGCAACGTCATCCAGGATTTCAGAAGCAAAGCGACCGATATTCGCCTCAAGGTTTTGAACCCATGCGGGACCGAAAGGTTTTCGGACTGAATGACGCAGGAGGGTGTGCTCTGGCGGGTCCATACCCATCATGTTGAGTCGAGTTTCTTCGAGGACAGCCCCACTTAGATCGGCGCCTGTAAATCCGCCCAACCATGATGAGAATGTGTCCGGGTCCTTTGAAACAGTTTGAACGTCATGATGGCGAGTTATGCACCAAAACCCTGAGCCCTCTTTGCCGCCTTCTCGTCGTGGTCGCTCGGGATGAAAGGCCACTGGGGCGTTCTTCCTGAGAGCAGCAAAGGCTTCATATGGAGGCCCATCGACAAAGTTCGCGGGGTCGTGGAGATCAACCGTTGTGTAGTCAGGCGCCCACGGCAAACGAGCTGATGAAAATGTTGGCATTTGGTTGAATCTCCGAAGTGGTGAAGGCGCACCAAAAATGTTAGGTCTGGATAGGTAGTACCGCTTCTGCTACCCCTTCGAGCTCGGCGAACCAATCATCAGGTTCACCAACCAGTATTGGAACGAACTTTGAGGCTCCAACTTCTATAAATCGCTCTAGTTGTTCTCTCAAACCGTCATGACCGACGGGGATTATCTCTTCGGGATCAACACCTGGTGCACGTCGATCGAGGATTGTTTTGTAGCTAGCTGGTAAATCGCCGTGGCTGTATGGAACGAGCACTCCAAAGTGTTCGGGATCCATAAACCGCTCATGCTCGTCAGCTGCCTCATTCACCACTGTCCATCCCTTAGCCGCCATTTCGGGAGTGCAAAAAGATGGAAGCCATCCATCACCGAATCGACCGCATCTGCGGAGCTCGACATCAGCGGCGCCCCCGAGCCAAATATCCATCGGCTCTTGAGTGGGTTTAGGGAGCAGCTCAACATCGTCATAGTGGTAGAACTCTCCATGGTGGGTTACCGGTCCGTCCTCCCACATTTGTTTCAATAGAGGCAGTGCCTCATTGAACATTTTTGCGCGCTGCTTTCGTTGCACACCAAACGCGGATTGTTCGTGAACGTCAGCCACGCCTAATCCAAACGCAGGGAGTAGACGACCATTGGAGAGTCTGTCCAAACTAGATAGCTCCTTTGCAAGAACAGCTAAGTTGCGGCCAGGTAACACCATGACCGAGAAACCAAATTTCATTCTCTTAGTCCTGCCAGCTGCATAGGCCAGCCCGACTAGGGGGTCGGGGCACTCACCTCCAAGACGTTCACTAAGCCACAATGAATCGAAGCCAAGCGTTTCAAGAGAGTCGACGAACGGATCGAAGGTTGAACGGTCATTAGTAAAGCTGCGAGTTCCTAGGCCAAAGCCCACACGAATCTTCATGTCATGACCCTACGACAGCTAGCGGAGCGGCGCCTTGTGTACTTACCGCAATGTTTGCCTAGTGTCTTCATGTATGAGTGAACTTCCTGATGTTGAAAGTCTGTACCGCCTAGACAACAAGGTTTGTGTCGTCACCGGAGCATCTAGTGGTTTCGGTGATCGATTTGCGCGAGTTCTGTCAGCTGCCGGAGCGAGGGTCGTCGTCGCCGCACGTCGGCAGGACCGTCTTGAGCGACTAGTCGCTGAATTACCGGACGCGCTCGCAATTCAATGTGATGTGAGTGATGACGACCAATGTCGGCACCTGATAGCAGAAAGCATCTCGCACTACGGTCAAATTGATGTGCTTGTTAATAACGCTGGAACCACTGACGCGATACATCCCGCTGAAGAAGCAAATATTGACCTCTTCCGGAGTGTCGTTGATGTCAATCTGAACTCTTGCTTTTTGCTGTCCGCTCTTGCAGCTCAGGATATGTTGAGCCGCCAAGAGGGAAGCATTATCAACGTCGCGTCTGTGCATGGACTTGTAGCTTCAGCCCCAAACCTCCAACCGGCGTATGTCGCAAGTAAGGCAGGACTTGTGAATCTCACCCGAGAACTTGCTGTTCAATGGGCCAAGAGGGGGATAAGAGTAAATGTGCTGTGCCCCGGATACTTTGAAACGGAACTAACTCAGGTGATGTTCGACGACGAACGCTCCAGCGGATGGATCGCTCGAAATGCTTCTATGGGTCGAGGAGGAACTCCCGAAGAACTAGATGGCGCTTTACTGTTCCTAGCTAGTAAAGCCAGCAGCTATGTCACAGGAGTTCCGCTGCCGGTTGATGGGGGATGGATAGCTCGCTGAGGGTTCTCGCTCAATCCGACGTATACCCGTACTCTCGGGGGTTGTAATGACTGCCCGTCGAATACTTTTTTTCTTAGCCGTTCCCTCGTCTCTTGTGATGTTGTTGACGTGTAGCTGGGTCCTTCTAGGTTCACAACAATTATCGACTGGAATTCGGTGGCTTCTCGGTGTTGCCGCGTTTTGCGCGTTTGCATTGTTGTTGTGTAGTTCCATTGCCACTCTTTGGACAGGTGGCCGCCAAGAAGCGGCATTGGCGCTGGCAGCGAGAAAGGATCCTTTGACCGGGTTGGGAAACCGTTTCCAGGCAGAAGCCCGTCTGGAGGACGCATTAGAGCGATCCCGAACGAGCGGTCGAGCAGTCGGCGTGGTCTTTTGCGATCTCAATAACTTTAAGGTTGTCAATGACGTCTATGGCCATACGGTCGGAGATCGACTGCTTTGCGCAATCGGCGCACGCTTTGCTGACTCAGTAAGACCAACTGACACCGTTGCGCGATATGGAGGTGACGAGTTTGTCGTTGTGTGTCCTGAATTGCGAAATGACGATGATGTTCAACTAGTTGCGGAGCGTCTTGAAATTGCGATGGAACGTCCATTTGTCATCGGTGGTCACTCTCTCGTAGCGCAAGCCAGTATCGGTTTTACAGTTGGCTACGGAACACGCAACGATGTTGAGGAACTCTTATCGCGAGCAGACGCCGCAATGTATCGAATTAAAATGCAGCTCTAGACCAAAGCGGGGGTGCCCTCAAATGCGCCCGGATCTTGAGGGGTAGGTAACAGCGGCCTAGACCGCCATGCCATGGCCTCCTCAACACCGTCAAGCACGCTGCGCCACTCAGCGGGATCCCATCCCTCGGCGAAGCCAACAAGTGAGCCATCCTGGCCGATGTGCACTACAGCAGGAAGGCGCTCGAGACTTAAAGAACCTACGAATTCTCTATTTTCGTCCGTTAACACCAACCAACTGTCGGCGTACTTGCCTAAATACTGACGAGCTCCATCGCCGTTCCCTGTGACTAAAAAGGCGCACCTGATATCAGCTTCTTCGTAATGAGCGAAGATGCGATCGGCCGTCGGAATTATCCAACCGCTTTCGTGGGTGTAGGGATCGATTATGACGGCCAAAAGATTAAATGTTGTTAGCCATTGCGAAAGCTTCTGTTCAGCTCCATCAATAGTTGCAACTGTGAGTTGTGTCGAGGGGTCAGTAGCCACGAATGCCAAGTTAGCGCGCCAGGTCGTTCTGACCTGCATAGACGCAAACTCGACTTAAGATTTATTCTGGGTCCCGTCATGTGGCAGTCTGCTCTGGTGCATCCAATTGAAAGACTTCGATATGTAGCCCGGGCTGGAGGCTTTGACCAAACCGACCTAGCACGTGAAGCTGCTGGTGCTTTGGCTTCGCTTTGGGGTGAGCCAGCAGAACTGGTCAACGCCTGTAGACGGATATTGCACCACCATCCCCTTGCTGGTTCGTTGTGGGTGATGACAACACGAATCTTGATCGCAGCCGATGCTAAGAAAGCAGCTCTAGATTTTCTTGATGAACTCAACGCTGATCTGACCCCAGACAACGTCGCGGTTTCTCTTCCTAGTGAGGCAACGATTGCCGTCGTCGGATGGCCTGACCTCGCGTTAGAGAGAATCCACCATCGAAACGATGTAACTGTTCGAGTCATCGATGCATATGGAGAAGGGGCTGGACTAGCAAGGTCGCTCCTCCAAAAGGGTGTCGAAGTCGATGAAGTGCCGTTCACCGGACTGGGACAAGCGTGCCTCAACTCCGATGTCGTTATTGTCGAAGCCGCTGCGGCCGGACCTAAGTCTCTTATTGCTCCATCTGGTTCCTACGCTGCAGCGGTGTGCGGCATGCAGTCCGGCAGTCAGGTTTGGGCCGTTGTCGGTCATGGCCGTGCGTTACCTCAGCCTTTTTTTGAAGTTATACAACAAAAGTTGGCTGCAACAAACACGATGGAATCCGATGATGAAGTGGTTCCCATTGACGTGATTACGCATGTGGTCGGTCCGACCGGATTAAGTAGCGTTCAGGAGACAGTTAGAGAGGATTGCGTGGTTGCGGCAGAGCTTTTGCGACTGGGTTATTAGAGAGAATAAACAATGGTTGAGTGGAGAACCCTACTGAGCTTCCGCCAGGAGCCGGCGGGCGATCAGCTTGAGACAAAGCGTTTCGTCTGCACCCTCGAAAATTGAAAGCACTCGAGCATCGACGAAGAGACGACTAACCGTGTACTCCTCGGCAAATCCGAAACCGCCGTGAATCTGGAGCGCTTCTCGTGTCACCCATTCAGCCGCTTTGCAAACATAAGCCTTGACCATTGACGCTTCCAAGCTACCTTCACCTTTGGCCATCATCTGGGCAACCGAATAGCTGTATTGGCGCGAGCCTTGAATGATCGCAGCCATTCGACCCAGTTTCGTTTTCGTTAGCTGGTAATCGGCCACAGGGCGACCAAACACAACCCTGTCGGTTGCATAGCTAAGAGCCTCTTCGTAAGCAGCCTGCATGACTCCAACGGCTCGTGCAGCTGTCTGAAGACGACCGTTTTCGAATCCGGCCATCTGCATGTAAAAGCCTTTTCCGAGTCCTTCTTCACCGCCAATCAAGTTTTCGGATGGAACGAACCAGTTGTCGAAAGCAATTTCAAAGCTATGCATTCCCCGGTAACCCAGTGTCGGGATAGCCCGGCCCTCCATGGTTCCGCCATCATCCTGGGAGAATTCGAAACTGTGACCTTCTGCCTGAGGTTTGGGCACGATGAACAAGCTAAGTCCACGGTGAGTTTTTGAACGGTCTGGGTCCGTTCGAGCTAGGAGCATCAATACATTGGCTCGACCAGCGAACGTGCACCAGGTTTTCACTCCATTAATTACCCAACCATTATCAACAGCTGTGGCTGACACTTTGAGGTTCGCTACGTCAGACCCGTAATCCGGTTCTGTTACTGCGACTGCGACCATGGTCTCGCCAGTAGCAATTTTTGGAAACCATTCTTTCTTCTGCTCTTCGGTGCCCCCTCGTTCAAGAGCTCGAGTCAGGATCTCGGGTCGAGTAATGAGCGAACCGCCCGCACCTAATGAAGCTCTAGAAAGCTCTTCGGTAGCTATTACCATTCCCATATAGTCACTCTCGCTACCTGTAGCAAACCCCCCATATTCCTCGGGGACTGAAAGGCCGAAACACCCGAGTTCAGCCAAGCCTTCAATAATGTCTTCGGGGATATCGGTGTCCTGCCGGTGGATATGTTCGGCACGAGGCGCGATCTTGTCTTCGGCAAAGCGACGAAATGTGTCGGCGACCATTGTGAAGTCGTCATCCAAATGAAGTGGGGCATTGATGGTCGCTAATTCGGCGACGAATTCTGGTGCCCTGAATTGGCGGATGAACTCCCGCGCCCGATCGATCTCTCCTTCTTCGACACCCCAGGCATCCTCGCGACCAAAGAGCTTGGAATGAAGTTCAGCCAAGGCGTCTGCTATGAAAGCACAAGCTATCTTGCCTTCGCTTTCTCCTTTGGCCCCGTAATCCAGGAGTGAACGGCTGATCTCGATTGCAGATGCCGAGTGCGCAAGGTCATATAAGAGGCTTTGGTGTTCATCGATATCTGATAGAGACGCTGCGTGAGCGGTTGCTCTATCGATGACTGAGACACCGATGGCCAAGGCATCTGCTGCGGCTTGTAGGTCAGGTGCGGTCATGCGTTTCCACCACTTCATCAAGTTGAGACAATGAGTCAGACTATGAGCAGAATGTTCAAATACACAAGGTTTCTGCGAACCGAAAAGAACTTTAGGGTGACCTATTGCACTCTAACGCCGGGGATTCCCTACCATGGCGGCGTCTTCTACGATCGCCGCCTCCAAGGGGGAGAGATGTGACCACCCACGACCGCCCGTTTGGGCGCTACTTCGAAGAATTCGAAATAGGCGATGTGTACAGGCATTGGCCGGGAAAGACCGTTACTGAAGCAGATGATCATTTGTTTTGCATGATCACCATGAATCACCACCCACTCCACACCAACGAGTGGTTTGCCCAAAACGAGACTGTTCATGGCAAGAACGTTGTCGTTGGCAATCTGGTCTACTCGTTAGTGCTTGGGATGAGTGTCCCTGATGTGAGCGGCGCAGCGATAGCAAACCTTGAGGTAGAAAGCCTCACCCACCAACGGCCAACGTTTCATGGAGACACCATTTATGCCGTTACCAAAGTGTTAGATAAGGCTGAATCTAAGAGCCGCCCGGACAGAGGCATTGTGACCGTTGAGACCCGAGCAATTAACCAGCGAGAAGAAGAAGTTTGTTACTTTCGTCGCAAGGTCATGATATGGAAACGAGATGCTGCTCCAGCACGAAATTTTCCCTATGGCGAAGACATCTGGCAGAGTTGAGAAAGGCGTCGTAGCCGAAAAGAGAGCGCTAAATCAGGCGTTACTTCTTTGGGTGAGGACTTCATTGCGGGTTTTGCCTTGGCGCGCGACGAGAGACCCTTGGGCCGTCTTGGTGTCAGAAGTAATGCTTCAGCAAACCCAGGTCAATCGGGTTGAACCCAAATACCTAGAATTTGTGGATCGGTGGCCAACTCCTCAAGCCCTAGCCAGCTCCAAGTTTTCGGACTTGCTCAAGTTCTGGCAGGGACTTGGTTATCCCCGAAGAGCGCGAAACCTGTATGACACTGCTGCTCATATCACCGATTTTCATGATGGCAAGGTCCCACGGGTATTAGACGAGTTGTTGCTCCTTCCAGGCGTTGGGCCGTATACGGCGAGAGCAGTGATGGTTTTCGCTTTCGAGGAGCGAGTAGGAGTTTTGGATACGAACGTCGGACGGTTACTTGCCCGTTGGAGTGGGTATCCCTTGCAAGCAAAGGAGGCTCAGCAGATAGCCGACCAACTCGTGGACGGTGAGAAGCCTTGGCTTTGGAACCAAGGTTTATTTGACCTGGCTGCATTGCGATGCACGAAACAAAAACCCCAATGTGTCGGGTGTCCAGTCGAAGAATGGTGTTCGTGGCACGGTGTAGGTCCTGATCCTTCTGTCGGTAGTGCCGGTGTAACGACAAAACAGAAACGCTTTCAGGGCAGTGACCGGCAAGCTCGGGGACGTCTTCTGAAGGCGCTGACCGCCGGGCCAATGCCTATCTCAGAGGCTGCTCTGGCTATGGGATTGGCTGATGATCAGGCGAGAGCTTCTCGCCTGATCGCCGACCTTCAAAATGAAAGCCTCCTCACCGTTCAACGTGAGGTCCTACTGCTTGGTGATCTGCTCCAGTAGTTCGTCGATTGCCTTGTCGGCGATAGTCACCATTTCATCGTCGGTGCGGTCTTGGATTGGATGTTCAACCCACACGGCGGCGGCGTCGAATCCTAATGCCTTCGCTTGAACCTCAGCTCCGTCTATGAATTGAGTGGTGGCGACAAAAACACCTGGAAGGCCTCGTCGTTCCAGATCAGTGATGTCATGCACACTGCATGACGTGCAGCTACCTCAATCAGCGAGGGCTTCTATCACCACGTCGCATTTGGTGGCGATCTCATGGCGCAAGTCAACTGGCGCCGGTTTCGTAAAGGTGGGCTTGCGGAAACGCTCAACCCGCAAACCTCGTTCGACAAGCCGCTCCTCAATTCGATCAAGGAAACGGTCGCCTCTAGGTTTACTGATGTCGAGCAACCCGACCGTAAGCCCATCAAGACTTTCTGGGCGGCTTACCCGAGGAATATCTGCGGGTGTCGCCTCATTAGTTGGATCTAGCACCTTGGTCATAGGTTCTCCCTTGCTACGGAGTGATTTCGACGCAAACCGGGTCTGACCCCATCTCGCCGTTCACCCACCCCCCAATGATCGCCGAAAATAGGCCAGCCGCGCCACCACAGTGAACAATATGTAGGCCATTTGGCCGAAATTTTGGCAAATCTAATTCTTCCATGGCTTTAGGAATGCCTTCTGGAATGTCTCCCGCGCCCCGAATCAATTCGTGTCCGGGTCGCACCGTCAACTCATTTATCCGATCTGCCAACTGCTCCCGGGACCATCCAGCCTCTCTAAACACTCTCGAATGGTCCGGAGCTACGGCCAGAATCGCATCGAACCCTAAAACAAGTTTTGGATGTTGGATCGAGATCAGATTTGCTGCGTAGGTGCGCGCCAGTGAATCCGGGTCACGCGACAACTGGTCAACTAAATTTCGAGGAGCTTCGCCGGGGAAAGCGAGGACTGTGTTCGTTCCAGCCGGAAATCCATACATCGTTGAGATTGGTGACCAGGGGGAGTCTTCTTCCCGTTCGGCAAAGCAAAATCCGACCTTTCCTGGGGATCCGAATGCCGCTCGATCAACCTCGCCTGGTCTTCCGCCACCGATGTTGCGGATAACAAGTTGGACTGCGCGGCCGATAGTACTGTTCGCACGATTGCCTTGACCGAGTGCGTTGTTTCCGGAGTTCATCCCTATTTGCTGGGCTATGGGTCCGTTTACGATGAGTACCGGAGCGTGAGGCATTGTCGTGGCTAATAGGCCATGCATATTGAAAGTATCTGTGCAGACAGCCTCCACTCCCGCCAGAACTATCGGGAGGTACTCAGGCCGACATCCTGCCATCACTGCGTTGATAGCCACCTTCTCAACTGTGCAGGGCGCTAAATCAGGAGGAACAGATGCGACAATTTCTTCTGGTGAACGAGTAGTTCCTTCAAGCATCGCCATTACCCGAGCTTCGCTCGGGGGAATCACCGGAAGTCCATCGGTCCAACCGCGGTCGAAGAGGGCTTCGTGAGGGTCTTCCAGAGATGCAAATTCGACCCGGCGAGCTTTTATTGCGGAACCACCGAACCGAAGCTCTAAATCAGCGCTCACAGATGGATCAACAGAAAGTGAGCCGCACCCGGGCCTGTGATCAGGCAACTCAACGCCTAATTGAGGGACGCCGGTGATTGACTCCCACTGCGAGCGAGACCACCCCACAGTTCGAGCGATCTCTTTTCCGTTCTCTATGACTAGGAGCGTAGGAACAGTTTCAATATTGTGATGCCACGAAATGGCTAGGTCGCCATCGAATTGTCGGTCCGCTATTTCTTCAGGAAAATTAGGGTCGTCTTGACTGAAGACCGTTAGCTGATTACCGCTAGCCAATTGTTCGAGGACGGGAATAACCAGCTCACAAGTCGGACAGTCCTCCTTCACGATGACGACCAGTCCCTCTGGGAGGACAGGTAACTCAGTGACGCTCATAATGGTGACGATAATCGGTTCTTCGTGGCTGTTCTAAACAGTTGACCACCGTAGGCAGCTACGATTCGCACAGAACAGAATAAGGGGCGGTAGTGACTGACATCGATTCAGCCGAATTTCGGAATGTTTTGGGCCATTTTCCCACCGGAGTCACCGCGGTCACAGCGGTTAACAACGGTAAGCCTATTGGCATGGCTATCGGCTCCTTTACATCGGTATCGCTCGAGCCTCCGCTCGTTGCTTTCTTGCCGGGTAAAGAATCTGGGTCTTGGAAAGAGATTCGCGAAGCTGGTTCGTTTTGTGTGAATGTTATGGGTCAAGATCAGATGGAAGTCTGTGGTGTTATGGCCAGTCGAGCCGAAGACAAGTTCGCAGATGTTGAATGGTCTCCTGCCGGGTCGGGGTCACCGATTATTTCGGGATCGATTGCCTATATCGACTGCGATATAGAGATGATTCATGATGGCGGAGATCATGACATCGTCATTGGACGGGTCCTTAAGCTAGAAGTCATGGACAGCAAATCGCCTCTGGTCTTTTTCCAGGGAAACTACGGAACGTTCAGCTGATCTAGAACGGTGGCGCTCGCAGCACGACTAATTTTGGGAATCGTTTTCCTTTTTTCCGGTGCCCTGAAGTTGCGTGATCCCGCTTGGCTAGCAGCCGCGCGTCAATTTGGTGCACCCAGGCTCGTCGCGGTCACTATTGCCCCGACAGAGATTTTCCTAGGTGCGCTGCTGGTTACAGGGACCGCATCGCCTTGGCCGTCTATTGCGTCAGAGATCATTTTGGCTGTCTTTACCGTGGCTATGTTGCGGGTGATGCGGCGACCAGTCAACCAAAGACCTATTTGTGCTTGTTTTGGTCGTTGGACAGCTCGTCCCGTGGGCAGTAGTTCCGTCGTTAGGAATTTGATACTGCTAGCGCTCGCCGCTATCTCCAGTGGGGGATAACGGTGGAGCCAGATTCAGCATTTCGAGAATGACGGACAATACAAAAGCTTCCTCGCGCCAAGCATCGTAACGGCCTGACGGACCACCGTGCCCAGAGTCAATTTCGGTGCGAAGTAAGATAGGACGACTGCCGGTTGTCTCCGAACGTAGTTTGGCAACCCACTTTGCCGGCTCCCAATATTGAACTCTTGGATCATTGAGCCCAGCTGTCACCAAAAGCGCGGGGTGATCGACACTTTTGACGTTCTCGTAGGGTCCATAAGCGTGCATCATTTCGAAGGTCGCGGGATCATTGGGGTTGCCCCATTCTTCGTATTCAGTGATGGTCAATGGAATAGTCGGATCGAGCATTGTGTTCACGTTGTCAACAAACGGAACCTCAGCTACTACTCCGGCAAATGCGTCAGGACGCTGATTGACCATGACTCCCATCAGTAGACCCCCTGCGCTGCCACCGCGAGCCACGATGCGTTGAGGGTCAGCCCAGCCTTCATTCACGAGATGATCTCGACAACTTCCGAAGTCGGAAAACGTATTCTGCTTATGTTCGAGTCGGCCCTGTTCGTACCAATTACGTCCTAGCTCTCCGCCTCCGCGGACGTGAGCTACAGCAAAAACAACTCCACGATCGAGGAGCGAAAGACGGGCAGAGGAAAAGGAAGCAGGGATGCCAATCTCGTAAGCGCCATACCCGTAGATAACAGTCGGGGCTGGCCAGGTCACCGCTGAAGGTCGCCAGACGAGACTTATAGGAACTTTGGTTCCATCATCAGACGTAGACCACGACCTTTCGCTGCGGTACACAGAAAGGTCGGCGTCTCCGAGAACTGCCTGTTGTTTGAGAAGCAACTGTTCTCGAGTGTCAATGTTGATCTCATAGGTCGAGGGAGGGGTAATCATTGACGTATAGCCATATCTGAAAGCACGGGTCGAATATTCGGCGTTTGCTCCTGGACCCGCCTCGAAAATTGACTCGCTCATGTCTATCTCAAACTCAGAACCTTCTTCATGGTCAAGAACACGCATGATTGGAATGCCCTGCCGTCGTTCCGTAACGACCATGAAAGTTTCGAATACGTCCACATCTTCGAGCCGTACGCCCGCCCGGTGGGGGATTAGTTCCTCCCAGTTCGTGTACCCCGCATCATGAACTGGTGCCTCCATTAACCGAAAGTCGACCGCATTATCGTTGGTGAGAATGAGCAACCGGTTTCCTTGATGGCTAATTCGGTACTCATGTCCTTCGCGTCTAGGTTCAATTACAGAAAGATCACTCGCGGGAGAATCAGCGTCGAGTAACCAATACTCAGAAGACATCTTCGACTCACTGCCAATCACGATAAACCGTTCGCTTCGCGTGACTCCCACACCAACCCAGAAACGTTCGTCAGCTTCTGTAAAGACAGTGACGTCTAGTTCTTGGTCAGTCCCTACTTCGTGCCGAATCACGCGGTCGGGTCGACGAGCCTCGTCTGTCAGGACCATGAACAATGTGTGGGAGTCGTTAGCCCACACCAGACCATATGAGAGATCCCCGATACCACTATCGACTACGTCGCGTGTCTCCAGATCCAGAACGGTCAATTCGTATTCTTCGTTGCCTTCCGTGTCGACTGTGTAGGCAAGTAACCGATGATTAGGACTTACTGAGAGGTCACCGACAGAAAAATAGTCCAGTCCAGTAGCTAGATCGTTCTCGTCCAACAGCACCTCTTCGGTTGTTGGTTCTCCTCGCAGTTGTCGCACGTGTACGGGATATTGCAGGCCTTGGCCCGTGCGGACCCTGTACTCCCATTCTCCCTTGGGGACCGGGACCGACTGGTCTTCTTCTTGCACTCTCGATCTAATTTCGTTGAAAAGATGTTCCCGAAGGTCTCCCAATTGTTCAGTTGAACGGTCTGTCCAATCGTTTTCTGCTCGCAGATACTCCAACACTGCTGGGTCATCGCGATGCCGCAACCAGAACCAAGGGTCGTTCGTTGACATACCGTGCGCTAACCGGAGATGATCACGGCGAGGAGCAGTTGGCGGCGAGTGGTCGGTGAAGTCCATCGGCTGGACGCTAGCGCCCAATGACATCGGAACTAAACGTGAACTGCTTGCCGGCGCGATAGTTTGCTGGATGCTGACCGAGTAACTGACTGAGGTTTTGATATGCCGATATATGCGTTAGGTGACCATCAACCTGACATTCACCCCGACGCTTGGGTGATGCCCGAAGCCGTCCTGATTGGCCGCGTCAAAGTGGGAGCAAGGGCAACTATCTGGTCGGGGGCTGTGCTCCGGGCCGACGACAACGACATCGTGATCGGTGAAGAAACCTCTGTGCAAGACAATGCGGTGCTGCATGTAACCGAAGAACTCCCCACTGTTGTAGGACGCGGCTGCACCATCGGCCACCTGGCTCACTTAGAAGGTTGCACTGTTGAGGATGAAGCGCTGGTTGGTACGGGGTCGATAGTGCTGCACGAAGCGGTGATCGGCGTCAGAGCCTTGGTTGGTGCCGGAGCGGTTGTTCCCGGAGGGATGCATGTACCGGCGGGTTCGATGGCTTTAGGTACTCCGGCAAAAATACGGGAAGGGGTCGATACAGATCCACTGATCTTGCCTGGTGTGCAAACTTACATAAACCGCGGACGCACCTTCCGAGAACAGATGCGACGTATCGACTGAGAATTTTTGGTGAATGACATAGGGTCAAGGCATGACTAAAGCGGCAATTGATCTTGGCAACGTTGGTTTGTGGACCGGGATTTTGGACGCGATGCCCTCTTCTGAAGCGAATGAGCTTTGTGCGGAAGCAGGTGAGCTCGGGTTTAAGACCATTTGGATCCCAGAGGCTGTCGGCCGTGATCCATTCGTAACGGCCATGCGGGTGCTTGAAAATACGACTGATGTCACTATCGCAACCGGTATCGCCAACATTTATGCGCGTGACGCTATGACCATGGCAAATGCGCAACGAAGTATCGAAGAGGCGCATCCCGGGCGGTTTTTGCTGGGTCTAGGGGTCAGTCATCTCCATTTAGTGGAGTGGATACGAAAACATGACTATTCGAAGCCGCTGACCTACATGCGCGCGTACCTCGAAGCTATGCATAAAGCCCGGTTTATGGCTGTCGGTCCATCAGATCTACCTGAAATCGTGTTGGCAGCTCTCGGCCCCAAAATGCTTGAACTAGCGGCATCAGACACCGCTGGGGCCCACCCATATTTCGTGCCGCCCGAACATACTCAAATGGCCCGCAAGGTTATGGGTCCTGAAGCATTGCTCTATCCGGAGCAAATGGTCGTGATCGAAAGTGACCCGGATGCGGCCCGAGCGATAGCCCGCCAACATATGAAGACTTATGCGGCTCTGCCGAACTACGTCAACAACCTCGTCCGCTTAGGTTACGAAGCTGAGGACGTTGAAAACTTGACGGACAGCGTGGTCGATGCAGTTGTTGTGTGGGGTTCTATCGATGCTATTGCCAAGCGAGTGCAAGAACATTTTGACGCAGGTGCAGATCATGTATGCGTTCAGGTTTTGACTGAGGAACCGCATCAGGTACCTGAAGGATGGCGTCGATTGGCGCCGGCTTTGATCGACTGAACTCGTGGCTTCCCTGCGTACCGAAATCACAGAACTGGCTACTGGCCTTGGAATGTTGGGGTACGACAATCCTGCCGAGGCTGTGAGT
>CEUS01284433.1_pt1 | contig 31760 bp, 32 predicted proteins | sample 427031 | NCBI WGS metagenome assembly CEUS01 (sample SAMEA2622837, study PRJEB7988) | marine metagenome | biome: marine biome (ENVO:00000447); feature: marine epipelagic mixed layer (ENVO:xxxxxxxxx); material: "saline water (ENVO:00002010), including plankton (ENVO:xxxxxxxx)" | depth 140 m | reverse complement strand
CGTAATGAACAGGTCCGGGGTTCAATTCCCCGCGCGGGCTCCGAAAAGTGTCATCTTTATCGTTAATCGACGTAAGATCTTTTTATGAATATTTTTGGTGGAGTAATTTGGCACTATTGGCTTGCAGTTCCATTAGTAGTTGTCGGGGTAGTTTCCTTGATCGCTGCTTTGATTGGCTATTTGGGAAAAGTCTCCTCCACGCGTTACCCCAAACGATAGCTTTTAAGGAACTCTGTGGAGCGTAGTGAAATTGGCTCTATAGAAACTATGAGAGTTGATTGGGGATTTGTTGAAAAGTTTGCAAACCGAATAGCCAATAGAGCACCCTTTAACGACGTTAGTTATCTAAAAGGTTTAACTGAGTCTTTCAACGGCTTCACTTCCCATGCAGAAGAGTTAGTAGAAATCTCAACAGGACTAAAATCTTCTTCAGGTAAAGCAAAAGCGAAAGTTGTCGATAGAAGTGGTTGGATTCGAGCCAACGTAGCTTCCCTAAAACGTTTATTAAAACCAATTTTGGCAGAAGAACCCGAGAGCAAAAAATTTTCAATTCCTTCACGTATAGCTTCTATGGAAATAGGCGGAGTTCTAGGTTGGATGTCGACACGAGTTTTAGGACAATACGATTTATTGGTTTTAGACAGTGAAAATTACAATGAACAAGATTTGGTTTATTACGTAGGACCAAATATTAGAGCAATAGAGCGTCGTTACGCTTTTGACCCGGATGGTTTTCGCTTATGGTTAGCGATTCATGAATTGACCCATCGAGCACAATTTACCGGTGTCCCATGGATGAGAGAACACTACTTGTCGCTGGTAAATGACCTTTTGAAAGAAGCCCAAAAAGGTTCTACAGCAAAAATAAAAAAAGATAGTTTCAAGAATCAAAATTCGGAAGATTCACATTCCGTTGATTCGTCTGCATTCAAAATTTCGAATTTATTTGCATCTGTCGAAAAGAATAATTCAATTAATGAGATATCAGCTCTGATGACCCTTCTTGAAGGCCATGGAGATGTAATTATGAGTCGTGCGGGAAAAGGATATGTAAAGAATCAAGAAAGATTCGAAAAAGTAGTTAGCCAGAGGAGGAAATCTGGTACAGGCGTTACAAAGATTTTTCAAAAAGTCATCGGGATAGAAGCAAAATTGGCACAATACGAACAAGGAGAAGATTTCATTTTCTCTGTCGAAGAAACTGAAGGTATTGAATTTTTGAATATGGTTTGGGAAAACCCCGAAAATTTACCCAGATTAGAAGAGATCAAGGATCCAAGTCTTTGGGTATCGAGAATTAAGCAGTTGAAAAATGAGTAGTAATTTACTGTCTGAACTTCAAGATCGGTGTATTTTCCCACCACCTGAAACCGAAGTTGATTGTGCTGTTTCCGGTGGTGCAGATTCATTGGCTTTACTAATGTTGGCCGTGAATGCGGGTCTAAAAGTAACTGTATGGCATGTGGATCATGGTCTTAGACCTAACTCCAGTCATGAAGGGGAAATGGTTTCTAAAGTGGCTAGTAGTTTGGGGGTCAAATCTCATTGTCTCAAAGCTCTTGTAGAAGACGGTCCTAATCTTGAGGCCAGAGCCCGTGATGCGCGAAGAGATGTTTTACCTTCTCAAGTTCTTACAGGTCATACAGCAGATGACCAAGCAGAAACCGTGCTTTTGAATCTCCTTAGAGGTTCGGGCGTGCAAGGGGCTTCTGGTATTGGCGAGCCTCATAGGAGACCATTATTGAATTTGCGTCGCACTGAAACCAAGGAGCTTTGCGATTCAGAGAATTTGGAGCCTGTAAATGATCCAATGAATCTAGATCCTAGGTTTACCCGCAACAGGATCCGTAACGAGGTTATTCCATTACTTGCTGAGGTTGCCGGTCGTGATCCAGTCCCATTGTTAGCCAGGCATGCAAATTTGGCTCGTGAGGCAATGGGTCTTTTAGGTAACTTAGTTGAAGACTTAGACATAACCGATGTTCGATCAGTGAAAAAAGTTCCTGATCCACTAATCAGATTAGCTGTTCAAGATTGGCTAACAGGTAATCTGGGTTTCCCAGCAGATTCCTCATCAGTTGACAGAGTATTTCAAATTGTCCGAGGAGAGATAAAGGGAACAGAAATTCCTGGCGGCTTTAGAGTGGATAGGTCGGAAGGAAAAGTTAGATTTTCAGTGAACACAAAAATTTCTCAAGATTCAAAGTAGTTTTTTATCAAATAACTCTAAAGAAAGGTCCTATATATGAGTGAAGAGAGTAAAGATAATATTCCAACTCCTCAGCATGTTCTTTTAACAGCAGATCAAGTTGCGGTGAAGGTTGCTGAATTGGGGAAACAAATTACTCAAGATTATTCAGAAGAAGCACCTCTCTTAGTAGGCGTTTTGAAAGGGGCTTTTGTTTTCATGAGTGACTTATCACGAGCCATTGATCTTCCGATCGAGTTTGATTTTATGGCTGTTTCTTCATACGGTCATTCGACTACTTCCTCTGGTGTAGTGAGAATAGTGAAAGACTTAGATCTTGATCTAGCAGATAGACATGTTCTTTTAGTAGAAGACATTGTTGACAGCGGATTAACCCTTAATTTTTTACGAAAGAACCTTCTTGCTAGAAATCCAGCCAGTTTGGAGATTTGCGCACTTCTTGTGCGGGAAGATTTCCAATTTGAAGAAGATACGATTCGATACACAGGTTTTCAAGTTCCAGCAGACTGGTTAGTTGGTTATGGATTAGATGTGGCTGAGCGTTATAGGAATCTGCCAGATATCTGGGTAGTTAATTCTGATAGTTAAAATGTTTAGGAGTGTTGATGAGAGGTAAGTGGGCTCAGGGTATAGAGCCAAGGAAATTTTTTTGGGTTATTAAAGATTCGCTTGCAATTTGTGAAAGACCTGGTGGATTTGGCGAAAGTCACAGAAGTGTCAGGCGCCAAGAAGAAGTTATTTGGATCCGGCAAAGCAACTTCGATGTAGTGGTATCACTCCTTGCAAATGACGACAATATAAAAGCTTATGAAAGTCAAGGAGTCCGTTGGGTCCAGATGCCATTTGGAGGGGCTGAGGAAGGCATTGAAAGATTAACGGCTTTGTTCACTAGGTTAAGTTCTTTATTAGAAGACAATCCAAGAGTTTTGTTACACCGAGAGGAGTTAGGGGATCAAATTTGTGGTCTCATTGCTGCCTACCTTTTATGGCGTGAGTTGGTACCGAGTGGACCACGAGCGATCGAAGTTGTAGAGCAACTTCTTGAAAGACAAATTGGAAGTGATGGACGTGAAATTGTTGAACTCATAGAGAATGAAAGCAAGAGTAATAAATAGTTTCCATGGAAATAGTTACATCCATTACAGATTTCCAAAATTTCTTAAATCAAAAGAGAACCTCAGGCGAGAAAATTGGTTTTATACCAACCATGGGAGCTCTTCATGATGGTCACACTTCTTTGATTGACGCTTCGGTTAAACAACAAAAAACTACTGCAGTATCAATTTTTGTAAATCCACTCCAATTTTCTCCTGACGAAGATTTTGAAACGTATCCGAACAATCTTGAAGAAGATGTGGATATTTGCAGAAAGCATGCAGTTGATATTCTATTTTCTCCAACGCAGGAAGAAATTTTTCCTGAAGGTCTTCCAGAACTTGAAGAAATTGGGGGGATTGGAAAAATTTTTGAAGGTAAAAGTAGACCTTTTCATTTTCAGGGAGTTGCTACTGTTGTTTCTCGATTATTTGAAATTGTCGGTGAAACTTGTGCCTATTTTGGGGAGAAAGATTTTCAACAGGTCATGGTTGTTAATGACCTTGTCAAAAGGCATCGTTTCCCAGTAAAAGTAATTCAATGTCCAACTATTCGCGATGATGATGGACTGGCTCTTTCAAGTCGAAATGTTTATTTGTCAAAAGATCAACGCTCAGATGCTTCAGTGCTTTATCGGGCTTTACTTGAGGGAGCAAATCTCATCAGTAATGGAGAAAAAGACTCCGAAAATATAACAAAATTTATAAGTGGCTTAGTTAAAGATGAATCAGAAGGAGATTTGGATTACGTAGGAATAGTTGATTTTGAAACTTTTACTCCGCTTGATTGTTTGAATACTTCTGGGAAACAGGTGCAAATTTTAATCGCATGCCAGTTCGGAAATGCCCGTTTAATTGACAATATTGGTGTAGTTATACCTTGAAATTTAAAAGATGCTGTGAGAACCATTTTGCGCACTACCCTTAAGTTATCTAGTTCTTTCACTCCACTTGGGATTAAAGTTTTCTGAAGCATGTCAGTTAATTTGTTTGCCTTAACTTTGTGTAGGACTAAATTTCAAATTAGGGAATCAGATTATGAGAGGAAAAGATGCTCTTAGCCATTGATGTAGGAAATACACAGACGGTTATAGGGCTGTATGAGAGTTCCACGTCTGCAACTCAAGCTGATTCAGGGCTTTTGGATTATTGGCGGATTGCTACCGATGATGATCGGACTTCTGATGAACATGCTGTCATTATTAGAGATTTAGTTAGATCATCCGGGCATGATGATGAATATGAAGGAATTGCAATTTGTTCAGGAGTGCCACGTGTACTAGCAAGTTTGCGAGAAATGGTTAGCAGATACATAGAGTTAGAACCAGTAGTTATTGAACCTGGTGTTCGAACCGGCATGCCAATTCTTTATGATAACCCTCGTGAAGTCGGAGCAGATCGTATCGCAAATGCGGTTGCAGCTTTTGATTTATATGGCGGCCCATCTGTAGTTGTAGATTTTGGAACTGGAAATAATTTTGACGTGATTTCCTCTGAGGGAGAATTTCTCGGCGGAGCTATAGCTCCAGGAATTGAAATAAGCCTAGATGCACTTTTCGAAAGAGCTGCCGCCTTAAGAGCTATTGAATTGACTGAACCGCGAAGTGTTATTGGTAAAAGTACAGTTGAATCACTTCAGTCAGGCGCTGTTTATGGTTTTGCGTCACAAGTAGATGGAATGGTTGAGAGGTTCAAAAACGAGTTAAATGATTGCACAGTCATAGCTACGGGTGGTTTAGCGCATTTAATAGCACCAGTATCGAGATCGATAGATCATGTCGAACCATTTTTAACTTTGCACGGACTAAGACTCGTATACGATCTGAATAGAGAGAATGATGGATAGAGAGACCCCTTTTCGTTTTGAGGTAACCAATTCGGCTTCTGAACTACTATCTGAACACTCTGATCTGTCTGAAGGGGAAAGCAGCGGAGTAACGGTTTCCGTAGCAGGAAGATTGATGTTGCGTCGTGACCAAGGGAAAATAGTATTTGGTGTTCTACAAGACTCAACCGCACGCATACAGTTATTTGCCTCGGAAAAAAATACTCCTGATTACGAATTTTTTTCTAATTTGCACCTGGGTGATTGGTTGGGAATAACTGGAGAGGTAATCAAAACAAAAAGAGGTGAAATCTCTGTTCGTGTTGATTCATGGGTTCGTTTGGCTGAAGCAAAAAGACCTTTTCCTGACAAATGGCATGGCATTTCTGACACCGATATTCGTTACAGACAACGATATGTGGATCTTTGGGTTACCGAAGAGTCCCGTGAGGCTTTTATAACTAGAAGCAAGATTGTGTCCTTAATCCGAAGCTGGCTTGAAGATCGCGGTTTCATAGAAGTGGAAACGCCTGTTTTTCACCCAATACCAGGAGGTGCTGCAGCCCGTCCTTTTGAGACTCACCATAATGCTCTTGATCTTGATTTATATTTACGAATTGCACCGGAGCTTTACCTAAAGAGACTGGTTGTAGGCGGATTCGAAAAAGTTTTCGAAATGGCACGTGTATTCAGAAATGAAGGTATTTCTACTCGCCACAATCCAGAGTTTACAATGCTTGAACTTTATGAGGCTTATGCAGATTATGAAGACATTATGAGATTGGTCGAAGAAATGGTTTCTGAACTTGCTCTGGAAGTGTGCGGTTCAACAAAAATTGAGTATGACGGTCGCGAATTAGATCTTTCAACGCCTTGGGAAAGATCAAGCATGTTGGAGCTTTTAAACCAAAAAATCGAAAAGGAGGTTAGTTTACAAACCCCTATCGAAGAGTTAAGAAAACTTTGTGAAGATTATTCAGTTCCTTTTGAGGATCACTATGGACCCGGGAAACTAATCTTAGAACTATATGAAAAAACAACTGAACCAGAATTATGGGGCCCTATTTATGTAACAGACTACCCACAAGAAGTTTCACCTCTTTCAAGATCCCATAGAAGCATTCCAGGCATGGTTGAGAGGTTTGAAGCGATTGTCGCAGGTAGAGAATTGTGTAACGCTTTTTCTGAGGTGATTGACCCTGATGATCAGAGAATGCGCTTCAATGCTCAAGAGGAAAATCGTGATGCAGGAGACGAAGAGGCGATGGTAGTTGATGAAGACTATTTAAGAGCTTTGGAATATGGGCTGCCACCAACTGGTGGACTAGGCATAGGAATTGATCGTTTAATAATGCTTCTTACAGACACGCAGGCAATTCGCGATGTGATTCTTTTTCCTACACTAAGACCTGAACAGGATTGATTATTTCTTAAATCGGTTCACCTGATTTGCAAGAATACTGCAAGTAGATTTAAGAATTTCCGCTGTTGGATTATTGGGAAGACTGATTAAGGATTGTTGAGCATTTTCCGTAAACTCCAGAGCTGTCTCTATTGTTGATTCAATTGCTTCGTCCGCCCTAATTAGTCCCAAAGCAATGTCCCTCTTATCATTATCAATCGGATTAGTTAGCAAGTCATTTAAAGCTTCAGAATTCGGACCTTTAAGTGCTCGAATAACTGGCAGAGTGTAAACACCTTCAAGTAAGTCGTTTCCTGAAGGTTTACCAAGTTCTTTTTCGCTTGCCATTACGTCTAATAAATCGTCAACAATTTGAAAGGCAACTCCGTAGAGATTTCCAAACTGTGTAACTGCGTTGACTACTTCAGTTGGGTAACCAGAAACGATTGCCCCTACTTTTGCTGAAGCAGACAGAAGAGCACCAGTTTTTCCTGAAATTGAGGACATGTACGCTTCTTCACTTCTTGTGACGTCATATGCTGAGTTGACTTCACGAATTTGACCTTCACAGAGGGCAGCAATAGTAGAAGCAAGCAGCCCTGCTACTTCTGCCCCAAGTCCAGCAGCTATTTCAGATGCTCTCGCTAACAGATAGTCGCCGCCGAGAATAGCTTCACGATTTCCCCATTCTTCGTTAACACTTGTAACGTTCCGACGAGTTTTAGCTCCATCCATAACATCATCATGGTAAAGAGACCCTTGATGCACGAGCTCGACAGCCACTCCTCCTAAAATCACTTCTTTACTAGGGGCGGTTGGTTGATCTTCGAGTATTTGCGAGGACGCGATAGCAAGACTTGGTCTTATCCTTTTACCTCCTGCGTCTATTAGATGGCGTGAAAGTTCTGTGAGAAGGGGTTCTTTAGCCTTGACAGCTATTCTTAGTTCGTCTTCCACCCTTTCCAAAGCACTTTTAATGCCCGGTAAACTGAGAAGTGTGTACTGGTCCTCCACGTGCTGAGGATACGACATTTTTGCCCTATCTCGAAACTGTTATACAAAGGTTATTCAAAATAGCTGTTTTACTTAATAGTGGTACATTACAAAGTAGATACAATTGATTATCAGTTACTTTAAATTCGGGAGAAAACCAGTTGTTTGAGAGGTTTACAGATAGAGCTCGTCGTGTGGTTGTATTAGCTCAAGAAGAAGCGCGTCTACTTAACCATAATTACATAGGAACTGAGCATATTTTACTTGGACTCATCCATGAAGGAGAGGGAGTGGCCGCTAAGGCACTCGAGTCTTTAGGTATCTCGCTTGAAGGAGTTCGTGGTCAAGTAGAAGAGCTAATAGGTCAAGGCGGAAGTTCCCCAAGCGGTCATATACCTTTTACACCTCGTGCAAAAAAAGTCTTGGAGTTGTCCTTAAGAGAAGCGCTTCAATTAGGTCACAATTACATAGGAACAGAACATATACTTCTGGGGCTAATCCGTGAAGGAGAAGGGGTTGCAGCCCAAGTATTAGTTAAGTTAGGTGCGGATTTGTCAAGAGTCCGTCAGCAAGTTATCCAACTTCTTTCTGGTTATGCAGGATCAGGTGGTCCGATGGGGGCGGCTTCTGAGAAAGCTGGTGCAACCACTGGGAGTAGAGGATCAGAATCACAGTCTGGTTCTCTTGTACTTGACCAATTTGGAAGAAATCTTACACAAGCAGCTACAGAGAAAAAGTTAGATCCTGTAATTGGTAGAAAGCGTGAATTGGAAAGAGTGATGCAGGTTCTGTCACGTAGAACGAAGAATAATCCAGTCTTGGTTGGAGAACCCGGTGTTGGTAAAACAGCGATTGTTGAAGGTCTTGCTCAAATGGTTGCTGGTGGTGACATCCCTGAGACAATTCAGGGTAAACAAATTTATACATTGGATCTGGGTGCCTTGGTCGCGGGAAGTCGCTATCGAGGTGATTTTGAAGAACGTCTCAAGAAAGTTTTAAAAGAAATTAAAACAAGAGGTGACATTGTTTTGTTTATTGATGAAATTCACACCTTAGTTGGGGCAGGTGCTGCAGAAGGAGCAATAGATGCAGCTTCCATTTTAAAACCTATGTTGGCTAGAGGTGAATTGCAGACAATTGGTGCTACGACTCTAGAAGAATATAGAAAACATATAGAAAAAGATGCCGCCTTAGAAAGACGCTTCCAACCAATAACTGTTGATGAGCCTGATGTTGCTCATACCATTGAAATACTTAAAGGTTTAAGAGAGCGATATGAAACTCATCACCGAGTAACAATTACAGATCAGGCTCTCATAGCTGCAGCTAATTTAGCTGATCGTTATATTTCCGACCGTCATCTTCCAGATAAAGCAATTGATCTAATTGACGAGGCAGGTTCGCGGCTTCGATTAAGACGTATGAATACGCCGGACGATTTAAGAGAACTTGAAGTTGAATTGGCTGAAGTAGTTCAACGTAAGAAAGCGGCTGTTGAATCTCAAGATTTTGAAGAAGCTGGAAATTTGCGTGATCGTGAGAAAGAATTAATTTCAAGGAAGACCGAAAGAGAAGAAGAAATTAAATCTTCAGGAGTTGATCTTTTCGATGAAGTTGACGAAGAGTGTATAGCTGAAGTTCTTTCTGTTTGGACAGGTATACCTGTTTACAAACTAACTGAGGAAGAAACTCAAAAACTTCTCCATATGGAAGATGATCTACATAAGCGAGTAATAGGCCAAGAGGATGCAATTCATGCAGTTAGTCAAGCTATTAGACGGACTAGGGCAGGGTTAAAAGATCCTAAAAGACCATCAGGTTCATTTGTTTTCCTGGGGCCTTCAGGAGTAGGCAAAACAGAACTAGCTAAAACACTGGCAGAGTTTCTTTTCGGTGATGAACAGGCTTTGATTTCACTCGACATGTCAGAATATATGGAAAAGCATACTGTAAGCAGGCTTCTTGGTTCACCGCCAGGTTACGTGGGATATGACGAAGGCGGTCAATTAACTGAAGCTGTAAGAAGGAAACCTTTTTCAGTGGTTCTTTTTGATGAAGTAGAGAAAGCCCATCCTGATGTTTTCAACACATTATTGCAGATACTTGAAGAAGGCAGATTGACTGACTCTCAGGGAAGGTCAGTGGATTTCAGGAACACAGTACTCATCATGACATCCAATTTGGGAACGGCAGATTTGCGCAAAGCCAATTTAGGTTTTACTAAAGCAGACGAGGCTGTTAGTTACGAGAGGATGAAAGAAAAAGTTCAAGATGCTTTGAAACTACACTTCCGACCAGAGTTTCTGAATCGAATAGATGAAACGATAGTTTTCCATGAGTTGACCATGGAAGAGGTAACAAGAATTGTTGATCTGATGATAGGTCGTTTATCAACTCAATTAGCTGGACAAGGAATGGGATTGGAATTAACTGACGCGGTTAAGCATCATTTAGCTGAACATGGTTACGATCCGACATTGGGCGCTAGACCTTTAAGAAGAGCTATTCAAAGGCTTATAGAAGACCCACTGTCAGAACGTTTGTTACACAAAGAATTTAAAGCGGGCGAAATAGTGATAGTAGATGTTGAAGAAGTTCCAGAAGAAGAGACAGATGATTCTACTTATGAAGGTAAAAAAGTCGTTTTCCGTTCAGTTGCAGGATTTGAGATACCGACCATGGAGATGGCAACTGAGATAGTTGAATAGCAGATTTTGGTTTTTAATCTCATCAACCGAATCTGTTCAGTTGGTTTGTTAATGTTTAATTTTAATAAATCGTTTTGAATTCGACATGAAAATTTTTTTACTCTTTCTATCATTTGCTTTTCTTGCTACCGCGTGTCGAGTTGAAAGTATGGTGGCAGTAAATGTTCAAGACGATGGTTCTGGAAGTGTGGAAGTTCTAGTCGAACTTGATGATGAAGCCAGTCGACAAATAGGGAATATAGAGAAGCAACTAAGGACAGATGATTTAGTTTCTGCAGGCTGGGAGGTTTCTTTACCTAAGGATCCAGAAGAAGCGAAAACAATTGTTTTGGCTACAAAAAGTTTCGTAGGGAAAGATTCTTTAGTAAGAGTTTTGGAAGAAGTTGCAGGTCCGTCAGTTTTTTCTGAAGTAAACCTAGTGAGTGAAAAATCATTCGCGAAGAAAATATGGACTATTGAAGGAAAGATTGACCTCACGGATGGACTTTCTCTATTTTCAGATCCTTCCTTAGATGAAGCATTAGGAGGCAACCTTTTCGGGAGAAGTTTGGAAGATCTTTCTTTTTTATCAGGGTGTGATGAAATTTGTGATCCTGCAAAGTCTTTCCTTTTCAATTTTTCTGTCTCATTGCCCGGAGCAAGCGAAAGTGATTTAAGTGAGAAAGTTTGGACGGTTCCTTTGGGTGATCAGACCCCGACACCGTTTATAGTTTCTTCTACAGTCGATTACTCGAAACCAAAAGCATGGAGGACAGTAGCGTATGTTTTTCTTGGGGCTGCTTTATTGCTGCTTTTGATTAGAGGAATCAGGAATTTAACTTTGGTTCGCCAAACCACCAGTTCTTCGGAAAATCCAAAAAAAATTAAGAAAACCTCAGAGATTATTGAAAATATCCCAACAAAAGAAAAAGAGGAAGTTGATAGAAGCATCGAGCTTGTTGTAGTTGGTGGGAAGGGGGTTATATGGGATGGAGGTGCTGATCCTGAAGGATTATTAGTTCCCTTTGTAAGAGAAAATGGTGGGCTGGTAGACGCAGAAGAAATAGCTGACCGTTATAAGTCTGCAAGTTTAGGTCAGTTGAATTCTGAGGAATTTTGGGAAAGTGTTGGAGTTCAAGGTGATCCGAATCTAATTGACGCTCGATATTTAAGTCTTGTGCGTCTTAGACCTGACGCTCTTCCGTTTTTAAATGAAATGAAGCGACGAGGAATACCAGTTGCTTGTATTACCAATTCAGTTTTGTCGTGGTCACAACAGCTGCGTGAAAGATTGGGTGTAGACGAACAGATTGAATACTGGGTTGTTAGTGGTGAATATGGGGTAAGAAAACCTAGCAATTCTATTTTTGAAGCTCTTAGACGTTTAACTGGTATTTCTTTCTCCAACATGCTGTTAGTAGATTCTGAGATTGCTACTTTGGAGGCAGCGAGGGGTATCGGAATGTCCACAGTATTAATGCAAAGTCAGATTCCAATTCCTAGCAGTTTCTCACATCCGAAAATTAAAGGTTTTGCTGAACTATTTGGAAACCGAAACTAGACATTATTGTTATCAAAGGTTAGTTATGCATACATCACTTCCATCAGGAACTAAAGCAGTAATTGAAAAACCCAGTTCAACAGAATCAGAAATGGGACTTGTTGTCATTCCAGATGTTATGGGTTTACGCCCTTTGTTTGACGAGATGGTTAAGCGTTTGGCTGGTGAGTGGGGGATGCCTGTTTGTTCTTTTGAGCTTTACCCTGAATTAGAAGATTTAAATGTAGAAGAGCGACTTGCCTCAGCCTCTGAGCTTGATGACTCTCGAATTATAGGAGATGCATTAGCAGCTGCTGAACTAGTTCAGACTAACCAGGTTGCCATTTTGGGGTTCTGCATGGGAGGCATGTATACCTACAAAACAGTCGCTTCTCAACGATTTTCAAAACATGTTTCTTTCTACGGGATGATTCGAGTACCAGAGGCGTGGAAATCGGAAAGTCAGTCAGAGCCTGTTTCTTCCTTAAAGGAAGGAGACGCCTCTTCTGTTTTGGCGATTGTCGGCAGTAACGACAGTTGGACTCCGCAAGAAGATGTGGATCTTTTAATATCAACTGGAGTCTCAGTGGTCACTTACAGAGATGCTGAGCATGGTTTTGTGCATGATCCCTCTAGACCCGCACATAGACCATTAGATGCTCAAGATGCTTGGATGAAAGCAAGAGAATGGATATTAAATAGAACTTAGCGCGAGCGTATTGTCATTTGTTCGCGATCGAGAATCCTGTATGTGCGATCGAACTGTTCAATCCATCCGAGTTTTATGAAAGAAGCTATAGCTTTGTTGACTCTTTCTCTTGAAGCTCCAACCATTCCAGCTAGTTCTTCCTGAGTGACCGGTAATGAAAATTCATCTTCGTTATCTGAAATTTCAAGAAGTCTTTTCGCGGTTCGTCCAGTGACATCTAGAAAGACAGAGTCTGCTAAAACTTCATCCATATTTCTTAAACGGTTTACAAGCATAGTTACCACTTCCCACAGTTGTGAGGGGTCCTTTTCGTAGAGTTTTTTAATAGGTTCAAAAGGCACTTCAATCACACAAGATTCTTCCAACGCTCGCGCTTCCGCTGATCTTCCCCTTTCGTCAAATAATCCCATTTCGCCAAACAGGTCACCATTTTCCATAAGAGCTATGACGGACTCTTTGCCAATAAAAGATTTATTAACTATTGCTATTCGTCCTGATTCCACGAGAAAAAGAGAATCTGGCTTATCATTTTCTCGAAACAAAACATCACCTCTTAATAGTTGTTTCTTTATGGATTTTTCGACAATCGATTCAAGTTCTTTTTCATCTAACTTGCCAAAAAGTATTGATTGCATAAAAAGGGTGTGATCTATCATTTCACAGGTCATGCTAATACGTAGAAACTATTTAGGCGAAGCAAGCACACTTCTTTAAATCTTTTACTTACAAAGGATTAACATATGAAAATTTGGACGATTTTAGTGGCCGCTGGAGAAGGGCTCCGTTTTGGGAGCAAAAAACAATTTGCTGAACTTTCAGGATCATCAGTGTTGTTTCACTCTGCGATTGCTGCTTCTTCAGTATCAGATGGGATAGTCGTTGTAACCTCGGGTGAAGATATTGAATATGTAAAGAATTGTCTTCATGAGGTAAAAAAAGTTAAGGAAGTAGTTGAGGGAGGGTCAACCAGAACTAAATCTGTTAGGCATGGTCTTGAACTGGTTCCTCAAGATTCCGAAATTTTGATTGTTCATGACGGTGTGAGACCTCTTGCGTCGGAAAAACTGTTTAAATCAGTTGTTAATAAAGTTCAAGAAGGGTCCGAAGCAGTGGTTCCCGTGATACCAGTATCAGATTCATTACGTTCGATTAATGGATCACACATCGATCGGAGTGAAGTGGTAGCGGTCCAGACGCCGCAGGCGTTTAATGCAACTTTATTACGTAAAGCCTACTCCATTTGCGAAAATACTTCTGATGATTCCTCTCTGGTCGAATTAGCAGGTGGAACAATTGATTTTGTTGAAGGCGATGCGAGAAATTTGAAGATTACAGTTAATTCTGACCTTCTAATTGCTGAACAATTTTTAAACTCCAAAGTCATAGATTAGAGAGGTTTGCATGTCTGTTTTTAGAATAGGTCAAGGGTTTGATATTCACCCATTCTCACAGGACCCAGAACGACCTTTAGTAATTGGAGGAGAGATCCTGCCAGGTCCAGGTTTAGATGGGCATAGTGATGCGGATCTTTTAGCTCATGCAATAGCAGATGCACTACTAGGAGCTGCTGGCTTGGAAGATATAGGTCATTATTTTCCTGACACAGAGCCTTCTACTCTGAATGCAAACAGTTTGGAGATACTTGAAAAGGTTGTTGAGTTTATAAAGAAAGACGGTTGGGAAATATGCAATGTAGATTGCAGTGTGATACTTGAAAAACCCAAATTGCAACCTTACAAAAAAGGCATTCAAGAACGAATGTCGAATATTTTAAACGCTCCTGTGACCGTTAAAGGTCGAAGGGCTGAAGGTCTGGGATTTGTAGGAAAGGGAGAAGGTGCTGTTTGTTTAGTAGTTGCTTTAATTTCCAAATATGAATAAAAGACGTAACCAGAAGAGCAATTTAAGAGGTGGTAAAGGACAGAGAGGAACAACACCTCTCCGACACAACAAGCCTCAAAAAAATGTTTTATTAGGAGATCAAGTTGAAGGTCGGCATGCTGTGCGTGAGTTACTGTTAGCAGGAACGCGCAAAACCCGTGAGGTTTTTTTAGCGGGAGATCTTGAGGATGCTCCGATACTGGATGACATTATTGACTTAGCTGACGAAGCAAAAGCAACGATCAAAGAAATTCCTCGATCACGTTTCGAATCTATTGCTAAAACAGAATCCTCTCAAGGAGTTGTAGCCTTAGCTGCCCCTTTACCGAATTATGAAATTGAAGAGTTAACACAACCTGAAGATGATGAGTCCAAACCTTTCTTGCTTGTTATAGACGGAGTGACCGACCCTGGAAACTTAGGAGCGATGTTGCGTTCAGCTGAATGTGCAGGAATAACTGGAGTCATACTTCCACGGCACCGCTCGGCGAAAATCACTCCTGCAGTAACGAAAACCGCCGCAGGAGCAATTGAGCATCTTCGAATAGCTACGGTCAGTGGCATACCTGCAGCACTTGGCCGTCTAAGAGAAGCAGGAATCTGGTTAGTTGGTTTAGATGCTGGAGGAGCGACTTCTCTTTATGATCTCGCAATCGCAGATCAGCCAATTGCACTGGTTTTAGGCTCAGAAGGGCGTGGTTTGTCAAGATTAGCCAGAGAGCGTTGTGATGAATTGGTTCATATTCCTCTTCAAGGAGTTTTACCTTCACTGAACGTGTCGACAGCAGCAGCGATCACTGTTTTTGAAATAGCTAGACATCGTTAAGTTTGAGCCCGAGGTCGGATTCGAACCGACGACCTGCCGCTTACAAGGCGGCTGCTCTGACCAACTGAGCTACTCGGGCATTTTCTTTAAGCCAAGATAGCAAACTATCAGGGGGTACTTGATTATGATCACTTCTCGGAGGATGATTTGGTATAGGTTTAGTTTCAAGAGAGAAGGTAATGCTGATTTTAAATGGTCACGACCAACAGAAATTTCAATTGAAGCAATTGAGATTGAAGGCATAGCATGAGTATGCAGTCGCCTTTGAGTGGAAAAGGTATAGCTCCGAGTAATGCATCTGCTGCCCCAAGAGCATTTCTCCTTATTTTTGTAGCAGTTGTTATTGGTGTTGTGGTTTTATGGAAGGGTTTAGATGATGATTTACAAACTGCTAGTTCAGATATATCAGATTCTTCCGATCAGGTCACAAATATCGTAGATGAAGAACCTGCTGATTTACCACCATTAGAAATTCCTGAAATTTCAACAACAACTGTCGCAGTCGTCGAAACAACTACTACTAGTCCTCCACCTCTGCCAACTAAACCACCAAGCACAGTAAAAGTTCTAGTATTGAATGGTTCAGGAGTAGGCGGTGCGGCAGGCGCAGTTACTAACCTCCTTAAACCCCATGGGTATACAACTTTGTCGCCTGCTAACGGGAACAAAGATGAAAAGTCTTGGGTTTACTACAAGCCTGAATTTTCACCAGATGCAAAAGGGGTTACAGATATTTTGGACATAATGCCCGACCTGCTCACATCTTTTCCTACCAATGGACTTTCTGTACCTGAAGGAAGTGTCGATAGGGTTTCCACAGCAGATGTCATTGTATTTTTGGGGTCCGATAAAGAGATTTACGGTTAGGTTCAAAGGTGCGGGTTCTAGCCGCCCCAGATAAGTTTCGCGGTTCTTTAACCGCATTAGAAGTTGCTAATGCCATCGAAACGGCAGTAAATAGGTGCGGAGGAACTTGTGTCTGTGTTCCGATGGCAGACGGTGGTGAAGGAACTTTAGATGTTCTTGGTGGTCCTAATCGTGAAACAACTGTTACAGGTCCTCTAGGAGACCCTGTAACAGCAGAATGGCGTTTAGCCAAAAAAACTGCAGTAATTGAAATGGCTCGGGCTTCAGGGCTTTCATTGACAGGAGGTCCTGAAACAAATAAACCCTTAGAAGCCACTACAAAAGGAACCGGAGAATTAATTCGTTGCGCTATGGAACAAGGTGCGAAACGAATAATCATCGGTCTTGGTGGCTCCGCTACCACTGATGGGGGACTAGGAGCTTTAAGAGCGATGGGACCGCTTGCTCGTTACAAAGGAATTGAACTCATAGCAGTATGTGATGTTCAAACAAGTTTTCTTTCAGCAGCTGATTCTTTTGGTATTCAGAAGGGAGCCACACCTAGCGAGTTGAAGTTTTTGAATCAACGTTTACAACGAATAACACAGGTTTATGAGGATGAATTTGGAGTTTCAGTTGGAAAGATGTCGAAAACTGGAGCAGCTGGAGGGCTTGCAGGAGCATTGTTCGCTGCCGGAGCTGAATTAGTTGAAGGGTTTGAGTTCATTGCTCAAGAAATTTGTTTAGATGAAATGATGATCGAGTCTGATTTGGTTATAACGGGTGAAGGCTTTCTAGATAGCACATCTTTTGATGGGAAAGTTGTTTCAGGTATTTGCCGTTATGCAGATACATTCTCTGTTCCAGTTTTTGTAATTGCAGGAGGCGTTAGTCCAGAAATAGCCGGAAAAGTTGATTGCGTTTCTTTAGTTGAAACCTTTGGTGAAAAGCTTTCTTTCTCAGAAACAGAGCTCTGCATTGAGAGAGTTGCAACTCAACGTTTAAATTCATTATTTCGATAACAGTTTTATTTCAAAAACGTTTTAAAAACTTAGTTTTCTAACTGTTTTGAATCAGAAAAGGTTGGTTTTTCACTCGTCTCGTGGTTGGATTAGCAGTCTAAGCAGACGAGTGCCAGAGCATTCTCAACACTAAATCTGCTTCAATTCTTTGATGAAAGGCTTGCTTAATGGCTAAGAATATTGTTTTTGATGAACAGGCTCGTAGAGGGCTTGAAAAAGGTATGAACCAGTTAGCAGATGCTGTGCGTGTCACCTTGGGACCTAAAGGACGAAATGTCGTTCTAGATAAAAAATGGGGAGCTCCAACCATTACAAATGATGGAGTATCTATAGCAAAAGAGATTGATTTAGAGGACCCATATGAAAGAATTGGCGCAGAGCTAGTCAAAGAAGTCGCAAAAAAGACTGATGATGTAGCTGGGGATGGAACTACTACAGCGACGGTTCTTGCTTGGTCGATGGTCGGTGAAGGTTTAAGAAATGTGGCCGCTGGCGCCAATCCTATGTCCTTAAAGCGAGGTATAGAAGTAGCAGTTGAAGCGGCTGTTGAAGCTATTCTCTCAGAGTCGGTTGATGTTTCAAGCGATAAAGAGCAAATTGCGAATGTGGCAGCAATTTCTGCTGCTGATGTGGAAATAGGCGAAATGATTTCTGAGGCTATCGATAAAGTTGGCAAGGATGGAGTAATAACAGTTGAAGAAGGTCAGACATTTGGTCTAGAAATGGATCTGGTAGAGGGGATGCGTTTTGACAAAGGTTATATTTCTCCTTACTTTGTGACTGATCCAGAAAGAATGGAAGCAGTTCTAGAAGATCCGTATTTATTACTTGTGGGGTCTAAGATTTCTGCAGTTAGAGATTTGGTTCCAGCATTGGAAAAGGTGATGCAAGCTGGTCGACCTTTGGTGATTATCGCAGAAGATATAGAGGGCGAAGCGCTTGCGACCTTGGTTGTGAACAAAATCCGAGGAACTTTTACTTCAGTTGCAGTAAAAGCACCTGGATTTGGTGATCGAAGAAAAGCGATGCTTCAAGACATTGCAATACTTACTGGCGGTCAGGTCATCTCTGAGGAAGTTGGTTTAAAGGTTGATTCAGTCACAATTGACATGTTGGGATCAGCAAGAAAACTGGTGGTTACAAAAGATGAAACCACTCTTGTAGAAGGAGCAGGCGATCAAGAAGCAATTGCAGGTCGAATTGCTCAAATCAAAGCCGAGATTGAAAATACCGACTCTGATTATGATCGAGAAAAATTGCAAGAAAGACTAGCGAAACTCTCAGGTGGTGTAGCAGTTCTCAAAGTAGGCGCAGCTACTGAGGTGGAGCTCAAAGAAAAGAAACATCGGATCGAAGATGCAGTTAGCACCACAAAAGCGGCAATTGAAGAAGGAGTTGTAGCAGGAGGAGGCGTAACGCTTTTAAGAGCACAAGCTGCTGTAGAGAAAGCTGCTGCAAAATTAGAACACGATGAAGCAACTGGATCAAATATTGTTGCCAGATCATTGGTTGCACCTTTAACCCAGATAGCAATAAATGCTGGAATGGAAGGTGGAGTAGTAGTTGAAAAGGTAAAAGATTTGAAGGGTCCAAATGGTTTAAATGCAGCTTCTGGTGAATATGAAGATTTAATTGCTGCAGGAATTATCGATGCTGCAAAAGTAACTCGTTCAGCTCTTCAAAATGCTGCTTCCATAGCTGCACTTTTCCTTACCACTGAAGCAGTGATAGCTGATGCGCCAGAAGAAAACGCTGCTGCTGCAGGTATGCCAGACATGGATTTCTAAAAATTCCCTATGACAAAAGATGAACGTTATGTCAGTTTGTCGACATGGACAAAAGAAGGAAAACGTAAAAGAACACCGATTTGGATTGCTTCAATCGACGGTGATCGAGTTGGTTTTACCACAGGAAAAAAAACCTGGAAAGTAAGGCGTATCCAAAGAAACCCAAACGTTGAGATCCAATCTTGCAGCTACAAAGGCGAACTTCATAAGGATTCCGAAGAATTTTCAGGTGTGGCAAGGGTAGTTGATCACGGTGAAAAAGAATACGCATTGATTGATAAAGCTATTCGAGATAAATACGGAATTCAGTACCTATTAATTAATTTTTTGGGTCAATTTTCAAAAAAACATGGCGAGGATTGTGCAATTGTTATTTCTTTAGAGAAAGAGAAGCTCGCTTAGTTTTTCGGATGGGCATGTTGCCACCCAAAACGACCCTTAATGCAAAGGTGACCATCCGTAACTGAGTGGTCAGAAGGTGAAGTGACTTTGACAATTTTCTCATCTTGTGTGTGTAGTTCCAGATTGCAACCAACCCCGCAGAAACCACAAATAGTTTGAGTAACTTGTTGATTATCAGGATCCCAAGAATTGTCTTCTCGCATATCATGTTCAGTTTTAAAAACCAATGCCCCTGTAGGGCAAACACCTATACAGTTTCCACAGTAAACACAAGCTGATTCCGGCAAATCAACGTCAAATTCGGTTGAAATGTGCGAGTCAAAACCTCGTCCTGCAGTAGCGATTGCAAAAGTATGTTGAGCGTCATCTCCGCATGCTTCAACACATTTGTAACAGAGTATGCATCGTTCGTAGTCACGAACGTAAAGATCGTCTTGAATTTTGACGGGTTGGCTGGATGTCTTAATTTCGTTTGTAGCCCCCATACGTTCAGGTTTTGAACCGTAGCTACCCATCCACTCGAGTATTTCTTCATCTGCTCTGTCCATTTCAACTGAAGAAGCGAGTAGTTCCAAAACCATTCGTCGACTCGTATTCACTCGGTCAGATTTAGTTGAAACTACCATACCCTCCTCGATTGGACGGGAACATGATGGAACCAGTGTTCTTGAACCTTCTACTTCCACCACGCAAACCCTGCATACATTGACTGGAGTTAAGTTTTCTGCCCAACAAAGTGTTGGAGTATCTATGTTGGCTTGCTTGCAAGCATCTAAAATTGTCGATCCTTCATTAACTGCAATTTTTTCGTCATCGATTGTAATTTCTACAAGTGTTTCAGGTTTATTTTCTTCAGGTTTACTCATGATTTGTTTTCCAATAGTCCTAAGTCCAATGCAGATCTAACCGCAGATGATGCGGTATGACCTAAACCACAAATTGAAGCATCAGACATGACAGCGGCTAGATCATCGAACAAGTTGCGTTCAGCTTCAACGGAATTATTATCAGAAATTCTGAGTAACAGTTCTTCTTGCCTGACAGTTCCAATTCTGCAAGGCACACATTGACCACACGACTCATCGCGAAAAAATTCAGCTATACGATGAACAGTCTTAGTAATTTCGTCTTTATCGCTAAATACCATTATCACTCCGGAACCCAACGCGACTCCAGCTTCATGTGTGTCTTCAAATGTGAGAGGAAGATTGATAGATTCTGGTGTTACGAAATTGCCTGCTGCTCCACCAAGAAGAATTGCTTTCATATTTCCAGATCCTGAAAAGCCACCAGCAGCATCCAAAATTTCGCCAATGGTTGCACCAAATTCAAACTCGTATAGACCAGGTGAAGTCACTCTTCCACTTAAGCAGAAAAGTCGAGTTCCTGAAGATTGATCGGTTCCTTCATTGGCGAAAGCTTTGCCACCGTTTGAAACAATTCGAGGGATGTTAGCCAGAGTTTCAACGTTGTTAACTACTGTCGGTTCATCAAACAGACCGTTTGTAGTGGGGAAGGGTGGCTTATTTCGTGGTTCGCCCCGAAAACCCTCTATCGAGTTGAACAACGCTGTTTCTTCACCGCATATGTAGGCACCTGCGCCACTTCTTATTTCAATATCAAAATTTCTTCCAGAATCTAAGATATTGTCTCCCAGCAAACCATAATCTTTAGCTTTGTCAATAGCTTTTGCTAGTCGTCGTCTAGCGGTTGGGTATTCGCCGCGTATATAAAACCACCCTTTTTCTGCGCCTATGGCAATACCAGCTATAGTCATAGATTCGACCAAAGCAAAGGGATCATTTTCCATTAGAACCCTATCTTTGAAAGTGCCTGGTTCTGATTCGTCAGCATTACAAACAAGATGGTGTGGCACTCCCTCCTGTTCAGCGACAGCTTTCCATTTGACTCCAGTAGGAAAAGCGGCTCCACCTCTGCCTCTTAAACCAGAAGTTGAAACCTCTTCGATTATTTGCTCAGCACCCATTTCAAGGGCTTTTTCAAGTGCCTCATAACCTCCTTGTGATTTATAATCCTCCAGACTTTCCGGATCAACAATCCCAATTCGAGTTAGAAGCCGCAACTGAGGTGAACCAGCTTGTGGCAGTTCTATTGAGATTTTCTCTGAATTTTCATTTTGCAACTCTGAGATTTTAGGTAGATCTGCGTTAAACAAAACAGTGTCCTCTGAAGCGATTTTTTGAATAAATACAGCAGGTCCTCGCTCACATTGACCCAAACAGGGACTCGGTCTAGTTTCATGTCCTTCTTTTATTAGCGACGTTAATAATTCATCAGCGCCATTAAGACTGCAGGCTATGTCATTACATACGTGTAGTACCTGATCACTGCTTGGCGGTTGCGATGCGAAGAGGTGGTAGAAAGTAGCTACTCCATAAGCTTCGGCTGGAGGAACTTCAAGAACACGACAGACATAGTTTAGTCCGCCTGGACTAATCCAACCCGAAGCATGTTGTAGTGCATGAAGGGCAGGAAGTAGGAGATGTCGACGTTCCTGTGTTCTTTGTTGACCAGCATAAACAAGACGTTCTGTTACTTCTATGGTTACTGGGCCGTGCGATGCAATTGCTGTATCAACAGCTTCTTTTTCAGTATCAGTAGGTAGGGATTTACCAAATTTTATGTCAGGCATCGACCAATTTTTCTACTCGGATTGCAGCAGCTTTGAACTCAGCAGTGCCAGATTTAGGATCGTAAGCACTATTGGTTAACTGATTCACATCTGCTAATTCAGGGAAATGAAAGGTCGTAAATGCAAGACCTATTGGTAGATCGGGGTCAATTTTCACTGTCATTTCAATACTCCCACGACGAGATGAAACCAGAACTCTTTCTCCAGTTAATACCCCAAGTTTTTTAGCGTCGTTAGTGGAAATCTCAAGAGCTTCACCACTCCTAATAGGAGAGCTGTATTCATCTGTTTGAACTCCTGTATTATATGAATCCAGCGCTCTGCCAGTTGTTAAACGTAAGGGGTAGTCATCATCTAATGTTTCAACTGGGGGTTGGTCTTTAACGCACGAGAATGGGGCGAGTTTCCCTTCTGCTGGTTGTTTCCAAAGCCGTTCATGTAGGAAAGGGCTTCCAGGGTGGTTTTCGTCCGGACAAGGCCATTGGATGCCGCCTTCGTTTTCAATTCTTTCCCAAGACATTCCAGCATGCATGGGTGAGACAGTTCGTAACTCTTCCCAAAGATCTCTAGCTGTAGGTTGTCCCCAAGTATCATCACCTAGATGTTTAGCTAAGTCTGAAATTATTTCGATTTCTTGTCTTGCTTCGCCCGGTGGGTTCATTGCCGCTCGGGTACGTTGAACTCGACGTTCACTGTTTGTCACAGTTCCATCAGATTCCGCCCACCCTAATGCTGCAGGTAAAACAACATCAGCCATTTCAGCGGTACGAGTCATGAGTACATCCTGAACTACAAGAATGTCAAGTCCTTCTAAAGCTTTACGAGCATGGTTAACATCGGCATCTGAATCTGCTGGGTTTTCACCAATAACGTAGAGGGCTCTAAGTTCATTTCGGCTCATTGCATTAAACATGTCGGTAAGGTGCCACCCTGGATCAGGTGGTATTTTCGCACCCCAAACAGCTTCAAATTTTGTTCTAACATTCTCATTAACTACATCTTGAAATCCAGCTAACTTGTTGGGTAAAGCCCCCATATCTCCGCCGCCTTGGACGTTGTTTTGACCTCTAAGTGGCACTAACCCTGAACCCCAACGACCTACATGACCAGTTAAAAGAGCGAGATTACAAAGAGCAAGGACATTGTCAACTGCTGTGTGATGCTCAGTTATACCTAAAGTCCATGCAATTTGAGCTTTGTTAGCCGCTGCGTATCCATGAGCCAAGTCACGTATTGCTTCGATAGGAACTCCGGTTACTTCGGAAGTCTTCTTCAATGTCCAGGGTTCAATGTGAGCTACGAAGTCATCAAAACCTGTTGTTGCGTTTTCAATGAAATTATTATTCTCTAAACCAGCATCAACTATTTCACGAGCTATTCCATTGGCGAGTGCAATATCACTGCCGACGTTAATTCCTAGCCATACATCCGCAAATTTTGCTGAGTCTGTTCTTCTGGGATCCACAGTCCACATTCGTGCACCATTCGAGAGACCTCTCAAAAGGTGATGGAAAAATATTGGGTGGGCCGTGCGCGCGTTTGATCCCCAAAGAATGATCGCATCTGCCTCCTCAATCTCTCGATATGAGGAAGTTCCTCCTCCTACTCCAAATACTGTCGCCAGACCGACGACACTAGGCGCATGTCAAGTTCGATTACAACTGTCGATGTTGTTCGACCCAATCACCTTTCGAGCGAATTTTTGTGCAGCATAATTGACTTCGTTTGTTGTTTTAGAACAACTGAACATCCCGAAGGCTGTGGGTCCATGTGTGTCAACAACAGACTTGAATCCTTCAGCTGCTTTGTTTAGTGCTTCTTCCCAAGTGGCTTCACGTAGCTTTCCATTTTCTTTAAGCATCGGCACTGTAAGACGTTCGGTCATAGTTTCCCAATCTCAATTAATTTTAGTTATTCTTAAGTATTACTCATTCGAAGAAGAATTGATTATTTTTTGCCTATTTCTACGATCGAGCATTCGAATTGCTGACCAAAGTTCATCACGCTCTATGTAGCAACCACAAAAATGTCTTTCGCCTGTCGAGGAATCAAAAGAGTTTCTGGCGTGTAGCACTCTTCGGTTGTCAATAATTAGGCATTCGCCTTCCTCTAAGCGGAAGTTTAATTTAAATCGATCTTCCTGATTGAGAGTCTCAAATAATTTATATGCCTTATACATCGGTTCTACTAGTTCAAAATCAACTTGAAGAGGGACACGAAGAAAATTACCAACTCGAACTTCTTCAATTTTTCCTTCAATTCCCAAAGTAATCATTGGTGCTTTCCAACGATAGTCAGTAACAGTGCTTCGGTTACCAAAGTCCCATGGGACAGTAGTTAGCAAATTGAAGGTTTCAGGTTCTTTTGAGCGAATCTCTTCTGCTACACGAAAGCCATCAACTAAAATTGATTCCCCTCCTTTTACAGAATTTTTCAAACAATGAAGTAGCTGAAGTCCAGGCTGGTATTCACGTGTAGGCAAGTCCGTGTGTGGAGGGAGTTCAATTTCGGTATAGGCAGCTGTGTCTGGTCCAGTTTTTGCTTCTACATTAAAAAAAAGACCAAAATTAGTCTCTCTTACTACACCGATACGTTTAGTGATTTGGATTAAACCATCTTTTGAAGGTTCGACATTTTTCGTAATGCAGCACCCATCCTCAACAAGTGAAAAAAGCCATTCTCTTTCTGTTTCTGGATTAGAAATAATTTCATCCCAGTTGAAGGAATTAGGCTTTTTTTTCGTATTTGAGTCCCAAGTAACCGCTTCGGGAATCGATTTATTAGAGATATCTAAAAAACAGTTAGTTCGAAGCCAACCGGGGTGAAAGCAACTTACATGTGATTCTTTCGACCATATCACTTCGAGAAAACCTTCCTCAGTGATAGATGTTGAATCAATTAGCTGATCTTCGTCAATTGAAGCCACATTAAATAAAGGTTCTCTTGTCTCGGGGTGAATACAACATGGGCAGTTGTCTCTTAACCAGAGAAAATGAAATTTACTTTGGTGGCCATCACTCCATTCGATTTCGACTTTCTTACCATCAGTCGAAGAACAAGAAATAGAGTGTTCAACTGGATAAAAATCGAAATCTCCTGTTTCATTCACCATTTTGCTCTTCTTCAGAACTAGCGCTATCTAGATCCTTAAGTGTCTGGATGATGGCTGTAAGACCTTTGTCGCGTTCGAGGACCAGATCAGCTACAGGCCTACCAGCGGCTTCCTCGAGGCATCCACTAACCACAGCATTTCGAAGAGATTCAGTTAGTTCTGGAGCTTCTAACCGGGTCCAGGGTGATTTTAAAGAAGGTCCAAAATGGTCAAGCATGTGTGCCATACCACCTTCGCCTCCTGCAAGATGAAATGTTAGCATAGGTCCCATGAGGGCCCATCGCAGTCCAGGTCCCGCAGTTATAGAAAGATCCAATTGTTCTACAGTTGCTTCTCCATTGGCAACCATGTGAAGAGCCTCACGCCACATCGCTTCTTGAAGTCGATCTGCTATGAATCCATCAACTTCTTTCTCAAGACGTAACACCACTTTTCCCGAGTCTTTGTAGAAACTTTCAGCGGCATCCATCGCTGAAATTGATGTTTTAGGTCCAGCTACGAGTTCGACTAGTGGTAGAAGATAAACAGGGTTGAATGGATGTCCGACAACTATGCGTTCAGGTGCGATTTCACAATTTAAAATTAGGTCACTGACTAAGTAGCCTGAGGTTGACGACGCAATTACAGATTCACTGTTGGAGACTTTGTCTATCGTCGAAAGAAGGTTTTGTTTCAACTCGAGGCGTTCCGGAGAACTTTCTTGAATCAGTGAACAACTTTCAACGGCTTCTTCAATTTCTTTATGAAAAAACACAAGATTAGGAGAAGCATTTTCACTTAAACCCAACTTTTCCATTGACGGCCAAGCCTGCTGGATTGTTTTTTTAAACAAATCTTCTGACTTTGGATCAGGGTCCCATGCGTGAACCTCAATGCCTTGTCCAGCAAAATGTGAAGCCCAACCACAACCGATTACGCCCATACCAATGCATGCGACTGATTTACTCATCTGACTTTCCTGTAAAATTCATTATTCTTATTTGAGGTTTAATGTTTTCCTAGCTTCACCGGGTGACTGAACTGACGCCCCCATAAGTTCGATTATCTTTACGGCTTTATCGACTAAATCTGCGTTTGATGCTAAAACACCTTTCTCTAAATACAAATTGTCTTCAAGCCCAACTCTGACATGACCTCCAAGCATTACAGACTGAGCGACCATAGGCATCTGCATAGCTCCCAAACCAAAAGAAGTAAATTCTGTTTCTGCGGGCAATCTATTCACCATTGCATAAAGAATTCCAATATCCAAAGGTGTCCCATAAGGAATTGAAAGGCACAACTGGATCCAGAAAGGCGGGTCAATCAGACCTTCTGAGATCATTGTTTCAGCGAACCAGAGGTTTCCAGTGTCAAAAATTTCGAGTTCGGGTCGAACACCCAGACTTCTAACTTTTTGAGTCATTTCTCTCAACATTTCTGGAGTTGAGACATACACCTCATTTGAATTACCGAAATTAAGTGAGCCACAGTCTAAAGAACAAATATCAGGTCGTATTTTCTCTACGTGTTCAAGTCTTGCCTTGGCTCCCACAAGGTCGGTACCTTCTCCAAAGTTCATTGGATTTTCCCCAGGTCCAATAACCAAATCTCCACCCATGCCAGCGGTTAGATTTATGATCACCTGACTGTCTTTTTGTCTTATTCTGTCGACTACTTCTTCGTAATAGTCCGGATTCCGTGAACCCTTACCAGTGTCTGGATCTCTGACATGACAATGAACTATCGCAGCACCGGCATTTGCCGCTTCTAAAGCTGATTCAGCAATTTGTTTAGGTGTAACTGGCACGTGTTCACTCTTATCAGCTGTTTCTCCTGCTCCAGTAACGGCACATGTGATTATCACATTCCTATTCATTTCACCCCCTATTTATTCTTCAAAATCAAATATGAGCAATTTGCTAGAGATTAGCTTGTGAACATGATCTTTTGTTTATCAAAGCAATGTAAAAAAGTAATTTTATGAGTGTTTTGACAATAGTGTTGTTTAAGGATTGCCATGTATCTGGAGGAGAATATGACCACTCGTGGTCGAACAACGAAGGTTTTTACCGAAAAGATAGAAGCTGGGAAAAGCCACCGGGTTCCAGACGAAGTAATTGTGGAGGAACCAATTTCTATCCGTCTGGACGGAGAACTGGTAGGCACTACGATGAGGACTCCGGGAAATGATTTCGATCTTGCAGTTGGCTTCTGTTTCACAGAGGGACTTCTTCAGGAAGCAAAAGTTAAGTCAATTCGGTATTGCGGACAGTCGAATGCTTCAGAGGCAGAATTTAATGATGTAACAGTGGATACAGACGGGCTTGGAATTAAGCCAGTAGCAAGACTGGGACCGGCATCTTCATCGTGTGGCATTTGTGGGGTTGAGGCTATAGAAAATCTTTTGGAGTTTCTAAAACCTTTGGATATAGAACCATTTGATATAGAGACGCTTACTTCTGTAGCGGAGGATATCCAGAAAGAACAAGATCTTTTCTCTGCAACCGGTGCTGTTCACGCAGCGATGGCTTTTGATAGGTCTGGTAGAAGTGTCGTCATCCGTGAAGATATAGGTAGACACAATGCCGTTGACAAGATTGTGGGACACCTATGTTTAGAAGAAAGTTTGCCAGCAAATGAAATGGGTCTTTGGGTGAGCGGCAGGGCATCTTTTGAGATGGTTCAGAAAGCCTGGGCTGCAGGTTTTGCTTGTTTAGTTGCTGTAAGTGGACCATCTGGACTTGCTGTTGACACGGCTAAAGCAGCCGGAATGCAACTAGGTGGATTCGCTCGTGGGAATCGGATCAATCTTTATTATTAGAGTTAGAACCTTAAGCTTTCCGTAGACTTTAAAAATGAACTTGCCAGTAAAGCCATCAGAAGGATTAGGTGTACTGCATCTTTTTTGTAAGTATCAAAGTGAAGTAGATTCCGTCAAAGTTAAAAAAACGGTTACTGATTTTCTTGATAAAGGTTTGCAGGTTGTTGTTGTAGTCATACTGGGTCATAAAGCTGATTTGGCTATCATGGTTTTAGGAGAAGATCTTTGGGATTTACGTGATTTCCAGAGTTCTATAGATTCTGCCGGTTTAAAAGTAGTAGATAGCTATTTGTCACTGACCGAAGTTTCTGAATATGCATCAGGCGTTCCGGAAGAAATGAAACAGGCACGTCTTTACCCAGAACTTCCACCTGAAAATAAGATAGCTTGGTGTTTTTACCCAATGTCAAAGCGTCGTGATCCTGAAGCTAATTGGTACACGCTTCCTTATGATGAACGATCGGCCCAGATGCATGAACATGGACGTTCTGGAAGAAATTTTGCTGGTCGTGTTTTGCAGGTAGTCACTGGATCGACGGGTGTCGATGATTATGAGTGGGGGGTGACGTTATTTGCAGAACGTCCTGATGACCTAAAGGAAGTTGTCTACACGATGAGATTTGACGAAGCTTCCGCAATCTACGCTGAATTTGGCCCTTTTTATACGGGGATGGTTTCTAACATAGATACTGCTTTAGAGCATTTAGAAAATTAGTGAAATCATAAACCTGATTATGAAATTGATTATTGGTATCAAAGCATGGAGAAAATAGAAAACAAGAACTCAGTCTCAGTTGTTGCCTTTGTGCCGGACTTGATGGATCAGTCAAAATTACGTTTGGAAATACCAGACGTATGCTTTGTCAAAGAAATAACTGAGCTTATTGACGTAGACGTTGATCTTGTTGTGGTCGATCTATCAAAACCAGAAGTACTAGATGTATTGCCTGAGATAAAATCCTTAACTATAGGTTTCGCTTCTCACATCGATCAAGAAACTATTGCTAAAGCTGAAAAAACTGGTTGTGTAAAAGTGTCACCTAGATCAAAGTTTTTCCGAGACTTCGAATCTATTGTTAACAGTGTATTAAAACTCAACTAACTGTGTATTAAACCACGTTGCTTGATCTTTCTGTCCGAGAAACTAGAAGTATTCTTTTCTCAGATTTTGTTTTGAAAGAGAGGTCAAATGGATTCCGGAGATTACGCATGGATGTTGATATCAACTGCTTTGGTTGTTTTCATGATTCCTGGATTAGCACTCTTCTACGGAGGCATGACAAGAAGTAAAAATGTTTTGAACATGTTTATGATGAACATGTACTGCGTAGGCATAGTTCCCATCGTTTGGGTTCTTATTGGATATTCAATAGGTAACAGCCCTGACGGAAGTGGTTTCTTCGGAGGAGAGTGGATAGGAAATTTTGATTTCATTGGTCTAAAAGATCTAAATGTTGATTCAGAAAGTCTTATTTTCGTAGCTTTTTTAATGACATTTGCTGCAATAACTCCAGCTTTGATTTCTGGAGCAGTAGCTGATCGTTTGAAGTTTTCAGCTTGGGTTATCTTCGTGCCAATTTGGTTGTTGCTTGTTTATTGTCCTGCAACTTATTGGGTTTACAGTGGTTGGCACGACGGCAATGGAGCACTTGATTTTGCTGGAGGCACGGCCATACATCTAAATTCTGGTGTAGCAGCTTTAGCTTTCGTTTTGGTTTTAGGGAAAAGACGAGGTTGGCCTGAAGAAGCTTCCCCACCGCATAACATGCCTATGGTCCTAATAGGAACAGCTATGCTCTGGTTCGGCTGGTTTGGATTTAATGCTGGTTCAGCAGGAGCTGCGAATGGTCAGGCAGTTCAAGCTCTTCTAAACACATTTGTCGCAGCTTCAGCGGGAATGATCGGCTGGCTGGTTGTTGAGAAGTTAAAAGGGGGACACGCCACTTCCCTAGGCATGGCATCTGGAATTGTTGCTGCACTCGTAGCTATTACGCCTGCTGCGGGATTCGTAGGAGGATTAGCAAGCGTAGTTTTTGGACTTGTTGCAGGCGCAGTATGTTACTTCGCTATCTCGTTAAAAACCCGATTCGGTTATGACGACAGTCTTGATGTAGTTGGCATACACGGAGTAGGTGGGCTAACGGGAGGTCTTCTACTTGGATTTTTTGCCGACTCAAGCGCAATTCCTGGTGGAAATTTTGATGATGGTCTTTTCTTTGGTGGTGGTATAGAACTCCTACTTGATCAGATAGTTGCGATGTTCTCAGTTATAGTTTTGTCTTTTGTTGGTACTTTTGTGATAGTAAAAATCATTGACGCAACAATTGGGCTTAGAGTTGAAAATGAAGTTGAACAAACTGGTTTGGATCGAGTTTTACATGCAGAATCGGCATACAACGACTAGAACATTAAAGAAATGAGTGGTCTTTTTATCGAAGACTTGCTTTTAGAAACTTCTACAACTGGTTCAATTTTCTGCGCACAGCTTACTAAACGCGTAGATCAATTTATAGAAGAGATTTTTCAATTAGCAGGCTCTCCAGAGGAGGTATCAGTTTGCGCTATTGGAGGTTACGGAAGAGAAGAACTTTGTCCAGGTAGCGACATCGATGTACTACTAATACATGATGCATCGTTTGATATTTCAGAAGTAGCTGAAAAAATCTGGTATCCGTTATGGGATGCTGGTTTTAAATTAGGTCATCAGGTTGGTACACAAAAAGAGATTCTTAATCTTGCAGAATCAAACCTTGAAACAGCTACAAGCTTGCTATCTGCACGTATCGTTGCTGGAAATGACAAAATTTTTGATGGATTAGCGAGTGAAGCGCAAGACCAATGGATCGGAAGATTTCACAAATACTTAAAAGAGCTGGGAAATACTGTTCAAGATAGGTATGAGAAATTCGGTGAAGTTGCTTTTCGTCTCGAACCGGAATTGAAACAAGGTAGAGGAGGTTTAAGAGATGCTCATATTTTGCAATGGATGGAGATTGCAGAACCAATTTTAATTACCTCTGAATCTAAAGGTTTAATGGATGCGGTAGAAACGCTCCTATCTGTTCGCGTGGAATTACATAGAGTGACAGGGAAACGTTCAGATCGGCTTTTATTGGAACTTCAGGATGAAGTTGCTGAAAAACTAAAATACGAAAATGCCGACCAATTGATGAGTTCCGTTGCAAATGCAGCGAGGGTAATTACATGGACTGGAGATGGTGCAGCAAGACGTATAGAAAGAATCAGACAGTCTACATCTGTTAGGAAGTCTCTAAATAAGCTTCGCAACACAGAAATTTCTCCACATTTTGAATTAGATCGTGGACGCTTAGGTTTGACTCAAGAAGCTGATAAAACAGATCCATTTCTGCCTTTAAGGGCAGCTGTCCTAGCAAGCAGATTTGGTGCGTATTTGGAAAGAATATCTCTGGAGAAATTAGAAGACAGTAAAACAGAAATACCTCAGATCTGGCCGGAAGAGGCGAGATTGTTACTTATAGAACTCTTAATGTCTGGCTCCAAGGCAGTTTCGATTATTGAGGACTTAGACCAGTACGGTTTATTCTCACACTTGATTCCAGAGTGGGAAGCTTGCCGTTCGAAGCCTCAAAGAAATGCCTATCACATGTTCACAGTTGATCGTCATCTACTGGAAACAGTTTCAGTGGCTGCGAGTCTAACAACTTCGGTAGAACGACCTGATTTACTGGTTCTCGGTGCCCTACTCCATGACATCGGCAAGGGATACCCAGGTGATCATACAGAAGTAGGAATGGATTTAGTAAAGGCCATTGCTCAAAGAATGGGCTATAAGAATAATGATGTTGAATTGTTGGTAGGTATGGTTGAACATCATCTTTTGCTCCCAGATGTAGCTACACGACGTGACCTAGACGATGATGGGACAATAAAATCCGTAGCGACTTCAGTAAAAACTCTGTCGCTTCTTTCCCTTCTGGATGCGCTAAC
>CEUS01042738.1_pt1 | contig 31842 bp, 38 predicted proteins | sample 427031 | NCBI WGS metagenome assembly CEUS01 (sample SAMEA2622837, study PRJEB7988) | marine metagenome | biome: marine biome (ENVO:00000447); feature: marine epipelagic mixed layer (ENVO:xxxxxxxxx); material: "saline water (ENVO:00002010), including plankton (ENVO:xxxxxxxx)" | depth 140 m | reverse complement strand
CTATTGATTGTGATAATGGAGCAACCTATGTAGCAAAAAATGGAACTTGGGAAAACTCTGGCGATCCAACTTCAGGTGCTTCTAAAACTGGAGCATTAGTTACTTGGACACCAGCGAATGAAGATAAGTCTACCTTTAGCGATAGCCAATATAATAGTTCTTCTAGTAATTGGAATTTTGGTAGTCCAACTTATGCTAATTCTTCAGACGCTGCTGACGCAAATGGATATGGTGCTTTTGAATATGCACCACCGACTGGCTACTTTGCATTATGTACAAAAAATTTAGCGGAGTACGGATAGGATATTAATATGGCTTATGCAACAATAAACGATCCAACAGCTCATTTTGTAGTTAAGACTTGGACTGGAACGGGAGCAACTAATGCTCTAACTTTTGGTGGAGCAACTGCTATGGAGCCAGATTTAGTTTGGATAAAAAATAGAAGTACCAATTATGACAACCACTTATATGATTCTACTAGAGGTGTACAATTAAGTTATCCAATTAATAATGCTGAAGCTGAAGCTACGAAAACAACAGGTTTAACTGCTTTTGGTAGCGATGGTTTTACCGTTGGTGATGATAATGGAGTAAATAAGAGTGGTGATGGTATAGTTGCTTGTAGTTGGAAAGAATCTGCTACAAGTGGTTTTGATATAGTTCAATTTGAAGGAAATCAAACGGCTAGAACGATTAGTCATTCACTTTCTGCTGTACCAAAATTTATAGTAATTAAAAATAGAGAATATAATGATGGAGGACATATATATCACGTTGAAAATGGTGCAAGTTGTACAATGGAAGTTGCAACAACTGGTGGAAAAAATTGTAGTGGTGTAACTGGTATATGGAATGATACAACTCCAACAGATTCAGTTTTTTCAGTAGGTGATAATGGAAATATAAACAAAACTGGCGATAATATCATTGTTTATCTTTGGGCTGAAAAACAAGGCTTCAGTAAATTTGGGAAGTATGTAGGCAATGGAACCTCATATGGTCCATTTGTTTATACAGGCTTCAAACCAGCTTGGGTTATGTGGAAAAATGACGCTGCTGGTGCTCATTGGCATATCGCAGACCATAAACGATCCCGTTATAATGGCGAACACGGTGTTTTAAAAGCAAATGCAAATAATACAGAATATACTGGAGACGCTGCTGAGAGCATTCATATGTATTCTAATGGTTGGCAAGCAACAGGTTCAACGAATAATAATAACAATTATGGTGGGAATACCTACATATACGCTGCTTTCGCTGAGGCTCCTATAGTAAATTCTTCCGGAATTCCTTGTAATGCTAGATAAGAAAAGATTATAAATATAGAATAAAGAGAGATAGGAACAATGCCTTTAACAAAAATAACAAGTTCAGGAATAACAGATAATGCTGTTACCACAGAAAAGATATTAGATGGTACGGTATTAGACGCTGATATTGCGTCAGCTGCTGGGATTTCTCCTAGTAAGTTTGGTTATAATGTAACTCAACCTGCAGTAACCAGTTTTACACCTGAAATTTTAGATAATTCTGAAGGAGGAACGATTACTATTACAGGCACAGGATTTGTATCTGTTCCTAATGTAGAATTTCAAAATCAATCAACAGGTGCGATTACATTAGCAAGTACGGTTAGTTTTACTTCTTCAACATCAATAACTTGTACAATAGGGGCATTTACTGCTGGAACTTATAAGATTAGAGTAGAGAACCCAGGTGGTTTAGCTGCTGTAGGTTCAACTATATTAACAGGTTCAGGAGAACCAACTTGGCAAACATCTGCAGGTTCTTTAGGAAGTTTTGCAAAGAGCGCTTCAGATTTAAGTTATTCAGCATATGCAACTGAACCAGATTCTGGTGCAATTACATATGCTCAAGTATCAGGTACTTTACCACCAGGATTAACTTTATCAACAAGTAATGATAGAGCATATATAACTGGAACTCATACTGGATCAGAAACAGAAGCAACAACCTATACATTTAGTTTAGAAGCTACAGATCCAGAAAGTCAAAAGACAACAAGGTCTTTTAGTTTATCGGTAACGGTTAGTATGAGCAATGGAGGAGGATTCTGTTAAAGAATAGATAATTATGGCTACAACATATATACATAGAACACCAAGTACAGAAGGAAGTTTAAGAAAAATGACTTTTAGTGCTTGGATCAAAAAATCCCAACCAACACAATCAACTACTTGGCAATGGATGATTCATTCAGGTGACGCTAGTGATGGTGATCCAAGTTTTGGTATTGGTTTTAAAAGTGATTCTATTGGTATTATAGATTTAAATAGTAGTTATGCTGTTAATTTGGTTACAACTAGAAAATTTAGAGATTGCAGTTCTTGGTACCATATAGTGGTTGGTATAGATACAGAACAAGGATCATCTGCCGACCGTATTAAGGTGTGGGTTAATGGTGTACAAGAAACATCCTTTGATACAAATACTCAACCTAGTCAAAACCACGATATGGATGGTGGTATTAATAAAACAACTTATGCTACTGAATTAGGTAGAGATAATTATGGTGGTGGTGAAGCTTATTTTGATGGTTATATGGCTCACGTTCATTGGATAGATGGAACTCAATATGCTGCTTCTGATTTTGGTGAAACGGATGCTACGACAGGAGAATGGAAAGCAAATACAGGTCCAAGTGTTACCTATGGAACCAACGGTTTCTTTTTGAAATTTGAAGATTCTTCTAATTTAGATTTGGATAGTTCTCCTAATGCACATACATTTACTACAAGTGGAAATTTAATACAATCAGAGGATACTCCAGATAACATTTTTCCTACTTGGAATCCACTCGGTGCCACGGTTGTGAGTTATAAAAACGCAGGTAATACTATCTATAATTCAACTAATTGGCAAAATTCATATTCAACATTAGGAATGACAAAAGGAAAATGGTATGCAGAATTTAAAACTTTAAATGCTGATAAAGCTGTTGTTGGAATAACTCCAGTCAATGCTTCAGCACAATCAACTATGGATGGAATTTCCAGCACCAATAAAAGGTTTGGTTATGGAGATGGAAATAGAGATGGAAGAGTTTTATCTTATAATGGTGGAGCAGGAACAAAATCTACAGGTGGTTCTGATACTACTTATTCATCAGGAAGTATAGCTGCAAATGATATTATAATGGTTGCTGTAGATATGGATAATTTTATTATTTGGACAGGAGTTAATGGAACTTGGAATAATTCTGCAACAGCAACAGAAATACAAAATGGGACAACAACAAATGCTATGTTCACAGGATTTAATTCTACAAGTGATACTTGGCATTTCGCAGGAACCGTAGAAAATAGTACATTGGAAGCCAATTTTGGAAATGGATATTTCGGAACATCAGCAATATCTTCACCAAATTCAGATTCCGCTAGTTTGGGAAAATTTAAATATACCGTTCCTACTGGCTATTATGCGCTATGTACAAAAAATTTAAATACACAGGGATAAACAATTATGGCTTATACAGCAGTAGATAAACATACAGCACATTTTAATACTTCACTCTATAGTGGAACAGGAAGTTCTAATGCTATTACAGGTGTAGGTTTTCAACCTGATTGGGTGTGGTTTGATAATAGATCCACAGGATTAGCCAAAGAAATGTACGACAGCGCTAGAGGTGTAGAAAAAAAGTTAACCTCTAGTAATTCCGATGCTGAAAGTACGGAAGTTGGATTAACTGCTTTTGGAGCAGATGGATTCACCTGTGGTGCTAGAAACCAAACTAATAAAGATGGCGATGGTATTACAGCTTGGAGCTGGAAAGCAGGTGGAGCAGGTTCAGCAAATTCAGATGGAGCAACAAGTTCTACCGTTAGTGCTAATGCAACAGCAGGATTTTCAATAGTTAAATGGACAGGAACTGGAAGTACAACAACAATAGGTCACGGCTTAGGAGCTGCGCCTGGAATGATGTTTATAAAAGGATATAGTAGTGCGGATAGTTGGGGTGTTTATCATAAAAGTCCAGGAGCAACCAAATATCTATTATTAGCAGCCAATAGTGCTGCCGGAACAGCATCCACATTATTTAATGATACTGAACCTACATCATCGGTCTTTACGGTAGGAACAACTTCAACAACAAATGGAAATGGTGTAAGTTATATAGCTTACTGCTTTGCAGATGTAAAAGGCTTTAGCCGTATTGGTTCTTATACAGGAAATGGGGCTGCTGATGGAACATTTACTTATACTGGCTTTAAACCGTCTTGGGTATTATTAAAAATCTATAGTTCAACAGATAGTTGGTTTATTTTTGATACGGCAACATCAATAGTAGGTGGTAATAATCCTAACTCATATTATCAGCGACCAAATGAAACTTCAGCTCAAGGTACCTCATCTTCATTATCAATGGACCTATATAGTAATGGTTTTAAATGTAGAAATACTGATACAGCATTAAATAGTTCCGGTGCAACCTATGCTTATTATGCAATAGGCCAAACTTTAGTAGGTTCAAATAATATAACTGCAAAGGCTCGTTAATGAATATATTTAAAAAAATAAAAAATTGGATTATTAAATCTTATGAAAAACCTTTAGTTCTTAAAGATGAATTAAAAATTAAAGATTTAGAAAAGAAAACTAAAATACAATTAGAAAAGTTAGGTCGTAAATTAGGTGTTGAGTTAGATAGACGCTTAACAAAATCTAAACTTATTAATAAGATAAAAAAAATTCATAGAGAAAGGTAATATTATGGCACGAACTACACAAAAAACGGCCAAGAATATTACGATTGACCAAGGCTCAACCTACAGCGAAGAATTTACGGTAACATCTGATGGAGATACAGCTGTTAATATAACAGGTATGACGGTTGCAGCTCAAATTAGAAAAAATTATTCATCAGCTAATGCTTCTTGTAATTTTACAACAGAATTGGTTACACCTGCAAGTGGTATTTACAGATTAAAATTAACTAGTGCTCAAACCGCAGCTCTTACTGATGGTAGATATGTATGGGATGCTGAATTGACTTTAAATGATAGTACACTAGAAAGAGTACACGGAGGAATTGCTACGGTCACTCCTGAAGTAACCAAGTAATGAAACAGATATGTCAAAAGACCTTGAGAAATTTTTTAACTTAATAACCGAGGCTAAACAAAGAAGAAATGAGCCTAAAAACGATACAGAAAAGTTATTAAATAAAAATCAATTTCATATTAAAGTTAAAGCAACTGAATTAAAAGATTTCTTTACTGCTTTAGAAGATGAGAAAAATAAATTACTAGAGCAAAAGCAAAAAGATAAAGAGAAATTACAAGAATTAGAAGAAATTTTATTTTCTAAATTACCTTCACCTAGAAAAACAATCAAAGAAGAAAAACCGGTAGTTAAAAATCTATCAGGTCCTAAAAAACCTGAGCCTGAAGAAACTAATTTAGAATCAATTAGAGAAGCTGTAATGCAAGCTAATCAAGCTTTATTAATTAAAGAAGATGAGCCTGAAGATTTAGTAAATCAAAGTGCTGGTGAAATAACAACACCAACAATTGGTAGTGATGAAAAAGCAACAGAAATAGAAATTAATACGGAAGATGTTATTAAAGAATTATCTAAAATATCTACCAACACAGGTGTTATATTAAATAAAGATATAGATAGTGTTGAAGAATTAAAAAAAGAATTTATACATTTTAAAAAATTAGTAACCCAACAATTAGAAAGTTTAGGTGGTGGCGGTGGTGCAGCTAGTGAAGATGTAGATTTATCTGAGGTAGCTCAAGATATAATACCAGACACTAACAATTTAAGAAATTTAGGTAGTGCTGCTAAAAGATGGAAGAAAGCATACCTTGCCAGTCAAACAATTGATATAGGGGGTGCAGAAATTTCATCTGATGGAACTGGTGCAATTTCTATTGCGGCTACTGGTGCAACTTTACCTGAAGGTTCTAAAGCAGGTGCAAATAAACTTGCGGTTACAGGAACTGGTGGTAGAACAGGCGGAATTGTAATTCAAAAGATACCTTTATATACAAGAGCAGGAGGATTATCTGAAGCGGCAACAAACTTTGAGTTTAATGCTACAATTGATACAGCACGACCTTTTACAGATAAATCAACCTATAAGTTATCAAACGGATCAACCTTGGGGGAAACAGATACATTGACATTGTTTCAATTATAAGAAGGAATAAATATAAAATATGGCAGCTAAAACACCGATAAGAACGATATTTACTGATGGCGTAGCAACAGGTTTAGCAGAATTTCAATCTGGTGAATTTATTGACTATCAATTAGGTGGTACTGGTGTAACTGCTTTAGGTACAGCCGGTCAAGTTTTAAAAGTTAATTCAGGTGCAACAGCATTGGAATGGGGTGGTGTTGAAGCTGTATTAAATATTGAAGGCTTACCTGACGGAACAGGTATCACGGTTGTAGGAACTGATAAGTTAGCATTGTCAGATGGTGGTACTGAAAAACAAGTTAACATATCTCAATTAGGAACAATCTTTGCAGGTGATACTCAAACACTTACAAACAAAACTATAAGTGGTGCTTCAAATACACTTTCAAATATAGGAAATTCTTCATTAACTAATTCAGCAGTAACCGTAGGTTCAACTTCAATATCTTTAGGTGGAAGTTCTACAACACTTGCTGGTATTACAAATTTAACTGCTGGTGGAATTAATATAACAGGAAATTCAATTACTTCCGCTGATTCAACTATTATTGAAATGGGTGAAGGTCTATCGGTAACTGGAAACTTAACCGTTTCTGGTAATATGACCGTATCAGGAACAACTACATCTTTATCAACTACAAACACAGCAGTAACCGATAATTTATTAGAATTAAATAGTGGTGTTGGAGCTAACAGCGATGATAGTGGTATTATTATAGAAAGAGGATCAACTGGTGATAATGCAATATTAATGTGGGATGAAAGTGGAGATGAATTTACTTTTGGTACTACAAGTGCAACAGCAGCTTCAAATGGAAATTTAACTACTACGGATGCTAATTTAAGAGTAGCACAATTAACAGCAAATACTATTACAGGTAATGCTGTTAAAGATGAAGATGATATGGCAAGTGATTCTAATACTCACTTGGCAACACAACAAAGTATTAAAAAATATGTTGATGATTCAATATTAACAAAAGACAATACAGATGAAATTGCTGAAGGTGAAAACAATCTTTATTATACAGACGCAAGATTTGATACAAGACTTGCAACTAAAAATACAGCAGATTTAACTGAAGGTTCAAATTTATATTATACGGACGCAAGAGCAGACGCTAGAATTGCGGCTAATATAATTGATGAGGATGCTATGGGTACTGATAGTGCCACAAGAGCACCATCGCAACAATCAGTTAAGGCTTTTGTTGCTTCACAAATTTTAACTAAAGATAACACCGATGAAATAACTGAAGGTTCAACTAACCTTTACTACACAACAGCTCGTTGGGATACTAAAATGGCAGCAGCTGATACAGGTGATTTAGGAGAAGGTTCAAATTTATATTATACAGACGCAAGAGCTGACGCTAGAATCGCAAATAATATTATTGATGAAGATAATATGGCAACTGATTCTGCAACAAGAGCACCTTCTCAACAATCAGTTAAGGCTTATGTAGATTCTAAAACAACTGCTGAAATAATGGAAGATATTGCTGGGGCTATGGTTGCAGGAAATACTGAATCATTAATTACGGTAACTTATGATGATACAGATGGAACAATAGATTTTGCTGTAGATAATAACCTTGCTAATTATGATAATTCAAGTTCAGGATTTATCACAGGTCTTTCAACTGCAACATTAACAAATAAAACTTTTGATGTAGATGGAACAGGAAATAGTTTATCAAATATTGCAAATGCAAATATTAAAGCAGCTGCAGCTATAGACGCAACTAAAATTGCTGATGGATCAATTACAAATACAGAATTCCAATATTTAAATGGTGTATCTTCAAATGTTCAAACACAATTAGACGCAAAAGCGACAAATTCACAATCAATTGCTTTCTCTCTTGCTCTAGGATAGTATAAATATGCTAGAAGGAATAAAGGTAATCTAATGGCAGAACCATCAACAAGAGAAACATTAAAACAATACGCATTAAGAAATCTAGGTAAACCGGTCATTGACATCAATGTAGATGATGACCAGTTAGAAGATAGAATTGATGAAGCGTTGCAATATTTTGCTCAATATCATTATGATGGTGTTGAAAGATGTTATCTCAAATATAAATTTACAGAAGCTGATAAAACTCGTATGAAAAGTTCCGAAGGGGACTCTACGGTTACAGCAACTAAAGATGGTGTGACCACTTCTTACACAACACAAAATAATTATATTGTAGTACCTGAAACCGTATTATCGGTTACAAGAATACTCCCTTTATCTGATAGACATAACAATAATATGTTTGATATTAGATACCAATTAAGATTAAATGATTTATATGACTTTTCATCTACATCAATAATCCATTATGATATGGTATTAAGACATTTAGATTTTTTAGACCATATATTAGTAGGTGAAAAACCTATTAGATTTAATATGCACAATAATAGATTGTATATAGATATGGATTTTAAAAATGATATATCTGTTGATGAATATATTATAATTGAATGCTATAGACGATTGGATCCATCATCTAACACCGATGTTTTTAATGACATATTCTTAAAAAGATATGTAACCGCTTTGTTTAAAAAACAATGGGGAAGTAATTTAAGTAAATTCAATGGTGTGGCTATGATGGGAGGAGTAACTTTAAATGGTGCAGACATATTTAATCAGGCAAACCAAGACATTGAAAAGTTAGAAGAGGACATTAAGAAAAATTTTGAAACGCCAGTAGATTATATGATAGGATAATCTAATGCCAACTAATGTATTTTTTGAGCGAGGTGGCACAACAAGTGAGAAAAGGTTATTAGAAGATTTAATAGCCGAGAATATACAAATACACGGCCACGATTGCTATTATCTTCCACGAAAATTAATCAATAGGGATCTAATCCTTAATGAAGATACACTAGCGAAATTCAATACTGCTTATCTAATTGAAATGTACTTTGAAGGCGACAGCTTCCAAGGTGAACAAGAGATGATGAGTAAGTTTGGATTAGAAATTAGAGAAGATACAACCTTTGTTGTTTCAAAACGAAGATTTGAAGAATTAGTATCTGATAATGCAAATCTTATAGCTGCAGGACGACCTAACGAAGGCGATTTAATATATCTGCCTTTTATGAAATCCTTTTTTGAGATTTTATTCGTAGAGGATCAGGAACCATTCTTCCAATTAAATAATTTACCAGTTTATAAATTAAGAGTTACTAGATTTGAATATGCTTCTGAAAAAATTGATACAGGTGTTGCAGACATTGACGCATTGGAAACTTCAAGGTCAATGGATATGCTTAATTATAAAACGACACTTGAAGATGGTAGTGGGTCATTACAAATGGAATCTGAATATGGAACATTTTACTTTATTGGAGAAGATTTTAGTATAGAAACACAATCTAAAGACGCAGCTGATAATACAGCATTTGAAACAGACGCTGGATTTGATACCGTTTCAACCGGCGATGACATATTAGACTTTACAGAAAGAAACCCATTTGGAGAAATTGACGAAGGATTTTAGATGTTAGGAACACATTTTTATCACCAAACATTAAGACGATTAGTTATAGGATTTGGAACAATCTTTAATAACATTGTTATTCAAAGAAAGAATAGCTCTGGTGCTGTTGTACAAAGTATAAAAGTTCCTTTAGCATATTCTCCTAAAGAAAAGTTTTTAGCAAGATTAGAACAACAATCAGACCTTTCAGATAGACAGGTTGCAGTTACTTTACCTCGTATGGGGTTTGAAATTGCTGGAATTAATTATGATTCTACTAGAAAATTAACTAGAGTCAAAAAATTTAGAGCAGTTAAAACATCTAATTCAACACATTTAGATTATAATTATGCACCTGTTCCTTATAATATAAGTTTCAATTTATATAGTTTTACCTCATCAGCTGAAGGTGGTCTACAGATTATAGAACAAATATTACCTTATTTTCAACCTGACTATACGGTTACGGTTAATATTATACCAGAATTGAATATAAAAAGAGATGTTCCAATTATTCTAAATAGTGTTAGTTATGAAGATATTTACGATGGATCATTTGCAAATAGAAGAACGGTTAATTATACATTGAATTTTACTGCTAAAACATATCTATATGGACCAATACATACAGGTAGGGTTATCAAAGAAACTCAAGCTGATATGTACACGGATACAACTAGCACAGAAAAAAGAGAAGAAAGAATTATAGTGGTTCCAGACCCTACTACAGCAGACGCTGATGATGATTTCGGTTTTACTACTACTATCACTACTTTTGCAGACGCAAAAAATTATAACCCTTCAACTGATTCAGATGAATAAATAATATAAATATAAGAGAGAGAATTAAAATATGGCCTTATCAAAAATTAAAACAGGAAGTATAACTGATAGTGCGGTTACAACTGCTAAAATAGCAGATGGTACTATTGTTAATGCTGATGTAAGTTCAAGCACAACAATTGACGCTACTAAATTGGCGGTTACGGTTACCTATCCCACAATATCATCAATCAGTACAGGTTATATTGCTCCAGCAACAGCAACAAGTTTTAATATAACAGGATCAAATTTTGATACTGGAGTTCAGGTATGGGCTGAAAAGAGTGATGGTACTTTTATAGCTGCTAATTCAATAACTCGTAATAATGAAACTTCACTAACGGTTAATTTTACTTTGGCTGCTGAAGGAGATTATTATTTAAGAATTGAAAGGTCTGATGGTTTATCTGTTCGTTCTAGTACAGCAATATTAGGTGTGAATAATAGTCCAACTTGGACAACAGGTGCTGGTTCATTAGGAAGTGTTGCCGGTGGCGGATCAATGAATTTTAGTGCTTACGCTACAGAAACAGATTCAGGACCAATCACTTATGCTTTAGTATCTGGTTCATTACCAGGTGGTGCTACTTTATCAACAAATAATAGTATTGCATATATTACTGGAACAGAAACAGGCTCTACAGCAGAAACAACATATACTTTTTCATTGGAAGCAACCGATGATGAAAGTCAAAAGGCAACTAGAGAATTTAGTATAACGGTAACACACGGTGCAACAGGCGGAGGAAAATTTAACTAATGGCTAGTACAAGAATAACAAGAACACCAAGTTCAGCAGGAAACAGAAATAAATGGACTATATCAATGTGGCTAAAAAGAGGTAAAATGGGTTCTACAAACAGAATATTTAGCGTTTATCAAAATGCTAGTTATAGTACCGAAGCTTATTTTAATGGTTCTGATGCTTTTGTATTTTTTGATTATTATAATGGAGGTTATAATGGAAGAATAATAACATCCAGAGTATTTAGGGATCCTTCTGCTTGGTATCATATTGTAATTAATTGGGATAAAGATAATGGAACTAGTGCGGACAAACTTATTTTATGGGTAAATGGAGTTAGAGAAACAAATTTATCAACTGATGACGCACCAAGTAATGCTTCTACTTGGAATGTAGATGGACAAGTACACGAAATTGGCTCTCATAATAATGGTGATTTTTATGATGGTTTAATGTCCCACGTTCAATTTGTAGATGGTTTATCTTTACCAGCTACGACATTTGGTGCTGTGGATGCCACTACAGGAGAATGGAAAGTTGGTACTGCAAGTTATGGAACTCCAGGAACAAATGGATTCCATTTAAAAATGGAAGATAGTTCCAATATGGATTTAGATAGTTCTTCTAATGCACATACATTTGCAACAGCAGGAACTTTAAGCTTATCACAAGATTGTCCAAGTAATAATTTTGCTACAATAAACCGAGTACAAGTTGAAGGTGGGGGTTCTTCTGCTTTAACATTTGCTAATGGAAATACAAAGGTAACAAGAAGTGGAAATTGGCGGGGACATATGAGTTCAATAGGCGCCAATAAAGGAAAATGGTATTGGGAAGTTAAATGTACAGGAAATATAGCTTTAGGTATTGCAAAATTTGGTGGAGACGCTGATAGTTGGGCTTATCTTGCAGGTGGTCAATCTTGGTTAGGAGATAAAAATGATGTTTGGATATTATATAATAATGCTTCTACACAAGTTAAATATACTGGTGGTTCTGACGGTGGAAGTTGGGGGACGGTAACTGGAGACGGTGAAATTGTAATGATTGCTTTTGACGCAGATAATGGAATAATTTGGACAGGTAATGGTGGTACTTGGCACGAATCTGCAACTGAAGCTGAAATAGAAGCAGGAACAACTACTAATGCTATGTATTCAGGAATAACAATAGGAACAGATTTCTTTGGTTCAGTAGGTGCAGTAGAGAATGGAAATTTAGAATATAATTTTGGTGATGGATATTTTGGAACAACAGCAGTATCTAGTGCTGGGACAAATGCTTCAGGATTTGGAATTTTTGAGTATGATGTACCTGCAGGTTTCACAGCGCTCTGTACGAAAGGACTTAACGAATAATGGCTTACACTACAATAGATAAACATACAGCTTATTTTAATTCAATTGCATATGATGGAACAAGTTCAGGTGCTAAAGCGGTAACAGGTGTTGGACACCAACCAGATATGATTTGGTTTAAACAAAGGGATGCTACAAGGTCTTGGGTTATGATAAATTCTGTTCGTGGAGTGGGCAAGGCACTTGCTTCTGATGGTGAAGCAGCTGAACAAACAAATGCAAATTATTTAGCCAGTTTTGATTCTGATGGATTTACTACAGGCTCAACGCAAGATAATGGAACTAATACAAATGGTGGAACTTATGCAGCTTATTGTTGGAAGGCTGGAACGACATCAGGAATTGACGCAACAGGAGCAGATATAACTCCAACATCTTATTCTATGAATGCAACTTCCGGTATTTCAATTATTAACTATACAGGAAATGGAACTGATGGAGCTAAGATTGCTCACGGATTAGGAGCTATCCCTGAGCTGATGATAATTAAACGATTATCAAATTCAAATTACTGGGCAGTTTTTCATAAAAGCGACGTAACAGATTATCTAGTATTCGGTACAACTGCTGCTTTCAGCGATGCTCCAATATGGAAAGATACTATGCCTACTTCAATCTATTATCAAACTGATAATTCTGGTTCGGTTAATGCAAATGGAGACCAGATGACTGCTTGGTGTTTTAAAACTATACCTGGCTTTAGTAAGATTGGTTCTTATCTTGGGAATGGAAATGCAGATGGAAATTTTGTTTATACCGGCTTTAAGCCAGCTTTCATAATGATAAAATATGCTTCAGGTGGTGGTACAGGTCCTTGGAATATATACGATAATAAAAGCAAAGGTTACAATGCGGAAAATGATTATGTTCAAGCTAATACAACAAGCTCTGAAAATTCTGATGGAAACCAACTAGATATTTTGTGTAATGGATTTAAATTCAGATCCAATGATGGTGATTCAAATACAAGTGGTGGTACATATATCTATTATGCAGTAGGCCAAACTTTAGTAGGTTCAAATGGTATTCCAGCTGTGGCAAATTAGACTTTATAGTTTTTAATACATTATAAATAATATTATGAGTAAATTGGATGATAAATTAAATACGATTCTAGGTGTTCCTGCAACATCTTCAAATGAACCTGCAAAGGTTCCAGTTCCTAGAAAAGAAGATAAAAATAAGCAAGACATAGAAAACGATTACAAGTATAGTAGAGAAAACTACTATAACTTAATAGAGCGTGGTCAACAAGCAATACAAGGTATTTTAGATATTGCTGAGGCTGGTCAGCATCCAAGAGCATATGAGGTTGCAGGTAATATGATTAAACAGGTCGCTGACACCGTTGATAAATTACAAGACTTACAAGGTAAGTTAAAACTCTTAAAAGATGTTCCTAATAAAACTACAACCAATGTTAAAAATGCTTTGTTTGTAGGTTCATCTGCTGAACTCCATAAAATGCTTGCTAAAAATAAAAAAAGGTCTGACAAAGAAGATAAAGATTTTAAACAAGCTAAGACCGTATCGGAGCAATCACAGGACAATTTAGAACCAATCTATGATACCCCTACTACTAGTCCTATGTCGGACGAGTAATGAAAATCTATAAAGCAAGAAAAAATCATCCTTTAAAACAAGTCTTTCTTATAAGTAATTTAACTTATATAAGTAAGAGACCTTGGCCATCATTAATGAATGGTGAGGAGATGGAGGACCCAATAGAGGTTATTCAACATAGTATTAGTGATAAACCAAGGTTAGGTAATAATGGAACACCTTATAAAGAAAAAAAATATTCTATTAAAAAAGGTTCTAGTAGAATAAATGCGGCCGTACATAAAGGGTATGACGCAATAGAAGGAATAATAATTAATGCCTGAAAGAGAAGCATATTTAGGAAATCCTAATCTACAAAAAGCAAATGTAGAAAGAGAATATACAAAAGCAGAGATTGTTGAGATACAAAAATGTATGGACAATCCTGTATATTTTATTGAGCATTATTTAAAAATTGTTTCTATTGATGAAGGTCTAGTGCCTTTTCATATGTATGGTTTTCAAAAAGAAATGGTGGATACATTCCACAATAACAGATTTACAATTTGCAAATTACCTAGACAATCAGGAAAGTCAACCGTTATCATTGCATATCTATTGCATTATGTAATATTTAATCCCAATGTTAATGTGGCTATACTTGCTAACAAATCATCAACAGCAAGAGATTTATTACAAAGATTACAATTATCTTATGAGAATTTACCTAAATGGTTACAACAAGGTGTATTAAATTGGAACAAAGGTTCTTTAGAATTAGAGAACAATAGTAAAATACTCGCAGCTGCCACATCTTCAAGTGCAATTCGGGGCGGATCATATAATATTATTTTCCTAGACGAGTTTGCTTTCATACCTGCTAATATTGCTGAACAATTTTTTAGTTCAGTTTATCCTACAATTTCTTCTGGTAAATCTTCTAAAGTAATTATGGTATCAACACCACACGGAATGAATATGTTTTATAAAATGTGGAATGATTCAATACATAAAAGAAATGATTATAAACCAATTGAAGTACATTGGAGTGAAGTACCAGGTAGAGATGATAAATGGAGAGAACAAACAATAAGAAATACTTCCGAGGCACAATTTGCTTCCGAGTTTGAATGTGAGTTTGTAGGTTCAATTGATACATTAATCAATCCTTCAAAACTTAAAACAATGTCGCATTTTACTCCTAAAACTTCTAATGCAGGATTAGATGTTTATGAAAATCCTGTTAAAGGTAGAGAATATATTATGACGGTTGATGTTGCCAGAGGTTCAATAAAAGATTATTCAGCCTTTGTTGTATTTGATGTTTCAAGTATGCCTTATAAGATAGTAGCAAAATTTAGAGATAATGAAATCAAACCATTATTGTTTCCACATACAATAGAGAAGGTTGCCAAAGCATATAATATGGCTAATGTTTGTGTTGAGGTAAATGATGTAGGTCATCAAGTAGCAGACGCATTACAATTTGAATTAGAATATACAAATCTTTTAATGTGTCAAATGAAAGGCCGTGCAGGTCAAATATTGGGTGCAGGATTTTCAAAAAGAGGAACTCAAATGGGAGTTCGTATGACAAAACAAGTAAAAAGAATAGGGTGTGCTAACTTAAAGACTTTAGTGGAGAGTGATAAAATGCCTATACAAGATTTCAATATAATAGAAGAATTATCAACCTTTATAAGAAAAGGACAATCATTTCAAGCTGAAGAAGGTGCAAATGATGATTTAGTTATGTGTTTAGTTATCTTTGCGTGGTTGTCAAATCAAAGATACTTTAAAGAATTAACAGACCAAGATGTCAGAGCAAGACTATATGAAGAACAAAAGAATGCAATAGAACAAGATATGGCACCATTTGGGTTCAAAAATGATGGACTTGAAGAAGATACAATTATAGATGATAAAGGAGAGGTCTGGCATCCCGTAGATATACGCAAAGGTCTAGGATAAGAATTTGATAAATAGAAGTAGAGATAATTGATACTTATTAGCTAATAAGGAAAAATAGGAGAACATATATATGGCATTTCAAGTTTCACCAGGCGTTCTCGTTAAGGAAAAGGATTTAACAAATGTAATCCCAGCGGTTGCTACCTCTATAGGTGGTATCGCAGGGCAATTCAAACAAGGTCCAGTAGATGAAGTTGTTTCAATTTCGTCTGAAAAGGATTTGGTTGAACAATTTGGAAAACCTGATTCGAATACTTTTGAATACTTTTTTACTGCTGCTAGTTTCTTAGCATATAGTAATAGTTTAAAAGTTGTACGAGCAACAAATACAGGTTTGCTGAATGCTACGGCAAACGAAAGTGGTCTTTTAATTAAGAACACTACTGACTACCAAGACAACTATGCTGACGGTTCAGGCTCCGTAGGAGAATGGGCTGCTAGAACAGGCGGTGCTTGGGGTAATAATATTAAAGTATCTGTATGTCCTTCCTCAACGGTTTACGAAGAAACTGACAAGACAACGGTTTCAGATGGCTCAATTGCTGTCGGAGACACAGGAGTTACTTTATCAAGTGGCACTGGTTTTAATGTTGGTGACATCATAAGCTTTGGAGAAGATGGCGGATATGAATATAGAGTCCTTACGGTTGCAGGTGATGACATCACTTTTTGCAGACACGACGGAAGTAACCAAGGCGGACTACACACAGCCATTGCTAACGGAGTAAATGTTAGACGAAGATGGCAACATTATGATTTAGTTGCAGCTGCTCCAGGAACATCAAGTTATGTTTCTGATAGAGGCGGAAGCAATGATGAAATGCACATTGTAGTAATTGACGAAGATGGAGACATCTCTGGCAAAGCTGGAGAGATTTTAGAAGTTTATGATTCAGTATCAAAAGCTTCTGACGCAAAAACTCCTCAAGGAGATGACAATTACTATGTTAATGTGGTATATAATAAATCAGAATATATCTATTGGATGGATCATTATTCAGCAGGTACAAATTGGGGTTCAGCTGCTCTGAACACTACATACACGGCGGTAACTACTTTGTTATCAAATAGTTTAAGTGGTGGTGCAGATGGTTCAGCAGTTTCAACTGCCCAATTAAAAACTGCTTATGAAAAAATGCAAGACGCAGAAACGGTTGATGTTAATTTATTAATCGCTGGTAAAGGGGATGCTACTCACATAGATAACCTAATTACTATTGCAGAAAACAGAAAAGACGCTGTTGTTTTTGCTAGTCCAGAAAGAAGCGATGTTGTTAATGTTGCTAACTCAAATACACAAACTAATAATGTAAAAGGATTCTTTGATGGAATTCGTTCATCTAGTTATGTTGTTTTTGATAGTGGATACAAATATACTTATGACAAGTATAATGATGTATTCCGTTGGGTACCGTTAAACGGAGACATTGCTGGTTTGGCTGCAAGAACAGATTTAACAAACGACTCTTGGTTCTCACCTGCTGGTTTCAGTAGAGGAGTTATTAGAGGCGCTGTTAAACTTGCGTACAATCCAATTAAAACTGAAAGAGATACATTATACAAAGCTAGAGTTAATCCGGTTACTACTTTCCCAGGTCAAGGAACGATCCTGTTTGGAGACAAAACTGGTTTATCTAACCCTAGTGCATTTGACAGAATTAATGTTAGACGATTATTCATTACTTTAGAGAAGGCAATATCAACTGCTTCTAAATTCCAATTGTTTGAGTTCAATGATGAATTTACAAGAGCGCAATTTAGAAATATGGTAGAACCTTTTTTAAGAGATGTACAAGGTCGTAGAGGTATTACAGATTTCATAGTAGTATGTGATGAAACTAATAACCCTGGCGATGTTGTTGATAGAAATGAGTTCCGTGCTGACATATTCGTTAAACCAAATCGTTCTATTAATTTTATAACCCTACAATTCGTAGCAACTCGTACAGGTGTTGCCTTTGAAGAAGTAGTGGGAGCGTAAGGAGATAAACAATGCCAAATATAAATGACTTTAAAAGTAAGTTAAGAGGCGGCGGCGCTCGTGCTAATCAATTCAGAGTCGTAATGCCTTTTCCAGGTTTTGCAAGTCTTGGTGGTGAAACAGAAACTATGAGTTTCTTATGTACCACAGCTGCTCTTCCAGGAATGAACGTTGAACCTGTTGCAATTCCATTTAGAGGTCGTCAATTATATGTTGCTGGAGACAGAACATTTGAACCTTGGACGACTACTATTTTGAATGATACAGATTTCAAAATTAGAAATGCCTACGAAAGATGGTTAAATGGTATCAATAATATGTCAGATAACGAAGGATTAGTTAATCCTGCTGATTATCAAGTTGACGCATTTATTGACCAATTAGACCGTAACGGAAATGTGATTAAATCATATACTTTCAGAGGAATGTTCCCAGCGTCAATAGATGATATTGCGTTAGGATATGGAACTAACAATGAAGTAGAAAGTTTTACTGCTACTCATAGGTACCAATACTTTGAAACAAATACAACTACTTAATATCATCATAAATAATTAAGTAGAATTGGAGAAATAAATTATGGCAGAACTATTTGGATTTAAGATTGAGCGACTAAAATCGCCTACATCAGATCCACGACAAAATATAGTACCACCTTCAGCGGATGACGGCACACAAGTCGTCCCCGCTGGTGGGTTTTTTGCGTCTTACGGAGGTTTTGACGCAGGTGCTAGAAACGAGTTAGACCTTATAAGACGATATAGAGAAATCGCTTTACATCCAGAATGTGATATGGCGGTGGAGGATATTGTTAATGAGGCTATTACATCAAACGAAAACCAACAATCTGTATCTTTAGATTTAACAAAGGTAGAATATAGTAATCAGATAAAAGAAAAAATTAGACAATCTTTTAGAGAAGTATTATTATTATTACAATTTGATATTAAAGGCCACGACATTTTTAGACGATGGTATGTTGATGGTAGATTATATTATCATAAAATCATAGACGCAGAATCTCCCAGATTAGGAATAACAGAATTAAGATACGTTGATCCACGCAAAATTAAAAAAGTGCGTGAGATGAAGAAAGGCGTTCCGATGCCTGTTCCTGGTATGCCATTTACGGCTGCAGGAAAATTCAATGAGTTTTACTTATTCAACGAAAAAGGAATACACCCGACAGCCGCTAGTAATGTTGGGGGTATTAAAATCGCACCTGATTCAATAATGTATTGTCCATCAGGTTTAGTTGACCAAACTAAAAATATGGTCCTATCTTATTTACATAAGGCGATTAAACCAGTTAATCAATTGCGTATGATTGAGGATGCTGTTGTTATATACAGAATAGCAAGAGCACCTGAAAGAAGAATTTTCTATATTGATGTAGGTAATTTACCTAAAATCAAAGCGGAACAATATTTAAGAGATATTATGTCCAGATATAGAAACAAACTTGTATATGACGCAAGTACAGGTGAAATAAGAGATGATAGAAATTATATGTCTATGTTGGAGGACTTCTGGTTACCTCGTAGAGAAGGTGGTAGAGGAACTGAAATCACTACTTTGGCTGGTGGTCAAAATTTAGGTGAGATTGCAGACATAGAATATTTTAGACAAAAACTCTATCGTTCTTTAAATGTACCAATCAGTAGATTAGAAAGTGGACAAGGTTTTAATCTTGGTCGTGCAGCTGAAATTAGTAGAGATGAATTAAAATTTACTAAATTTGTAGGCAGATTAAGAAAGAAATTTACAATGTTATTCCACGACCTATTGAAAACTCAATTAGTTTTAAAAGGTATTATTTCAATTGAAGAATGGGATGTTTTACAACAACAAATTACTTATTCATTTTTACAAGATGGATTCTTTGCAGAATTAAAAAATTCTGAAATAATGAGAGAAAGGGTTAATCTAGTAAGAGAAGTAGAACCTTATATTGGTAAGTATTTCTCTAATGAATATGTAAGAACAAACATATTAAGACAAACCGATTTAGATATTGAAAAACAAGATAAACAAATTGCAGTAGAGAAACCACAGGAACAAGAGAATCCTGTACAAAATAACGGAGAAGAGGATATAAATAATAACAATGAGTAAAGATGAAATTAAAAAATTTGTAGATTCACTTGATAAAGGAGATAACGATTCTGCTCAACAAGCAATTAAAAATGCTTTAGCAGATAAAGTTAGCTCAAGCTTAGATGATAGGAAAGTTGATGTGGCGAAAACTATTATACAACCTACTCCTGAAGCTGAGGCTCCAAGTGATGAAAACGCTTAGTAATTTTAAAGAAGAAATTATTACTGACGGAAACGATTATAAGCGTACTAGGCAATATAATAAATTAGCGCCTAGAATGAAACGAGCAGTAGACCAAATATTTCGTAATGCTGATGATGACGCTGATGTTATTGCAGACTTTGAACTTAATGTTAAAAAGGCTGCACAAAAATTTAAGGTAAAAATCGGTGACCTTATGAAATATTTTGATAAGGAAACTTTAACAATTTTAAGAAGGTAAAAAACAAATGACACAAACATTTATAAGTAAAGGCGCTTTAGTTGCAGGTACTTTAGCCGATAATGACATCGGTCAAGCTCACTTTGTAAGAATAACTGCTACTGCTGGAACAAATACAATTACCGTAAAAGAAACTGGTGGTGGAACTACTTTAGGAACTTTCTATTTACACGCTGCTGGCGATACGGTTATAGTAGAAAAAGGTCCAACAGACGAGTTAACTTCAAGTGGTAATGTTCAAGCTTCTGCTGTAGGATCGCCTAGAAGTTAATTATGACTATCGCAGCTACACAATTAGCTGATGATAGTTTTAAGACTATTATTTCAGCGTCTGGAGTTGGTGGAGAAACAAACCAAAGGTTATTAGACGCTTCGACATTAATAGGTGCAACAGCAAGTCCAAACTTGTCTATTGCAAATGTATATTATGAACTTATCGGCACAGGAAATTTAAAATTATATTTTGACGCTGAAACTGATGAAGAAGCTTTAAGTATATCAGGCAGAGGAAATTATGGACTTAAACCTAGTGAACCGAAAATTAAACAAGGTGATACAGGAGTTGATTTAATAAACTCCACTGGTGATGTTTTAGTGAGTACAGATTCTACATTAACAAGTTATAAGGTTGTTGTAGAATTTCATAAAGAAAAAGGTTTTAATGAGTAATAAAAGATTAGATATATCTGATAGCACAGCCGTAAGTATGCCAATGAAAAATTTGATTGCTATTGTGGGAGCAGTAGCTATGGGAGTGTGGGCTTATTTTGGGGTGATTGAACGATTAAATAAATTAGAAACCAATACAACACTATTAGAAAAAGATTTAGTACAGGCAGAGGAAGGTTTATCTGCTGACATAGATAAGAATAACGAATTTAGGATCAAGTGGCCAAGAGGAGAGATGGGAAGTTTACCCGCTGATTCCGAGCAATTTATGCTAATTGAATTTTTAAGTGGCCAAGTGGAAGCTATATCAAAACAACTTGAAGGTATGATGAATAATAAGGTAAATATTGAAAGGTTACAGACCGATATGGAAAAGGTTTTAAGTGATATAGAAAGATTAAAAGATAATTTAAGAAGTGTCAAAAACGGACACACAACAGGAGAGTAATATGGATGCAGCTACTTTAGTTACCATTATAACAATGTTTATTGTTACCGATACATCTTCAGAATTTGTTAAGTATGATGGACTAATGGATTGTTTGAAAGAGAAAAGAGCAATCGAAAAATTAAAAGATGGTCGTAGAGTAATCTGTGGTCCATCTCTTGCAGAAATTGACGCTAATGGTAATATTATTAGTATCAAAAATAAAATGCCTGACCAATCAGGTAGTCTAAAATTAGGCGGAACAGCTCAATCACTAACAGAAAAAAAGAAGAAAAAACAAACGAAAGTTTTAACACAGGATTAATTATATGAAAAAATTATTATTAGGTTTATTTGTTGCGCTATTTTTAGTAGGTTGCCAATCAACAAATAGTATTAAGATAGAAAAAAAATCAGGCCTACTTGATGTTGTAAAAGAAAGAGGTTATGTTATTTGTGGAGTTAATTCAGGTTTACCTGGGTTCTCTGCTAAGGATGAAGAAGGAAATTGGAGTGGTTTAGATGTAGATTTCTGTAGAGCAGTTGCCGCTGGTATATTTGGTGACGCTACTAAAGTAGAGTTTGTAGGTTTAAATGCTGCTCAAAGATTTCCAACATTAGCTTCTGGCAATATTGATTTACTTGCAAGAAATACTACTTGGACAATCAGTAGAGATGTTAATTTAATGTTTGAATTTGCAGGTGTTAATTATTATGATGGACAAGGATTTTTAGTACCAGAAGAATTAGATATTGAAAGTGCTACAGAATTAAATGGTGCTTTTGTATGTATTACAAAAGAAACAACATCCGAATTAAATTTAAATGATTACTTTGCAGAAAATAATATGGAATATAAACCCATATATGTTGCAAATAACAAAGAGGCAAAAGCAAAATTATTTGCTGGAGAGTGTGATGTATTCACAACAGACGCTTCTGGTTTAGCATCCGCTAGAGCAGGTGCTGAAGATCCTGATAAATGGATTGTATTACCAGAAATTATATCTAAAGAACCTTTAGGTCCACTTGTAAGACAAGGCGACCAAGAATGGGAAGATATAGTAAGATGGACTATGTTCATTATGATTAATGCTGAAGAGGCAGGTATCACTTCTAAAAATGTTGAAATGATGTTAACTTCTAAATCAAAAGAAGTAAAAAGAATTTTAGGAGTAGAAGGTTACATTGGTCCTATGTTGGGACTTGGAATGAAATTCGGATATAATATTATAGAACAGGTAGGAAATTACGGAGAATCTTTTGAAAGAAATGTGGGAGAAGAAACACCACTTGCTTTAGAAAGAGGATTAAACAGACTTTGGAAGGATGGTGGTATACTATATGTTCCACCAATAAGATAATATGTTTAAAAAACTAATAGACAAAATAGGATTTTGCAACGGCGACACTAGATGGTTGTTGAAAATTTTAGGTGCTATATTTTTAATTGCTATAGTATTTGGAATTTTCTTAAACTCAACTAGAGTAGAAGCTAATTGTAATGGTTGTGGAGAAGATAATCATACAAATAGTTGCCACGAATCAGCTGACCATACACACGATCCTGCAGATAAAGAACCAGAAGTAGTTTTTGCAGTATGTGTATTTGCAGATGGTAGTTTAATTGACCATAAAGGTGCAAATAGTATGTCAGATTGTTTAAAGACCAAAAGAGAAGTAGAAAAAGAGTGGAGAAACAGATCCAAAGAAATGGATAGTGTAGAAATAAATGGTATCACTTATAAGATAGATGGTGAATCATTAGCATTTATGTGTGATTTGGTTGACGCAAATGTACATCATTATGAGGATGGTAGTTGGGAAATTATTCAAATATTAGGTAAACATAAAAAGGAAGAATAATGATAGAACAATTAAAGAAATTTTTAATAGATTTATCAAGTGAAATTTGTAGTGAAAGCACAAAGACTGCAGGTGAGATTTGTGATAAAACAAAGAAAGCAAATGCTGACTTTGTTAAAGCAATAATGGAGAGTATCTAATGGCTGACGCAGTATCAGTACAAACAATTGCCGATACATCTGGCGTAAAATATGTTTGTAAATTAACTAACATATCAGACGGAACAGGTGAAACTTTAGTCAAAAAAGTTGACGCAAGTGAATTAACTTTTATGACCGAAGATGGTAATAGAACAATTGCACGAGCATATTGGTCAGTTAATACTGCTAATTCAAAATCAGCAGTAGAGTTAGTTTGGGATGGTGCAACGAATGCCACGGCATTATTGTTATCTGGTCAAGGTTTTATGGACTTTAGAACAGATGGAAATAGTGTTCCAAACAATTCAACAACACCTACAGGCGATATTTTGTTAAGTACAAAAAACTTTGCCAGTGGAGATAATTATACAATTATTGTGGAGTTTAGATAATAGTTTGTATAAATAATAAAGAGAGATAGATTAGATGAAGCTAATTACCGAAGAAATACAAAACGCAGAATATATTGTAGAAGAATCTAAAGATGGCAAAAAGAATTATGCCATTAAGGGGATTTTTATGCAAGCGGATGTCAAAAATCGTAATGGTCGAGTCTATCCACAAGAAGTATTACAAAGAGAAGTAGTACGATATAACCGAGAATTTATCAATAAGAATAGAGCATTTGGGGAGTTGGGTCATCCAGAAGGTCCAACGGTGAATTTAGAACGAGTAAGTCATATGATTAAATCACTCTATCCTGACGGAAAAAACTTTATGGGGGAAGCTAAAGTTTTAGATACCCCTTATGGAAAAATTGTGAAAAATTTAATTGACGAAGGCGCTAAACTAGGAGTTTCAAGTAGAGGAATGGGAACTTTATATCAAAGAGGTGGCGCTAATTATGTCAAAGACGATTTTTACCTTGCTACGGCTGCAGATATAGTTGCAGACCCATCAGCTCCAGACGCCTTTGTAGAAGGCATTATGGAAGGCAAAGAGTGGGTTTGGGACAATGGCAGATTAAAAGAGCAAGCTATATCAGAATTAAAGTTGCAGGTCCTGAAGGCTAAGAGAGAACAAATCGCAGATGTTAAAGCTCGTGTGTTCGAATCTTTCCTTAAAAACCTGTAATTTTATAAATAATAACACGCAATTCCCTAGGGAATAGTGGGATTATTTTTAATTAACAAGCGAACCTTAAAAGGGAGAGAATAACAATGGCAAATACAAATGCAGACGCACCTAAAAGAAATGCAGTTGCAGGCGAAGCCCCAAAAAGTTTAAGTACGACTATTCAGAATGTGATCCAAAAAGCGGTAACATCTCCGAATGATCCAAAAATAGATTTTGCACAAGGAGTTAACCACATAACTGGTGACGCTCATCAAAAAAGTGCAGGCAAAGCTGACCCAATGCAATCTTTAAAAGCTTCTACTGAACCAGAAAAGAAACCTGAGGCAGTAAAAGAAAATGAGGATGCGCCTAAGGAAAAAGAAATAGTGAAAGCAAACGCTGAGAAAGAAAAAGAAGTGAAAAAAGAATCAGATGATGAAAAGAAAAAAGAAATCAAAGCAAATGCTGACGCTGAAAAAGAAAAAGTTGCAGAGCAAGACGAAAAAGAAAAAGAAGTAGTTAAAGCTCAAGACAAAAAAGATGATGAAAAAACTTTAAAAGCTAACGCTGACAAGGAAAAAGAAGTGAAAGAGCAAGACGAGAAGAAACCAGAAGAAATCAAAGCTAACGCTGAGAAAGACGCTGAGAAGAAACTTCAAGCTCAAACAGACGCTGAGAAAAAAGCTGATGTTAAAGAACAAGACGACAAAGAAAAAGAATTGAAAGCGAATGCCGATGCTGAAAAAGCAAAGGAATTAAAAGCTCAAGAAATTAAAGATAAAATGAAACAAGTTGATGTTAAAGAAGATGTTAAGGCTTTAGTTGGAAACGAGTCTGATTTATCAGATGAATTTAAAACAAAAGCTTCTACAATATTTGAGGCTGCAGTAAGAAACAAACTTGCAGAGGAAGTAATCAGATTAGAAGATGAGTACGCTGAAAAAGTAAAAACGGAAACTGAAACTGCTAAAAACGAAATAGTAGAAAAAGTTGACGGTTACCTTAATTACATAGTCGAGGAGTGGATGAAAGAAAACGAATTGGCTGTAGAAAAAGGACTTAAAGGCGAAATCGCTGAGGACTTTATATCTGGCCTCAAAAAACTATTTGAATCTCATTACATTGATATTCCGGAAGAGAAATACAATGTTATTGAGGATCAAGCTGCTAAGATAGATGAGTTAAACAAAAAACTTAATGAGTCTATTGAGAAAAATGTTAAACTTAACCAAGAAAATGCTAAACATACTAGAGATGAGATCCTTGCGGATGTCGCTTCTGATTTAGCTGATTCTCAAAAAGATAAGTTTAATGGCTTGGCAGAGAATGTTGAATACAATGACGCTGCTGATTTCAGAAAGAAAGTAGAAACTTTAAAAGCTTCTTACTTTCCTAGAGAAAAAGCAACGAGTGATGAAGTAAATGATGTGGCGGGAACACAAGGAAATGTTGATACAGAAGTTACTGAATCAATGGCTGCATATACCGCTGCTATAAGCAAACAAAAAAAATTAGACATTTACAATAAAAAGTAAAGCTAATTTATTGTTAACAATAATAAGATAGAGGAGAGATAGATATGTATTTATCTGAAGCTATACAACAAAAGTGGCAGCCAGTTTTAGACCATCCAGAATTACCAAAGGTAACTGATGGCTACAAACGTGCGGTCACTGCTATGGTGTTAGAAAACCAAGAGAAAGCGCTTAAGGAAGATGCTCAGTTTATGTCTGAAGCAGCTCCTGCTAACGCAACTGGTTCTAATGTCCAAAACTGGAATCCTATCTTAATTAGTCTAGTAAGACGTGCTTTACCTAATTTGATTGCATATGACGTATGTGGTGTGCAACCAATGTCAGGTCCAACTGGTTTAATATTTGCTATGAGAAGCAGATACGCAACGCAGTCTGGAACTGAAGCGCTTTTTGACGAAGCTGATTCAGATTTTTCTGGTAGAAATGCTGCTGGTAGTTCAGTTGACGGTTATTCAAGTACCGCTCACGCTGGATCTAACCCAGGAGTATTAAATGATGGTTCACCTGGTACCTACACAGCTGGTACTGGAATGACAACTGCTAAAGCTGAAGCTTTAGGAGACGCAACTGGTAATGCATTCGCTGAAATGGCTTTCTCAATTGAGAAATCTACGGTGACTGCTAAATCAAGAGCTCTTAAAGCAGAGTACACAATGGAACTTGCTCAAGACCTTAAAGCAATTCACGGTTTGGATGCGGAAACAGAATTATCAAATATTCTTTCTGCTGAAATACTTGCTGAAATTAACCGAGAGGTAGTGAGAAGTATCTATGTAGGTGCTGAATTCGGACAAGCAGATAACGATAACTCAAATGCGGCTATCAATACAACTACAGCTGGTATCTTTGATTTAGATACTGACTCAAATGGTAGATGGTCTGTTGAGAGATTTAAAGGCTTAATGTTCGCAGTAGAACGTGACGCAAACACAATCGCTCAAAGAACTCGTAGAGGAAAAGGTAATATAATTATCTGCTCTTCAGACGTTGCTTCTGCATTGCAAATGGCTGGTGTACTAGATTATACACCTGCTTTAAATAACAACTTAAACGTTGACGACACAGGAAACACTTTTGCTGGAGTATTAAACGGAAAATATAAAGTTTATATTGACCCTTACTCTGCTAACCTTGGCGCTAACGCTTCACCAACTAAACAATATTATGTTGTTGGATTCAAAGGTGCTTCACCTTACGATTCAGGAATATTCTATTGCCCGTATGTACCATTACAAATGGTTCGTGCTGTTGGACAAGACACATTCCAACCAAAAATTGGTTTCAAAACAAGGTACGGCCTAGTTGCGAATCCTTTTGCTGGTGCTGGTTCTGGAGATAACATTACTGCTGACGGCTTAACAGCTGCTAACAGCAATAGATACTACAGACGTGTTCAAGTTGCTAACATTATGTAATATCGTTATATTACAATAAACGAATTAAAAGGGCGGGGAAACTCGCCCTTTTTTTAGCCTTCCTTCCCATATAAATAGTAGTATGACAACATTAAAAGTATTAGATAGACAACCGACTAAAATGGACTATGCAAGTCCTACGCAGTTTAAATTCTCTATTCAAAAATTGCCTAAAGTAGAATATTTTTGTACAGCAGCTAATGTACCAGGTATAACTCTAGGAACAGCAATACAAGAAACTCCTTTAAAACAAATGCCTATGCCAGGCGATAAGTTAGATTATGAAAATTTAACAATTAGTTTTATTGTAGATGAGAATTTAGAAAACTGGAGAGAATTACACGGATGGATGACTGGTTTAGGATTCCCTAAAGACTGGTCACAATTTAGAACATTACAAGGAGCTGCAGACACTCAACCAGGAACAACAAATGTAGGGTTGAGTAAAGAGTTAGGTAAGATACAAAAACCTATACAAGATGACGCAGGATTATATTCGGATGCTACTTTGCATATATTATCAAGTAAGAATAATACAATATTAGAGGTTAGATTTAGAGATTTGGTCCCAATCAGTTTATCTGGTTTAGATTATAACCAACAACCTACTGATATAGATTATTTAAGAGCAAGCTGTACATTTACATATAAGATATATGAATTTGCTCAATCTATGGCTTCTCAAACTATAGAAACTACCTCGTAGTCCTTGACTTTTTTATATTTTTTGATATAATAGCTATATAACTGATTTGGAGATATTATGACATTAGAAGAATTACAAGATTTAGCAGACAAAGATTTAAAGATAAATGATACTGAATTGGATTTAGAATCATTAAAGACACCACAATTACATAACAAGTATTGTAAATTTCACAACAAATTTAAAACACTATTAAAACAATCGGAAGACCAATTAGCGATTTTACATAGGGAGAAATGGGAATATTTTACCGGTAAATCAGACCCAGCAGTCTATCAAGCTAAACCATTTAATCTAAAAATTTTAAGACAGGATGTAGATAAGTATATCAATTCGGATCCTGATATAATAAAAGTATCTCAAAAAATCAGTTATCAACAAACCATAGTAGATTATTTGGATAAACTGATTCGTCAAATCGCTAATAGAACATTTACAATTAAAAACGCTATTGAATGGAGAAAATTCACCTCTGGTGCAATTTAATTTTTTATGTATAGACCTTTACCATACGGCCTTACACTAAAGAAATCCTCTATTGAAGGCTATGGTATATTCGCAACCGAAGATTTTGAAGAAGATACAAAGATAGGGTTATCTCATTTGGTTGTAGATGGAGACCTTATAAGAACTCCATTAGGTGGTTTCATAAATCATAGTAATACACCCAATGTAATAAAAGAAAAAGTAAAAGATAGATATTATCTTTACACTATAAAAGATATTAAGAAAGGCGAAGAGCTTACTTTAACATATACATTTTATAGTATGGAAGAATAATGGCACCAAGATATATTATAGTAGAAAAACTTAATGAAGTTTATTTAAAATTAGAAGCCGACGCCGACCTTAGAAGAAATTTATCAGACTATTTTTCATTTGAAGTTCCTGGATATCGTTTTACACCTCAATATCGCAACCGAGTTTGGGATGGAAGAATCAGATTATATTCATACGCTACAGGTCAATTATATGTTGGATTGTATCCTTACCTAGAACACTGGTGTTCCGAGAATAAAGTAGAAATAGTTAAAAAGGGTGAAATCCTTGCAAATAATAACACCATAGCCGCCGCCACAGACGGTTTAATAGAGTCTTATGATATACGCATACCCCCTAGGAACTATCAAATTGACGCCTTTAAATATGCCTTACAATATGATAGAGGACTGATTCTATCACCTACAGCCTCAGGAAAATCTTTAATCTCTTATATGCTCTGTAGATACTATTTGGATAAACTTAACGAAAAAATTTTAATTATAGTTCCAACAACATCATTAGTAGAGCAATTATACAAAGACTTTAAAGACTATGGGTTTAAAAGCGATGAAAATATTAGTAGAAATTATCACGGTTATGATATAGAAGATGATAAACGAATTGTTATCTCTACTTGGCAATCTTTATATAACTTGCCTAAAACTTTTTTCGCTCAATTCGGAGCTGTAATCGGAGATGAAGCGCACTTGTTCAAGGCGGTTTCCCTTACGAAGATAATGACCAAGTTGGTTGATTGTAAATATAGAATAGGTATGACAGGTACTTTAGATGGCTCAAAGACACATAAACTAGTATTAGAAGGTTTATTTGGAAGAGTTAATCAAGTTGTAAAGACAAAAGAATTAATAGATAAAAAACAATTATCAAATCTTAAAATTAATTGTTTAGTTTTAGGTCATACAGAATTTAATAAAAAGAAAATGTTTGGTTGTAAGTACCACGAAGAAATAGAATATTTGGCTCAAAGTGAAAGTCGTAATAAATATATTCAAAATCTTTGTTTAGCATTGGACGGTAACACGCTCTGCCTTTTTCAACTCGTTGAGAAACACGGAAAACAATTATACGAAATGATAAAAAAGAAAGCAGAAAAAGGAAGGAAAGTATTCTTCATTTATGGAGGAGTAGAAGCAGATGAAAGAGAGCAAGTTAGAGCCATTACAGAAAAGTCTGATAATGCGATTATTGTCGCTAGTTATGGGACGTTCAGCACTGGTATTAATATCCGTAATTTACACAATATTGTTTTTAGTAGCCCTAGTAAATCTCGTATAAGAAATTTACAAAGTATAGGTAGAGGATTAAGAGTAGGGGATAATAAAACTGAAGCAACCTTATATGATTTATCAGATGATTTAACATACAAAGAAAAGAAAAATTTTACCCTACAACACTTCGCTGAAAGAATAAATATATATAATGAAGAAGGGTTTGATTATCAAATATATAATGTCAGTCTTAAAGAGTAAAAGGAGCAAAACAATGCACCAACCTACCAACGAAAAGAAACCAGAGATAAAAGAAGCATCTATGGCTAAAATCATAAAACTATCAAATGGAGAAGAAATAGCGTGTATAATAGCAGAGAAACAACCAGATGAAAAATCGCCGTTGATTCGAATTGAAAATCCTCTTTTGGTAAAATATGTGCCTAGAATAGATGAGTTAGGTATAGCAGATTATATAGCACTAGTTAAATGGGTAGGGTTTACAAATGACAAAGTAGTCAGTATTCCTAAAGATAAAATATTAACTATATGCAATGCCACGGCTCCATTTACTAAAAGATATAAAAAAATACTAGCAAATAGTGAAAGTTGGGAACAAAAACTTCCTGATTATTTAAATAGGAATATGAGTAAAAGAGAACTGGAAGCTAACCAAAGAGAGTTTGAGGATAGACTAGATACATTGAAAGACCTTATAGATATGCCTTCTAAAAAGTTGCACTAGGGGGATTAGCTAGCTCCTCTATGGGGGACCTACACCCTTATTATATCAAAATATATGAATTTGTCAACAAGCCACGATAGAAAAAATAGATTAATCATCGCCAAAAGACCGGCCGTCGGAATCCCGATACAAGTCAAAAATCTATGTAAAGAACTTAAAGATTTTTTATTCAAAAAGCCACAAAACATTGACAAAAAAGAAAAATTATAGTATTATGGATATATGAATAAAAGAATAAGAATAAAAAGAAAACCTGAGCATTATGTAGATAATAAAGAGTTTCTTGTTAAGATGATAGAATACAAGAAACTATGTAATAAAGCTAAGCGTGAAGGAAAACCTAACCCTCCAGTTACTAATTATATTGGTGGGTGTTTTTTAAAGATTGCGAATCACTTATCTTTTAGACCGAATTTTATTAACTATACTTTCCGAGACGATATGGTTTCAGATGGTATAGAAAACTGCTTACAATATCTTGCTAATTTTAATCCAAGGAAATCGAAAAATCCATTTGCATATTTTACACAAATTATATACTATGCGTTTGTTAGAAGAATACAAAAAGAAAAGAAACAAATTAATGTAAAATATAAAATGATTGAGGATGCTAATTTTGATGATGTATCCTTACAACCTGGAGATGATAGAGAATTTAAGAATCAGT
>CEUS01241968.1_pt1 | contig 31989 bp, 28 predicted proteins | sample 427031 | NCBI WGS metagenome assembly CEUS01 (sample SAMEA2622837, study PRJEB7988) | marine metagenome | biome: marine biome (ENVO:00000447); feature: marine epipelagic mixed layer (ENVO:xxxxxxxxx); material: "saline water (ENVO:00002010), including plankton (ENVO:xxxxxxxx)" | depth 140 m | reverse complement strand
TTGACATAAAACCAGACGAAGCCAATAAGAAGAGTGCACAAAGTTATTCCAAGAAATTGCATTGAAATAGGCCTGGTCAAGTGAAGTTTCATGGTTGCCTAGAGCTTGATGATGGTATGCTCTAACAAAGAATACAACGGACTGCTCGTTTTGAAGCGAGGCAGTGCACAAAGTTAGCTAGATTATTTATTGGAGGACGTCATTATGATTGATTGCTGTGATGTTTCTCAGATAAAGGGAGGCTATCAATGAGTAGGTTTATCGCAGCCTGCGCACTAATGTTCTTTACTTTTTGTGGTTTAGAAATGTCCGCACAAGAATTATCTGCAGGTGACAAGGCCCCGCCATTTGAGCTTCCCGGTAGTGACGGCCGAACTCACCGTTTGGGTGATTACGAGGGGAAAACAGTAGTGCTGGCATGGTTTCCCAAAGCGTTTACTGGAGGGTGAACGGCCGAATGTAAATCTTTGCGGGACAGCAAAGACCAACTCAGCCAGTTTGATATCGCTTATTTTATGATCAGTGTGGACGATCCACAGACTAATAAAGAATTTGCAGAATCTCTAGATGCGGACTTTCCATTACTCAGCAATCCGTCAGGCGATGTGGCGCGCGCGTACGGTGTGGTGACGCCAGAAAGAGCCTTCCCGTTCCGATGGACTTTTATTATAGGGCCAACCGGAAAAATATTGAGAGTTGACAGGGAAGTAAACGCCTCAACGGCTGGTCTTGATCTAGTCTCCCATCTGACTGACTTGGGAGTAGATTAGAAAACTTAGAGATAAGAAGTTATTCGTCTTTTGGTGTTTCTTGAGGCTTGTTTTGGACTTCGTCTTTGAAGCCACTGATGGCTTGACCTAAGCCCCTGCCAAGTCCGGATAGACGATTGGCACCGAATATAAAAAATATTATTAAGAAAACTATTATAAGTTCAGGTAGTCCGAGAGGACCTAACAGAGCGAATAGGGCAGAAGTCATATATGGCACCTTCTTTCTGATACTCAGGATAACACGGTTAGCAATGATATTTTCTTATCAGACCAAATGTAGAAAAAAATACTTACAGTAATCAATATAGTGCCTTTTCGATTACTCGCTTAAATTATGTTTCGTGACGCATTTTTTTAATTTTCTCCTGTTCGGATGTTATGACTGCCTTATCCACTTCATCGGTTCCATCGAGTCAAGAAGATCAACGTTTTGATGCGGTAAGGCGGATGGTAGGTTTGACACTTGGGCCAGTGCTCTTTGGCTTGGTTCTTGTTCTTCCGCTGGATAGTCTTTCTCCTGCTGCTCATCGGTTGGCGGCCATAGTAGTACTGGTTATTACCTTTTGGGTTACGGAGGCCTTACCCCTAGCCGTAACGGCTTTATTGGGTCCCACACTTGCTGTGGTGTTTCAGGTTGCCCCTGTTCGGGCCGCTTTCGCACCGATGGCGAGTCCAACTGTTTTTTTGTTCCTTGGCAGTTTTATCCTCGCGCAAGCTTTGTTTGTGCACCGTGTGAACGAACGCATTGCTTACAACGTGCTTTCTTTGAAAATTATAGGTGCTCGTCCAGGAAGAATCCTATTTGCTTACGGAGCCTTGGCCGCATTTCTGTCTGCGTGGATGAGTAATACGGCAACTGCGGCGATGCTCGTACCTATAGGGTTGTCATTGATTGCATTTATGGAATCAGAGGGTAAAGTTCCTCGCTCCTATGGAACAGTCATGATGTTAATGACGGCCTATGGATGTTCGCGAGGAGGGATGGCCACTCCCGTAGGCACTCCTCCAAATTTGATAACGCTTGCGATGCTTCGAGATTTATTGGATATCAGAATTTCTTTTGTTGAGTGGATGTTTTTGGCCGTTCCAGTAAGTTTAATTCTGATTGGTATCGCGTTTGTCTACTTAAATTGGATTGGTAAAACAGCGGTAAAAGAGATTCCTGGGGCTTCTGACGTCATTGCCGAGCGAAAAAAAAGCCTTGGTCGATTAAAAAAAGGTGAACGGAACGCCTTAATTGCTTTTGGGGTGACGGTGTTTTTGTGGGTTGGGCCAGGATTGTTGCCTTTATTCCTTGGTCGTGATCATTCGCTTACTCAGTCAGTTCTTGCGACGATGCCGGAGTCAGTCGCGGCACTGGTTGGAGCTATATTGCTTTTTCTTTTGCCAATCAGCAAGACGGAAAGGGCGACCATTACTTGGAAACAGGCATCGCAAATCGATTGGGGCACGATTTTGCTGTTTGGTGGAGGATTATCTCTTGGTTCGCTGGCCGCATCTACAGGGTTGGCTCTTGCGGTTGGTGAAGGTATTACCGGTTTTCTTCCTACTGACTCAGTTATTCCGCTTACATTTGCTGGGGCTTTGTTTACAGTGGTGTTGTCAGAGGCGATGTCAAACACAGCAGCTGCAAACATTGCTATTCCTATAATTATATCGATAGCTCAAGCATCTGGCATTGATCCGGTAGTTCCTGCCCTGTCGGCCGGGCTTGCTGCGTCCTGTGCGGTGGTGCTGCCCGTTTCTTCTCCACCGAATGCGATTGTCTATTCGTCGGGACGAGTCGGAATCAGTCAAATGATTAAGTATGGCTTGTTAATGGATCTTGTAGCAGTGACTATTGTTCCTGCTCTTGTACTTGTTCTTTGGCAAGGTTAGTCTTTTTAGAATATGCTGCTCAAAAGTGACAGTTTTATGATTTATTTTTTTGAATGACAAGTTACCTGAACTAGATTTTTCCCATTGCGGGGGTGACGTTGCGGTTTCTGTTGCGATTACCGTTGGTGCGTGCACTTTATCAGCGTCAGTTGTTGTTTCCTGCTGTCGTTATTCTGCTGGCTATTATCGTGTTGGTGATGGGTGCGCTTGAGCGGAATAGGGTGCAACCCAATTCCACCGCTGCATCTATTCCTGATCCTGTTCCTATGGAGGTATCGCGTCCAGTCGTACGGGCTGATCTTGAGAAGACCCCTCTGACCTATTTTTCAGATTATTGGGTTCAACTGGCTGAACGGACCAGTTCATTTTTCAGAAGAGTAGGTTCGGATCAAACGCCGGCGTTAATTATTGGACCAAAGCGTCTACTAACCACAATGGAACCGGCTCTTGAGGTGATTTCATCGCGAAGGCGGGCTGAGTTGCTCGGAGAACTACCTCTTTTGGATGAAGTGACTGGGATGGCTCCTTCATTGTCTGATTCATATTCTTATCAACTCAACAGGTGGAATAGAGATCTTGGTTTAGCCATTTTCGACATTGCAGGAACTGCTCAACTTCCATTTACATTAAGTGATCCTGGATCGATGCCGTCAGGCTCTTATGTGGCTGGAGTAAGCTTAAACCCAGATGGTGAGACGGTTATAACTCCAGGTTTTCTTGTGCAATCAGGTGGCGAGGTTCCCGGAGGATTATTGGTTTCGATGGATTTTTCAGACGATCATTTGATCACTGCTCTCGTAGATTTGGATGGAGCTTTGTTGGGAGTCTCGTATCTAAGTTCTTCGGGCAGAAGAATTATTAGTTCTACAGAGATGCTTGTCCTTTTCGATGGATCGGAGGAACGAGATCAGTGTCGTAGCATCGAAGTGACTGATCTGGTTCCGTCTGTAAAAGATTTACTAGTACTTGAGGAAGGTGTGCTAATTGAGTACGTGCATGAGGGTGCATTTGTCGAAGCCCCTTATTTGTCTGGAGGCGATGTGCTTCTAGAGTGGGGAGGAGAGCGAATTACTTCTGCGGTTCAGTTTCGAGGTTTATATGATTTGCAGGAGTCCGGTACCGTCGTACCCTTTCGCATACTGAGAAATAGACGTCGCAGTAATGGTGAAATGGTAATGCCAGATTTACAGTGCGAACCGAACGATTCGTCGCCTTTCCGGCTTAGGCAGTTCGGTTTTGTCGTGCAGTGGAGGTCAAAGGTTTCTGAAGGCTCTGTAGAAGAAGGCGTAGTGTCAGGTTGGCAGGTTGTGGCTGTAGGGTCAGGAAGCACGGCGGCTAGTGCTGGTATTGAGGAAGGTGATTGGATTGTATCTATAAGAGGTGTTGTGTTGTCGTCATTTGAAGATGGAGAGGTCATTAGGCGGACAGCTGATGAAACAGAGCCGTTTATGGTTTCCCTGCGAAGTGGAAACAGATCGAAGTTGGTTGTACTGGATCCTCAAATGGAAGATGAAGTATCTCAGAATAATTAAAATATTCTTTTGTGCTCTGGTCTTGGGCGGTGATGTCTAATTCAATATTGTCAAGAATAGGAAATATTTTTTCGATTCTCGCTAAAAATAGCCGGCGAGTATTGTCGAAGCTGTCTGTCTTGCGCTGGACCAAAGTTTGGTTGCGCTCTTCGTTCCTTCCCTCTCAAAACTATCTCATTATTCTGGCTGTAGTAATCGGTGTGGTGACTGGTTTCGGTTCGGTAGGTTTTATTTTTGTTCTTGAGATGATGGCCAATTTTGCAAGAGGTCCAGTTGCTGGAATGTTGGAACGATTTGGACCCGCTCAACTTGTTCTTTTGCCAGCGTTGGGAGGATTAATTGTTGGTCCTATAGTGCACAGGTTTGCCCGTGAAGCTAAAGGCCATGGTGTTCCGGAGGTTATGACCGCTTTGGCTTTACACGGTGGGCGCATTAGAAAAAGAGTTGTGTCAGTTAAAGTTATAGCATCTTCATTGACAATTGGTTTTGGTGGCGCCGCCGGTCGTGAAGGGCCAATGGTGCAGATTGGTTCAGCCATTGGTTCAACGATAGGTCAGTGGACAAAATTGGAGCCTCATAATGTCAGGACGCTTGTCAGCTGTGGAGCTGCAGGAGGTATTGCGGCTACATTTAATGCTCCGATTGCGGCAGCTATTTTTTCTATGGAGGTTTTAATCGGGCGGATTCAAACCGATTTTTTGTTGGTTCTGTTAACTTCCCTCAGTTCGTGCATGGTGGCACGTTACTTTCTGGGTAATTTTCCAGCCTTTGTGGCTCCTACGTATGACCTTGTCAGTCCAGTGGAACTTCCGTTGTATTTCATTATGGGTGTATTGATCGGGCTCGCGGCATTCATTTATGTAAAGTCCTTGTACTGGGCTGAGGATGCTTTTGGCTCGTGGAAATTTCCAGAATATCTTAAGCCTGCTGTTGGAGGATTGCTCGTTGGCCTCTTTCTGAGATACTTCCCGGAGATATATGGCTCTGGGTTTCCAGCTATAGAGTCGGCTTTATGGGTGCGATTTTCCTGGGAATTGCTTCTTGGTCTTTTTGTAGTGGAGTTACTTGCTAATTGTGCCACTCTTGGTTCGGGTGGTTCAGGTGGTGTGTTCGCTCCCAGTCTTTACATGGGTGCTATGCTCGGCGGCGCATTCGGTTCCTTCGTTCATGCTGCTTTTCCAGAGGTGACTGCCGGTTCTGGCGCGTATGCAATGGTTGGGATGGCGGCTTTTTTTGCTGCAACCGCTAAAGCACCAACAACTTCGATCTTAATTCTGTTTGAAATGACCAACGATTATCGGATCATGCTCCCGCTAATGGCGGCAGTAGTTGGCAGTGTCTATATGTCTCACCGTTTGTCGCCGTTCAGTATATATACCCTCAAACTTCATAGGCGTGGCATAGCCGTTCCAGGTGGTATGGTGCCAGGTAACCCTAATGAAACTTTTGGACAGTTAGCTTCGTCCACTAAAAAAGCTGCGGGCACATAAACTGTATTCAAGCTGCTGTATTATTCTGCCGTAATAATTATGCTGTTCAGTGAGGCTTCGTCAGTCGGTAGTTCTGTTTCTCCCGCAGGCAAGTCGTTTCTGAAAAGGATATAGCTGACGATATCTGCATAACCTTGCGGGCTCAGACTCGCGGGGGCTCCTTGTGGCATGGTTGCTCTGATAGCAACAAACATATCGCCAACGGAAAGTTCACTCCAACGGAAATCGAAAGCTGCACCAGTCAGTGCTGGGGCTATGCCGTCACCTAACAAATCGGCGAGATGACAGGTGGCACATTCTTGCTCGTAGGCTATTTCGCCTCGTGTTGCTTGCTCTTTAGTGAAAACGCCATCGTTTACTGACTTGTTTTCTTGAGCGACTGCACTGGGCGCGAGACTAAAAAACAAAATAGTAAAACCAACCAAAGAGAATGTGAAAAGCAAAACCTTCGCGTTAGACTGGCAAGTGTTTTGAAGTGAACGTAGTTTTTTCATTGTTTCCTCGACGTCTTAGTGATGAAAGCGATTGAGCCATCTAAAATAGTAACTCTAATAACTATACCATTTGCCAAATATATGGGCAGGAGGTGGTCCAAGTCTGTAGACTTGCAGTGTCTCATTGTGTTTGTTCGGAAATAGTTATGCATGAATCGAAGTCTTCACCTCATTGCCAGCGTTGTCAGGATTTTATTGATGCTTTCGCTGATTACGCACTCTTACATGCGGTGAAGTTGTATCGGTTATCTGTAGATATTCCTACGAACATCCCAGTTCTTCCGTGTCTTGATCATGAAGCGATGCTTCATGAGGATATTGCCCCCCATGCAGCGATGTACATAGAGGATCGCAAGACGCATGGGTTACATGAAGTAGTTTATGTGCCTGATCGACGGCGCATCGAAATTGACGTAGTATCGACAACCGACGAGCATACGACCCAGTCTCACGACCAATTGCTCGAGTGGCTCGGTACCAATTTTTCAGATTGCGAGATCCGTATTAATGGTCCTTCATGGATTCGCGGTGATCGCCGTGTAGCAAGAGCCTGTCGTGCTCAGATTCCATTGAGGGATGTTCTAATTGGGAGTAACTTTGAGCAGTTAAAAGCTGCTCTTAATCGATTGAATACGGTAAGCGGCTTAATGGAAAAACAATCGCGAGTAGCTTCATGGAGTGTGCGTACTGTGACAGGGCCATTGATTGCCTTGGCTGGTTTTGTGTCGTACAACGTTTTGGGTTTGTTGATACAGCCAATTGGTGAAAGTGGAGTGCAGGGATTGAGGTATTTAGTGGTTGGTGGATTGGGTGCAATTTTTCTCTACCTTGGCCTTAAGGCTGTCCATCTTACGGAAATGGCAAACCGTGTTTGGAAAAGAGTGTCAGAATACAACTTGATTTTGGCTGAACGGCGCGGCATAAATAAAATTGACGGCTCTACGCCCAGTGTTCCCATGGTCCAAGAAATAAAAGAAAAATGATCGTATTTATTCCGTGAGAAGCGAGGCAGAGGTGGCAGCGTACACGTATGACTATGAATAGTGAGTATGTTAAGTAGATCGCAACTAGAACTGTTATAGCGCTGGCTACCAAGAACATTTGTAAGAAGGAATCGTGACTGAACCTCCCGAGCAAGACGCCAGTGATGATGCCGAGATAATAGAATTGGCCTAGTAATGAGTTTGGTATTCCAAATAATCTGGCTCGCCAAGTAAAAACAATTGCGCCACACGTTTCTTTTTCCATTCGACAGAAACGCGGCATCCAAGCGCTGTCATGGCGACACCAACCAAAACTAATACACGTAAAATACGTTGAGATTAATAGACCCAAGCTTGATAAAACGATCAGGGCTTCGTTCATTAGTACAGGTGCTCTTCTTTGTCATTGCTGAAAAAATGTTTTGTTGATTCCGCCAGTCAGACAGAAGCGTGTGGCACTTTTAATCTGGTGTCAGTCGATAAGTAAACTTAGTTGTTCCTTATGTTAAGAAGGTGAAGGTGAAGGTGATTTAACAGCAATAGCTCACCATAAATCAGGAAACAATCGCTCTCGACCTGGAGCGAGTTGCAAATGAAATGATTTAAGCGTGATATTTACAAAATTGTAATAACCGATTAGGCCCGTAAGATCCATGACTCCTTCATCGCCAAAAAGTTCATGAGCTCTCGAAAATGTCTCCGCGCTTACGTACTCTTCGCTGATAGCTTCGCGTGCGAAAGTGATAATTATTCGTTCTTTATCACCGAGTCCAGGAATACTCCCGGCGGCGTCGAGAGGTAGACGTTCTTTGACTAAATCAATGATCTCCGGTTCTAGCCCAGCTTCGATAGCAAGTGGTTCATGTGCTGTCCACTCATATTGACTTCGCACCTCACGAGCAGTGGCAAGAATGGCAAGTTCTGTGAGGCGTTGATCTTTTTCAGTGCCATAACGTAAGTAAGTACTTGCCGGAAATATGTGTTCAACCATATTTGGACTGTGAAGCCACATAGCCACAGGTCCCCAAAGACTATCTGCGTAACGACTGTCAGGGTGGCGGACCATGTCGTAGACACGTTGATCGTCTTCGTTCATTTGTTCGCGTTTAGGGAGCGGTAGTCTTGCCCACGAGTCTGTATGAATATCCGAAGGAATGTCAGATTCGACAACAATTGGGGACATGGGTTCTGATTTTGGTTCGGTCGTAGATGTTGCATTCGTTGAGTTGCCGGCGACACAGCTGGTAGACAATATTGCACTTGCTATTATTAAACTCATATATCGTTGCATGCCATTCTCCAAAATGTTGGAATGTTTCAGAAAAGATATAACCCTTTTTTTTTTAAGCTCCTAGAGTCGCGATGGTGCATCATAGTGATGTAACTGTCAAGGTCCACGAGTCGAACACTCGGCTGCAGGTGCAGAACCTACCTAAATGGCAGGTGGCTATTGTTGTGGCCAGCACGTGAGTGGGTGGACAAGGCCGAGATAGATGACCGATCCCAACTGTTACGTGAGGACTGAAATTATTATAGGCGGCTTGTTTCCGAAATTGTTTTACCCATTTTACGTCGGCTGGCCGAGGTGAAGGGCTGTTAGAAGAAAATGCTGAATGATCACCAAGTTCTGACTCTAGGTTTTTTAGTTTATCCATTAGTTGTGTATGTAATTCAATTAGTGATTCATTCGGCTCAATTTCGATAGTTGATGCCGTTTGCCCCCGTGTAACTTCTCCTGTACGTATGGAAATAGGACGAAAATTGTCTGCGATAGAGGTGATTACTTTTTGGCATTCGGAATAGTTTGTTGAAGTCACAAAAAATTGACTTAATGTGATGTGTGGAAGATTGTATTCATTGAACAGAAAACCATCTGGAGGCGGTGACAGCATGGAGTTGAGTCGAATTATTTGCCGTTGAAGAATCGGTGGTAATAATAGTGCAACGTCTAGGGCGTAGACGTTGGGTTCTTGGATCGGGTATAAAGTGTGTGGCATTTGTCGAAATTACAAGTGCACTTGAAACATCTTATTATGTTTTAGCTCTTAAATTGCTCCAATCTATCGAGTAATTTCTGATTTTCTTCGCTTGTGCCAACAGTAATACGGAGCTTATCCCTTAACATCTCTTCATCAAAGTACCGAACTAAGATGCCTTGTTGTTTAAGAGTTGTATAGATGGTCTTGGCATTCTCATGAGGTGGGCGAACTAAAAGAAAGTTTGCTTCGCTTGGCCAGACTAGAAAACCAATGTTTGTTAAAGCGGCAGACAATTCGTCGCGAGCGTTACAAATATCCCGCACGATTTTTTCTGTGTATGCTGTATCTTGAATAGCGACACTTCCTACTCGTGACGATACTGAATCGACATTGTAGCTGTCCTTAACCTTACTTAATCCAGAAATTACTTTGGGTTGAGCGACGGCAAAGCCCAATCGTAGTCCGGCAAGGGAGTGGCTTTTTGATAAAGTGCGAACGATTACTATATTGGTAAATTGATTTATGAGACTTAAGGCATTACTAGATGCGAATGCTGCATAAGCTTCATCAACTACAATCAATCCCGATGTGTTCGCGGCAACGCGGCCGATGGCCTCGTTAGAAATTCTATTTCCCGAGGGGCTGTTAGGGCTTGCGATGATTGTTAACGCAGCCTTGGCTTTAATGAGTTCTTCAACTGGCAATTCGTAAGATTCGTCGAAGGGAATAGGAATTACCGGAGCATTCTGAAGCTGAGCTAGGCTTTGATAAAGGCTGTAAGTCGGTTTGGGAAATGCTATTGAGCGGTCCGTGTCACCGACTGATCGGAATAATACGTTTAAGAGGTCATCGCTACCGTTTCCAACAAGAATCCATGTTGGATCTATGTTGAGGACAGATCCAACGCTTACGCGAAATTCATCGGCCAAAGGTCGTGGATAACGGCGTAGCTTTTTCCCATCAAAGTCTTTGAGTGCTGCTATCGCCAAGGGACTTGGAGGATAGGGATTTTCGTTAGTGTTGAGTTTGATCGTTTCTTTGTCTTGCGGTTGTTCGCCAGGTTCGTACCCATCGAGTGCGTCGATCAATGAACGGAAGTAGGACATATTTTCTTAGCATTATTGTAATGCGGCGGTGGTGTGTGCGCCGAAAAATTATGAGAACATGCTGAACCTGTTCCGAGTTAAGATTCGTCCATGTGAGGATAGCGGTAATTGCGGGGTGGAATAAAATTTTCCTTTGTTGTTCGAGGACTGACCCAGCGGATTAAGTTCAAATAGCTTCCTGCCTTGTCATTGGTTCCTGATGCTCTCGAGCCACCAAATGGTTGTTGACCAACAACGGCACCCGTGGGTTTGTCATTTATATAGAAGTTTCCAGAGGCGTGGCGCAACTTGTTGTAGGCTAGATTTATCGCTTTTCTATCAGTGCCGAACACTGCTCCAGTCAGTGCATATGGAGATGTTGTGTCACAGAGTTCCAGGGTTTGTTCGTACTCTGATTCTGGATAGACATAGAGAGTGAGTACGGGCCCGAACAACTCTGTTTCCATGGTGGTGTAACGTGGATTGTGAGCTTGAATTACTGTTGGTGAAATATAAAATCCTGTCTCTTTGTTGCAGTCTCCACCACAAATTACGTCTGCATCTGAATCGCGAGTTGCTGCGGTAATGTGTGATTCGAGTAATTCATAAGAGCTTTTATCAATCACGGCGCCCATAAAGTTTGTGAAGTCAGTCACGTCGCCATATTTGATATTGTTCACAGTTTCGCAAAATTGTTCCTTGATTTCTGACCACAGCGTATCTGGAATATAAGCTCGACTAGCAGCGCTACATTTTTGTCCCTGATATTCGTACGCGCCGCGTATGAGATTCGCCATAAGTTCCTGTGGGTCAGCCGATGCGTGTGCAAAGATAAAATCTTTCCCACCTGTTTCTCCAACAATACGAGGATAACTTTTGTAGTTATTTATATTGTTGCCAACCGTACGCCACATTCCTTGGAACACTTCTGTGCTTCCTGTAAAGTGCACTCCACCTAAGTCACTATGCTGCATTGCAGGATCTCCGATTGAGCCGCCGCTGCCTGGAATCATGTTGATTACACCATCAGGTAACCCGGCTTCTTGAAGTAACTGCATAAGCCAGTACGCGGAGTACACAGCAGTCGACGCAGGTTTCCAGACTACAGTGTTACCCATCATGGCAGGGCTAGTTGGGAGATTGCCAGCAATACTAGTGAAGTTGAATGGTGTTACGGCGAAAATAAAACCTTCAAGTGGTCGGTATTCTACGTAATTCCACACGCCTGGAGAACTTGCGGGTTGTTGTCCAAAAATGTCTGGCATAAAAAATGGATTAAAACGCCAGAAATCAATAAGTTCACAGGCAGCATCTATTTCTGCCTGCATCACTGTTTTGCTTTGGTTTAACATCGTTGCAGCATTGACTATCGCACGATATTTTCCAGCGAGTAGTTCAGCTGCCTTTATGAAAATACTTGCACGAGCCTCCCACGGCATGTTTGCCCATTCATTCTTGGCTTTAAGGGCGGACTCGATAGCTTGTTGAACCGTGTCGCTATTGCCTTTGTGGTAAGTGGCAATTGAGTGGGCGTGTTCATGGGGTAATATGCAATGTCCTAAATCACCTGTCTCAACATTCTTCCCATCGATGATAAGAGGAATTTCGATGGAATCATGGGAGAATTGCTCAAGTTGTTTCTTGAGAACAAGTTTGTCAGCAGAGCCCTCCGTGTACTGTTTAACCGGCTCGTTATAAGGTGTTGGAACTTCGACGCGAGTATTTATCATTGGTCTTAGTATATGCGTTTCGAGTGTCAGAAAGGTTCTCAGATGTCCTGAAATTCAGGTGTGAAAGGAAAAAAATTTTATGTTATTGTGGCATTCTTTAAAAACAAAGTTAAGGTATTTGCCCCGAGGTAGATATCTGACGTACCCTTTTGCAGTGAGGACTTGTCTATGAAGCCCGTATCATTCGTAGGATACAAACAAGTCTTTTTCATTGACGCCGAGGTAGCTCAGTCGGTAGAGCAATAGACTGAAAATCTATGTGTCGGCAGTTCGATTCTGCCCCTCGGCACCATTTTCACTAGTAAAACAGAAATATTTTTTGGATATTTTTGTGTGGATTTCTTGAAAAACTTAGGAACAAGCTAATTACATAATAAACCTGCTGAGTGAATTTTTAGCCGAGTAAGACTGTGGCCATGGCGAAATTAACTTGGATTGTCCTAGACTTCCGAGGTAGAGCGTGCGCCGTACTTAAAGTTAGTCGCGGCACAAGAAATCATCTTAGCAATCCTGGGTAATAGCCCACGCGTCTTCGTAAGATCGAAAATTCTTTTAAATAATAATTAAGCGTCCAATGTCAATGAACAAGGAAGAATTTGTTAATTGCGTTAAATCCTTTAACAAATTCGGAACGACCACGCGTCTCACAAATTTTAAGTGGCCTACCGCTACTAGCACAGGGATTACCGAAAAAGCGTTCAACGAGTACTGGACTAGTGCGCAACGACAGTCGCATAGCCTTCACGAGATATCCTACCGGGCCTGCTTCAAAGCCCAATTGCCTGAATTTTTCATCTCGCGCCTCTGCGATCCTGGAGACGCCGTTTATGACCCATTCATGGGGCGTGGCACCACACCATTGGAAGCGTATTTGCACGGGTGTAAACCTCTTGGAAACGATATCAATCCTCTAAGCGTTGCGTTACTGGCACCCCGACTCAATCCGCCGTCCCTTCAAGAAATAATTACGCGCTTAGCTACCATCGATCTCTCAGCGGCCGAGGAAAAATTTCCTCAACTTAAAGTGTTTTTTCACCCACAGACACTAACCCAGATTATTTCGCTCAAGGAATATCTATTACGGAGAGAACAATCTGGAGAACTTGACGGTGTTGACCAATGGATTAGGATGGTGGCGATCAACCGTCTTACAGGGCACTCTCCTGGTTTTTTCTCAGTCTATTCGTTGCCGCCTAATCAGGCGGTATCGATTGATGCGCAAGCGAAAATAAATCAGACGCGTAGGCAGAGCCCAGATGCAAAAGACATTGTTCCGAGAATAATTAACAGATCGAAGTCTCTGCTTAAAAACTGGTCAGAAACTCAGTTTAACAACCAAAACAACTCGTTAAGTCCGATGCTAGCTATTGGCCCTGCAGACAATGCGAAAGGAATTGAATCAAACTCCGCACAATTGGTCGTCACATCGCCACCATTTCTTGATGTCGTTGACTACCGAACTGACAACTGGATGAGATGCTGGTTTCTCGGAATTGATTCGTCCACGATTAAAATTAGTTCGTATAAAAATGCTGAAGAATGGCAAGATTTCATAGCCGAGGTTTTTGTAGATCTCTACCGCATAGTCAGGCCTGGTGGCTACGTTGCATTTGAGGTTGGAGAAGTTAGAAATGGGAAATTACTCTTGGAAGAACTCGTTCTTCCAGTTGGCGTCGAAGCGGGTTTTCAGCCTGTGATAATAATGATCAATGTTCAAGAGTTCACAAAGACAGCGAACACTTGGGGCGTCGATAATCAAAAAAATGGGACAAATACAAACAGAATCGTGGTATTTCAGAAAGGTCCATAAGAATTTTCCATGTCGTGTTTTATGCAGGAGCACTTTGATTTCTTGAATGATTTAGCCTTTAATTTCTGTCAGCTGGAGGTCTCGCATGAGTGATTCTCACGAATCGGTTACAAATGAGACTCGATTTAAAACTTCCATGGAAGCTTACGAAGAAGTGCGTCAGCGACTTAGTTTGGTGAGTTTTGAAAAGTTTGAGCGAGATGAAGTTACTCGGCGTTTTTCTGATTTAAATCTTCTACAGGACATGTATCTCTTGCTTCATAAGTGTCACATGTTGAAAATTCGAGGGAAAGAATCGAAATAGTAAATTTTCTTGATACTCGTTGGTTGTTCGGTTCCGTTGCCCTTTAAATAGTGTGAATGCGTGTTGTCGTCAAAAATACGGTTAAGCATTTTTGTGTCTTTCGATTTGATATTCTGGGTTGAATAATTTGTCGCTTTAAGACAAGGGAGAATTTCCGATGCGATTTTTGTCGCCAGTCGTTAAGAGTGGTCTTGTAGTAGTTCTTTTCATAATACCTTCAGTATTTCTGTTTGGTGAACAATCAAATGGGACATCAAACGCACGAGTCGATTATAGAGCGAGTCCAGAGTATGGAGTTGCAATAGTGCATGATGTGATGGTTCCTATGCGGGATGGTACAAAATTGGCGACGGACCTTTATTTCCCTGCAAAGGACGGTGTTGCACTTCCAGGGCCGTGGCCTACCGTGTTGGAAAGAACCCCTTACGGGAAAGCTCGATTTTATGGAAATGCTCCGGATGGCCATAATTATGCCCGTCACGGTTATGTGATGGTGGTTCAAGACGTTCGAGGAAAATATGGATCAGAAGGAGTATTTAGTTCATATCCTCAGGAAGGCCCTGATGGGTTGGATACTTTTGAGTGGATTAAAGACCAAGCGTGGTACAACGGAAAAATAATCGTAACGGGCTCTTCTTATTTTGCTTCAACGGCACAGGCGATTCTTGTACAAAATCCTCCAGGACTGGCGGCTGCCGCAATTCGCGTAGGTCCGGGGAACTACCATGAGGACGGTGCTTGGCGCGGCGGGGCTTTTCTGCTGTCTCACAATATCAATTACGTACTTCGTTTGGCCGCTGAAGGTAAGGAGGCCCAGCAGGTCAGTGCAATTGAAAATTCCCTCCAGGCCAATCGAAACATTTTACATTCATTGAGGTTGATGCGACTGTCTCCGTTGACGCTGGGGTTCTCGCCGATTTCATTAGCGGACAGTTACGACCAATGGTACCAGGACTGGCAAAACCATGAACTCTATGATGAGTATTGGCAAACGATTGGTAATGGTTTTACAAATCATTTCGCCAACGCATCTGATGTTCCAATTTTATTGATAGGTCAGTGGTACGACGCGTTCTTAGGTGGGACACTGGACCAATTTACTGCGTACAGCCAAGGTCGACAGTCTCCGGTTCACTTAATTATTAGCGGTGGAGAGCACGGAAACGTATATTCACGGCGGACCTATTCAGGTGATGTTGATCTTGGTCCTACATCTCCCATTCACGTTGGCACAGAGATGATGAAATGGTTCGATCAGCACGTCAAGGGGATCGACCGTGGGTTGGATCCGAATACCAAAGTTAGAGCGTTTCGGGTTGAGGGTGGAGAGGGATCTAAGAATGGCGACGGACGACTACAGGCTGGTGGAACATGGAACGAATTTCCAACATGGCCACCCCCTGATGCGAGTCCGCTTACTTTTTTTCTAGGTAACGATCGCAATCTGACTTCAGAACGGCCACAGTCTGGTGCGTTTACCTATCGTTTTGATCCGTCGAATCCCGTTCCGACTTTAGGTGGCAGGGTGAGCTCAGGCTTGCCAGTGCAGGCGGGTCCTCACGATCAGCGGTGTCAAAAAGATTTACTTCATTGTGAAGATGATCTGCCGCTGCGCTTACGTGATGATCTTTTGGTGTTCGAGACGCCAAGACTGGAGACAGATATAGACGCTAGCGGTCCGGTAGTTGTTAAATTATGGGTGTCGTCAACAGCGATTGATACTGACTTTACAGCGAAGTTGATTGACCAATATCCTCCGACTCCGGATTATCCTGAGGGATATGCGATGAATATTGCAGAGAGTATTGTTCGTGCCAGATTTCGGTCGTTTAAACAGCTTGGACCTGGGTTTCGACGCGCTTATGGAATTCGCGAGGAACCTCTTGTTCCAGGTGAGGTGTATGAGGTCACTCTTGACCTGTGGAGCGTGAGCCATTTATTTCGAGAAGGGCATCGAATACGTCTGGATGTCTCCAGTAGTAGTTTTCCCCAGTTTGATGTAAATCCAAATACTGGAGAAGCATTCGCTAAACGGTATCTGTCTCCCGTTGTCGCGAATAACACCGTTTTTGTTGGCGGAGACAAAGCGTCTGCTTTAAGTGTGCACGTGCGATAGATTGAAGGTCGAGAGGTAAGGTGGATGGCGAAACAGTATTGGTTGATGAAGTGTGAGCCTTCGGCTTATACCATTGACGACCTTGAACGGGATCGGCAGACCTGCTGGGAAGGTGTTAGAAATTATCAGGCCCGCAATTTCATGCGTGATGATATGAATGTTGGTGACCGCGTTCTTTTTTATGCCTCCAATGCTGATCCATCTGGAGTTACAGGCGTTGCCGAGATCTCCAAAGAAGGTTATCCAGACCATTTTTCGTGGAAAAAAGCACACAAGTACTTTGATGAGAGAAGTAAGAAAGAAAAGCCACTTTGGTACATGGTCGATATAGATTTTGTTGAGCGATTTAATGCGACAGTGCCGTTATTCCTTTTAAAATCCACTGAGGGTCTGGAACAGATGATGGTGACGAAGAAAGGCATTCGTTTGTCGGTCCAACCGGTTACAAAAAATGAATTTGAGATTGTGGTTCGTATTGGACGAACAATGACCACACAAACAACATGATGTTCCGGTGTGGCTAATGGCTGATCAAAAAGAATCAATATGCTAAAAAAAAATGTAGTGCCAATTTCGGTGACCATGATCCTTGTGTCGGTTCTATTTGTGCGGGTCCAGGTGTTACAGGTTGATTCATCAGTTTCTGGCAGTACATGGACAGTACCAATAACACCTTGGGGAGACCCTGATTTACAAGGGATCTGGAGCAGTGGATATATTCTGACTCCTTTGGAACGTCCTGATCGGTTTGAAGGTAGAGAATTTCTTGAGGAAAACGAGAAAACGGATCTTGAAAACGAGGCGTTTTCAAGACTCGACCATTCTGTGGGTGGTCCACGTTCTGATAGTGGTGATGGCACGGGAACTTACAACAGTGCATTTAGTGGTTCGGGACGTGAGGTAATTAGTACTGGCCGAACTTCTCAAATCATTGATCCTCCGGATGGAAAAATTCCGTGGACTGATGCTGCCCGTGCACTGGTTGAAACTGAGACGTTAATTCACTCGACTGAACGAGGTCGTTTTCTGGGGGAGGACAATGAACGTGGTGGAGAAGGACCCGAGGATCGTCCCAATGATCGTTGTTTAGGAGTAACCTTGCCTCTTCGATTTGCGGCGGCTGGTTCCTCCGCCACTCTTCATCGAATTGTACAGACTCCTGACACCACATCAATTTATTATGAACATGGGCATCTGGGTGGCGCGTATAGACATGTATTAATGGATCAACGGCCGCATCTTCCTCCTAATATCACTCAATTTTTGGGGGATGCAAGAGGTAAGTGGGACGCTGATGTCTTAATTGTTGATACAACTAATTTTACAAGTAAGACTAACTATGAAGGCTCCAGCGAGAATTTACATCTTGTTGAACGCTTTAAGCTACTTGGACCGGACAGCTTGTTGTACCAAGTGACCATTGATGATGCGACTGTGTTTACACGCCCGTGGACAATTGAAATTCCTTTAAAGAGATTGCCAGATAGTAAAAATCAGATTTATGAATCAGCGTGTCACGAAGGAAATTACGCGCTGACTAGCATATTAGCTGGTGCACGATTACTCGATAAATGATGCAGTTACAATTATTGGCCGAAGATGATCTCTTTGACTTTAAAGATCTTTGGAGGGTAAATAGGGAGACCACATGAGTAAAAAAAAAATCAAGGTATTAAGTGTGTCAACGTGTGCGGTTGTTTTAATGATTCTTGGACAGAGTGTCGCTCAAGCGCAGACATGGGCGGTTTCGCGCACAAGCTTCGGACATCCTGACCTGCAAGGTGTGTGGGATTTTGCCACCATTACACCACTAGAAAGGCCTGAAGAATTCTCTGGACAGGCAGTCATGACGGAAGAGGAGTCGGCGTCGTATGAGCAAGCCCGCTTTGACTTGGTAAATCATGATACAGACGAAGGTGCTACGTTAGTGTGTGAAGGCACGGGAAACTACAATGAGTTTTGGTACGACCGGGGTTTCGGTGACGAGGTTCGGGACAGGCGAACGTCGCTGATTATTGATCCGCCAGATGGGAGGATCCCAACGCTTACAGCAGATGCAGAGTATCGCATTGGGTTCCGCGAGAGGCGAGGTTTCGAGTCTTGGGAGAGTCGAGGTATTGCCGAACGTTGTATTGCGGGTTTTAATACCGGGCCTCCTATGTTTCCGAGTGCTTACAACAACTACGTTCAATTCATACAAACAGCGGATTACGTTGTGGTGTTTAATGAGATGATTCACGATGCCCGTATCGTACCCTTTAGTAGTCAGGGCGGCGTAGAGAACTCTGTACCTCAATGGTTGGGAAATTCGCATGCGCACTGGGATGGAGACAGCCTGATTATTGAAACGAAAAATTTCTCTGGACCGACGGCCTTTTCTGAAAACCAAGGTGCTACAACGAATATTTCTGTGGTGGAGCGTTTTACCCGGACGAGTGAGAACATGATTGAGTACGAATTTACAGTGGAAGACAGTTCCACGTGGACTCGTCCTTGGACTGTGATGGTCCCTATGACACGTTCGGATACGCCGATTTACGAGTACGCTTGCCACGAAGGCAATTACGGGATGACTAATATTTTGTCTGGAGCCCGCACACAAGAAGGAACGGCCCAGCGCTAGCAGGTATTCTTATCGCAGGTTGAAGAAAAAACTACGAAGATCATCAAGCCACAGTTCTGGTTGCTCAAGAGCTGGAAAATGTCCACCTCGAGGCATGTCTGTCCAGCGTACGATGTTGTACCGCAAGTAAGCATTTTCTTTTGCGACGGCATCTGTGCGGGCCCTATTGTCAAAGCGTTCGATAAAGCTGGCGCAGCCGGTGGGCACAGAAATTTTTTCTTGCGGCCGTGAACTTCCGTGACGGTTTTCATAATAGAGTCGTGACGCAGAGGTAATACTGTTAGTGACCCAGTACATCATGATATTGGTCAGCAGTTCATCTTTAGAATAGACTTCTTGCAGATCATCATCGATGTCACTCCACCCGTGATATTTTTCAAGAATCCAGGCAGCTAAACCAATTGGTGAATCACTTAAACCGTAACCGAGGGTCTGAGTTTTAGTACTTTGTATTTCTACGTACCCGAAACCGTCTGATGTTTGATCTTTGGGTTTACCTTTTGGGGCGGCAGTGCGTAGTACGCCTTCACACCCTATGAGATGTAATCCCACAATGTGTTCAGTGTCGAGACGGGCCAGCCAGTTTGCTACGCCGGCACCCCAATCTGAGGCATGGATTCCGTATGTGGCATATCCGAGACGATTCATTAAAATTTTCCAGAACTCAGATATTTTTCTGGTGTCATATCCAGGTTGTTTCGGTTTTTCTGAAAATCCATATCCAGGCATTGATGGGATAACAACATGGAAAGCTCGTTTTGAGGATGTTTTTGGTTTGGTAAGCGAATCTATTACTTTTGAGTACTCATTAAATGAACTCGGCCATCCATTAAGGAGCAGTAGCGGAATAGCGTCGTCATATGTTGACTGTTCGTGAATAAAATGGATGTCCAATCCATTAATATTTGTTGTGAATTGTTTAAATTTATTCAATCTTTGCTCTTGTTCTCGCCAGTTGAAACCATTTTTCCAGTATTCAATGATTTTTTGTAGGTAGGTGAGATTGGTTCCATAGTCCCAGCCTGTTCCAGGAATTTCATCGGAGAATCTGGTGGTCCAGAGACGGCGATCTAAATCTTGCAGAACTACTTCTGGGACGCTTATGGAAAAGGGGGTAACCTGCAATTTATCGGGCTCACTTGCCGGCACTAACGAATTAGTTGGGTGCACCCATATGGTACACGCTACAAACAACAGAAGCTTTAAGCGAAGAGAGCCTCTCATGAAATAGATAATAGTATTATAGGGTTTTGTATTTGGGGTTACTCTCCGTTCTTTTGAGGGATTTGGTTGACTTTTTTTAAGAGTGTGGTGTTGGGAAATGCGCAATTTATTTGGAATAGCTATTTTAATAATTATTTGGTCCACTACCGATGCTGTTTTTACCCAGACGAATACCGGTGAGCTTAGTGGAGTTGTTCAGGATATATCTGGTGGAGTACTTCCTGGTGCATCTGTCGTTGCGACTCACTCTGGAAGCGGTCTAATAGTTGAGCGAGTAACCGATGGTAATGGGAGGTTCTTTTTGTCTGATCTTCCTGCTGGAAGTTGGAGTCTGACTATTTCTTTGACTGGTTTCCAGCAGGCGTTGCAAAAAGAGATTCTTGTAAACATTGGTTCACGGCGTGAGCTGAATTACACGCTCGACGTAGGAACGCTAAGTGAGACAGTGACCGTTGAGTCGTCTGTGCCGCTCATACAGGCTACCAGTGCCGAAATAAGTGATGTCATACAAACAGAACAAATCGAACAGACTCCGATCAATGGTCGAAATTTCATAAGTCTTGCACAACTAAGTGACATGGTTGTCGTGCCTCCCGGTGGCACTAGGGGAGCTGCTTTACAGCAGACCGGTCCTCTACCTAATGTCGGGGGACAGCGTGCAGGCCATAATATTTATCTTTTAGATGGCGTCAAGATCACGGACGAATACTTTAACAATTTGGTGATTAATCCCTCAATGGACTCGGTCAGGGAATTCAAAATACAAAAGACACTTTATCCGGCTGAATTCGGTGGAAAAGCTTCGGCGTTGATTAATGTATCCACAAAGTCCGGGTACAACACCTTCAGTGGCACTGCGTTTACTTTTCTCCGAGATGAGCGATTTGATTCTCATAATTACTTCGATGACCCTGATGAGCCGGTTCCTCCCCTCGGGCAATATCAATTTGGCGGATCAGTGGGGGGGGCAATTATTCCGGACAGGACACATTTTTTTGCGAGTTATGAAGGACAGCGGACAGATCGTTCATCGACACGTACTTTTTCCGTACCGTCACATGCTGTTCGTGGAGGGGATTTCAGAGGATATGGACCGATATGTGATCCTTTGACCCGTGATTCTGTTTCGGGTGCGTGCGGGCAAGTGTTTACTGAAAATCAAATCCCTGTTAGTCGTCTTGATCCTCTAGCGTTGGCTTTGCTTGGGCAGGTTCCGGCACCGACTAGTCCTGGGGAAGTACAGAATCTTACCGCTATCAGAACACTTGAACGGCGTTTGACCCAGTTTAGCGCCAGAGTTGATCATCAATTTGGACCCAATGATCGAATGTTTGTTCGAATGAGTACCTTTGAAGCGAACGAGTTGCAGCCTTTTGGTACAAGCGTACTTGAAGAGTCCCTCGTGCCTGGATTTGGACGCACACTGACAACGAGTGCGAAAAACATTGTGGTAAGTCATTCCCATGTGTTCAGTTCTCGGGTTTTGAATGAAATTCGTTTTGGATGGATGAGGGTTTCAGGCGGACAACAGAGTCTCAACCAAGGTAACAGATTCGCAGGCATGCACGGGTTACAGGGGGTCACAGACGACCCGCGTGATATGGGGTTTCCCCAGGTTTCAACGGCCGGTCTTTATAGTGTTATGGGTGACCCGACCATGTTTATTAGTCGAAATAATGAGCATTTTGAACTTTATGAGAACCTTTTGGTTGATTTGGGGCGACATCGCTTAAAGTTCGGTGCCTATGTATTTCATTTTAAATTCAGACCGGTTGGACCCGATTCTCCGCGGGGAGATTTCACATATAACGGACAGTTTTCTGGTAACGCCATGGCAGATTTTCTTCTAGGTTACCCCGCTTCGGCCCGTGCAGGTGTTGGTGGCCGCGGCGCTGAAGATGCTCGTACGACTTGGGTACATTCCTATTTTCAGGATGACTGGCAACTAAGTGATTCGTTTACGCTTAATATGGGATTACGGTACGAATTTAACCAGCATATGCGCGATACACAGAACCAGCTTTCGACAATTGATTTATCCGTTCCGGGAGGACGATTTGTAATAGCAAGTGATGCGACAGGAAGAATTTCTCCGGAGGCCTCTCCATTACTGCCGTTGATTCCAATTCCATGGGTTGCGTCTGCCGACATCGGCTGGGATAGAAGTTTGTTGCGGCCTAGCCATGTGCGATTAGCGCCTCGATTTGGTTTTGCATGGAATGTCGGACGGGCCGCCGATGTTGTTATTCGTGGCGGGTATGGAGTTTTTTTGAATCAATGGGCCTATAGCGTCCAGACAGGATTGGCTCGTAATCTTCCGTTTTTCTTTTTAAAACAAGTCGATGTGCCCACTGAGCAGGCAATTCCGTCCTTAAGGACAAGCGATATACTCACCGCAAGCGCTACTGGAAACATCGGTGGATCTATCATGGATCATGATTACCAAGTGGAATACACGCAAACATGGAGTGGTGGCGTACAAGCCGAGATATTAAAAGGGACAATTTTCGATGTGTTTTATATGGGTTCCTACACTGTTGGTGCCGACAACTCAACCATTCGAAATGTTCCTGAACCTGGACCAGGATCATTGCTCGAGCGACGGGCGATTCCTGAATTAGCCGGTATTCGTGCTATTAGGTTTGATGGGCAGTCTATTTTTCATGCAGTTACTTTGAAGGCAGAACGTCGTCTAACGGATTTAATGTCCTTTAATGTTTCGTATACGTTGTCTCGTTCCAAGGACGATGCCTCAAGTCCTGGAGCTACTGCATTTGAGGCAAACGTTCCGCAGGATGTTCGGAATATTTTTCCAGGTGAAGAAGCATTGTCAAGCTTTGATCATCGACACCAGTTTGTTGCCAGTGGTAGTTATGAGTTTCCTTTCTTTCGCACGGATACTGGCTGGAGAGGACAGTTACTTAAAGATTGGCGTATCAACGCAATCGTGATGTTTCAGACCGGAGCTCCTTTTACTGTCAATCTAACTGAAGATTGGGCGAATGTTGGTTCTGGGCCTGCGCAGCGACCTAATCTTGTTGGCGATCCGAATTTGCCCGGACATTTGCGGACGTCAGAACGATGGTTCAATACAGAGGCTTTTCAGCTACAGGATAGGTTCACTTTTGGTGACGCTGGTCGCAACATTGTATTTGCGCCTAGTTTTTCGAATATTGATCTTGCGTTGCAGAAATCATGGTACCTCGAATCTGGTTCCGTTATCGAATTTCGTTGGGAAGTGTTTAATGTCTTGAACGCTCCAAATTTTGGTATTCCAAACCGTTTTTTTGGAACACCAAATTTTGGGCGCATATTTCGAGCAGGTTTGGCTCGCGAGATGCAGTTCGGAGCCCGTTTTAGATTTTAGGGGACAGAGAAAGCCCAGAAAATATTTTCTGTTATTCACTCGGTAATTAAAGAAAGGAATCACGATGCGAACAAAGGTGATTTTCTTGCTGTTAGCTGTTTCTTTCCTGTCTGTCAGCACCACCGGGCAGGGGCCAACTATTACTGCTGTAGCGACAGTCAAACAATTATGTCAAGGGGTTATAACAGCATCGTCAGATGCATTATTTAACGTAGGTAGGGAGGCCCCTGCTTCTGATTATGAGTGGACCGTGCTGCATAACGATGCATTAATGCTGGCTGAATCAGGTAATTTACTGATGATCGGCGAACGTGCGCGCGATGCAGATGAGTGGATGGTAATGTCTCAAGAACTAGTCGATGCTGGTGTTGTCGCGGTAAAGGCTGTGGAAGCTCGTAATACTGAAGAAGTATTAGCCGCAGGAGATCGGATTGTCATGGTATGTGAAAAATGCCATGAGCCGTACCGTGATGGTGGTATCTCGATGCCTATTCGGTAGCTAAATAGGAGAACAGGATGCCGGTGACTATTTTTTTTACACCCCGACGAGTTGTGGTCTGGATTTGTGTTTTGTTGGTCGCCGCAACGTACGGCCAAGATATTGTTGTTTCACAAGATAAACTCGATGTCGGGCGTCCCGGTAAAGATGTCATGTGGGTTCCTTCGCCACAGTCCTTGGTAGAGGCGATGCTCGATTTGGCGAAAGTCAATGCAAATGACGTGGTTATAGATCTTGGTTCGGGAGATGGACGTACTGTGATTGCAGCAGCCCAACGTGGTGCGAAGGCGGTCGGAATTGAATACGATTCTGACTTGGTTGAATTGTCACGTGCGTATGCTAATGCTGCAGGTGTAGCAGCTGAGACAGAGTTTATTGTTGCAGATCTCTTTGAGATTGATTTGTCGCACGCAACGGTTGTCACAATGTTTTTGTTGCCGGATCTTAATGTTAAATTACGCCCTAAATTGCTTCGCCTGCGCGCGGGGACTCGTGTTGTATCAAATACGTGGGATCTTGAAGAGTGGAAGGCTGATGACACGGTTGTTCTTGATCCGTGTCCCGGTTTCTGTATGGCACACTTATGGATCGTTCCTGCACAAGTCGAAGGCGAGTGGGATGTTAATGGTGATGCACTGACGCTAAAACAGCAGTTTCAAACTATCACTGGTGTTCTTGAAGCAAATGGTGAGTCGGTTCCAATTTCTGAAGGTTTATTGAGAGGGGATCAGATTGGTTTTCGTGTGGGGGAGGCTCACTATACTGGCCGCATTAATGGGAGCAGAATTCGCGGTATGGTAGAGCTAGGAGGAGACGTCAACGAGTGGGTGGCGACTCAGGTTTCTGACGAATGATTAGACTTGACGTTGGATTGACTCAATAGCAATCTCAACAAAAGTATTCATCATTTCTAATATCGAGATGACGTTATGACGAAAATAATACTTCGAAGTATCTTTGTGATTTTTCTGTTTATTTCAGTCCCCCTCCAGGGGCAAGAAGTTTCCGTGATTGAGCATGAGCTTGAGAATGGGATGACTTTGCTGCTTGTGCCCCGGCCTGGCGATCCCAATGTGGCGGCTGGCTGGATTGCAAAGGTTGGGTCCGTCAATGAGAGGCCGGGCATGACAGGAGTTGCACATTTATTTGAACATATGATGTTTAAGGGTACTCATGTTATTGGTACTAGAGATATTGATGAAGATTTGTCGATTATTCGTCAACTTGATGAATTGAAAGCTGAAATACGGATCGAAGAAGAAAATCTTCTTGGAAGATCGCGATTGGGAGAGATCGATGATCCAAACACACCAGAACTCCGTTCCCAACGTCACAAAGTTCTGATCGAAGAATTTGAAGGTTTACTGACTCGTCAGGAAGAATTAATTATCAAAGAGGATTTTAGTCGAACCTATACTGGGCAGGGCGGATCCGGAATGAACGCTGGAACCAGTTACGACTTTACAATTTATTTTATTAACCTGCCCGCCAATAAACTGGAACTATGGTTCTGGATGGAATCTGATAGGCTGGTCAACCCAGTTTTTCGTGAGTTCTACAGTGAACGTGACGTTGTTCACGAAGAGAGAAGGTTACGTACTGACAGTACACCGACCGGTAAATTTCAAGAGCAGTTTGACTCAATGTTTTGGCAGTCTTCACCATATAGTTGGCCGGTTGTAGGATGGCCATCTGATCTCCAGGGTATTACGCGTGAAGAGGCGATGGGTTTCTTTGATGTTTATTACGCTCCAAACAATCTGGCAGCAGCTTTAGTGGGTGATTTTGATGTCGATCAAGCTATACAGTTTGCGGAAAGATACTTTGGGCGTTTGTCTGAAGGAAAATCGTCCGTAGTTGCCCCACGGACCCGTGAAATGCCCCAACTAGCCGAGAAAAGAATGGTGGCGTACGCGGAAACAAATCCGCAGGTTTCTGTTCGTTATCACACAGTGCCTGATGGGCACGTCGACGAGCCTTCTCTGGTTGTTTTGGGTCAAATCTTGAATGGTCGAACGGGAAGGCTATATAAATCTCTTGTTGAGGATCAGCAGGTGGCTACCAGTGCGTCAGGAGGACAAGCAGGATTTAAATATGAGGGCATGTTTGAATTAAGTGGGGTTGCGAAAGATGGGCACACGCCAGAAGACGTTGAAGAAGCGCTTTACGTGGAGTTAGAACGATTAAAGACCGAACCTGTTGGTGATCGTGAACTTCAAAAGGTCAAGAATCAAAATGCAGCAAGTAATTTCCGTGATCTTAATGGAAATTATCAGTTAATGATGCAACTTTTAATTCGTGAGACTTATCGCGGTTGGGAGACGATTAATAGCGATCCAAAACTATATGATTCTGTGACGGCTCAGGATATTATGCGAGTTTCTGAAAAGTATTTTATCCCAGAAAACAGAGCTGTTGCTGTGTATTACCGTGATGATTCACAGAATTCTAATGCGGAAGGTGTTCAATGAAGAGATTTACCGCAAGTGTTGTTATGGTATTAATTTTCTCGGGAAGTCTTTACGGCCAGAGTAGATCAATTCCTGAGCATCCGCGAGAGCTGCGATTTGATTCGTTAGAATTTGATCCACCGATAGCAGATGATCATCGCCATACACTCGACAGCGGTGACTTAGCGTTTATAGTCGAAGATCACGCGTTGCCTTTGGTTAATGTGTCTGTTTTTGTAAGGACTGGCTCGTATCTTGATCCTGTTGAACAGCGTGGATTGGCATCTTTGACAGGAGCACAGATGCGAGCGGGTGGCACCCTAGAATTATCTGCGGCGGACTTTGATGAAGAAGTAGCGTTTCTCGCTGCTCAAATTAGTAGCTCTATAGGGGGAACATCAGGGCAGGCGTCGGTCAACTGTCTCACGAAAGATCTCGATGTTGCTCTTTCACTGTTCTTTGATATGCTCGCTAGACCTCGTTTCGAAGAATCAAGACTTGATTTGGCTAAAAGTCAGATGATCCAATCCATGGAGCGTCGGAACGACAGCACACGCAGTATAGAAAGTCGTGAATGGAACCGTTTGATGAGAGGCGACGAGCATTTTTCTACTCTGCTCACCACTAGAGGTTCAATTGAATCAATTGAACGCGATGATTTGATTGGTTTTCACCAACGGTACTTTTATCCCGGAAACTTTGTTTTTGCCATAGCAGGGGATGTTGATACAGATCAGATAGTCGAGATGTTGAACAAAGAGTTGTCAGGGTGGAGAACGTCTAAGAGTTCTGTGGCAGATGTGCCGAAACCGTCCTCTGAAATTCGAAGAGGTCTTTTTGGTGTGGACAAAGCTGAGGTTAATCAGGGGCGTGTGTCAATTGGTCATTTAGGAACGACGCGTGACAATCCTGATCGCTATCCTTTGATCATTATGAATGACATCCTTGGAGGTGGAGGATTTAGCTCGCGTTTAATGACTCGTATCAGATCGGATGAGGGGTTGGCCTACAGTGTAGGGTCAAGATACGGGATGGGAACATATTATGATGGGATCTTCAGAGTTGCATTTCAGTCAAGAAGTCAAACGGTAGCTCGCGCCGCATCCATCGTCCTGGAAGAGATAGAAAAGATAAGATCAGAGTTAGTTTCTGAAGAAGAGCTTTCAAATTCTGTGGCGTCATTTGTCGAAACTTTCACGCGTAATTTTTCCAGCGCCGTATCGACTGCCAATCTGTTTGCTACAGACGCATATACCGGAAGAGATCCGGAGTATCTCATGAACTATAGGGCGAAAATAAGTGCTGTTACACCGGAAGATGTGCTCCGTGTCGCGAAGCGATATCTTCGTCCTGAGGATCTGGCAATTCTTATTGTGGGAGATTTAGACACGATTACCGAAGGAGACCCAGACTACCCTCAATATTCTCTTGATGGAATCGCGGGGACTTCTCTTTCACAAATTCCACTGCCAGATCCGTTTACAATGATTTACCCGGAGTAAATTACTCGTATGGTTCCTGATATCTGTCTTAGAACCTGGCAGACGGGGGACAAGACCTGTGGCTACCCAGAATTAGAGTACTTTGAAACCAAGCCTCGAACGGCTATTTGTTTTTCTGGTGGGAGCACTCGTGCCTATGTTGCTGCATTAGGACAATTGCGTGGATTGACGGAACTGGGCCTAATTTCCAAGGTTGATTATATTTCTTCGGTTTCAGGCTCAGCTTGGCTAACAGTTCCCTATACCTATTACCAAAAAAATAACGGTTTAGAGGATCAAGACTTATTAGGGAATCAGTTGAAACCTCGGTTGCTGACCCTTGAGTACTTGTCAGGCAGGCAAGTTGGCACTTTCGCTCTTCCACCAACTCAAGATTTTTTCCGCGTCTTACAGGCCGCACATATTGATTCACGTATTCCTGAGAATGAAGTCTGGACACATGCTGTGGGTAAAACTTTTCTCAAGCCCTACGGATTGTTCGACGAACATCTCCGGGTTGGTTTTACTTGGAACCGTCTGAGCGAGCACGACTTTTATCAAAGAAATCCTTGGTTAGAGAAACGATTGATTCATTGTGTTTCTCAAGATCGTACGCGTCCGTATTTACTTGTACATGCCACCTTGAATATGGAGGAGTCATCAGACACTGAAAATGGTTCTGTGCATCGAGTAGGTTTTGAGTTCTCACCCTTGGCCTCTGGAAGTCCAGAGATGCTGACGTTTTCTAATCAGAAAAGTGTCCCAAGTCGAGTAGGTGGTGGATTTGTAGAAAATTTTGGAATTGGCTCCGCTGCGCCATCTATGAGGCCAGGAGAACGCGGTGTTGTCAAGGTTTCTTGTCCTGAACGTGTTTTAACTTTAGCTGATGTAACAGGTGCAAGTAGTGCATTCAGTGCGAAAGAACGAGATTCGAGTCATTATCCGAGTTTGACCTATTGGCCAGTTAGTGGCGAGTCAAATGAGGTTGCTTCAACAGTAAGACTCAGTGATGGCGGAGATATCGAAAACTATGGTGTAATTCCAGTTCTTAGGCGAAAAATAGTATCCATTGTTGTGTTTATCAATACTATGTGGCCCCTGTCGCTAGACAAATTTTCTGAGATTTGGTTCGAAGAAGATAATGACAAACAACGTCACGTCGATCCATTTTTAGCACCGTTATTCGGTTTGGGTGACTCAAGGTTTTCACAAAACCATGTGTTTCTTCAAGAAGACTTTGAACCACTGATTCACGATTTTCAAGATGCAAAGAGAGCAGGGTGTCCGTTAGTCTCGCGGCGCCGACATCGGGTGGTTCACAATCAGTGGTGGGGTGTCAGTGGAGGCTGGACTGCTCAAGTTTGCTGGGTTTATAACGATAGTGTTTCAGCGTGGGTTAATGAATTGTCGTCAGACGTTCGAGCTATAGTTGGAGCGGGCCGACAGGCAGTTCCATCAGGGCCTGTGCAATACTTTCCGCATTACAAAACGCGAGGACAGAACCCTGGTGCTCTTATACGTTTAACGCCTGTACAGGTCAATCTTCTGTCTCACTTTACTTGTTGGGTCGTCTTGGAAAGTTCGACTGATTTGAAAGCAGTTCTTTCGTAAAATTTTGTTTTCTTCTCTTCTTAATATTGGTTAACCTTATAGCGTCATTATGAAATCAAAACTTTCTAGATCCTTGCCCCTGGCAGCTTCTAGGCAACAGCCAGTAAGATTTCTCGTTATGCTTGTCGCAGTGGTATTGGTTGGTAATGCACTTGTTGGAGAGCGAGGCTTGGTCGCGATGGTTCGGGCGACAGACAAATCAGAGGCACTCGAAAAAATTATTGTTCAGTTGCGGGAAGAGAACGAATGGCTGCGAGAGGATATGCGGCAGTTACGCGAAGAGAAAAACACAATTGAAAAACTAGCAAGAGAAGAGTTGGGATTGATTCAACCCGGTGAAAAACTGTTTATTATTAAAAATACGTCTAAATATTGATTGAGATTTTTAATATGTTCTGTTCTGCAAAATTCGGCTCATGCTGGTTTTTTTTATAGTTGAATTTCTGGTTGGGCTGATGAGTTTTTAAGACTGTGTCTCTTCCGTATCTTTTTTCGCAGAGCTAAGTCCAAGTTCAACCCTTACTTGGTTTTCAATGCTGGCAAAAAGGTCTGGTTTATCTTTAAGCAAGCGCTTCACATTTTCACGACCTTGTCCGAGACGGTCGTTTCCATATGAAAACCATGTTCCACTTTTCTCAATAATGTTTTTCTCAACCGCGAGGTCGAGTAAGTCGCCTTCTTTTGAGATTCCTTCGCCGTACATGACATCGAATTCAGCCTCGCGAAATGGGGGGGCCAGTTTGTTTTTGACAACTTTCACTCGTGTGCGCCCACCAACGACACGGTCTGTATCTTTAATGGCACCGATGCGTCTGATATCAATACGAATAGATGAATAAAATTTTAATGCGCGCCCACCTGTGGTAGTTTCAGGATTTCCAAACATCACTCCAATTTTTTCACGCAATTGATTAATAAAAATAAGACAAGTGCTGGATTTGGCTACAATACCAGTAAGTTTCCTGAGGGCTTGAGACATTAGCCGGGCCTGTAAACCGACTTGGGCATCACCCATCTCACCCTCGATTTCAGATCGAGGCACTAATGCTGCTACCGAGTCGACTACTACAACGTCAATTCCGCCAGACCGAACGAGAACCTCAACGATCTCAAGCGCTTGTTCGCCATGATCTGGTTGGGAGACAAGAAGATTTTCAAGGTCTACGCCGAGTTTTGTTGCGTATGCTGGGTCGAGCGCGTGTTCGGCATCAACGAATGCTGCATTTCCGCCGTTTGCTTGGGCTTGGGCTGCTACCTGCAGAGCCAAGGTTGTTTTACCGGAGGCTTCCGGCCCATAAATCTCTACAACGCGTCCACGCGGTACACCGCCAATACCCAATGCATAGTCAATACTGATGCAGCCTGTGGAAATTTTTGGAACGGATGAAACCCCACCCTTTTGGCCAAGTCTCATAATAGAGCCTTTACCGAATTGTTTCTCGATTTGGCCGACGGCAATGTCAACGGCTTTGGTGCGGTCAGATTCTGTGGGCATAGAAAAGTCCGAATGTTTGGAGCTTAGTTTCTTGGATGGGTTGTTAGTTTTGTTATTTCTCTTACTTGCGCGATTTTGCAACATATGTAGATTAGAATATTAGAAGCGAGCCAATGCTGTGTCAAGCGAAAATAAGTGAAATAATCAACGTATAATCATATTTTCCAATAACTTAGAGGAAAATTGACTTTCGCCCTTTGAGATTTATTTTTAAATTATAAATTAGTGTGCGAGAAAAATTTTTTAGTATTTTGAACCGATAATAAACTGGGTGCCTATCCGTGAACTTTCTTAGACGCAAGATTCCGTGCATTTGTAGCCTGCTTGTCGTAGGAATATTGATGTATTCACAAACTCGCATGAGCAGTGCGCAGAACGGGATAAGCCTGAGCGTAGAACCTGGGGAATTAACGCTTGAAGTCGGTGAGACGTTTCAGCTTGAAGCCGTCGTTACGGGCCAAAATGGCACAGTTGATTCTGATGCAAAGCTTGTCTTCTACTCTCTTGCTCGACGTAGCGTTTCTGTGACTAGGACAGGAATGGTTGAAGCATACCGACCTGGTGAATTTACCTTGGTAGTCCTTGTTCCGGCTAATCCAGAGGACACCAGCCGTAGACCAAATTCTATTGCGCGAGTAGAAGTTTCTGTTACGGTTCCGCTTCCACCAATTGAGCGTATTCGGTTCAGTATGTTGCCTACCAAGTTTTACGTTGGGACTAATCCAGAACTTCAGATTTCTCTTGTTGATGAAACTGGGATTGAACGACAGGACGTAGAAGTATTTTTTAATAGCAGCAATGATGACATAGCTTCAATTGACAGCTATGGGACAATAAATTTGTTTCGTCCTGGGACAGTTAGACTGTCAGCGAGTACAGAATCTCTTACTAATACTGTCACTATTACGGTTGAAGAAAACCCAATTGATTCACTCACACTTGAAGCGACAGACTATGAAGTTAGAACCGGAGATGTTGTCACGTTTACTGCACTTGCGCGAGATCGCCAAGGCAGGAGAATATATGATGTCCCCGTTCGGTTTACTGTATCGGGTAAAACCCATTCTG
>CEUS01063750.1_pt1 | contig 32028 bp, 23 predicted proteins | sample 427031 | NCBI WGS metagenome assembly CEUS01 (sample SAMEA2622837, study PRJEB7988) | marine metagenome | biome: marine biome (ENVO:00000447); feature: marine epipelagic mixed layer (ENVO:xxxxxxxxx); material: "saline water (ENVO:00002010), including plankton (ENVO:xxxxxxxx)" | depth 140 m | reverse complement strand
GTTCCGGATCTTCCCGACGCATCTTACGACGTATGGGTTCGGGGCTATGGACTGGTTGACTCTGAAAAAGTTCAGGCCCGCCCAGGAGATGAGCTTGATCTCACCGCAGTGCCGGCGCCTGATGCGCACGCTGCTGCTCAGTATTATCCCGCGGGTTACTGGTTCTCTTTAATCGATGTCCCAGAGAAAAGTGAGTTTCCTGGAACGGGTCCTGAGGGCAATGGGATAGCACCTGAGGTAAGAAGCCAAGCAGAGTGGCTCAGGAACCTGAAGTCAGGCGGATGCATGGCATGCCACGCTTTGGGCACGCGGGCAATCCGGGAGATTTCACCGGCGCTCGGAGAGTTCGCTTCCTCGGTGGAAGCGTGGGATCGTCGCATTCGCTCAGGTCAGGCCGGCGGAAGCATGTATGGGAATCTGAGCCGTGTCGGCCTTCGGGGAGCGCTTGAGATGTTCGCGGATTGGACGGACCGGATCGCCGAGGGCGAACTCCCGCCAGTCCCGACTCGCCCCGAGGGCATTGAGCGTAACATCGTAATCACTCAATGGGACTGGGCAGATCCGACAGCATATCTCCATGATGAGGCTTCGACGGACAAGAGAGATCCAACCGTGAACCCATACGGACCGATCTACGGTGCTCTAGAGGCAAGCGCGGACTACACGCCAGTTCTTAATCCAGCCGATCACTCCATTAAGCAGATTCCAGTCCCGGTCAGAGACCCCAATACCCCACTTGCAGCAGGAGGGCCAATGGCTCCCTCTGTCTATTGGGGTGACGAGGCTATTTGGGATAGCCAGTCCAACGTCCATAACCCAATGCTTGATGCTCGTGGGCGTGTCTGGCTGACCTCTCGCGTTCGTCCGGCTGAAAACCCAGAAATGTGTCTTGAGGGGTCTGATCACCCTTCAGCTGAAGCCTTCCCGACGAGCAGAGCAGGACGTCACCTGGCTGTATACGATCCGGCCACTGATGAGATGACGCTTATTGGCACATGCTTTGGGACGCATCACCTGATTTTCGGTGAAGATGAAAACAACACTTTGTGGACTAGCGGTGGCGGGCAGGTCATCGGTTGGCTGAACACTAAAATGTTCGACGAGACTGGAGATGAAGAAGTATCACAGGGTTGGACTGCGCTAATTGTTGACACGAATGGGAACGGACAGCGAGACGAATACACAGAGCCTGGAGAGCCAGTTGATCCTACGAAGGATGCGAGAGTCACCACCGGGTTCTATGGCGTAGCCTACAACCCTGTAGACGGGACGATTTGGGGCTCCTCACTGGGGTTCCCTGGCGCGATCATCAGGCTGGACCCCGGACCAGATCCTGCGAACACAGCACTATTAGAGATTTTCCAGCCACCGTGGGGGAACGAGGAGGCTCCGGTACAGGGATATTCCCCTCGGGGAATGGACATCGACCGGAACGGAGTAGCGTGGACGCCGTTAGCTAGTGGCCACATGGCCAGTTTCGACCGTAGTAAGTGTGAGGGTCCACTCAATGGCCCTGAGGCTACCGGACAACACTGTCCGGAGGGCTGGACACTCTACACGGAGCCGCTCCCACAGCTAAAAGATCTTGAGGACTCTGGGAGCGCCGAAAGCAGCTACTACACTTGGGTTGATCAGTTTAACACGTTGGGTTTAGGTGAGAACGTGCCCATCAACACTGGTAACCATTCAGAAGGGTTGTTGGCGCTTGTTGACGGTGAGTGGGTCGTGATGCGCGTCCCCTACCCATTAGGATTCTACACCAAGTGGATGGACGGTCGAATTGATGATTCTGAGGCCGGCTGGAAGGGACGTGGGGTATGGGCTACGTACAGCACCCGCGCGCCATTCCACCTTGAGACCGGTGCAGGGACTTCAAGTAAGGTTTTACACTTCCAGCTGAGGCCGGACCCTCTGGCGAGGTAGGCAGGAAGAAAGCCGTCAGGGTCAGCCACAAAATTACTGAGCGTTATCCCTGCGGACATTGAAAATGCTTGTAGGGCTAACACTCAGTGCGGATTGTTCGTGGTCGAGCTTCAGTCCTGAATTGCCTGACGTACCAATGTCCTGATGCGCTCACGGAGTCGGTTGGGGTTTGAAGGGGAACTCTGCCACATCGTGACGATGACCGTCTCGGTCGTAGGGTCAACCCAGAATCCTGTGCCTGCGCTTCCATTCCACCGGTATTCACCTGCACGAGCTCCTTGTTCTGCCGCAGTCTCATCGACTACTACTGAGACATTCCCGAGTGCCCAGCCTTCTCCCCCTGCACGGGTCTGTAAGATCTCGTGTGGCAGTCCATTTTGCGTGATCATCTCCACTGTATTTCGGCTCAGGATACGAGCTCCGTCGAACTCACCATAGTTGAGAAGCATCTGTGAAAAGCGGAGGAAGTCTGGAACAGTAGAGACCAAGCCTACCGCACCTTCAAGGAGAGCTGGCCTCTCTGTAAACGGCACCTCTTCAATGGCATAGGGGTTAAGACCTCCCCCGTCCGACGGTGAGTAGACGCTCGCGAGCCTATCTTGATCACCGGGTTCGACCCAGAAGCTGGTATCTGACATACCTAGGGGTCTTAGAATCCTCTCTTCGACGAACTCATCGAATGATTGACCGGACCATACTTCTACGAGCCGTCCTAAGATTGTGGGTGAGATACTGTAGAGGTACTCACTTCCGGGGTCGGATCGGAGTGGGACGGAAACCACATTGTCGACTAGCTGCGATAGCGTAATGCTACGGGAGCGCACTTTCGCTTCTCTGTACTCTGCTGACCTTCGATGGCTGAGGCCTGCAGTGTGGAGAAGGAGGTGTTCAATCGTTGCAGCCTGATTTGGGGGTCTGGTCGATCCATCTGCTTGTAGGACCTCCACCTGGCCGAACTCGGGAAGGTACCTGGAGACCGGATCAGACAGCTCGAAATGGCCTTCCTCATGCAGTATCATCGTCGCAACTGCTGAGACGGCTTTCGTCATCGAGTAGATGCGAAAGAGCGTGCTCTCTGTCATGGGAGCTAGAGATTGCACATCCTGGAGACCCACTGCTTCGAGGTAAGCTATTTGTCCGTGCTTTGCCACTCCCACAACAGCTCCAGATAGGCGCTGACTTGCCACCATGTCTTCGAGTAACGGTGTGATCTGAGCTATTATTGCAGGCTCTAGACCGACCGTTTCGGGGTTCACCCGATCCATCTGTTTTTGAGCAGACGTGGGTGACGTCAGAGAGAGCCAGCCCGCCAGAAATAAAAGCCCCAAATTGCTAGTCTTCATCAGATACTCCATCGTGTTTTGGTACACTCGGATCTTAGACTGGAAGGCAAGGGGAGTCCACGCACGACCCGACTACTTCATTGTTCGTCTATCGACTAATCGAAGGCTAGTGGTGCAACCGTAATGGTAACTGCAGCATCTTGGTAGAGACCCCCATCATCTGCTCGTGCCCTAAGCACATAAGTGCCTGGTTCGTTGAAAGTTACTTCGGTTGTCCACTCACCGTTTTCAGGTACCTCGGGTGCTCGCCAAAGAGGTGACCATGGGGAGTTAGCACCCGTTCGGGTATCCTCCCAAGTCTTAATTTGGGGGGGGTCGAATGTTGGTTCAGCTCCGCCCCTATAAAGGAACCACGCCAGGTGGAGTCCTACTGTTTTGGCAACGGTGATTCTTGATGGCGGCCGCAACTGCGTCGCCGAAAGTGTTGGTGGTCCATCTCGTTGACGTCGCGGTGCACGTCGGCGTACTGCCGGAAGGCCATCATCGCTGACTTGGGCGACAAGTGTGACTGGTTGTCCAACAGCGACTCTCCTCACGGGGTCACCGACGAGCGTAAGGGTCGGTGGTGTGTTTGCCCTTGACTCAGCACTGCTAACGCCGATACCGAGCGCGCCTGTCTCAGAGGCTATGACCATATGGTCGAGCTTGTAGTCAGTCCGCAGAGAACCGTAGGCACTTTCAGTTTTTCCTTGGGCCGACACGGTCCAGACTAGTTCTTGATCACCAAAGTCGGATGGCACCCGCACCTTGAAAGTGAATCGGTTACGGCGGGGCAAGAAGTGAGTCGGCTGACCCCGATCCTGTGCCCCAGGGGAGAAGAAATTCTCAGGCCCGATTGGTAGGTCGAGTTCTTCTAGCCAATTACGGTTAATGTATCCGAAGACGAGGTTGTAGGAACCATCAGGGTTCTCTTCCCAACCTTCAAATGCTGGCGATAAGTCCTGGCCTTCCTGGTACGTGAATACTTGAGTGCTTGCCCCTGAGGGAAGGACTAGAAGGAGCAATAGGATGACGCCGTAACGCAGCACGTTCACAACTAACTCCCCGGAATCACCATGCAGAGAGGACATCCGACCACATGATCGTTTACTCCCAGGTTGAGTCGTTCACGCCGCTGGGCCATTTCTTCTACAAACTGCTCGTCCGATAGGAAAAGCCGCTCTCCTAGATCAATGAACATATTGGCTACCGATCGGTTTCCTGATCCCTGCCAGTTTCGTGCGTCTGGCACATTCGGATTGTCATCTGTGTTGTCCATGAAACCAGTAATGTGGAGGATCGTACCTTTGGGAAGTATTGGCTGGTAATCATCTTCGAATGCGTAGCCGCGCACCCAGTTATGGTCATAGCCAACGCAGGAGAGCGTCTCGATGTTGAAGCCCCAGATAGCCTCGAGGCACATCCGCGCACCCGGTGCATGGAGATGCGGCTCGAATGTCACAAGTTTGGTGTGCTGAGGTAGCACGACGTATGCGTGGAGCTCTTGGTCTTTCTCACCTGACCGTATATCGATATCTGAGCCGTTACCAAATGGGAAGATTGCCTGGCGATATTCAGGTTCGTAGTCCTCAGGATGGAAGCGGAAGCCGATCTCAAGACGCGCACGTGTATCACGGCCATTGGAATGGAGGTGCGTCGAGCTAGAGACGATACTTGAGCCTGCTCTTAGTATCCGTCCGGCCCTCGGGTCAAAGATATCAGGGTTACGTCCAACTTCGTGCACAGGCCAGGTACTAGCACCAGCTCTTGGATTGTCTAGAACACGTGTGCTCCAGACCATGTGATGGAAGACCCATCGCGCACCGACAGTTTCGCGTTCGCTACCTGCCCGCGGTACGTCGTTAACCTCACGGATCTCAACGGATTTCACGTAGCGGTCTTCAGTCAAGCCAGTTGGAGTCGGTGTTATATCACCCCACCAGTCAGGTGCCGTGCCCTCGACGAGCATCTCTTCTGTGGAGACAATGAGGTCAGGTTCGCCCAACTTCCAGCCGATGTCATCCGGGAACTCAAGTGGCTCGGGCAAGTCTGCCGGGTTGCCTTCCGGAGCTCCGTTCCGGGCCCACGCGGCGACTGTCGCGATCTCGGCGTCGCTGAGCGACGGGTCGTTTTTGAAGTGCTGAATACCAATGTCCTTCTCAACATACCAGGGAGGCATGGCACCCATGCGGTCGCGGATCCCTGTGCGACGCGCCATCCGCGAAGCGTAAGGTCGGACCTCATCGTAGGTGACCAGCGACATTGGAGCACCGCCATTGGGGTTATGACACTGTTGGCAGCTCCGCTGTAGGATCGGTGTGATGTCCCTACTAAACGTTACCTCGCCGCCTTCTTGGGCGACCACGGTCCCGGGCAATAGCAAGACCAGGGCAGCTGGAGAGAAGAAGGCTCCGAAAATGGTCTTCAAATCGATGTCAGGACGTGGCATGTCAGACGGACTCCTTATTCAAGCCTGCTGAAGAGTACCGCAATTCCTTTGCAACCGTCAAACTGGTCTAGCTGTTTTTTTGCTCTCAGACACGGGTATAAGGAGGTATCGGGGGGAGCGTCTTCACGAGCTGTCAGCCGGACTCAAACTCTAGAGTAGCTTCAGTTGCCACTCCGCGACCCTTATGCGCGGCCCAGAGACGCATCGGTGTTTGCCGAGCATCGCCACAGATGCGTATGCTCTCGTTGCAAAATAGAGGCTGCACCGACCGATATTTGAAGGTTAAGCCTGCCGGTGGACTTCGATGGCCCAGGCGGCGAACGCCGTTATCGGCGATAAGTAGTGCCAGTAGCGGACCGTGGACAATTAGACCCGGATAACCTTCCACGTCAGTCACATAGGGATGGTCGTAGTGTATACGGTGGCTATTGAAAGTGAGTGCGCTAAAGCGGAAGAGCGTGACCTCGTCTGCGATGAATGGCTCATCCCAGATGGGCTCTTTCGGCAACTGAGGAGATGGTCGGGCATCAACACCACTGGAACCACTCGCATTGCGAAAGACCAATACCTTTTCCTCGTCTATCACAGTCGTGTCGGCCTGTGAAATCAGCTGACGGACGGTGACGAAAACGAGTCGACCCGAACGACCTTGCTTTTCACTGATTGATTTAATGGTCGACGTCCGACGGACACTTGCCCCTATTTTTAGTGGCCCGAGGAAATGAAAACTACCTCCCGCCCACATACGATGAGGAAGTGGGATTGGAGGAAGAAAACTGCCGCGGTGCGCGTGCCCATCGGCACTGAGCTCTGAGCCGGCCACAGCCGAGTTGAAGTAGATCAGATGCCATCCTGCAGGCAGGGGTTCTCCATCGGCAAGCTCAGTAGATTCGCGGCCCAGGGTGGTCGCTAGTAAACGTGCGCGATCTAGAGAGATGAAGTCGTGCTCGACGAGTTCTCTGTCGATCCACCCGTTCAGGTTGTTGCCCATAACTAATTCAAAATGATCGAGGTAAGTCGAGCAGGTGCTGTCCTACGTAACTCAAGATGAGATTGTTAGCGACAGGCGCCACCAAGTAGAGCCTCGCCTCACGGAACTTTCTTTCAACTCCGAATTCCACTGCCATTCCGTATCCCCCAAAGGTGTCCATGGCAACATTTGCGGCTTCCCAAGCAGCCTCAGAGGCCAGAAGCTTGCACATGTTTGCTGCTGGCCCGCAGGGCTCTCCACCGTCGTACAGAGCTACTGCCTGGTCACGCATTGCGGTGGCTGCCTTTGTCCGGATGTATGCTTCAGCGATTGGAAACTGGACACCTTGGTTCTGCCCGATTGGCCGGTCGAATACGATTCGCTCGTTCGCATAAATTTGGCATCGGTCGATGAAGAATAGTGCATCTCCAATGGACTCAGATGCTAGCAGTATACGCTCAGCGTTCATGCCGCTAAGGATGTAAGCGAATCCTTCTCCTTCCTCTCCAATCCGATTCTCGGCAGGCACCTCGAGACCGTCGAAGAACACCTCGTTAGTCTCGTGATTGATCATTGTCTCAACAGATTGAACGCGCACCGCGTCTCCAGCGTCACGCAGGTCAACGACAAAGACACTTAGACCGGCCGTGCGCTTGGTCACCTTTTCCCGAGGAGTGGTTCTTGCGAGCAGAACCATCAAATCTGACTGCTGAACTCTTGATATGAAGGTCTTTTTTCCTGTCACGATGTAGCGGTCCCCGTCCCGCTCAGCGAACGTCGAAATGCTGGTCGTGTCGGACCCGGCGTCAGGTTCGGTTACAGCGAACGCCTGCAGTCGCAGGGCTCCTGAGGCGATTTGGGGTAGCCATCGCTCCTTCTGTTCGTCAGAACCGTGGCGCAGTAGTGTGCCCATAGTATACATCTGTGCATGGCAGCCAGCGGCACTTCCCCCGGACCGGTTTATCTCTTCTAGGATAGCAGCGGCCTCGCGCATACCGAGGCCCGAACCGCCATATGTCTCTGGGATTAGACAAGCGAGGTAGCCCGCATCAGTTAACTCGTTGACGAACTCTTCTGGGTACGTGCGAGCCCGGTCATGTTCTTGCCAGTAGTCCTCAGGATAGCGCTTACAAAGCTTACGAACCTGTTCCCGGAGTTCTGCTTCTAGTTCATCGCTCATGTTCATCTGCCCACGCTACGATAGATGTGGCGGCCTTGATCTCAGGGCGATCTACCATCACGCCGTCCAATATGAAGACACCATCCTGTTCATGCTCCAAAGCCTCAAGCACTCGGCGGGCTCGGGCGATTTCACTGTCACTGGGAGAAAACACCTCATGCACGGTCGTGATATGCTGCGGATGAATCACGGCCTTACCGACGAAGCCGAGCTTGCGTGCTGCTTCTGACTCTTTTCGTAACCCCTCCAGGTCAGCAAGCTGGAGGTAGGGCATATCAATTGCTCTAATCCCGCCCATCTGAGCAGCCAAAACAACGCGGGACCTCGCATAAAGTAAGGCCTCCCAGTCCAAGGCAATCCCTAGTTCCATACTGAGGTCTAGGCCTCCGAAAAGAAGCCCCGAAGCAGTAGCCGCGATCTCTCTAGCGTTGTCAACGCCGAGGGCTGATTCGATTACCGCAATGAAAGTGGCAAAGATGCGGCTCTCTTTGAGTGATTCGCGGAAAGCTTCGAGTTCTTTGCTACAGTCAACCTTAGGGACCATAAGGTTGATCGCGAGTTCTGGAGCAACCTTTTCTAGCATTTCTCTATCTAGGGCACCCTCAGTCGAGTTAAGTGGGTTGATCCGCAGGATAAACCGTGCGAGGTCTAAGTCGGTCTTCTGTAAGACGGCTTTTGCGGCTGCGCGTGCTTCCGCCTTGGACTCAGGGGTGACCGCATCTTCAAGGTCCATGCACACATGTTCGGCTGAAGAGGCGATCGCCTTCATGTACATCTCGGGATGGGTGCCTGGAAAGAAAAGAAGGCAATGGGGTTTTGCGAATATTGAGTCTGAGATGGGGTCCCTCCGACCGGGGTTCATGGTGCTCCTGCATGGCAGGATCCGTTCTTGTTGAGAAGGGGTCAAGGTTAACCTGTTGCGTCTGTCAAAGGCTCTCGCTATGTCGTGCAGTTAGTTAAAGCAAGCGAGATACTATGTTGAAACTCCCTAATTGGACCCGACGCAATTTTCTTGGACAAGTTGGCGGCTTGGGCGCTCTCATGTCACTGCCGCCCGGACTACTTCCCCAGGAGAGGCTACCTACACGTCCCATCCCAGGAACTGGTGAGTCACTCCCTATAGTAGGTTTCGGATCTTCCAAGAGTGTACTGGAGATTCTGAGCCAAGGCTCGGAGCCAATAATAAGCGTTATCCAGTCACTTCTTGATCGTGGAGGGCGGGTCGTTGATACGTCGATTCGCACTACTGAGATTGATGAAGCCTTCGGCCGTGATGTGATGCAAGTACCGGCCATCCAGGAAAATATCTTTCTTGCGACCAAGGTGAATACACCGAATGCTGAGGAAGGCATTAGGCAGCACGAACAGACTATGCGTCTCTTCGGCCGTCGAAGGGTCGACCTGATTCAGGTCGAGAGTCTCAACGGTCTTGAGCACCACTGGCCTCGTCTTAAGGAGTGGAAGGACGAAGGGCAAACATCGTATATAGGTGTGACTGTATCCAATTATAGGAACTTTGACCGTCTTGAGCAGTTCATGCGAAGGGAATCACCAGACTTCATCCATGTGAATTATTCGCCCCTTGAGCCTGGGGCTGAGGAACGGGTCCTTCCTCTGGCAGAAGACATGGGTATACCCACGATTATCAATCGTCCATTCATGAATGGGTCCTATTTCGGTCGCGTTGGTGGGCAAAAGCTGCCGGACTGGACAGCTGATTTCGATTGCCATACTTGGGCGCAACTCTCCCTGAAGTACATCCTTTCAAATCGAGCTGTTACATGCGTGCTTACTGAGACCACTAACCCAGACCATATGATTGAGAACATTGAGGGCGGGTTTGGTGGTCTGCCTGATGAATCGCAGCGCCGGAGCATCCGGCAGCTGCTCTCCAATCTTTAGAATCACAAGTTAATCGAGGCCTTAAAATCGTGACTGGCGATAGTTATACCAGCCTAACTCTAGCCTTATTTCCTCATCCTATCCCCGGTAACCCTGACCTCTTTGAATAGAGCTCCGATAGCCTGAGAGCGATGCTTTTTCCTCTGATTCTAATTCGGTTGCAAGCCAACGCAGATGCTATTTCTGCACTCGTAACTGGAGTTGAAGATGGCCAGGCTCGCTGGAAACCGGAGCCGAGCCAGTGGTCAATACTAGAAGTAGTGAACCATCTGGCCGACAAGGAGGTTGAAGACTTCCGCAGGCGGCTCGACTGTACTCTAAATCGACCTTACGAACCCTGGCCACCCATTGATCCCAAGGGCTGGCTAGAAGAGCGCAGTTACAACAGTCGCTCACTTGATAAGTCACTGGACAGATTTCTTACTCGTCGTCACGAGTCGCTCGCCTTTCTTCAGGAGCTGGAGGCGCCTGACTGGAATTTGGCCTACGAGCATCTTGGGTTAGGTGTCATCACAGCGGGTGATCTGCTCACGTCATGGGTGGAGCATGACCATAGACACGTCAGGCAACTTAACCGACTGCATCAGGATTTTCTGGTGAAGGAAATCTCTGCCCATTCTATCAGATACGCCGCGGACGAGTAGCAGGGACACCTGTGACAGTGGGCTAACACATCTTAGAATTCCGCCCCCCCTTTGAAGACGCTCGACGGAGGAGAAATGGCACTGCGAATCAACGATACCGCACCTGACTTTACTGCTGAGACCACCCAGGGCAGGATCAATTTCCACGACTGGATTGGAGAAGGGTGGGCTCTTCTTTTCTCACACCCCAAGGACTTTACGCCAGTATGCACGACTGAACTTGGCGCATTGGCAGGGCTTCAAGGAGAATTTGAGGCGAGGAACTGTAAGGTCATCGGTGTCAGTGTGGATGGAGTTAATGACCACGAGGCATGGTCAAAGGACATCGAAGCCAGTCAAGGGCACGCAGTAGGGTACCCATTGATTGGTGACCCGAATCTTGAAGTAGTTAAAGCATATGACATGTTGCCATCTGGCGCGGGTGATACCTGTGCTGGTCGCACACCTGCCGATAATGCGACCGCTCGTTCGGTATTCGTTATAGGGCCGGACAAGAAGATCAAGGCGACCCTCACATATCCAATGAGCAGCGGGCGTAACTTTGCGGAGATCCTCCGTCTCCTCGACTCGTGTCAGCTTACTGCGCAGCAGCAGTTAGCGACGCCGGCGAACTGGCAACCAGGAGACGACGTGATCATCTCTCCTGCCGTGTCGGATGAGGAGGCAAGTAGGCGCTTCCCGGGAGGCTGGGATCAGCCGTTGCCATACATTCGCATCGTTCCGCAGCCTGGTGATAAGTAATCGGCACAGGAGCGGCAGATAACTTTATGACCGTGGCTTCGGAGCTCACTGCGGCTCAGCTACTTAACGTCGAGTAGGAGAGTCCTGAGCACCTCCTGGTGCCCCGAGGATTCGTCGAGACTTTATCGCGTCGGCGAGTGGGGGGCTGGCTACTTTAGTGTTGGTCCTGAGGGAACCCTGCTGGTCCATCCGAGCGTGGATGACCGGGCAGTAGACCTTTTTGAGGTTACCCGTGAACTTGCGGGCAGAGAGGTTTCTCCCCCAGTCGTAATCCGGTTTCCAGAAATTCTTCGGCACCGGATGTCAGAACTGAGGAATGGCTTCGACCAAGCTATCTCAGAGCTGGGGTACGGCGGCTCGTATTCATGTGTTTATCCGCTAAAGGTCAATCAGGAACGCCACGTTTGTGAAGTTATCCGTGACCTCGGAGACGAGATTGGTTTTGGTCTTGAAGTTGGTTCCAAGCCAGAGCTTTTAGCGGGACTATTCTTAACCCGCGGCATGAAGGGGATGCCTCTCGTTTGTAACGGATTTAAGGATCTTGAGTATATCGATATTGTGACTCTGGCAGCAAAGATGGGCCGGAATGTTTTCCCCGTGGTTGAACAAGCTTATGAGTTGGAGAGGATAAGTAGTTCAGCCCTAAGGCATGGGTTAGTGCCTCGCTTTGGTATCCGTGCAAAGCTAGCTGCGACTGGTGTTGGGAGATGGGCTGGATCTTCGGGCCTTAGGGGCAAGTTTGGGCTCACTACCGGAGAGATACTGCAAGCGGTCGATTACCTAAAGAAAACTGATTTGGTTTCGGGATTCCGGATGCTCCACTGCCATATGGGGTCACAGGTATTTGATATCAGGGCAATTAAAGTGATGGCTAGTGAGTTGGCACAGCTCTATGTGCAGCTTCGGAAGGCAGAGGTGCCGATCGAAGTGCTCAACATCGGTGGGGGCTTAGGGATTGACTACGACGGAACACAGTCCGCTACTGCTTGCTCAGTCAACTACACTCTAGAACAGTACGCTCGTGATGTAGTACATGGGATCGGTTCAATTTGTGATCAGGAAGGGGTGCCTCATCCTGACCTAATGAGCGAGTCAGGTCGCTGGCTGGTAGCCCACTCGAGCCTTTTGGTATGCGAGGTGATTGGGAGTCGAACCTTACCGGCTGACCTTAACCCTGAGCTACTAGAACGGGTGCTGCAAAAAGATTCCCCACCACAGCCTCTTATAGATGCTCACAACGCGTACGAACGTGCTCAGGACGGTGATCTCCTGCAGGCTTATGCGGATGCCGAGCACGCTTTAGCAGAGGCCGCAGCCTTGTTTAGGCTGGGGGACATGAATATAGAGGCTAGGGCAGTGTGCGAGGAGCTGTTTTGGGCGACCTGTAGTGTTGTCCTGTCTGCACCTAAAGAGCTTCGGGATGGCCTAGATAGTCTCCTAGATGGTCTGGCGGACATCTACTTCCTCAACCTCAGCGTCTTTCAGTCGCTCCTTGATTCCTGGGGGATAGAACAGCTCTTCCCGGTTTTGCCGATTCATCGTTTGAATGAACGACCAACTCAGAGGGGTGTGCTTGTTGATATCACCTGCGACTCCGAAGGGCGAGTTGATAGGTTTGTAGCCGAAGGTGCTTCCAAGGATGCCCTAGAGCTGCACGCGCCGGTAGCAAACTCCGAGTCAGGAGGTCGTTCGAGCAGGCCATACTACCTTGGCTTTTTCCTCACCGGCGCGTATCAGGAGACTCTAGGAGATTTGCATAATCTCCTAGGGGACTCTCATGCAGTGCACGTGTCGGTTGATGATGACGGGCATTGGCGGATCGATACGATCGTGCAGGGTGATTCGGTCTCTGATGTCCTTGGGCGTGTGCAGTTCGATGCTGACGAGATCCAAATGGAATTTCACGAAGATATTAGGGTGGCACTTCGGGCGGGACAGCTTACGCCCGAAGAGGGCGTAAGCTTGCGCCAACTCCTGGACGACAGCCTCGAGGGCCACACTTACCTGGAATAGTTGAGGATCTAGCCCAGGTTCAAGCTTGGCGCAGCCTTAGTGTTCCCATGGCAGGAAGGGCTGTCTCACATTCCTAGGCGTGCATAATCCATTGGGCCCATATCTCCATGGTGCCGGCCCGTAAGATACATACGCCAAAAGCCTCTGGCCTCCAGCATACCTGGTATCTCCTCATGACCTGCCCACATTTCGGCGAGCTTCTCATAAGATGGACCAGCCATCACGGTATTGCCTGTGGCGGCAAATGCTCTACCTAGTCCCAGAAGAGATCGAGGGCGTTCTGGCATTCGGAGCAGTGACGCCTCGAATTTCTCAATTGCTTCAACGGGGCGGCCAAGATCCATTAAGAGTTCACCAAACAGCTCGTGGACTGGCTTAATTGGCGATGCTGCACCACGGGGCGGTGGGAGAGCTTCTACTGCTGCCTGAGCTTCTTGCATGAGTTCTACCGCGTAGTCCCCGTGTCCCATCCCGGCGTGGTAGAGTGCGCTAACCTGCTTATGAATAATGTTAGCTCTCTGACCTTCAGCGTCGGCCAATGCGGATTCAGCTTGGCCTAGAGCACCCTGGTCATCGAGGTGATAGGCACTGAGTGCCGTTGCCAGCAGTTCGTTCGCCGTTGACTCCTCGGTTATGGGTTGGATGCTCCATTCCTCTGTTTCAACCACGTAGCGAGCCTTCACTAGGTCCAGCGTGTTTACCGCGCGGGCCATACCAGGATGACCGGGTTCGCCTCGCTCCTTATGACCTAGAAAGCCTCCACCATTAGCCATCATCTCAAGGCGCCGAATCCAGAGCTTTGCCTTATCGTAGTTACCCAATTGGAGGTCGCCGTATTGACCCCAATCGAGAGCGTGTACTCCAGCACCCATATCGTCGCCAGCCACCCAAAGATCAGCCGCGGCTTCGTACGCAGACTGATTGTTAGTTGAGACCCGATCCCACATACCAAGCTGAATGAAGATGTGAGTGGGCATGTGGCGTGCGTGCGAGACGGCAGGAGCGATTTCGGAAAAGCGGTACGCTGCCTCGAGTGCCATAGGTGCATGAAGGGGATCGTCGAACGAGTGGATGATGTAATGCGGAGCTCCGGGATGGTCTGGGTTGTCAGTGAATAGGCCTTGAGCGATTGCACCTGCGCGGACGCTTAGGCGCTCTGCGATCTCCGCGCCGGTTCTACCAGGAAGGCGCGGCAGGGCGAGAGGTATGTCCATGGGCATGTCGTGCTGTCCGTGTGCATCCGCTGCGTCGGTGTCTTCACTCGGCATCATCATGGGTGCGGGTGGGGTGTAGCCGGCGCGAACTGCCCCAGCTGCGCTCAACATGGATAGTGAATAGAAAGCAGCGATCTCCGGGTCGTCCGGGTATGTTTCGTAGAGCCGCTCCATGGCGAGCATGTAGCCAATCCGCCTCTGAACATGGTCTCCCTCGCCCCACAGAACTTCCACTGCAGAGAGCAACCCTTTCTCACGACTTGTCGGTGCTTTAGCGAGACGGTCTGCAGGGGTAGGTGCCAACCTGCCCAAAGCCTCACGAGGCTGATCCACCACCATCCGAGAGTTGAGAGGGTGATTGTAGGCGAGTGATTCACCCCAATACGCCATCGCGAAGTCAGGATCAATCGCTTGAGCTGCGTGGAACTGCTCGATAGCCTGCTTCCAACCAAAGCTGTGAAGAATCGCGACACCACGCAGAAAGTAATGCTGCGCTTCACCAGTGACGGAGGTTGGAAAGTCAATGGATCCCACCTCGTCGAATTGTGCTCTTACCGGTGCGACTGCGCTAACAAGGAGTGCCAGGGCCAGAACGGGAACGCTCAAGTTCTTCATAGATCTATCCTCCACGGCAGGTGCTACTCCACAACAACCTGATAGCCAATGTACGATAAGGCTGGGACGCTCGCGACGACTTAGTGCTCGGGTGGCGGTTCCTATGACACTCGAGGCAGTTCACATTTGCATCCATGATTTCGGTATCTAATCTCGCGAAAAGCTTTGGTGACCGGACCTTGTTCGAGGCCGCCTCGTTTCAGTTAAACAACGGCGACCGTTGTGGCCTTGTGGGTGCTAACGGTTCTGGGAAGACTACGCTTCTGAACATTCTTAGTGGTAGCGAGGAGGCGAGTAGTGGAAGTGTCTCCATTCCCAAGGACGCAAGCATTGGGATCCTTAAGCAAGACCACTACCTGTTTGAGGACCAACAGATTCTTAGCGTGGCACTGATGGGTAATCGCGAGTTGTGGGATGCTATGCAAGAGAAGGAGCAGCTACTTGCCAGAGCCGAGGAGTCCTTCGACGAGGACCGCTTTTCAGAGCTCGAAGACACAGTCCAGCGCTACGACGGCTATGCAGCAGAAGTGCGAGCGGCGACCGTACTCGAAGGGCTAGGGTTACCTGAGGATCTTCATGGGCAGCCACTCTCCACACTTTCTGGAGGGTTCAAGCTCCGGGTTCTTCTTGCACAGGCACTTGCAGCTTCGCCCGACGTTCTCCTCCTAGATGAGCCAACCAACCACCTGGACATCCTTTCGATCCGCTGGTTGGAGAAGTTCTTAACGGATTTTTCTGGGCCGGTGGTGGTGATCTCGCATGACCATCGATTCCTAGACAATGTTTCCACCAATATCCTGGACGTCGACTATCAAACAGTTCTTGGGTACCGGGGAAATTACAGCCAATTCTTAGAGGCTAAATCGACCGAGCGTACTCGCCGTGAGAAGCAGATCGAGACCCGAGCACGAGAAATTGCGCAGCATCAGACTTTCGTGGACCGTTTTCGTGCGAAGGCGAGCAAGGCTCGCCAGGCTCAGAGTAAGTTGCGCCTAATCGAAAAGAAGGCTGGTGAGTTAGAAGCGCTTCCAGGAAGCTCTCGTAGGTATCCTACGTTCCGTTTTGAGCCCCGCCGGTCTAGTGGCCGCGAGGTTCTTAAGATCAAGAATGTGCATAAAGCATTCGGGGATAATTCCGTACTCCGTGGCATCGATCTCCTGGTCGAGAGAGGAGATCGCATAGCTATCATGGGGCCAAACGGGATCGGCAAATCCACGTTGCTTCAGATTGCGATGGGAGATACGGAGGCTGATGCAGGTGAAATTACTTGGGGGTACGAGACCCAAGTAGGGTACTTTGCACAGGACCACCGCACACAACTCGGCGAGGAGCGGCAGACCGCAGAGAATTGGCTGTGGACTTTCTGTCCCGGACGTGATCGGGGTTTCGTGCGAGGTCAGATGGGGTTGATGCTCTTTTCTGGGGATGATGGCAAGAAGAGGCTGAGTGCACTATCCGGAGGGGAGGTTGCACGTCTGATTTTCAGCCGGTTGTCGCTGGAAGAGCCTAACGTACTTGTACTTGACGAGCCTACGAACCACTTGGACATGGAATCAATAGAAGCACTTGTCGAAGAGCTTAAGGTCTTTCAGGGGACGTTGGTCCTTGTCTCGCACGACCGATGGTTTGTAAGCCAACTCGCAACTCGGATTGTGGAAATTACATCCGAGTACGTTAAGGACTATCCCGGCACTTACGAGGAGTATGTCCGCCAGTCGGGTGATGACCACCTAGATGTAGACACCGTGGTCCTGAAAGCACGGAAGGAGAAACGAAAGAGGCAGGGGAAGTCGGGCCAGAAGTCTCGTGCACAAGTTACTGCGGGTGAGGGGCCGGATATAAAACGACTTGAGCGACAAAGAGAAAAGCTTACTAGAGCGATTGAGGTTGGAGAGACACGCATCGCAGAGATCGACGACCTCTTCTGTGAACCGGAATACTTCAAGCGGACAAAGGACGCTGAGGTGTCTCGTCTAGAAAAGGAGCGGATCGGCCTGCTCGCTGACATTCAGGGGCTTCTAGAAGAGTGGGAAGACGTTGAGAAGAAGCTCGATGAGCTGGTTGGTCAGGACTCAGTTTGAGCCGCGGCTTCTCATCAGTCAGATGACACCGAGAATAGGTATGAAGAAATCAGAGATGATCAGGGAGACGGCGCTAGGATTGCCAGGACCACCAGGCGTTCATCACCCGTATTTCGGATTCCGTGTGCAACACCTTCAGGGGCCACGAGCATCATTCCGCCCTCCATTTCAACCTCGACATCATCTAGCATGAACTGACCACGTCCCTCAAGCACGTGGTAAACCTTGTCCATTCCCTCATGAGTGTGGAGATGGTGAGCTTGACCAGGTTCAAAGGCATTTAGCCCTACCAGCATTCGCTCCGACTGGAAAATGGTACTCTTGCCCATCTTTTCCATACCGAAAACAGCGTGCTCTAGAGGACGGATAGCTTGCGGATGTTCCATTGTTGTCAGTCCGTATTACGTCAGTTCAAGTGGGCTTAATGCTCTTGTCCTGGCAGGAGCCTTAATTACCGGCACGGTTTTTTTCGAGACGATCATCCACGAGTCGCACGATTTCGTCGACAGTATCTGAGCGGAGATCTTGCTGTAACGCGATCCGTCGGATTAGGCAGTCAACGCGCTCGATGTATTCAGCACCGCCGAAAAGTGCGCGTGCTGCTGAGGATGGCTTCCCTAGTCCTTCAGCGGCTTTTGCGTACTTCTCAAATGGGACTAGATCCGTATCGGCAGCGCCTAGTTCTACGCAGAGCTGCTCTGCCCAAGAGTAGGCTTCGCGCGAGGCGTCTAAATCGCCGTGCACAGCGTCCCTGATCGAGATCATCTCATCCAGCTTTATGCAACGGTAGTTGCCTGAGATGAGCATAGGCCACTTTGCCAGTGGCACGAAAAGAGATTCATAAACACGTAGCTTGACCGGAACTTCTAGCAGGCCGTCTCCAGGATCGTATCTGACTTCGGCAATGTCTGCCTCAAGATCTCGCAGCATTTCCGTGTGTTCTTCGTTCTCAAATGGAGCAGTTTTGAAGTTGGTTGGAAGCCCAACGTGTAGGTGGTTCTTGGGTCCGTCTGGCGGGCGATAGGCCTGAGGATCTGGGCTTGCTAGTGTGACGAGTCCGGGTTCGAACTCCGACCACAAGCTGGGCTCCACGAAGCATTGCCTTAGCGGCTCTACGGAGAGTTTTGGGATCCGCTCGAGGTAGGGAAGGGGGGGCATGTTCATAACCGCTAGACAGGGCGTTTTCTGTTTCGCCACTTGTTTCAGTAGTTCACGCACTCCCGGCGCACCGTACTGAGCCTCCTGCATAGCGAGAACGACTAGATCGAAGTTTTCTGGGCTTGAGTCTTCTGGCACCGTAGCCCGCAATTCGGGGTCCAGGTTGCTCGAGTAAATATCGATCGGAGTCTCACGCCCTCGGATCGGAAACCGCACCATCGTTCCTTCGCGGTTAATGAGTTCCGCAGTTTCAGGCGTGCATACGAGTGTGGCATCGTGGCCTGCTAGAAGAGCTTTAGTGGCGAACAAAGAGCCGTACGAGGCCCCCATGACAAGAATGCTATAACGGTTGCTCATCAGATCGCACCCTGCTCACGTGCCTCCTGAATACCAAGATCGTCCAAGCCAACAACTTCGCGGAGGATTTCCTCCGTGTGTTCACCTAAGAGAGGGGATCGTGCGACATCCGGATCTGAGTCGGAAAGCTTGATTGGGTTCCCGACAGTGAGGTATTTGCCTCGCTCAGGGTGATCTACCTCCACAATAGTGCCAGAAGCTCGAAGGGCGGGCTCTGTAGAAATTTCCTTCATCGAAAGGATGGGCCCGCACGGTACATTCAGGGGATTCAGGGTGTCCATGACGTCCATCTTGTTCATGGTCATAGTCCACTTCTCAATTTCGGCATAGATCTCCATGAGTTTGGGGAGGCGAGCTTCAGGAGTATTCCATTCCGGGTCGTCAACCCATTCTGGGTGGCCGATGGCCTCTGCGAGGTTAGGGAATGCATGGGCCTGTACGATCACGTAGATGTACGCGTCAGGGTCATTTTCCCAGCCTCGGCATTTCACGATCCAGCCAGGGTGCCCACCTCCTGAAGCATTACCAGCTCTTGGCACCGCCTCACCGAACTCGCCATCGGGGTACTGGGGGTATTCTTTGAGCGGACCGTGGGCGAGTCGCTGCTGGTCACGTAGCTTCACCCTACAGAGGTTCAATACTGAGTCCTGCATGGCACAGGTCACACGCTGTCCTCTGTTGCTATGCGATCGGTGGACAAGCGCAGCCAGTACGCCTGTCGCCAGGTGGAGTCCCGTGCCGGAGTCTCCGATCTGTGCGCCGGTCACACTCGGGACACCATCAATTTGTCCTGTAGTTGATGCTGCACCGCCCGTGCACTGAGCCACATTCTCATAGACCTTACAGTCTTCGTACGGGCCGGGGCCAAACCCATTGATCGATGCATAGATCATTCGAGGATTCAATTCCTGGATTCGCTCCCATGTGAAGCCCATTCGGTCGATTGCTCCTGGTGCGAAATTCTCGACAAGGACGTCACATTCTTGGATTAACCGCGCAAAGATTCGATTACCGACCTCAGTCTTCGGGTTCAGAGTAATGCTGCGCTTGTTAGCATTCAGCATTGTAAAGTACAGACTGTCGACGTCTGGTATATCTCGGAGTTGAAACCGGGTAGGGTCACCTACGCCAGGTCTCTCGATCTTTAAAACATCAGCTCCGAACCAAGCGAGAATCTGTGTGCAGGTGGGTCCGGATTGAACGTGCGTCATGTCTATGATTTTTACGCCGTCGAGGGCTTTTGACATCGTAATCCTTTGTGCTTTATCAGACGAAGTAGCGGACCCATATGGTCCAGTAGATGAGGACCAGCGTTAAGCCGGTAAACACAGCGAGGCTTAGCCATCCGAACCACCGTGCAAATGGTGATGGGTAGAAGGCTTTATCCGATTTTGGGATGACGCTCAAGCAGTAGTGCAAGTTGAGATAGAATAGTACCGGTGAAATGAAGGCGGCGAGGGCCGAGGCTAGTAAGACCAGCAGTACCGGTCTCTCCAGGCCCCAAATGATCAGTAACGCGCTGACGAGCGAGTAGATCATCGTAGCGCGATAGATGTTGTACTCGGAATACCAGGTACGCCTGTGTTCGTGAGTCAGGTCATCGGGGTCGAGCCCGCTTAGTCGTGCGGTTTCCGGGAAAAGATTACGGCAGCATGCACCTACGATTCGCGGCCGACCATCGAAATAGTTGAAGGCAGTTGAGAATGTCGCTGCAAAAGCGCCGAGCATGAAGATTACCATCATCCAAGGGCCAATACTTTCAGTGAAGATGGTCGCGATCTCTCCCATAACCGCCCGCCCTTCGACTTCGCTCGGGTACATCCACACGGCGGCAAGCAACAAGAAGATGGTCGCGAGTATGAATGAGACAACGTGGCCAATGCGGAAATCCCACTCCCCAATTTGGAACCAACGCCTGCAGTACTGGAGCGCGTGATCTGGAAGTCGCGAAGTATCTATTGCGAGATCCGCACTCTTGGGAGCAAAGGGATCAAAGCGGTTAGCCAGACCCGCGTCCTCAAGTCGGCTCCGGATTTTGCTCATCCCTTTTTTCTTTGCCTTACCCCACTCGGATGCTTGCAGTGACACGTCAATTCCTGTGGGTAGTAGACCAAGAAAGGCCGCGATGATGAGCCACGATCCACTGTCACCGGTGGCAGGGTCGGGAATTTCAAAAATAAAGAAATTGCCCATTTCCGAGAGTGGGGCTGGTGCAGCGAAATACACGGCTAATGTGGAGATCACGAGTATCGCAGCCAGGATTTTTGTTGAGACCTCTACGGCTTTGTAGTTCCCTCTGAGAAGAATGAATACACAGACGACCCCTAGCAGCAGCCCGTACACCGTCAGCGATATAGGCAAACCCAGTGTTTCAGTGAACACGTAGTAGAGGACTGCCGCCGCGGCGATCAGCCGACCGGCTTGGCCCAGAGCACATTGAAAGACGCTTGTTATCAGTACGTACCAAAGTGGCCATTTCCACTTTGCGGTACTGTAGGCTTCGATGATGCTCTTGCCGGTTGCGTTTGTGAACCGGAAGGCCATCTCAAAGCCGTAATATTTGAAGATATACGCCACGGGAATGCACCAGAGGAGCGCGTACGCGAATCGCCCTCCAGCAGTGGGTGCTGTGACGAGATGGCTCGTCCCAATACCGGTCATCATTAGTATAAGGCCTGGGCCGAAGTGGCTCGTGAGCCCCTTAAATGTCAGGTCCGGGAGTTCAAGATCAGCGAACGAGTCGTCGGTTCTGGGGGTTGGGTCAGGGCTGGCCATGTCGGCCATAGGGGCATTCTCCAGCTGGGACGTTCGTAGATAGCTTTCTGTAGAAGAGAAGATATGCTGTCCATACGGCTTGGCTTGCGCAACGTCAGATGGCTGGCGCAAAAGAGTCACTTGTCACCGAAAGGACTTCTTCTCCCTCCTATAGCTTTAAACTAAACATTTCCTGAGGCGGCACATGGACAGGCGGATGCTCATTAAGAGGAGTGCCCTCGGGCTACTCGGCTTGGGTCTAGCAGGTTGTGCTACGCCTCGGGCAGGTCTGGTAACGGCCTTAGACCCTACCCGGCGCTTGGTTCGGGTCAGAGCCTCATGGGACCGTGTGATTAGGACGACTGTCGGCCTTAGACCCTACCGTCCTTCAGGATTCGTCCTTCGTACTAGTAAACTTGATGACAAGACTGTAATTCAGAATTACGGTCACGGTGGCTCGGGCATGTCGTTGTCTTGGGGTACTGGTGAAATCGCTGCGAATATGGCACTAGAGCAAGGAGGCCGAAGTGCCGCCGTCCTGGGTTGTGGAGTGGTCGGATTGACGACTGCTCGGCAGCTGCAGCGCAGGGGTTTTGATGTCACGATTTATGCTATGTCGGTGCCGCCGGATACCACGTCAAACATGTCCCTCGCAAGTTGGACTCCCACTTCGGGACTCGTCGAGGCAGACCTCCGAACAACAGCATGGGATGAACAGTTTCGTAAGGCGGCCACAATCGCTTATAGGGATCTACAACTCTTAGTCGGGCGTGGGTATGGAATCTCCTGGCTCGAGGGGTACTCTCTGAACCGCTCAGGGCCAGGAGATGCAGCAGTATCTGTACCCATGAGATCACCCTTGCTTCCCGGTACCCTTAGAACAGGAGCAACTGTCCTAGGTCCTGGAGAACATCCCTTCCCGACGCCATACGTGACCCGGCGCTCGTCCCTGAGGATCGAGCCTTCCATCTATCTTGACGCTCTTGTGCGCGATGTCCGTATGGCCGGCGGTACAATTGTTATCAGGAAATTCGACAGCCTTCGAGATATAGCTGAGCTTGAAGAGTTGGTCGTTGTAAATTGCACAGGACTCGGGTCTAGAGAACTTTTCGGAGACGATGAGATCACGCCTGTAAAGGGCCAGTTGACCCATCTCATGCCTCAACCTGAGGTCGGCTACTCCACTTTTGGAAGTGCGATGCCGACCGCGGGTGGCTTCGTACACATGCAGCCACGAAGTGATGGGATCGCTTTAGGAGGGACGTCTGTGGAGGGGGACTGGAGTATGGACGTCGACGAAGAAGCACGTCGCCGAATCGTTGATGCACATGTTGACCTCTTTTCGAGGATGCGCACCAGGTAACTTTCTTGCTCCCGCTCCCAAGCTGCTATGGTTTCTGCTATACAGCTGACCATTAGTAATATGTACTGATTCAACTGTTTAAAGCGGGATTTACCGAAAGCGTTTCTTTATAGACCAGACTGAGGGTAATGACGCATAGGCTACTGTCATGTGTGAGCACGGGAAACGTCTTGTATTAGAGCGTTTTCATCTCGGGCCGAATACCCAATCAAACCTAGTGGGTTTTAACCGATGTTCGGATGGGGAATATCGATAACGCTCGGTGAAACAGTTGTTGTGTGAGCACAGAATCATACGAGTAGTGTTACGGGTTAAACGCTATCAAAGGTCTCGCCAAGACGGCCATTCACACCTATCTTGGGCAATCCAAGGTGCCTTTATCGGAGGAGCAGCTCGATGGGCGAAGTGGAATCTGTAGGTCTTTTAGAGCAAAAGCACTCTAGGAGAACCTTCATTAAGGGTGTAGTTGCGGCTGGTGCTACGGTAGCGTCAGCAAATTACATGCTGAACGGGACGAGCGTACTGGGTGCTGCCGCTGTGCAGAGCCAGACAGAGCGTATGATTACGCTCAACGTCAATGGACAGCAGCGTAGAGTGGATGTGTTGCCCAACGAGACGTTGGCCATGACTCTCCGCTACAAGCTCAACCTTACAGGCACTAAGCTCGGGTGTGACCGAGCAGAGTGCGGAGCTTGCACGCTCCTGATTGATGGAGTGAACCAATACGGTTGTTCGATTCTGACGCATTCAGTGCGCGGCCGTGAGGTCACTACCGTCGAGGGGCTTGAAGATCCGGACACAGGTGAGCTGAGCCTCGTGCAACAGGCGGTGATGGATGAAGGTGGATTCCAGTGCGCCTTTTGCGCTCCAGGTTTCATCATGAGCATGACAGCGCTCATCGAGCAGAACCCCAATCCGACGCGGGCGGAAGCTGCCCACGCGTTGTCTGGCAACCTCTGCAGGTGTGCTGACTACGACAAGATCCTTAACTGCGCTATGCGAGCTGGTGAGCTCGCACAGAACGCATAGGCGGAGAGACTCATGGCTGAACAGCTGATAGGAAGAGACATCGCGCCGCCGGATCTCAGAGCAAAGGTGACCGGACGCGCCAAATACGCAGAAGACTTCCGAGCCGACAATATGGCTTTTGCGAAGCTTCTCCTTAGCCCCATGCCCCATGCGCGTGTGCGAAGCGTCGACGCAAGTCGAGCGCTGGCAATGGATGGGGTCATCGACATAATGAGAGCGGACGAGGTGCCTGCGGTAGAAGGGCCCCGGGAGCAGGCTCTCACCGACGAGCCCAAGTACGAGGGCGAGCCCATCTTAGCGGTGGTTGCGGAAACGGAAGAAATCGCTGCTGCTGCGTTGGAAGCTATAGAGGTAGATCTAGAGCCACTCCCATTCGTACTCGATCCGCTCGATAGCCTAAGGCCGGGCGGGCCTAGTGCCTACACAGAGGGCAATAGATTTGCTGGCCAGGATGGCTGGATGGACCTTAAGTGGTCCGACCAGAACTTCGCTGACATCGCGGCAGGCAACATGCCAGATGTCGATTCCGAGCTTACGACAAGTAACTGGGAAAAAGGTGATGTCGACGCTGCAATGGCTGAAGCCGATCTGGTCTTAGAAGAGGCGATTGTTCACCAGTCGGTATCACACCATCCAATGGAGCCCCGCTCCACTATGGCGTACTGGGAGAATGGACGACTTGTCATCCATGTCTCAACCCAGAGCGCACAGCGTGCGAAGCAGACCGTAGCTGGCATTTTCGACATGGACGAAGGTGACGTTACTTGTATAGCTGAGTACTGCGGTGGAGGCTTCGGTGGTAAGATCGCCGGAACCACTCACATGGTCATCGCGCCTCTCCTAGCTAGGAAGATTGGGCGCCCGGTGATGCATAGAGTGACCCGGTACGAAGAGAACTACTTGGGGCGGGCCCGCCCCGGCTTCCAGAGCTGGGTGAAGATGGGTTTCCGCGCAGATGGTAAGGTAACGGCGATAGACTTGATCACTGTTCAGGATAGTGGTCCTTACGGTGCTGGTGACCTGAACAGTGGGGCAAGCACGGCGGACCTTATCTACACGCCGGCTAGCATGCGTTTCCGTGGTGTCGCGATGTACGCAAATACACCACCGAAGGCCGCGCAGCGTGCGCCGGGTGGCGCACAAATTGTGGGGATGCTAGAACCAATCCACGATAAGGCAGCCCGAGAGCTTGGCGTTGATCGTCTAGCTATGCGCCGTCTCAATGCTCCGACAGCAGACGTCGAGTTCGGGCCTAGGAATGGGACGCTTACGAGTGTCTTCGCTCGTGAGGCCCTGGATATGGCCGCCGAAGCGTTCGACTGGGAAGGCAAGCAGGCACTTTCTGGTCGACGTAATGGGTCGAAGGTTACGGGAGTTGGACTGGCGCTCTCACCGTACACTGCCGGTTCCCGTGGCTACGATGGCTTGATGATCATCCGCCCAGACGGACAGCTTCAGGTCCATCAGGGTATCGGGAACCTAGGAACACATTCCATCGCTGATACGGCAAGGCCAGCAGCTGAGTTGTTAGGCTTAAACTGGGATCAGGTTGAGATTCTCTGGGGCAACTCGACTCAGGGTCAGCCGAGGAGTTCTGTTCAGGCGGGCAGCCAGACAACGCACGCTCATACGCGGGCCAACTTGGCTGCTGCGACGGACGCGCTCAGGAAGATTCGAGCGATCGCATCGAACCGTCTGGGTGGAAGTCCGGGTTCGTACAACGTTGATAACGGTCGTGTTTCGGGTCCGGGTGGAAGCATGACGTTCGGTCAGGTTGCTGAAGCCGCGATCGCTATGGGCGGAGAATACGACGGTAGCGTTTTGCCAGAGGATATCTCTGCCACGGAAACCCTACCAGTTGCCCAACGGCTCACGGGTCAGGGGCTCATGGGTATAGCGAGAGATAACTACGGTGGCCAGGGAGGTCTCCAGAGTTGGGTTGCTGGAATGGCTCTGGTCGAGCTCGATGAAGAGACCGGTATGGTTGAATTGCTCGAGTACGTCGGCATGGCTGACTGCGGTACTGTGATTCACCCGAGAAGCCTTAACGCCCAGATACTGGGTGGTAGCATACAGGGCATGGGTATGGCGATGTCCCAGAAGTGGGTCTTCGATCCGCAATACGGAGTCCCCTTTGCGAACCGCTTGTACACGGCCCGGCCGCCGGGAATCCTCGACGTGCCTACTAACATGCTGGCGGGAGCCATCGGCATACCCGATCCGCAGACGCCAGTGGGTGCGAAGGGAATCGGTGAACCTCCGGTGGGAGCTGGATCGGCTGCACTGACGACTGCAATCGCAGATGCGATGGGTGGAACATGCCTCTGCAGAACACCACTTACTCCAGACATCATTCTCGCCGAGCTTGAAGGACGAGAGATTCCGTTTAGTCCCCTTCAACAGCACGTCGGCTAGGGAGACGAAAAATGGCCATAGTCAAGGATATGATTCCGGCTTTCGATCTTGTGCAGCCGGCGTCGATAGGAGATGCACTAGAGATTCTCGCTGATAACGGAGAAGAGGCGTGGGTTCTGGCCGGCGGACTCGATTCGTTCGACTGGTTCAAGGACCGTGTTAAGCGCCCCAGCATCGTTGTAGATCTCGGCGGAATCTCTGATTTGTCAGGCATCAGTGATGCGGGTCCAGGTGGCATTGAGATTGGCTCGATGACTTCGCTAACCGAGGTGGTCAACCACCCCCGAGTGCAAAGCGAGTACCCTCTTCTTGCGGAAGCGGCTGAGCACGTTGCTACGCCTCAGATCCGAAATCAGGGCACCTTGGGCGGTAACGTGGCTCAAGATACCCGCTGCTGGTATTACCGGAGTGGGTGGCCCTGCTATCGCGCGGGTGGTAACACGTGCTATGCAGGCGCCCCGGAGGCGATGAACCGAGAGCACGCTATTATGGGTCGGAGTCGGTGTGTAGCGGTTAACCCTTCTGACACAGCGCCGGCACTCATCGCATTAGACGCCAAGATGATCGTAGAAGATACCGGTGGTCCGAATACTTTCGATGCAGAGGACTTCTTCATTGGCCCCTCGATCGATATTGAACGGATGACTGTGATGAAGAGAGATAACCTGCTAACTCGGATCTATATCCCCCCCTTCTGGGCTAACGCTAGCCATTATTATGAGAAGGTAAGGGACCGCGGTTCGTGGGACTTCAGCCTCGTGAGTGTCGCGGCAGCGTTCCAGATGTCAGGCAGCACTATTGAGGATGCTCGCATCGCCGTGAACGGAGTTGCGCCTTATCCGGTCCGACTAGATGCAGTTGAGAGTCTGGTGCGTGGAACTTCTGGTGATGAAGCTACTCAGGACGCCGCGGGTGATCTGGCTGTCGAGGGAGCAGTCGCTCTCAAGTACAATGACTATAAGATCCCGATGATGCGGAACCTGGTGAGGCGGGCCGTTAGGAGCGTTGCTTGAACTGGCTTTGGAGGAGTGCGGCTGATCCCTGGGGTCGAGACGTTCTAATCGGCGTTTCATGGGATCTTATGTGGCTGGCAGTGGGTTTGGCTGTTCTCTTTGTCGTTGGCCACACTGTCTGGTATCGCTCCAGAGTGAGCGGGGGGCATGAAGAAGAAGCTCCAGTAGCTGCACCTCCTGGAATTCCAGAGCGGATTGAGCGGCACTCTTTGGCAGCGCGTCTTTTTCACTGGACGATGGCCGCTTCAATGCTGACTCTTTTATTAACTGCATTTGTCCCGATCATGGGTTTCGACTTTCCAGCCTGGCTGACGATTCACTGGGTAGCAGGGTTAGTCCTCATTGCCACGATCGTTTATCACATCATTCACTCGATCGGTTGGCAGGACTTCTGGTCTATGAGTCCCCGCCCTCGTGACATTGGAGAGGGTGTGGCTCAGCTCAAGCACTTGATGTCCTCCAGTGCTCCTGAGCCGGAAAAGGCAGGCAAGTACCCGTTTGATCACCGGCTCTATCATCACACGATCGTGGTGGCCTCACTAGCAGCAATTATCACAGGTGTGATGATGATGATTCGGATCGACACACCTTTGTTCGCCGGGGGGAACCCTTATTACTTGTCAGAAGCGACTGTAGGCCTGGTGTTTGTTATCCATGGATTTGCAGGGGTTTCTTTCATCCTCCTGGTTGCATCGCATATCTATTTTGCGCTTCGTCCTGAGAAGCATTGGCTCACCTGGTCAATGATCCGGGGTTGGATTGGTCGTGACGATTACGTGGCCCATTTTGATCCTGACAAATGGGTGGTGACTGGAGAATCGGGTGGTGCGTCCAGTGACACAGGTGGCGGTGCGCTAGCTGACTCGACGGTGAGCGCTCCACGCGAAGACGGCTAACGGATAGCAGGAGGCGCGAGCTGGCTGCTCGCGCCTCCGCCTTCGTACCTATTTTTATCCTTTCATTCTTACGGAGGCATTGTGTCTGCTGCTCGCGACGACGTTAAGTCACGGATCGACGCGATCGAGGAGAGCTACGAGTTCTTTCTCGCCTACGCGGCGCAGGGTCTTTCGGGCGCTCAAGCATCGAAAACCGTAGGTCAAATTCGGATTTTCCTCGGTAAAATTGAGGGGGCCTTGGATGGTCTTGCAGATGCGTTCAGGTCAGTAGTGGAAGAAGCTGGAGCAGAGCCCTCTGATGCTTGGGATCATTTCTTAAGTGTTCTGGAGCGTGATGCGGCTGATTCACTTGCTGCTGTAAGACTAGTATCAGCCCTTCCAGGCGTGAGTTCGCAGTTGATCGACAACTTAAATGCGAACATTCACCTTAGGGCATTACTCACGGACCTTTTCTTGTTGGATGACTTGATCGACGCCATCTGATCAAAGTCGAAAGTGCAGCGCTGAGTCCGGGTGTAGTTGGGGTTCAGCAGAAGTGGCTGGCTGCCGAACTTTGATAAGAGGAGGAGACCTTAGCCGAATGCTCGCTTTAGGAGTGAGCGTACGCGACCCTCGTAGCGCTTGACGACCAGTACAGACGCGGATGAATAGCGCGCAACTTTCTCTGGGATTTCACCGAACATCACCTGTCTCAGGAATGGCTCGCGGGCCGCGCCAAGAATTACCAGGTCGTACTCTCGACTCTCTTTTGCGATGCCAGCAGCAATGGATCTGGCCTCAATAAGCTTTCGCTCGATTTGGATTGTTGAGTCTAGCTGCTTAACGGTTTGGTCGATCCAACCATAGGCTTCATTTCGTTCTCCCTCGGTAGCATTCGGCTTGACCACGTAGCACGCGGTAACCTCCATTCCGAGGGCGGGAGCGAGCGTGTTAAGCATCTCTGCCGCCAGTTGAGCATTTGCACCGCCGGCTGTGGGGAAGAGGCAGCGCTTAGGTAGCTCAGGGTTACCTACTTTAAGGAGTGCTAGATCACAGGGAGATTGACGGATGACCTGATCAGCAACCTCGCCAAAAATACGATCACGGGTGTCGGTGTAACCTTTCCATCCCATAAAGAGGAGTTCTGCGCCGTATCGCTTAGCTCCAGAAAGGATGCCGTCTGAGGCTTGGTGGGCTACGACAAGATCTGTCCCTAGGTCGACTAGCCCTCGCACGGCTGCATGCTCTCTCGCTCGATCGAGAAGTCCCTCACGATGCGGCACGAAGCGTAGACCCTCGTGAATCGGAAGTTGTCGCGGGACTTCGACTACTGAATACGCCACGAGTTCCTTGTTTTTGGCCTCAGCCAGAGGGCGCGCATAATCGAGAAGGACTCCCACGTGGTCAGGATTGTGAAGTGGGACTACAACTGCGTTGTCTGCTTGTATCCGAGCGGGAAGCGGTCGATCGAGCACTTGTGGCTTTACTGCAGCAGCTTGTTTCTCGAAGTGCGCGTAATAAAGGATTAAGCCGAGGACGATCCAACCGATGGTTACATACCATGCGAGGGGTTGAAACGTAAATTGATAAACTGCTAGAAATACGTTTAGGACGATCCCGAGGATGGGGACAAACGGGTAGAGCGGGACCTTGTACCTTCGCTTTAAATCCGGCGCCTTACGGCGTAAAACGATGACCGCGAGGTTCACCATCGCAAAAGTGAGCAAAAAGATCAGGCTTGCAGCTGAGCCGACGGCTGTGATGGGCAACGTCAGTGCCATCACGAGCAAAATCACTCCAGTCAGGAGGATCGCGATGTGGGGTGTGCGGCGCTCAGGGTGGATGGTTGCAACCGGTCCAGGAAGCCATCGATCTCGGCCCATCGAAAACGCTACACGAGAAGATGCCATGATAGTCGCATTCAGTGCTGACATGGTCGACAATAGGCCGCCAAAGACAATTACAGCGACACCAAAAGCGGGCATGAAACCCTCCGCAGCTTGGACGATCGCTGTTTCTCCGTAATTCCCTAGGAAAACCCATGAGGGCTCACCCCCAGGCGGTCTCACAGCCGCGAGGGATACAAATAAGATGAGTAGATAAAAAACGATTGTGATACCCAAGGATATGAAGGTTGCTCGAGGTATGTTTTTTTCAGGTTCCTTGATCTCCTCGGCGACTGTCGCGATGAGGTCATATCCCTCGAATGCTATAAAGGTGAGACCCATGGCTACGATCACTCCACCCATGCCCTGAGGGAAAAATGGGTTAAACGCGCCAGCTGATTCTGTCGGTGAGACGCCGACGGCCTTGAGCCCGTAGGCAATGAAAACACCCAAGATCAGAAGCTTGGCGACCGTCAAGACGTTTTCAGTCATTCCGGTGACTTCGGATCCGCGGGCGTTTAGGCGGATGAACATTGCGGCTACAACGAAGGTGACTATGAGTCCTGCCCCGTGCTCAGTGACAAGCCCGAACATTCCCTCTGCTGCAGTCGGCATGTACTTGAGGAAGAACTCCCAAAAATATCCTGCAAAGCCTAGTGCATAGAGGCTGCAGGCCACGGTATAGGCAAACCAGAGCATCCATCCGGCTGTGAAACCCACTACGCCAGGGAAAGCACGCCGGACGAATGCGTATCCTCCACCAGCCTCTGGAATTGCAGCTGCAAGTTCCGCGTATGCAAAGGCGGTCAGCAGGGTTACAACACCGTTAAGGGCGAAAGCCACAATCGACGCAGGTCCAGACACCCCTGCTGCGATTCCAGTTAGTACAAAGATGCCGGCGCCAATCATGGCACCGACACCAATCATGGTCGCATCAAAGAGCCCAAGATTACGGGCAAAAGTAGGCTCGCCCCGTTGGGGACTTTTGGCTTGAGAGGTCAAGGATTAGAGAGGATGTAGGCAGCTTGCAGGTCGTACGATTGCCCTTAATATAAACGAATGGGGAGATTCTTCAGTTCTCATTTATTCTCGACGCGCCTATGGTCGACTAGCCTTGCAGGTAGAAACTAAATGCGGCCCTCGCCGCAGTAGACACCCTGCCTTCGTTTTTTTTAAGTGCTGCGGATGCTCACCCTGTTAAAGGTCTTAAGCAACCCAGCCACTGCTAAGATGGCCACTACGAAGCAGGCTGAGGCAACTCCGCTGCGTCCATAGAGTGCGTAGCCTGTGGCGAATAAAGTCGCGTAAACAGCAATGCATGCGAGAAACCATGACAAGAATGCGGCAGTAAGGTTCTCAGTTCCGTCGTTCCAATCATCTTCGATCCCGGCACCTCGCCATCCTGAACCAAGTGGGCGAATACGGTGACAGAATTTTCGCAGCGTATCACGATCCACCGGAGGTGTCATAAGGGTGACGCTCAACCAGCCGATTGAGGTCACGACAACGCCACAGACCAGCTGGAGAGAGGGATCCCAGGCTTGAAATCCGAGCGCTGTATGGAGGAACTGGAAGTAGATTGCCACCATGAATGAGATCCCCATTGCTGACAGCTCGCTCCACACGTTGATCCGCCACCAAAACCAGCGTAGTAGAAAGACAAGTCCGGTTCCGGCGCCGATCTGGAGCAGTATCTGAAAAGCTTGAAGAGCATTCTCAAGCCACAACGCTACCACGCTGGCCATCATAATGAGGCCAATCGTCGATGCTCTACCAACCCACACGTAATGACGCTCACTCTCATGCTTGGCGATAAATCGACGATACACATCGTCGACGATGTATGAGGCTCCCCAGTTCAAGTGAGTGCTTATAGTCGACATGTATGCTGCTGCTAGAGATGCTACTACGAGTCCCAGGAGACCGGAAGGAAGGAAGACAAGCATGGCAGGATATGCTAGGTCGTGTCGGATTATCTCAGAGTCTACATGAGGGAAAGCTGCCTGTATGGACTCAAGTGTGGGATAAATTATTAGCGAAGCCAGTGCGACAATAATCCATGGCCATGGTCGCAGCGCGTAGTGGGCGACATTGAACCAGAGCGTAGCTTTTAGAGCATGACTT
>CEUS01208150.1_pt1 | contig 32055 bp, 28 predicted proteins | sample 427031 | NCBI WGS metagenome assembly CEUS01 (sample SAMEA2622837, study PRJEB7988) | marine metagenome | biome: marine biome (ENVO:00000447); feature: marine epipelagic mixed layer (ENVO:xxxxxxxxx); material: "saline water (ENVO:00002010), including plankton (ENVO:xxxxxxxx)" | depth 140 m | reverse complement strand
ACCCTTCGCGGCACCCGTGGGGCCCACACCTGGGTTGGCGGGTTCGCCGTCGAGCAAGAGGACTATGCCCCCGTCGATGTTACGCCTTTCGCCTACACCTTCACCACTCCAGGCTTCTTTGCCCAAAACGAAGTCAGTCTTCGCTCGTGGCTTGCGGTATCCCTGAGCGGAAGGGTCGATCGCCACAGTCGATATGGCTGGTTCTTCAGTCCACGTGCTTCTGCCCTGCTCCGGAGCGGCTCTTGGTCAACACGGGTCTCAGCAGGCAGAGGATTCTTCGGCCCGTCTGTGCTAACCGAAGAAACAGGAGCGGCCGGCCTCACACGGCTCAGTCTGGAGAGAGCACTCAAAGCTGAACGGGGCCGCAGTACATCGCTGGACGTGACCTATGAGTCAGGTACAGTCTCATATGGACTCACGATCTTCGGATCGCACATCACCAGTCCTGTACAAGTAAACCGATCCACCTACACCATCCGCAATCTCAAAGCCCCTACCACCAACATCGGAGTGGAGTTACTCGCGACCTTTCGACGAGCGCCGGTCGCACTGACCAGTAGTTACACCTACGTCCGAACTCGTAAGCAGGTCGGCAATGTAACCACAGAGGTGGCACTAACACCAAGACATAGCGCCGGTTGGATCGCAATGGTCGAAAATCCAGATGGCCGTGTGGGCGTTGAACTCTACTTTACTGGTCGACAGCGACTCGAGATCAACCCTTATCGCGACAAGAGCCAACCCTATTTCATCGTGGGTATCCTGCTCGAGCGACGAGTAGGACCAATCAGACTGTTCCTTAACGGCGAGAATCTCACCGACGTCCGGCAGAGCCGTTGGCATCCGTTGTTATTACCAAACCGCAGCATCGATGGTCGCTGGACCGTCGATGCCTGGGCCCCTGTCGATGGTCGTATTTTTAACGGTGGCATCCGGATACAGTTCTAACCCTGAGCGACTAGCACTGGGAGATATCTAGGATGACCGGTAGGGACACACAACTAAAACTGTCAAGATGGCCACTACAGCTGCGGTCAAAAACATTTCTCACTGGCCAGCCATATTGCCAAAACTCCAATCCAAGAAGCAAAACCTTACCAGTCAACACCAAATCCTTCCTGAGCCCTGACGGGAAATCCGTTTCCACACTCAAATCAGCAACAAGTTCAGACTAACTGGTCGGCGGCATTGTACGATCCATATCGTCACCAATCGAAGCCGATACCCTACGGGAGGGAATAACCTTGGACACACCTGACCGAATGCCACCAATCAGCAACAGTGAGATGACAGTCGAACAACGCGAGGCCATCGCCGATTTCCAGCAGACCCGAGACACGCAAGAGTTTCATGGACCATTCGTGGCCTTACTTCGGAGTCCAGAACTACTCTGCAAAACTCAGCGGGTTGGTGAGTATCTCCGTTACCGTAGTGCACTGTCACCACACCTTAGCGAGTTGGCCATCCTGCTGACTGCCCGACACTGGCACCAGCGCTACGAATGGGGCATCCATGCCCCGATCGCAGTAAAGGCTGGAATATCAGACCAGATCATCAGGGCAGTCGCAGCGGGACAACGCCCAACACAAATGGCAACTGACCAAGCAGTCCTACATGACTTCTGTGTCGAGCTCTTAAGGAACCAGAATGTCTGTGACACCACCTACGAAGCAGCGGTGAAGCATTTCAGTGAACGTGGAATCATCGACTTAGTTGGCATCCTCGGTTATTATTCGCTGCTCGCAATGGTGATGAACACAACGAGAACGGCCTTGCCGGACTCCATGTCAGGAACCTTGCAACCTTTCCCTCGCTGAACCGAGAGACAGGATTAACGGCGCTGGTCAAATCGACGTCCGACAAGTGCCGCAGCAATATTAACCTTCTGAATGTCGATCGTCCCCCCGGCGATGCCCCATCCCCAAGCGTCTCGCATGCGTCGCTCCATGGGGTACTCACGAGAGTAACCATACCCACCCAGCAGCTGCACAGCAGCACTCGTCACATCCCTGGCTGCTTCGTTGGCAAAACATTTAGCAACACTGGAATCGAAAATTGTCGGCAGGCGACCTTCAGCGCTCTGGGCTGCGCGGTAGATGAGAAGTCGGGCCGCTTCGACCTGCATCGCCATCTCAGCCAGTTTCAACTGCACTGCCTGAAACTCGACAATCGGCTTACCAAACTGTCGACGTTCTTGAACCCAAATCAGCGCATCATCCAATGCCCCAGCTGCCTGTCCAAGAGCCATTGTCGCATTGCCACAACGCTCCAAATCGAAAGCTTGCATCAGCTTTTGAAATCCTCCAGCTGGCACCACTAACTGGCTAACCGGGACGATGACATCGTCAAAATACAGATCTGACTCGGGTATCCCACGGAACCCCATCAGTTCTTCCTGGTCACCAAAGGTTAACCCTGGGGTATCTCGCTCGACATAGACCGCCCCAATACTTTTCGCTCCCATTTCCTCAGACAAGCGGCAGTAGACAAGGTACGCGTCTGAATGGCCTCCTCCAGAACACCAACGCTTGGTTCCGTTAATGACCAACTGATTCCTTCGAATCTCGGCCTTCGTTCGAAGGTCAGTTAGGGCGGTACCAGCCTCCGGCTCGGACATCGCAACCGCCACCATCATCTCACCCCGACATACTGCTGGAATGACGCGATTCTTCAACCCTTCATCAGCAAAGTGCTCAATAGCCCGGACCGGTCCAACAACTGATTCGAAAATGGGAAAGGCTACCGCTGACGAAATCTTCGCAAATTCTTCAAGCACGAGCAGGGCCTCAACATTGCCCAAACCCAGCCCTCCGTAGCAAGTCGGTATGTTGACCCCAAGAAAACCCATCTCAGCGTACCGTCTAACCCAGTCCCGCGCCAAAGGCTGCGCCTCCCTCTCAGTCTGCGCGGCCACCTCAGTCATTTCACCTCGCGCGAACTGCCGAGCTGCAGCCTGCAGGGCCTCTTGTTCCTCATTTAACGTGAAATCCATACACCACCTCCTGGTCAACGTGGTGAATGGTACACTCCTGTATCAATCCGAAACATCTAGGAGGCTCAACGATGACAACCACGCTTGATCAAGATGGACTCCAAGCTAGACGACGGGTGCTCGGCGACGAGTACGTTAACCAGGCCATCACCGGACTCGACACGTTTAACATCGAATTCCAACAATTGGTCACCGAGTACTGCTGGGGGAAAATCTGGACCAGATCCACACTCGACGACCGACAGAGAAGTCTGATCAATCTCAGCATGATCGCTGCACTGAACCGAGCCGACGAATTCAAAACTCATGTCCGAGGTGCATTAAGGAACGGCTGTACCATCGAGGAGATCAGGGACACATTGCTCCAGGTAGCCGTATATTGCGGTATCCCTGCCGGAGTAGAAGCGTTCAGGCTGGCCCGTCAAGTGCTAGACACGGAAGGGGTGACTCCGTCGGCTAACTCAGCCTCCGAGGAAACGAAGTGATAACACTCCTCACCGTCTTCCAGTTTATTGACACAGTCCCTCGGCAGCCTCAGACTCGCGAGCCACCCGTCGCCCCTCATCTACATCAACTTTCGACAACAACACACCACCTATGACAAAGAACACAACAAGGGACAGAATCGCACCACGGCTCGATCCTGTCAGCAGGATCATCATGGCAAAAACACCTGGACCCACGATACCAGCGAATTTCTCGAACACCCCGAAAAACCCAAAAAACTCAGCTGACTTGTGGCGTGGCACCATGCAGGCAAACAGCGAACGGCTAAGCGCTTGACTTCCTCCCTGGACCATACCCACTAAACCTGCAAGGACATAGAATTCTGTGGCTGTAGTCATACGGTAGGCGAGCGCACTAATCACGACATATACCGCTAGTGACACAAGAACAGCTTGTTTCGCACCAATCTTTCCCGCTAGCTGCCCAAACAAAAACGCAAATGGCACCCCAATAAATTGAACGATCACAATCGCGGTAATCAAGTCGCCTTGTGCTAAGCCGATCTCAATTCCAAAAGTAGTGGCCATACGAATGATCGTACCAATACCATCGTTATAGATCAGAAACGCCAGCAGCATCAGGAAAGCTTGACGATAGCCTCGCAATGCAATGAACGTGTTAGTCAACTGACTGAAAGATGCCCGAATAAGGCCTCCACCGGCTCGCTCGTCTCCCATTGCCGAACGTACCGGTTCAGGTACCGTTCGAAACAGCGGGATCGAAAACCCTAACCACCAGATAGCCACACTCAAGAAAGATATGCGGCTAGCAAGTCCTGAATTTCCCAGTCTGAACAATTCAGGATTCTGAATCCAAGCGAGATTAATCAGCAGCAGCAACCCACCACCAAGGTAGCCCAAAGCGAAACCAGCAGTAGACACCCGGTCCATCTCTGTTCCGCTAGCAATATGTGGTAATAACGAATCCGAGAACACAAGGCTCGCCGTTAACCCGACGTTCGCCACGGCGAACAATATCGAAGCTAATAGCCACTCTCCCCTCTCAATGAGAACCATACAGGCCGTAGCGACAACACCCAACGCCACACAGGCCGCCAACATTTTTTTCTTAACGCCAGCAACATCTGCAAACGCGCCCAGGAATGGCGACAATAAAGCCACAGCTAATAAGGCGACAAATGTCGTCACAGCAAAAAGGAAGCTGGCAGACGCTGGCTCCAACTCCGCCGCTGCCACCGAAGCAAAGTAGATAGGAAACACGGCAGTGACAACTGTCGTCATGAATGCCGAATTTGCCCAGTCGTACATTGCCCAGGCTCGCAACTCCGGGCGATGTAGTCCAACCCGTTCAATTAAAGACGAGAAGATTGGAACCATTATTGACCTCCTACCATCAATCGTCTGAATGCGCCGTTCACCCAAAACTAACAATCCACTCCCTAGTCACTTCGAAAGACGACTCCACAGTTGAAATGCCCGCTTCACACACACGAACCGTATAATCACTAATAGGTTTTACGAAACCACAACTAACCATAGGGAGAAATCCAATGAAACTGGTCAGCAGATTCGCGACTGGATTAGCGGCACTCGGCTGGATCCCAACGCTCATTATTACCAGTCAGTCGAGCCAAGATTTCCGCCCAATCGCACAAGAGCGAACCCCCATCAAGGTCACTCGCATCTACACCGGCCCAGACAATCAGACTCATGCCGAAGAGTATGAGATCCCACTGGGGCTGCCACGCGGTGCTACAGAGCTCTCTGAACCTGTGGATGTCACCAGCCTCCAGTTTCGCCGGACCTCACCAAACTACTTCATCGACTGGCACACCGCACCTCGGAGACAGTACGTCATTACCCTCAAGGGGGAAAGTGAAGTCGAGATTGGAGACGGCACCAAAGTCCGCCTCCACCCTGGACACATCCTCCTCGCTGAGGATCTAACCGGCCAAGGGCATATTTCACGAGCTCTCGGATCCGAGGACCGGATCTCATTGTTCATTCCATTGGCTGGACAATGAGGCCAGAAGATCGCCACACTTGGCAATCCAGAGCAGGATCTGACAAGCGGTAAGGCTCATGACCCTTGAGCCCTAATCATCCGCTCAGTAGCCACGCACAGAAAGATACACAACAGAAATGGAGTTGGTCCTACTCGATTACGATGTCTGACTCACGCGATACCATCAACGTAGCCACCCTCTTTGATCTCAAGGGCAAGACCGCCTTGGTAACTGGAGGCTCACGTGGAATCGGCCGAATGATTGCCCAAGCCTACTTACAGGCTGGGGCAACCGTATTCATTTCTTCGCGGAAAGCTGAGCTGTGCAATCAGGCAGCCAACGAGTTGTCGGTATCTGGCCCTTGCTATTCACTGCCCGCCGACATCTCGCATGACGAAAGCCGAGAACGATTGGTGACCACCCTTGCAAAACACACAAACCGGCTCGACATTCTGGTGAACAACGCCGGTGCAGCTTGGGGAGCTCCATATGAATCCTTCCCCAGCTCTGGCTTCAGAAAGGTTCTCGAACTTAATGTGACAGCTCTCTTCTTTATGACCCGTGACCTAACCCCACTCCTCGAAACGGCCGCAAGCAAAGACGATCCAGCCCGGGTCATCAACATCGGCTCGATGGACGGACTAAAGGCTCCAACCGTACTACAAACTGGAACGTTCCCTTACTCCGCCAGCAAGGCAGCGGTACATCATCTGACGAGGTCACTAGCGCTGGAACTCGCACCTCTCTATATCACTGTCAACGCTATCGCTCCAGGATTCTTCGAAAGCAAGATGACCCAACAGCCCTTGCAGCAATTTCGGTCGGAGATCGAAAAAAACTGCCCATTGGGACGAATCGGCCGACCGGAAGAAATGGCTGGTATCGCTATCTACCTAGCATCACGAGCTGGGGCCTACACCAGCGGCGCGATCATCCCAGTGGACGGCGGCAGTTCCATAACTTAACGAAACTGCTGTATCACCAACAGATAGCATCCCGCTATTAACCGAGTCCTCCTAGCGGGTGCAGTGGGTCCCCTCAAACCCCGAGACCTCTAATGCTCGGGGAAAGACACCCTTGAGAGTTCCGGCGCCTACAGCCGCACCACTAATCCAGTAGCCGATAGGCCAAGAGTTCTCCAACATTGCCACCACCGCTGACAGCCGTGACAATATACTGTGCACCTTCGTACATATACGTCATCGGTGACCCAGACACGCCGACCGGCATATAAACCTCGCCGACCTCCTCACCCGTAACCTTGTCATAGGCTCGCAGCATTGCCCCGACCTCGCCAGATGGCATCGTGAAAGTACCCGGTTCGCCAGCAATTACGAGTGTCTTGGTGATCAAAGTACCGACCCGACCAATACGACCAGTTCGTGGAATCGTTACCCCCTGCAAATCGGGATGTTCTCGAACGTTGTCAGGTGTTTCGCCGTGCGCAACCTGCCACAGGATGTCACCGGTCTTCAAGTCAATTGCACTGATACGCCCCCATGGCGGTTTGATTAGAGGCAGCCCGCGAATTGTGAGAGCACGGTCCCTAGCCGGCACTCCTGCAGGATTGCCACGAATGAAGTTCATATCCGACCGCTCAGGGTTGTTCACTAATCCCAACGAGGTGACATTGGTGAAGGAATACTGGTAGAAGATTCCAGTTTCAGGGTCAACAGAACCTCCAGGCCAATTGGTTCCGCCACCGGCGGACGGCAGCATCAGCGTTCCATAGGGACCATCAGGGTCAGCAACGACCGGAGGTGTAAAGATAGGCCCCATCCTGAAGTTGGCAACGCGGTCGAGTGCCTCAGCTCGAAGTTCAGGTGTGAAGTCGATCAAGTCGTCTTCGCTCACTCCCTGTCGATCATAAGCCGGCGGTCTGGTTGGAAACGGCTGTGTCAATGCAAGCAGTTCTTCCGGAACGTCTGAAGCTTCGACGGAGCGCTCTTCAATAGGCCAGATCGGCTCACCGGTCTCGCGATCAAGCACGTACAACCATCCCTGCTTGCTGGGCTGGGCAACCACCTTTGTGATGCCTGGGCGTCCCTCGATCTCAACATCGACCAATACGGGTGCACACGGAAAATCCCAGTCCCACACGTCATGGTGGATGACTTGGTAGTGCCATAGTCGATCACCAGTCTCGATGTCGACAGCCACAATGCTATCCGAAAACAGATTATCTCCATGTCGATGCCCACCGTAGTAATCGTTAGTAGGCATCTCCGTCGGGAGGTAGACTATCCCGAGTTCCAAGTCGGCACTGATCTGCCCCCAAACACCAGTGTTTCCGGTATAACGCCACGATCCATTCAACCAGGTGTCATTCCCATATTCGTCCCCACCTGGAATCGTGTGGAATATCCACCGTCGCTCGCCTGTGTTGGCGTCAAACCCTCGAACATACCCCTTGGTGTTGCGCATTGACCGCGGTGCGCTCCCTGGTACATGCGCGGCACCAATGACAATCGTATTGCCAACAACAAGGGGAGCAGCGTGGAGTCCAATCTCTCCGGCGAGTGGGTCAATTTCTTGATCCATATTCTGCATCAGATCAACGATCCCATCGGTTCCAAAGCTCGAGACACGCTGGCCAGTGGACGCGTTAAGTGCAATCAACTGGTACCCTGGTGTCACATAGATAACCTGTCCAGCTCCACCATCATCTCGATAGGCCAGGCCACGGCCAGACAACCGGCGCGGAGTTGCCGCCCCGCGCTCGCCTTCATTGAGCCTATGCATCCACAGATATTCCCCGGTCCCAGCATCGGCAGCAACCACAGCCCGACGAGTGCCAGCGGTAGTGTAAATAACTCCGTTGACCATTAGTGGGGTAGACTCGAAATTGTATTCTGGCGTCGGACCGAAATTGTCTGTTTTCATTCGCCACACCAGCTCCAACTCGTTAAAGTTGTCACTATTAATTTGATCAAGTGGCGAGTACCGCGTGTTGGCCTCATCGCCACCGTAGTGACGCCATTCTCCGTTCTCCGCACCCGTCTGCGCCGTAGCCTCTGGAAGCAAGACCAGACAAACCAACGACACTCCTAAACAGCCCGCCAACGTTCCTCTCAAGGAAGCCATCTTTTCCTCCTTTACGTCGACTATCGAGTTGCCAATAATCTTCAGTCACCCTAAATTTTTGCACCACAAGCCGAAAACCCTTCAGCAAGTTGTCCAGACCAGCTCTTCGCTCCCTACGGAATTGCCCCTCCCGTAGTTAGACGAATCCGGTAAAGGCCTGTCCTTGCGGTCATGTACAGGACATTCCCATCATCACCCCATCCGACATTGGCTGGCACTTCGGTTGGCTGAATCGAACCCAGATGACGCCCATCCGGACTGATCACCCATACACCTCCAGGACCAGTCGCAAACAAAGTGCCTTCGCGGTCGATGGCCATACCATCGGCAGCACCAGCCGCACTTTGATCATTTACGTCAAAGAATACCCTGGCTGGCCCAAGAGTCCCATCATCAAGGACATCGTAGGCGTACCAAACCTTGTTGGTACGGTCGGAGTTCGCCACGTACAAAGTCTGCTCATCTGGAGAAAACCCGATACCATTAGGACGCGTCTGGCTATCGCTCAACAGCTCGACTTCACCATTGACCTTCAGGCGGAAAATCCCATTAAAGTTTAATTCCTTGTCAGGATCGTCATCTTGCTCCGAAAGTCCATAAGGCGGATCGGTAAAATACAATGAACCACTCGAATGAAATACCGCATCATTCGGGCTATTCAAACGCTTCCCTTCATACCTGTCCGCCAATACCGTGACACTTCCGTCTGATTCGATTCGAGAAATCTGCCTGTTGCCATGTTCACACAAGATCAAGCGTCCTTCACCGTCGATCAAAAGACCATTGGACCCAACCTGACTTCGGTCCCCAGGGTCCCCTTCAAAGATATTAGTCAAAAAATCGCTCGCACCATCTACCGGCGACCATTTCTTGATCGAATTTGCCGGAATGTCACTGAAGAGCAGATACGGTTCTGGAGTCCCACGACGAATCCAAACCGGCCCTTCGGTAAACATGTACCCCTCGGCCAACTTCTCGATTTGCGCATCGATTGGCACCAAAGCGTCAAATTCTGGGTCGATTCGCACGATGGCTCCTGCGCCTTGCTTCAGTAACGGTTCTGGTTCCGCAATCGGCTCTGTCATCGATCCAGTTCCCTCGTTGCACCCAACAGTGGACAGAACTAGAAGATGAAGTCCGATCACGATCCGGCAAACACTCGAACCTAACGAATGACGACGTTCCTCTTCGATATTCATTTCTAGATCCCATCTACTCTACCGCCAATCATTATCGCCAAGCCGAAATTAGTGGCACAATTTCGTCCTCCATCAACCGATACAACGACCGACGATGATCACGTAATCCGTCTCCAGGATTGGCTGATGAGGTCATCACTGTCACCAATCGAAGCTCTGGTACAACGTAAATGAACTGCCCGCCATAACCCCAAGCGTAAAATGAATCATAATCGGCAATCTCACGCACCCACCAACCGTACCCATATGATCGGTCTGGGGTTCGGGTCCTAGTGGCGTGGGGCATCACCGAGGTATGCACCCATTCCTCTGAAACGACCTGAGTAGCACCTACCCGTCCACAGTTTAAATACATTTGACCGATAGCCAGCATGTCACGAGGTGTCATCGACATCTCGTTACCACCGAGATAGATCCCTTGAGGGTCGGTTGTCCACGAAGGGACTGTGATGCCCATCGGCTTACCTAAATATCGGTTGGCAAAACGATGGGTACTCATGCCTGACGCCTCTGTGATCACGGCAGACAGCAGATGACTACTTCCTGTGCTGTAGATCATCCGTTCTCCTGGCTCAGCCACCAGAGGCCGTGTCAGCACGTGCCTTACCCAGTTGCGACTCTGCACCCAGCGCCCATAGTTCCGATTGCTTGTGGTTTCAATCCCGGAACGCATGGTAAGCAGATCTTCGATCGTAATGCGCCTCTTTGTTGAATCGCCGAGATCTTCCCCAAAGAATTGATCAATGGTGGTATCGACTCCATCGATATAGCCGTGATCGATTGCAATCCCTACCAGTGTCGCAATAATGCTCTTCGATACTGACTTCAGGTTTGCAGACCGGTCTTCTCTAGCTCCGTTGAAGTACTCCTCAGTCAACAGTGTCCCGTCAACCGATACCAAGAAAGATCTCATACGAGGCAATCGAGTCAGATGGGCAACCACCTCACCTAAACCTGGCACGACCAGAGCCGACGCTCGAAAACCGCTAACAGAGGAAGCTCCAAAGAACACAGTTAAACCGACTAGAACTGCTCGTTGGACACAAAATTTGCGCAGACGATCCGATATAGTTGGCATAAATCCCGAATACCCTAATTTGAGACCTTTGAACCGGTGACCCTGTGCCTACTCAATATCTACATAGACTACTGAGATACAACTGAATCTCCATCCATCCCAGACACCTCTATGGCTTGATCGCCAGCCATCCTATCACCGTGGGCCCCTGGACTCGACAAGACTAACGATGTCACGTTGAGACCAACGACAAACGAAAAAACAAACATGCCCTACCCAACACAAAATTCTTCCCTTGACAGGTGTTTTCTGGCAGCCACAAACCTTACTCTTCTCAGTGAGAAAAGGCGTCCTTGGCCAAGACCTAAGCTCTAGCAAAGACCAACCACGTTATTGACTGCGATACCGCATTACCCAGACCTACAACCCTTGCCTCGGACAGATCACCTGAAAGGTGCGCTATGATTAGCAGGCGGGCCAGTCACAATTGGCGGGTCCAATCCGCAAGATGAATGTCATCCCGCTCAAACTCAACGGTCTTTTTCTTATTGAACTTGATTTACGAGGGGATGGACGTGGATTTTTCGTTGAACGGTTCAACCTAGAGCAGTTCAAAAAAGCTGGTCTGCCCTACAGTTTCGTGCAAGACAATCACTCGCGTTCACGGCCAGGCGTCGTCCGGGGCCTCCACTATCAACACACCCCCCCACAAGGAAAGCTTGTCGGCGTGACTCGGGGTCGAATTTTTGATGTTGCACTTGATCTGAGGAAGGACTCACCGACTTACGGCCAAACCGAATCGGCCGAGTTGTCAGACTTGAACGGTCGCCTGCTTTGGATTCCGTCTGGCTTTGCCCACGGTTTTTGCGTCCTCGGCGATGACCCAGCCGATCTGTTTTACAAGGTAGATGCCCCCTACAATCCCGATGGCGAGGAGGGCATCCTGTGGAACGATCCTGGGTTAGGAATTCAATGGCCCGTTCAAGATCCAATCGTATCTGACCGAGACCGGATTATGCCAACTCTCGCTGAGCACCACCTTGCCCAAAGCCCGTCTTCGGCACCAGTTTAGGACATCTCTAAAATGGGCGCTATTCTCACCAGCGCTACCATCTGGTTAGCCCTGTCACTGTATGCCGCCTCCCAGCTCTGGCGCAGGTACAGCCCAGCCAGGAGGACAAGTATCGGAGTATGGCTATTAGGTCTCGGCCTAACATCCTATGCTGCCCACATAGCAACAGCATTTGAAGTTCACTACAACTGGAGCCAAGCAGTTGCATATGCGGAAACGGCCCGCCAGGCCAAAGCAGTGTTTGGATGGGCATTTGGCGGAGGCCTGTATATAAATTTTTTATTCGGCTTGTTCTGGCTCAGTGAAGTGTGCTGGTGGTCGAAAATACCGCAGGGGTACCTCAAGCGAGCGGTTTGGTTGGAATGGACCTCACGTAGCTTCTTCCTGCTCATGGTCGTCAACGGCGCGGTAATTTTTGTCAATACCCCGCAGCGCTGGTTTGGCATCGTCCTTGTCCTAATTATTGTCGCCACCTGGTGGCCAACCAGAAATCTGTTGTCCTAACGATGTTGGTTGGCGAGCCGCTGATAGACATCAAGAGCACGGATAGTCATCTCACTGATGTTGTAATGTTGCCGAACCCCCTCAGTAGCGCGTCGCCCAAGCTCAGTCAAGTTTGCGCGGTCGCTGTCGAGCCGAAGCAGAATATCCTCCAGGGCAGTCGCGTTCTCAGGTTCGACCAGTAGCCCGCCACCTGTCCGTGTTAGCAATTCGGTGTAAGTACCACGACGGGGTGCCACAATCGGAACCCCACACGCCATCGCCTCGATCAACGACATTCCCTTGGGATCGTCGTACTCGGCTGGGACTACAAAGAGATCAAGTTCTCGCAGAAACTCCACTTTGTGTTCAAGGTCTAGCTCACCTCGATAATGGATATCCGATGCCAAGCCCCAAGCCTCGATCTCTGTCTCAATCGACTTCCAATACCCAACATGTTCTGGACCTAGGTAACCGGCCAGCTCAAGGCGTCCTCCCTTTAAGCGTCCACGTTCACGAAGCCGGCGATAGGACTCACACAACGCTCGTATTCCCTTCTCAGGAGCTATCCGACCCAAATAACCAATTATTAAGGGTCCAGAAGGGCGATCTTGACTAGGTTTGAATCGATCAACATTCACGCCCAGTGGGACCACGTTCATCTTTGCACCAGGAATATCAAGATAGCGACTCATCAAAGCCGCGTAGTAGTCACTAACAGCCACAAACGAATCCACGTGGCCGACGTGTGACCGAATCAGCTCTTTCGCTCGAGTCCGGTATGGCTCGCGCAGGCCATTCATGAAAACGTTCTCACCCTGGAGCGTACAGTTAATAGGACATCCCAGCATTCTTTTCAGTGGCTCTGCAATCGCGATGAGCATCGAATTAGAAATGTCGACAACATCAGGACGGGGTTGCTCACTCAGCCAGTGGACCAATTTATCGAGCTCTTTTCGCTGATGCCCGTTAGTCCCTTCGAGAACAGAAACCGTGAGTGCGCCGAGCCGTGCTGGACTTGTCTGCACTCCATGACCCGAAACGGCTCGTAGCAACCAGGGAAATTCCCAGAGCCGATCTAGGAGCCAGGGCGTTTTACGAAAGACTGATACGTATTGCTCAAGGTAAACGCTAATACCTCCAAAGAAAACGCGACGCTGACTAACATTCTGGTCATCGGTTCTGGTTGGGGTATACAGTGGCAACAAAGAAACATCGTGACCGCTCCTAGTTAGGGAAGCCGCCAAGGCGTTATCCCTGATACAACTTCCACAGTACATCCCGCCGGCACCAGCTGTTATATAGGTGATTTTCACGTTTCAACCGTCCCAGGGAAACTCGACGACTACTCAGGCAGCCTAGCTGGGGTTGGCAGGACACCCTCTCCAAGCGGAAACCTGATACCTAGAGCCACAATGCCTCGGCATGACATCTTTATATCCCAGATAGAAAGATCCGGAGCCAGCATTGGAGCAATAGTAAGGAAATAGACCGTGGGCAGCCACTAGCTTTCGGCTATACAGTAAAGGAACCGCTGCCCCCTGAGGAAAATCTCACCTTCGACAATGGCTGGTGAGGCATCGAAACCATCCTCCAGCGTATTAGTGGACATTACCTCAAAGGTCTGCCCTGCCCGGACAACCGCAGTAGCTCCATTTCGACCAGTTATGTAGAGCCGACCAGCTGCAGCTACAGGCGAAGCATACACGTTTCGAACATCTGGAAGCCGTTCAGGTCCATAGTGGCGGAACCCAGTCAAAGCATCAAAGCTGCTCAACATTCCCGAATTACCCTTCAGCACGTATAGCAAACCCTCGTGTAGAACAGGCGAGGGTACATATGGTGTATCCCGATTAACGGACCAAACAACAGCCTGAGACCCGCTTATGTCACCCTCGGCCTGCATGAAGTCAATTGCCGCCAAACGGCTCCCTCGATAGCCACTAGTCACGAAGACCATGCCACCAGCAGCAACTGGCGAAGGTATTGCGTTCTCGGTAAGTCCTTCGTCCCACCACCGAAGACGACCGGTTTCGACATCGTAGGCCCGGACAGCACCAGTAGCAGTCGTCACCACCTGAGCACCTTCCTCCGATTCGACCACCAACGGGCTACTCCAAGACGTCTTCTCGTCGCGCGGCGTTCGCCACCGTTCTCGTCCAGTCCTCTTACCAAATGCCGCGAGGAAGCTATCACCCTCGTGGTCCCAGGGAACAATGAGCAGATCCCGGTACAGTGCAGGAGAAGCCCCCTCTCCGAAACTCATCTTGGTCTGCATGTCCCCGAGGTCGGTTTCCCACAGCAGCCGTCCATCAAGGTCGTAACAAAAGATCCCAACCGAACCAAAAAATGCACAAATCACATCGCCGTCGGTCACCGCCGACGGCGATGACCAGGTATTGGTCTCGTGAGTACCCTGGTGCGGCGCAACTTCCTCTGCCACACGCTCCCAGATTATCCCTCCATCCTGCCGGTCAAGAGCGAGCACCACAAACCGCTGAACGTGAGTGGCCGACACTCCCTGCATGAACCGCTGCCTAAGCCGTGCGAAAAAACCCGGCCTTGAGGAAGCCTCCTCTTCCGTTGGTATCGCTGCCAAAACGAACACGCGGTCTTGCCATACCACCGGGCTGCCTGACCCGGTGCCTGGCAGAGGAATTTTCCACTTCACGTTATGGGATTCACTCCAGTCGACAGGTGGTTTACCTTCTGGCGAAACCCCTGTGCCCAGAGGCCCTCGCCACGCTGGCCAGAATCTTAAAGCGTCGGCACCTCCCTGAGCCACAACGTGTTCAGCAGCTAACACGCACGCACATATGACACCCAGCAGACAACCTTGCTTCACCAGCTGCGCGTTCCTAAGCACTAATCCCCAACCTCCAACCACCTGAAACATCCACTGTGAGATATGATTGTTTCCATGATGACATTGATTAGATCTATCACACCCGAGCTCGGGGTTATCGCCTTTTCCCTAATAGCATTCGCGGCATCAGCCGCTGCGCAAAGCCTGCCCGCTCCAGATGACGTAGCAGCAGTCCCGCCCGAAGCAGAAACGACCGATTCCGGCCTCGCTCACCGCCTGCTTCAAGCCGGCACAGGCTCAGCCTACCCAACAGCAACATCGAGCGTAACGGTACACTACAGCGGGTGGCTGACCGATGGCTCGATGTTCGACAGCTCGGTCACCCGAGGCGAGCCTGCGAGCTTCCCTCTCAACCGCGTCATCGGTGGCTGGACAGAAGGCGTGCAGCTGATGGTTGTCGGTGAAAAGCGAAGATTCTGGATTCCATCAGAACTGGCCTACGGCAGTCGCGGACGCCCAGGCATCCCTCCGAATTCGTTGCTAGTCTTCGATATCGAACTGCTCGGAATCCAATAAGAAACCTCTCTCAACCACTCCAGAGGAAGGGGCCCCTGTCTGGCCTCCCTCTAATTGATGATCGCGCTGTAAACAGCCACCTCGAACCTATCCGTCAACCGAGACTGGCTGTTCGGGTATAGCTGCGTCATTATGATAGCGACGAGCTGTTCCTGTGGATCAACCCAGTAAACGGTATTAAAAAACCCAAGCCACCCGAATGAGCCTTCTGACCTCGGTCCCCCAGTCAACCCGGGATCGTCAGATATAGCAAAACCCAAACCGAAACGCTGCCCCGTGTCCAGTGCCCCTAGCCCGACGAGGTGATCCGTAGTCATAAGCTGGACGGTACGAGCCCCAAGAATTCGAACCCCGTCTCGCTCACCACCGTTCAACAAGGCCAGCAAGAACCTGGCATAGTCGGAGATAGTAGAAGAAAGACCGGCCCCACCGGAATAATAGTTCTGTAGTTCACCATAGGGGTAACCGGCGGAGTAGATCGTCCGTCGGTCAGGGCTAACTACTGGGCTATCGGAAACACGCCCTATCCCACCATTGGTAGGGGTATAAACCGAAGCGTAGCGCTCAGCTTCATCCCGGCCCCGATAAAACGCTGTGTCCACCATGCCAAGTGGCTCAAAAATCTTGGTCGCCATGTAGTCAGCTAAATTCAACCCTGTAACCACCTCAACCACTCGACCCAGCACATCGACGCCTAGGCTATATGTGAAATTTTCACCAGGTTGATGCAGGAGAGGTAACTCAGCCAATCGGCTCACCATATCCCCTACCGTGCCATCAGTCTGACTCAGACCATCCGAAATATCCGCTTCAAGGTAGTAGGACGCCAGGTGCAAAGGAGCGAGAAACCGGTAACTCAGACCAGAAGTGTGGGTCAACAAGTGCCGAATGGTTATCGGGCGGCTCGCTGGCTCAAGTCTGTAACCAGCCCCATCTTGTCCGGGTCCTGCTGGAACAAGCACCTGCATATCTGAGAACTCCGGGAGATAAAGAGACACCGGATCACTCAGGAGCAAAGCTCCAGACTCATATAACTGCATGACCGCCACGCTAGTAACCGCCTTCGTCATCGATGCGATGCGGAACAGCGTACCGGCTTCCATCGGCGCGCCCTGGCTCGTGTCGCGCCAACCAACCGCCTCAAGGTGTCCAACCCGTCCAAACCGGGCAACCAGAGTGACCGCACCTGCGACCTCCCCTCGCTCCACCGCCTCTTCTACCAAGCCCACTATGCGGTCAAGACGTTCTTGAGCCAAACCCAATTGACTCGCAGGGGCGGTCGGTAAGTCCTGAGCAAAAATCCCAGGACTCACCAACACCAAGCATAAGGTCAAAGAACTACGCATTTGCCATCTCTGGGCCCTGCGCCAAGTCGCAACTACAAGCCGGCCTGCTCGAGCGGTACTACGAACCCGCCTTGATCCTGTAACCATCACCCTCCTCTTCCCTGTGGGCCTCATGACAGGATTGGCAGACCGCTCTGAGCGACCGAATGCCAGCTCGGGCCGGCCCTTGCTCCATAGCAATGCCAGCCGCGCCAATCTCCCGAAGTGCTTCAATTGCTTCCTGAGTAAAGCCGACTGCACTCTCTGTTCCACGAGCCTCCCAAAAGGCCTCGACACGCCTGAACATCGGGAATAACTTGTCGAGGTCCTCCCCAAGATCAGGCCAGTAACGCGCGTCAATATGGAGTTCCGCATCCTGAACGATGAACCGAACTTCCGTCATAAGTGGGCTTAGCTCTTCCTCAGTGAGCGGTTCTTGAGCCTCAACAATCGAACCACTACCTATCAATCCAACCAGACCCAGGCTAAAACCCAGTAAACGGAAACACCACCCAAGAGAAACAGGATTCATTTCGCCCTCCCAATAAGCGAACGGCCGGCCCACCGCGCATGCGGCAGGCCGGCCTACCTAATCCTAGAACCAAAGAGGTGCGTGAAAGCACCCTCACTTTAGCCCAAGCTGCATATGGCACATATTTTGTGCCAGCTCACCATACCCGAAACTAGTTCGTTGGCCAGAGGACACCCTGGCTGTTCTCGCCTTCCGCACCCTCTGGAACCGGGGCATAGCCTTTAAACGTGAACTTCTGCAACCGGGAACCCTCATAGGTTTCCGTGGTGTAAAGATTGCCCTTTGAATCAACCGCAACGCTGTGCACCGCGAAGAACATACCAGGCTGACGCCCACCATCACCAAACGCAGTGAGTGTCTTCATCGTCTCACGCTCGATGATATAAACCTTCATGTTCTGACCGTCGGCAAGATAGATCCACCGTTGCTCAGCATCATGCGAGAAGTCGATGTCCCAAGTCGAACCCTGCGACAGAGTAGCCGGCGCGACAAAATGCTCCGACACATAGGTACCATCCTTCTGGAAGATCTGGATGCGGTCGCCTGCACGGTCACAGACGTAAACTAAGCCGTCGTTAGAAATTTCACCGCAGTGCACGGGCCCACGGAACTGCTGCGCGGGTTCTGCATCTTCACTGTAACGACCGAGATCTAGGTCATCATCAGGCTCATTGCCATAAGCTCCCCAGAACCGCTTCATTTCACCAGTTGTCATGTCGACCACTGCCATCCGGCGGTTAAAGTAACCATCAGCAAAGTAGGCTTCATTAGCTGCATCATCGATACTGATCTTCGCCACGCGGCCAAAGCTGTCGTTGGACAGGCTGTCGCGCTGCGGCGTCGGTTGCCCCGTGCGCTCACTGACTGGACCGGTCATCCGTGCACCAGACCGGCCAACCTGCAGCAAGAAATTCCCTTGCCGATCAAACTTGACGACATGAGAATCCGGACCTCCGTTACCACCAATCCAAACATTGTCCATTCCGTCCACAGTAATACCGTGATTGGATGCCGGCCAAGTGTAATCGCCGGTCTCGGTACCTGGGCCGCCCCACGCCTGCACGAGGTTACCTGCCTGGTCAAACTCCAGAACGGGTGGACCCGGCTGGCAGCACTCGCTCAGTGGCGGGTCTTGGGCAAGTCCAATTTCGGTATTAGCCACAAAATTATCGGGAGTGTTTCGGTGAACCACCCAGATGTGGTCACGAGAGTCGACATCAACACCGATAGTTGGCCCCATTAACCAGTGGTTCGGCAAATTCTTAGGGAACAGTGGGTCGACCTCGAACGTCGGCACCCCGTTGTTCGGGTTCATCGACAAAGGCGCACCTGCGCCACTCTGTTCCTCGGCTCCATTCACGCCCACGACGACCAGTGCAACCGCGGCCAACGCAGCGCCAACGAGCAGGTTCTGCTTCCGATTCATCGGCTTCCTCCCTTAATCCGAACTACACAATTACTGCAATTCAACAGTTTCATCGCAATATTGAAGAGGGTTAGTATACTTTTAAATCTCGGACGTTGTGCAATATTTTCAAGTAATATCAAAAAGTTAGAGCGCCAACCCTCATCACGACAGGCCGCTTGTCGTTAAATTTTGGGCCGATTTTCGTCACTACACCGTCTAGGACTCCACCCATGACCTTCCATCGACACTTCCGCCTAGCTAGCCCGTCCTTGCTGATTCTACTGGTCACTAGCTTGATCCTGACATTCCAAGGGACGCTACCTGCACACGATATTCCCGGGGACGTCACTGTACAAGCGTTCGTCAAACCTGAAGGACAGCGACTGCGATTTCTCGTCCGAGTTCCACTAGAGGCTCTCTCGGATATGGTTTTCCCAACCTACGGACCTGGCTATCTGAACTTCGAACGTGCTCGCGAACGAGACGAATTCACCGATGCCGCGATGATCTGGATGGGACAGGAGGTCCAAATTCTTGAGGACGACACACAGCTATCAGAGCCTTCCATCACCGCCATCAAAGTTTCGCTACCATCGAATCGTTCGTTCGAAACCTATGAGACTGCCCTAGCACACGTGCAGGGACCACTACTCCCTGCAACAACGCAGATCGTATGGCAGCAAGCCATGCTTGACGTCCTGTTTGACTATCAAATCGAATCCGATCAATCAGAATTTTCAATCCGACCCAGTCTGGAGCGAATGGGACTTCGGGTGGTCACTGTATTGCGCTTCCTGCCACCCAACGGTCCCGAGCGCGCTTTTGACCTCCGAGGAGACCCAGGGCTGGTCCGACTCGACCCCCGATGGCACCAAGCAGCCTTCAGATTTGTAGCGATGGGTTTCGAGCACATTCTCGACGGCACCGACCATCTGTTGTTCCTGGCTTGCCTAGTCATCCCTTTCAGACGGTTTCGGGCCCTAGCTGTCATTGTCACAGCCTTCACGGTGGCCCACTCGGTCACTCTGATTGCATCAGCCTATAACCTTGCACCAGAAGCACTGTGGTTTCCGCCACTCGTAGAAACGTTGATCGCGATTTCGATCGTCTACATGGCACTCGAGAATATCGTCGGTGCCAATGTCCAACGTCGATGGACTATCACCTTTGTGTTCGGACTCATTCACGGATTTGGTTTCTCGTTCGCTCTCCGGGAAACCCTACAATTCGCCGGGTCCCATTTGCTCACATCACTCCTCTCATTCAACATCGGCGTTGAACTAGGTCAACTTCTCGTTCTGGTGTTACTGGTCCCGACTCTCGGTGTGTTGTTCCGATTTGTAGTGACCGAGCGTACTGGCACCATCTTGCTTTCGGCACTCGTAGCTCACACCAGCTGGCACTGGATGACGGAGCGCTGGGAGGTACTCAACCAATTCTCCATCACATGGGCTACCTTCAGCCGTGCGATGTTAACCGGGGCCATGGGCTGGCTGATCATCTCCCTGCTGTTGGGTAGCGCGCTTTGGGTAGGCCTAAAAGCGGTACAAGCGACACCCAATCCCCGGCAAAGCACCTAACCAAGGAACCACAGTGGCTACACAGTAACGCAGAGGCCTAGAGCGCAGGGTAGGCTTGGAGGCGGTCACACCTGACCGGTCCGACTTTCGACCCGTTTCTTGATAAGCCAGTGCGGACATCGAGCCTCATCAGCATACAGCCGTTCACAATCATCGCAGCGGACACATTCGGTCATGATGATCTCTGGACCTCTAATTGCGCCCCACTCACAGGTTTTTTCACACAGCTTGCATGTGCTGCATTCTGACCAGCGCTTGATGCGGAAGATGGTGAGTTTGGATAGTAGGCCCAAGCCAGCACCGACAGAACACAAATACCGACAATAAAGATTACGCACAAAGATGGTCGCTAGCAGGAGGATGGTCAACAAGGTCCACATCACGGCATTCCCATTCAGTGTGAACATCCAGAAGGGCTCTATGTAGCGATAGACCAACGTGTCGCCAGTGGCCATGAAGTAGGTCACGGCTCCCCCAAGCAAGACATACTTGAGCTTCGCGAGTCTCTCGTCCAACCAAGTTGGCGGTTCAACGCGAAACCGAGAAGGCACGACGCGATCCAGAAGTTGAGTCATCGCCCCGAATGCACAAATACGACCGCAATAGAGACGTCCCCAGAACACCGTGGAAATCAATGTAAAGAGAATCAGCAGATAGTAGGCCTGACCGTCTTGAAAGCCAGGCAGACTCCATCGCAGTGCACCAAAGACATCCACAACGGACACGAGACTGGCCTTGACAAAACCAAGATAGCCGACCGACAAGACCAGACTAACCACCTTGAGTTTGTCGCTCTTCTTCAAGAAGCTGACAATGGCAAAACATAACACCAGTGCCAGTAGGGCAACATCAAGGAGTGCGCCTTCATCAATACTCCCGACAGCCTCATCAGTCTCCTCCTCAATCAGCGCGTCGAGAGCCGAAAGATCGTCGAGTGATAGCGGTTTCGGATCGGACTGAACCGATTGCGCAGCAGCACTCATCAACGTCACACCATCAAGTAAAAGTATTCCAGATAAGACGATTACCGCTATCCTGCGACGGGCGGTCTGATTCATTAGAAGGAAAACTCCGTGAAAGAACCCGAGGAAATAACCACAAAGAGATTCAGGGTTCAGTAGTCTGTTCAGCTAAAAACTCGCGCACTAGCTGCCTGGCACCCTGGCGTATGGCGCGAGTCGCCGCTTCCACTGTGATTGTCGCGCGAGACACAGCGTCGACGTCTTCACCCACTTCGAGCGGATCAAGGATGCTTTTCCCTAGGAACTGTTCCGAAAATTCCGGCCGATCAATAGAGAAATAACCGAACGGCTCATAGTGATGGACAACCCGAACTCCCACCAAGGTACCACCGATATCCAAAGCTACCAAGGTCGTGATCCGCCCCTTGTAGGCATAGATACGAGGCGTAAGGTCTGTCGTAAAGAACGCTAAACCGACCACCTCCATCCTGCCATCTGGGTTGAGACCAGATGAGTAAGCCCGGAAGTGTCGAAGCCCCGTTTCAACTAGTTCGAAGTGATCTGCCTTCGGGATAAGCCTCCGCAATGCTACTTCGTCGGCAGGGGCCAATTGTGCAGACTGGGCCGCTACCCTTGAACCGACGGCAGCCAAGAGGAACAAGGCGACGCTACCCAACCTAAACCAAGCGGGACTACTACTCAGGGTTACTTTCATACCACTAACGGCTGATGTTGACCGTATCGTGATTCTAAGGCAAGCATTTTTCAGTTCTTGACACTACCTCGAATGCCTCCACCTTCGTCGAGCAATAGCAAGAGTGGCACCCGTGGACCTTATATCGAGACAGGAAACAGGATATTTTGCAGCCCCATGACTCATTCCCACTTTCTCGAATCACCATGACCCTATATCATGGGAGCGACTGTTTGGCGGCCTTCCTAAGGGGATGAACATGGGGATTCAACGACCCGCTCAGCTCGGCATGCTACGAAACACCTGTAGAGGTGTAATCCTGCTTGCTTTGTGGTCAGCACCTAGCACCGGCCAGACCACGGCCGAACTCGTCAACGACGGCAATACACCAGAATCCGTGCTGACCCAAAGCATGGGATACCACAGACAAAGCTACAGTCCATTGGATCAGATTACCCGGTCAAACGTAAGGCGATTGGTTCCCATCTGGAATGCGAGCCTGATGAATGACTTGGGAGAACTAGCAGCTCCGGTTGTGTATAACGGTGTCATGTATGTCATTAACGGAAAATGGACATTCGCAATAGATGTAGAAACCGGCAGGCAAGTATGGCGTACCCCTGTACAACTAGAGCCTGAGACCAGACGATCTGCCTTTAATCGAGGTGCAGCCACAATCTACGAGGGAAAATTATTCCGGGTCACTGTCGATAACCATGTGCTTGCCCTCGACATGGAGACCGGGGAAGAGATCTGGAACCAGAAGTTCGCCGACGGGCGTGAGGGTTACTACGCAACAGGCGCACCTGTGATAGCAAATGGCGTACTCATTTCAGGCATGGCAGGTGGGGAGTCCACCACCCGAGGATTCCTTGACGGTTGGGACCCAGACACCGGGACCAAGTTATGGCGCCGCTACACCATCCCAGCACCCGGCGAACCCGGTGCAGAAACGTGGCCAATAGACAGCAACGCCTGGATGTATGGAGGCGGTCCCACCTGGCGTTCTGGCGCCTACGACCCTGAACTCGACCTCGTCTATTGGGGCACTGGTAATGCAGAACCGTACGACCCTAGGCCGCGCGGCGCCTTAGACAGCCTCTTTACTTCAAGTGTGATTGCCGTCAGACCAAAGACTGGAGAAATCGCTTGTCATTATCAGTACACACCGAACGACGTTTACGACGTGGACGGCACCGACGAGAATGTCCTCGCTGATATTGAAGTCAATGGCGAGTCTAGGAAGGTGATGATCCAAGCCAACAAGAACGGTTTTCTGTACGTGCTCGATCGCACTGATTGCAGCTTCATCGCAGCCCACCCCTATGTTCGAGTCAATTGGGCTACACACATTGACCTTGATACCGGCCGACCTGTCTTGACCAACCTCTATACGCAATTCCTCGAGGGTCGCGAAGTCTCCATCTGGCCATCTCGCGGTTCTAATGCTGTGCCAATCGCTTTCAATCCAAATACCGGCTTGGTCTATACCAGTAGCTGGAACGTACCCCGCATCCAGCAGCTCGCCCCCCCAAGAGAACAGGTCATCGGCGCTAATTCGACCGGAGTGAACAACAGGTTCCCAGAGGTCAAACCCGGGGACTTACTCGGTCATTTCGTCGCTATCAACCCCCTCACTGGTGAAAAACAGTGGGAGATCCCGTTGACTGATTTCCCAAGTTCCGCAGGGATGCTTGCAACAGCTGGGGGCTTAGTGTTTACTGGGAAACTGACGGGTGAATTTATCGGGCTCGACGAAGACACCGGCGAAACGCTGTGGCAATTTAAGACGGGCTCCAGTGTCAATTCAACCGCAATCACCTATACCCACAAGGGACAACAGTATATAAGTGTAGCGTCCGGTCTTGGCGGTGGCCTTGCCAACCGATATGCAAGGGGACAAATTCCAACAGGAGGTTCAATGTGGACCTTCGCTTTAATGCCAGACTAACCCGCATGTTCTCTCACGCGATGCCAACCAGTGGGAGCTAATCCTGCAAGTAAGGTTGGGACAAGCCGAGCCGTCGAAGCACTGGCTTCATCGTCGTAGTTGAAGCATCTTGTCCATTCCAAGCAAGTTTCTCCACCACACTTGGACAGCCTAGACACGAGTCCGAATTCAGTCGAAGCCAATCCAGACAACAGTGGCAATGCCAAGCATCCCAACCACCCATGACGACTGGGACTAAGAAAATAGCAGGCACGAGCACGGTAATCGGACTAATTCCCGTTTTCGTGTTGCTGGCTATCGGTGACTACGTGTACCGCACAGGAACCGCTGTCCTCTGTGGAGTCCGTGAGAGCCAAGCCAGAAACACCCTTAGCCGCTATTACACACCGGGTCCCGGACAGGGACCATTCAGGGGACCTGGCTGGAACCGATGGGTCGGACAGGATCTTTCACACTGGTGGATCACCGACGTCTCGGTAGAGGAGGTACACATCAAAGATCCTCACCGACCAGTGCAAATTGAAGCCTGGTGGGTTCCCACGGCCTATCCAACGCGCTCAGCCAGCATCATCGTCGCCCACGGAGTGAACAGTAGTCGCCGAGATTTCAGCGCCCTCCTCACTGCCGCCATGCTGGTACGGCAAGGGTTCAACATCCTTCTAATTGATCTACGCGATCAGGGCGGTACCACCTGCCAAGACTCTCGACATTCGGCCGGCCAAGATGAGTCCGATGACATTATCACAGCCGCAAGATGGCTCCAGGACACAAAGGGGATACCGACTAGCAAGACCGGCGTTCATGGCATTTCAGGCGGAGCAATCGCAGCGATCATCTCAGCAGCGAAAAGTCCCACACTTGCGGCATTCAGCCTAGACAGCCCGATCTTCGACTTCAACACAGCAGCCGTCCACGAAGTTGAATTTCAGGGATATCCTGGATTCCTCTGGCGAGCAGCATATTGGGCCGCTCGCCTGCGCGGTGTAGACCTAGCAGCGGTGTCTCCAGCCGATGGAGTCACAGCCGCCGGACAGCGCCCCATCCAGATATTCCATGGCACTGCAGACTCTCGGGTCCGTTACCAGAACGCGCTTGACCTAATCGCCCACGCCAGACAAGCCGGAGTCCAAGCAACCCTACACACCTTTGATGCTGCAGACCACATCGAGGGCATGCTTGTCGAAACAGACCGCTACTACCAAATGTTGGAGACATTTTTCAGGGGTGCCTTGGGCGACTGAGTACTTCATGACACCCCGCCTTCCGGTTCCGGCTGCTAGTGTCGGCCAGGACCGAACAGAACCCTACCAGGTCTAGCCCCCGTGTGTTTTCCTTCGTCGACGACCAGCGTACCGTTAACGAGCACGAACTGCGTTCCGACTGCATACTGATGCGGTTCTGAGAATGTCGCAAGATCGCGGACTAGCAGTGGATCGAAGACCGCAATGTCAGCGACGAAACCTTCCCGCAAGATTCCACGATCGTGAAGGCCAAGCCGATAGGCCGTGGCACCGCTCATCTTACGTACGGCCTCTTCAAGCGTCAGCAGGCCGCGGTCCCGAACATAGCGACCAAGCACCCTGGCAAAGGTGCCATACTCACGCGGGTGAGGCACACCTTCCCCAAATCTCGACACCCCCCCATCAGAGGCGATCACGGTTGCGGGATGCTGCATGATGCGCTCCACATCTGACTCATCCATCGCATGATAGATAGCCCTGGCACCACCGGCTTCAATGATATCCATCACCAAATCCGCAGCATTGGAGAAGGTGATCTCTTGCCCACGGTCCGAAATGATGTCAGCGAGACTCTTCCCTTCCAAAGACCGATCCCAGTCGCAAAGCCCTATGACAACATTATTTGGATCACCACCGCCGCGATCATGCTCAATGCGGTAGACGATCTCCTCCCTGATACGACGCCGCATCTCTGGGTCATCGAGGCGATTGATTAACTCTGCAGTTCCTCCGGCTTGTGCCCACTGCGGTACCAATGCCGTAATGGAAGTTTGGGATGCAGTGTAGGGATACTGATCGATCGAAATGTCAATGCCCCTTAAGCGGGCAGCATCCACCAAGGCCAAACTCTCAACGCTTCGTCCCCACATGTCGCGACTGATCGCCTTGTGGTGGGTCATCTGCACTGGAAGACCTGCTTCCTCACCAATTTGGATAGTCTCCAAAACCGATTCAAGCAGCCCTTGCGCCTCATCACGCATATGCGAAATGTAGATGCCACGATAGGCAGCCGCAACTTTGGACAGTTCGATAATCTCCTCAGTCCTGGTAAAGCTACCTGGAACATAGAAGAGACCCGTTGATAGCCCCAAGGCGCCTTCCTCCATAGCCTCGGCCACCAGCAGCTTCATTCGACCAAGTTCATCAGCTGTTGGCTCTCGATCATCAGACCCAATCACCTCACGACGAACCGTGCCCTGCCCAACGTAGACCGCCCAGTTTGGACTAATAGCTGTTTCAGCAATCTCGTTCAGGTGAACACCAATCGGAAAAGGTGAACTCCCATCATTGCCTTCGGTCAGTGTTGTGACACCCTGGAGTAGATAATTGTCGGCTGTTGGCACCTCAAAAATACCCCGGACGGCATGTGTATGCGGATCAATAAAGCCTGGCGCAACCACAAGCCCCGTCCCATCGATCACCCGACGTGCCACAGCTCCAGACAGGTCACCAATTCGAGCAACACGGTCTCCCTGGACACCAACATCGGCACTGAACCAAGGATTGCCCGTTCCATCAACAAGCCGCCCTCCTCGAATGATCAGGTCAAACGACTCTCCACCTTGCCCTGCAAGTGGCAACACTAAGGAACCCACTAACATCAAAAGGCACGCATATCGTTTCACAACAAGCTCCTCTGCACCGGCAAACGGCGCGCAGTTTCGCAACCCAATGCTGACGGCTCCCTTTTAACTTTCCCGGAAAATTCGCCGTGACAGGTAACCCGACGGAAAATCAACCAAACGCCAGCTATCTCTCCCTAGACCAGCACGTACCAACCACAAGTAAAGAGAGACTTATAGTCACCTTACCACCCAGGATCCACATATCGGTACGTCAGACGGCGGTAATCACTGAACGCTCCTCAAGGCATGCAAGCACCTCGCTAGCGCAGGTAGCTAGGTCCGACTCAGCTGTGTTTACAACCAGCTCTGGCTCTGATGGGATTTCGTAGGGAGCAGAGACGCCAGAAAAATCAGTGATCTCACCGGCCCGGGCCTTCCGGTAGAGCCCTTTTACATCTCGGCGCTCACAGACCTCGACAGGACAGTCAACAAAAACCTCGATAAACCCACCAGACGGATGACGGGAGCGCACACGGCATCGATCCTGCTTGTAAGGAGAAATGAAAGCGGTAAGCACGACTAGGCCCGCGTCGTAGAACAATCGGCACACCTCACCCACCCGACGGATATTCTCTGTCCGATCGGCAGGGGAGAAACCAAGGTCGGTATTGAGTCCGTGCCGCACGTTATCCCCATCAAGAACAAATGCCCGCACTCCTCGCTTTACCAGTGACACCTCTACTGCTTTCGCAAGCGTCGATTTTCCAGAACCAGACAATCCAGTGAACCAAACAGTGGCAGGCCCATGTCCCAGAACAGCTCGGCGGCTTTGAACATCAACTTCACTCTGGGACCACACGATATTCTTGGATTTTGGTTCGGTCACGGTACTTTCTTCGGCGGAGAAAGGACGCCATGACGGCTCAATAAATCTAGAATCCTATCCACGCACTCCTCTAACTCCACCTCAGCTGTGTTAATGCGTAGATCCGGCTCTTCCGGAGGTTCATAGGCAAAAGATACCCCTGGAACATCAGGTATTTCGCCGGCGTCGGCGCGATCATAAATACTAGACGAGTCTCGCATCCGACAGATCTCGACCGGACAGTCGAGATAGACGACCACGAATCTATCGTCACCAACAAGCTGCCTCGCGCGCTCACGTACTTGACTATTCGGAGCGACAAACGCACACACGACGATCAAGCCCTGATCATTAGCCAGACGAGCCACCTCTGCTGACCGCCGCATGTTCTCGGAACGCTCCTTTGCCGAGAATCCTAGATCTTTGGAGATACCGAGCCGCATGTTCTCCCCATCGAGCCGTAGGGTCGCCCTGCCAAGCTCGAAGAGGCGTCGCTCCAGGGCTCGTCCGACAGTTGTCTTGCCAGAGCCAGACAGCCCGGTAAGCAGTATGGTCGACGCCTTTTGTCCATAGCGGAATTCCCGCTCTTCCTGCGTCACCCCACTGAGGGCTCGGATCAAACCTTCAGGTGCCGGCACGTCCCATAGATCAGATTCTGTGCGATCAAGCACCATTCCTGCAGCGACCGTAGCATTCGTCAGCCTATCGATCAGAATGAATGCGCCGGTCGCACGATTGCAGTCATATGGGTCCCAGAAGATCGCTTGCTCAACAGTCAAACTCACACGACCGATCTCATTCAGCGCTAGTATCTCGGCTGCTTCTGACATCTGTGAATTCACGTCGATTTTGTTATGCAGAATACGCACAGCACCATTCGAAATTTTCGTCGCCTGCCGTATGAGGTAATGCTTACCCGGCACCATGGGAGCATCGGACATCCAGACAACCATTGCGTCAATCTGGTTCGATGTACGCGGACAGTCGTGAGGGCGCACAAACATATCGCCTCGACTCACATCAAGCTCGTCGGACAGTGTAATTACTACAGCTTGACCGCACCAAGCTTCATCGTGACTCCCCTCAGCGGTCACGATCCGGTCAACAGTGGATCGCCTCCCTGAAGGCAAGGTCACTATCTCATCGCCAGCACGGACAGCACCGGAAACCACTGTGCCTGCGTACCCACGAAAGTTAAGATCTGGACGGATGACAAGCTGCACTGGGAAACGGAAATTCTCGAAGTTTCGGTCTTGTCCAATTTCAACAGTCTCGAGATACTCCATCATCGGTATACCGTCAAACCACAGCATCGATACCGACGGCTCGACCACGTTGTCACCCGTTAGGGCCGAAATCGGGAGCACATGTGGATCGACGAGACCGATTTTTCCTGCGAACTCCAGATAATCAGTAGCTATTTCGTCGAAGCGCTTCTGGGACCAGCCAACCAGATCCATCTTGTTAACAGCCACCACCACATGGCGGATACCAAGTAAAGACACGATGTAGCTATGGCGCCGAGTTTGGGTCATAACCCCATGACGAGCATCAATCAGGATCACAGCCAGATCACACGTTGAAGCTCCTGTCGCCATGTTCCTGGTGTACTGCTCGTGTCCTGGTGTGTCAGCAATAATGAATTTACGGCGGGCTGTCGAGAAATAACGATAGGCAACATCGATCGTAATGCCCTGCTCTCGCTCCGCTTTGAGACCATCCATCAAAAGAGCAAGGTCGAGCTTCTCTCCGGATGAACCCATGGTCACTGAGTCTGCTTCAACTGCGGCGAGCTGATCTTCATAAATCATCTTCGAATCGTGAAGCAACCTACCGATCAGCGTCGATTTGCCATCATCTACCGAACCACACGTCAACAATCTAAGTAGATCTTTTCGTTCATGCTGAGCTAGGTATTCTTCAATATCGCTGGCGATGAGATCGCTCTGATGGCTCATCAGAAGTAGCCCTCTCGCTTCTTCTCTTCCATGGATCCCGATTGATCGTAGTCAATCACCCGACCTTCTCGTTCAGACCGTTTAGCAAGAAGCATTTCCTGGATGATAAGCGGCAGGGTGTCGGCCTCAGACTCGACTGCTCCTGAAAGGGGATAGCACCCGAGTGTTCGAAATCGGACAGTCCGGATCTCCGCTTCTTCTCCTGGATTGAAACGAAAGCGGTCATCATCGACCATAATGAGCACACCGTCTCTGGCGACGACCGGGCGAGGCTTTGCAAAGTACAACGGAACAATGGGAATCTGTTCAAGGTAAATGTATTGCCATACGTCCAACTCAGTCCAGTTACTCAAAGGAAATACTCGGATCGACTCACCAGAATTCCGACGACCATTGAAAAGGCTCCACAACTCCGGCCTCTGATTCTTGGGATCCCAACGGTGAAATTGATCGCGAAAGCTGTAAACACGTTCTTTAGCACGGCTCTTTTCTTCGTCTCTACGAGCACCACCAAATGCAGCATCAAAGCCCCATTTAGTGATCGCCTGTTTGAGACCTTGGGTCTTCATGACATCGGTATAATTCTTCGAACCGTGATCGAACGGGTTGATACCTGCTTTGATTCCATCGGTATTAGACCATGTCAGCAACTCAAAACCCTTCTCGACAGACATCCGATCCCGAAAGGCAATCATGTCACCGAATTTCCAGGTGGTATCGATATGAAGCAACGGAAACGGCAACTTCCCCGGGTAGAATGCCTTCAGAGCAAGATGAAGCATCACCGACGAATCCTTACCGATTGAATACAACATGACCGGATTATCAAATTCGGCAGCCACCTCGCGGATGATGTGAATGCTCTCCGCTTCAAGCAGCTTCAGATGGGTCATTCTCGGAGCAGACGATGGGACGATATTGGTACTCAACAAGTTTCTCCGCAAGAATACGAGCCACCCACAGCTGCGGAGACCGTCAACACCTCACCGTCGCCACGGGCAGCAAGATCTCAATCTCTCGTGGCATGGTCTCCACTAGGGCAAGATCTCTAACTAGGGATGAGCTCCACACATCGAATAGTTGAAGACACCAGTCTTGCCTGCCGCTATTCCACATCTTACTCTCTATTTCGGACAGACAGACTATCGGAACGCAATGCGAAACCGACGATTCCTCAGACTAACTCCACTGAAAACATCCGATTCATGGCTCACCACAATCCTAGTTGTCGAGAGCAACCATATGCGGATCACCAGTAGCGCCGGCTAGCGCTTTCGGCAGTAGCCGCTGCGCAGCGACCTAGCCCTCCACATTCGGCGGGCACTGACCGTATAGCCGCCATACGGCCCACCAAATTGTTCACCATTGACGCACAAAAGAAGTCTCGATGGCACAGCCCCTTAGCCCAACACGTGTCATCGAAAATTTGCCAAGTGGAGCCCTCCGTCTCTGAAACCTGATGGTGTCCGAGGCAATGCGAGAACTTGTTGCCTCGAGGCTGCCCAGACAGGAAGCACCCAGACTTATCACCTGTAGGATGAGCCGTTTTTCAGCCAATCAGACGTGATTCATCAAATGATTGTGGGCTGGAGCAATCTGTTCCACCTTGGCCAACACCATATCCGCTGTCACAGGTGACCGGTAGAAGTAGCCATCACCACCAAGTGCATCTGCGATAGCACAAAGGGCTGCACCAGACCCTGCCCCTATCGCCGGTTCGCCAATCCCCTTAGCACCGACCGGGTTAAAAGGATCAGGAATGTTGGCGGCTTCCCAACCCATGGGATGCTGGTGTGGTACGTCCAAAATTCCCGGAGGCCTGTTGTTATAGAAACGCTTGGCAACGGAGAGCCCCCAGCGTCGGTCAAAGACCCATTTTTGACTTAACGCAATACCAAAACCCTGAATGCCAGCAGCCAAAATCTGGCCACCGAGGAGTCTGGGGTGAACGACCGTCCCACAATCGGCACTACCAACATAGTCGACCAACCTGACACCACCGATCTCCACATCAACCTCCACCTCGGCGAAACCAACCACAAAGGACATGACTCGCCCGCCAGAAGGGAAAGTGTCCTTGGCGACGCCCATCAAGCCACGGCCTACCAATGCATTGGCAGCGGCCACTGTCATGCCATTAATATCCTCTGGCAACTCGTGCCCGTCGAACTCGCCACCCAAAACCGCCGCACGCGCCGCAGCACGCGCGAAACTCAGACCTTGCGAGCGATTTCCCTTCTTAAAAACTCGCTCATCAGCCACCTCATAGTCCGC
>CEUS01050767.1_pt1 | contig 32125 bp, 29 predicted proteins | sample 427031 | NCBI WGS metagenome assembly CEUS01 (sample SAMEA2622837, study PRJEB7988) | marine metagenome | biome: marine biome (ENVO:00000447); feature: marine epipelagic mixed layer (ENVO:xxxxxxxxx); material: "saline water (ENVO:00002010), including plankton (ENVO:xxxxxxxx)" | depth 140 m | reverse complement strand
GGGGGGGGTGGCGTCCTTAGCAGCCTAGGGCTTGGTGGGGGAGCGGAGGCGGCTAACGTCGAAGGGAATGTTTTCGACGTCGAAGCATTTAACGGGGCAATCGACCAGGCACTTGAGTGGTATCGAAATGAAGGCTACCTGTATGCTGAGATTAACCCGGTCGTCACTCGATTAGAGTCCGAAGACGACAGCCTCCCAATGGTGGACGCAGCTTGGGAAATTCAGGAGGGGCCCCTAGCTCTCATCAACAGAGTGTCAATTGTAGGCAATGACTACACCCATGAGTGGGTTATCAGGAACCAACTCACCGTCATTCCTGGGGATGTGTACAGTCAGGACAGGCTAATCCGGAGCTATCAGAGTGTTTCTAGTCTCGGATTCTTTGAGACACCAATGCCTTTCCCGGATATCCAGCCAACTGAATCAGGCGACGTCGATATCACCTTTGAGGTTGCTGAGAGGTCCACAGGCTCTATCAACTTCGGCACTTCAGTAGGCGGTGGTTATGGGATGACTGGGTTTGTCGGATATGAGCAACCCAACCTATTTGGTCAGGCGAAAGCAGGAAGTCTTCGTTGGGACTTTGGCAGATTCTTGAACAGCTTTCAGATGTCGTACACTGATCCAGCGCTTCTGCAGAGCCTGGTGTCTGGAACGGTTACTCTATTTAACTCCCGCGACAGGTTCTTTCAGTTTACCTCGGGCCGCCGCCGTAGACTCGGAGGGGACATCCGTTTTGGTTTTCCGTTCCGACGCTCTCTCTTTACGCGCGTCTTTGTCGGATACGGGATTTCCCGCACGGATTATGAACTCTTCACTGAAGAGGATGACACCTCTCTCTTTGGCCGCCCACCCGGGGTTCAGAGTCAACTTCAACTGGGCGTAACTCGTCAGACACTCGACCATCCTATTTTTCCTACAGTGGGCTCAAGACAAAATGTGGCCGTTGAGCTGAATGGGGGAATTTTTGGAGGTGATGGGGACTTCACACGGGTTTTGGGAGACGGTTCCTGGTGGGTTCCGGTCGGCCAGATTGGGGGAGACGGAGTCCAGGGTGGGATGCGGTTTGCGCTCGGTTTAGAACTTAAGGCTGGCGCGGTATTCGGAGACGTAGGCAGGTTTCCCTTTGATCGATTCTGGATGGGAGGGGTTCAATTTGGGGAACAGCTACGTGGGTATGATGAGACCTCAATCACGCCGCTCGGTTTTTACGAGGAGCGATCCAGGGACATTCTAGATATTGATCGATTGGGTAACGCGTTCTTTAGCCTCAGCGTCGAATACCAGTTTAGGATGAGTGACCAATTGAGCTTGGGTGTCTTCTACGACGCTGGTAACGTTTATCGGGGCCCTATCGAATTTGACCCAACTCGGTTATACCGGGGCGCCGGTATAGGAGCAGCATTAGTTACCCCCTTTGGTCCGATCGGTCTTGATTATGCGTACGGCTTTGATCGAAGGAATCCAGGGTGGCAGCTTCACTTCCGGATGGGCGGAGTCTGATCTCCAACGACTATTGGCTACTCGGGCAGTGGAACAAGAAGACGGCTAAGGACTAGGAATGACGCGCAGTTCACGCCGTGTGGGAAGAGCGAAATTCGACCGATTAGCATGACATCAAAAGGAGCAGGAATTATGCGATGCACCCCATTTCTGGTCGCGACGATGATTTTCATCTTTGCGGGTGGGGCCTTGCAGGCCCAGACGCTGAAGATCGGGTACATAAATTCTCAGCAGATCTTGGCTAGCTCCACTGAGGCAACTGCCGCCCAGGAGCAATTTGGGCAGGAAATGGAGGCTTATCAGGCAGAGATTACAGGATTAGAGGAAGAGCTCAACGGGATGTCCCAACGTCTCGAGCAGCAAGCGCTTACTCTTTCTCCAGAGGCTAGACAAAACCGAGAGCAACAGCTCCAGTCAGGAATCCAAGAGTTGCAACAGAGAGCAGCTCAGCTCGAACAACTTGCTGCTCAAAGGAGGGCAGAGTTGCTCCAGCCTGTTATGGACAAGATCACGGCCGTAATAGAGGCTCTACGTGAAGAGGGACAGTACTCGCTTATTCTCGATCTCGGGGCGGGGGCGATTATCTCTGCGGATACGACGCTCGACCTTAGTCAACAGGTGATCGACCGTCTTAGTCAGGGCGCAGATACCGGAGCAAGTAGATAACAAAGAGCCACACACATTAGTAGTCTACGGGCCCACGGGAGCGAGCGCACGCGTCCGTGGGCCCCTTTCTTATTTGATAGGGAGTAGGTCGCTATGAGTCTCAATCACCAAGGGGCTGAGCCTGGTACCCCACTGACTCTCACCCAAGCTGCCAGTCTCGTCCAAGGACGCCTGGATGGAGATGGTTCAATCCAAATTCATGGACTCGCACCACTGGATGAGGCAGGCCCTGGTGAGATGGCCTTCTTGGCGATGAAGCGATATGGACGACTCCTGAGGACATCAAGCGCTGGCGCTTACCTGGTATCATCCGAGTTCGAGGACCTGATTCCCACAGGTGCATCTAAGGTGATAGTAGACAAACCTTATCCCGCTCTCAGGGAGCTCCTTTTGTATTTTGGCGATGAAGCTGTTTTGCGTCCAGAAGTGCACGATACTGCGGTTATTGGAAGCCGAGTTCGACTAGGTAGTGGTGTTCGTATCGAACCTTTCGTGGTGATCGAAGATGGAGTCTCGATAGGTGATGGAACACGTTTGGGTTCGCATAGTGTGGTCGGATCGAACAGCACGGTTGGACGGGACTCAATACTTCATGCTCATGTAGTCATCTATCCACGTTCAGTGATCGGCTCGAATGTTGTTCTGCATTCTGGCACACGGATAGGATCAGACGGATTTGGATATACGGAAATTGAGGGCATACACCGAAAGATTCCTCACATAGGCAGGGCTATTATTGAGGATAACGTCGAGATTGGTTCGAATACGACTGTGGACCGTGGCTCATTCGGGGACACTAGAGTGGGCACTGGTACCAAGATTGACAATCTGGTCCAAGTCGCCCACAACGTGCAGATCGGCGCCCGTTCTCTTTTGGCTGCTCTTGTCGGAATTGCTGGGTCTACCCGCATCGGAAAAGGTGTTTGGATGGGTGGCCGGGCAAGCGCAACAAACCATCTCGAGATTGGAGATGCTGCTCAGGTAGCGTTCGACAGTACAGTGATGAAGGACATTAAAGCCGGTGAGACCGTGAGCGGTTCCCCAGCAAGGCCGCACCGGGAAGAACTCAGGCGGCAGGCTAATGTCCATCGCTTGGGAAAGCTACAAGAGCGCGTTGAAGTACTGGAGGCAGGGTCTGGAGAGTCTGGTTAGGTTTGGTTTGTTATGTGATCTGCACTCAAGGGAAGGTAAGTGAGCACATCCAAGCAACGGTCGATTTCTCGCTCAATTACTATACGGGGTGCAGGGCTACATTCAGGTGAGTCGACATCACTGACCTTTTCTCCAGCCGACCCGGGAACAGGAATTGTTTTTAGGCGGCCTGATCTAGAAGGATCTGCGGACATACCGGCGAACCTGGAACACGTGGTCGACACTCGCCTCGGAACCACCTTGAGTAATGGGGAGTGGAGCATACTCACAGTCGAGCACGCTCTGGCGGCTGTGGCAGCACTTCAAATCGACAATGTTCAGATAAACGTCTTGGGGCCAGAGATACCGGCCCGAGACGGATCTTTCAAAGATTATGTTGCTGCCCTAGACGACGCAGGACCTGTAGAACAGGAAGCGCACGCCACAGTTTTCGATGTGAGTAAGCCGTTAGAAGTTACAGCAGGAGAAGGACAGTCGTATTTGGCTATGTCTAGCACAGGGCTGAGGGTTTCAGCCACGATCGATTTTGAACATGAGACGATCGGTCGGCAGACTGGAGCATTCCTTCTGGACGAAGATGGCTTCCGGGCTAATGTCGCTAATGCACGGACATTTGGATTTGAGGCAGACGCGGAGGCGCTCCACGCTCAAGGCTTGGCTCTCGGTGCCTCTTTGGAGAATACTATCGTTCTAGACAGTCATGGCGTAATGAATGACAGTCTCCGTTTCAAAGATGAGTTCCTCAGACATAAAGTCGGAGATATAGTAGGTGACCTAGCGCTACTAGGCGCTCGGCTTAATGCGCACATCGTCGTGGAGCGACCAAGCCACACGGGGAATGTGAAGCTCGCACGGGCCATAAGGTTAGATAACCAATAGTCCTCGGGGAGCGTGATTATGGACTCAGCTCAGATTATGCGGCTTCTACCACACCGGTACCCGATGCTGCTGGTCGATCGGGTCGTCGAAGTGGTAAAGGGTGAGCGCATTGTTGGAATTAAGAATGTCACAGTTAATGAGCCTTTCTTTCAAGGACACTTCCCGGGGCACCCGATTATGCCTGGGGTGCTACTTGTGGAGGCCATGGCTCAAGTTGGTGGTCTACTGCTCCTCGACGAGATCGAAGACCCTGAGCAGAAAGTCCTCTATTTCATGACAATGGATAAAGTAAAATTCCGTCGCCCGGTAACACCTGGTGACACAATTACCCTGGAGGCAGAAGTCCTGCAGCTTCGTGGTGAGGTTTGCAAGATGCAGGGGACGGCTTCGGTCGAAGGTAATACCGTAGCCGAGGCAGAGTTTAAGGCCAGGATTATGGACAAGTGAGGTCGCGCGATGCGGCCGTAGAAACAGGGCCGACCGACGTGCATCCGACTGCGGTTATTGATCCGGATGCAGAACTTGGCACCGGCGTGAGGGTTGGCCCGTGGGCTATCATTGGGCCAAGGGTTCAGGTTGGTGACGGAACTGAGATAGGGCCGCGAGTCCTGATAGAGAAGGACACAACGGTTGGTGAAGGCTGTTGGCTTGCGAATGGTGCGGTTTTAGGGACTGACCCTCAGGACCTAAAATACCAAGGTGAACCTTCGACTTTGACTATCGGAGACAGGACCGTAGTCCGTGAATTTGCGACGCTAAATCGGGGCACATCCGCTTCGGGCTCTACTGTGGTCGGCACGGACTGCCTTCTAATGGCGTACTCCCATGTGGCCCATGACTGTGAACTTGGGAACCATGTTGTCTTGGCTAACTCAGTGAATATGGGTGGGCATGTGGTCATCGAAGATTGGGTGATTGTTGGGGGCCTGACACCCATTCATCAGTTTGTACGTATCGGGGCGCATGCATTTGTTGGGGGTGGGTCTAGGGTGCCTCAAGATATTCCACCCTACTGCAGAGCAGCTGGCAATCGACCTAAGCTGTACGGTCTCAATGCGATAGGGCTGGAGCGCCGGGGCTTCTCAGTTGAGGTGAGGAAAGCCCTCAAACGAGCTTATAGGCTTTTGTTCCAGAGCGAAGAAAATTTGTCGACTGCTTTGCTACGCGCGGAACGCGAAGTAGAACCGATTCCAGAGGTAAAGCACTTACTGCAGTTCATTCAATCCAGCGAGCGTGGGATCACGACATAATTAGGGAGGATAGATGTCACTGATACGCGTACGACAGCGCCGTAAGAAAAACTGGATCGGCGCGCGCAAGGGTATGACCGTGGGTCGATTGATGGGCCTCCTCGTTCTGACGGTTGTAGTTATATGGTATCTAGGCTGGCGATTCTCAACTTAGTTAGGAATTGAGTTTGCACACCGTGCTTATACTCGCGGGCGAAGTCTCTGGTGATGAGCACGGTGCTTCCTTAGCGGCCGCTCTTCAACAGCGTGTTCCCGGCTTACGACTAGTTGGAATCGGGGGCCCGATGATGGAAGCAGCCGGAGTAGATCTAATCGCTGGGCTCGATGACCTTGCTGTTATGGGTATAGCAGAGGTTTTTCACCGGCTCCCGTTTTTTCGGAGTCTCGAGCATAAAGTTCGTAAAGTCTTAGGCGAGCCTTCTGTGAGTCTTGTGATTCTCATCGACTATCCCGGCTTTAATCTTCGTATAGCCCGAGCTGCCAAGAAGGTCGGCAAGCGGGCACTTTACTACATCGCTCCAAAAGTCTGGGCATCTCGCCCGCACCGTATCAACATACTATCCCAGTGCATTGATCGGATGGCTGTCATTCTTCCATTCGAGGAGGAGCTATTCGAGAAGGGTGGAATCAAGACCACTTTTGTTGGCCATCCTCTACTCGACCGTCCAGATGATGTTTCGGACCACTCGACGTTCTGCAAGACCTGGGGGCTAGATCCAGAGCGACCACTTCTCGCTATACTTCCTGGGTCTCGTCGCCAAGAAGTTGTGAGACATATCAGGACCTTTGTTCAGGCAGGCAGGCTGGTTGCTAAGACGCACCCAGACATGTTGCCAGTATTCTCAGGGGTGCCTGGAGTAACTCCTTCTGCTTACGATGGATCTTCCCCTATAGTTGTTGGTGATACCCGAGCACTTCTACGTCATGCGCATGTGGCGCTTGTGAAGTCAGGCACTTCCACTATTGAAGCCGCGCTAGAGGGGACACCCTCCGTGGTGGCCTACAAGATGCACCCTCTGACCTGGCTGGTAGCGAAGTGTATGCTTCAGGTGGATCAAGTCTCACTACCCAATCTCATTGCCAGTGAGAAAATCGTCCCGGAGTTGTTGCAAGAGAAGGCCACGCCGGAAGCGCTTGCAGAAGCGCTTCGGACTTTAATTCCAGAACAAGGACGCGCGAGGCGAAACCAGCTAGATGGGTTTTCTCGAGTCCGGGCGATGCTGGGTCGGCCTGGAGCCGCTGCGTGCGTGGCGGATCTCGCAATGGGATTGATGGAGCCGGATTGATTGATGAGCGACCTGAAGTTTAAAACGGTGGCTGCCATAGGCTCAAAGGTTCTAGCCACTCTTCTCTTGAGCACTCGTATCAGTCGAGTCGGGGTAGGGCACTTTGAAGATTTTCGTAATGCTGGAAATCCAGTAATTTTTGTTTTCTGGCATGGTCGAATTTTACCCCTAGTACAAATCCATCGGGGCGAAGGCATCGTTGTACTTGTAAGTGAGCATGATGATGGCGAGTACATCAGTCGTATCATCGAGAGGAATGGGTTTGAGCCAGTCCGCGGGTCAAGTACGCGAGGTGGCATCAGGGGACTCAAAGGTCTTATTCGGGCTGCACGTGCCGGTAAGGACCTCGCTCTCACGCCCGATGGTCCCAGAGGTCCTTCAGAGGAATTTAAGCCCGGCGCTCTTGTGGCCGCCCAACTGACCGGCCTGCCGCTAATCCCTGTGGCCGTGGGAGTTAGCCGGGCTTGGAAGTCTGGGAGTTGGGATGGCTTTCTCGTCCCAAAGCCCTTCTCCGAGATTCAAGTGCAGTATCTTCGCCCACGTTTTGTGCCGAAAGAGGCTTCCCGGAAAGACTTGAAGGAGCTTGCAAAAGAAATCGGCGATCAACTAAGGACGGCTTCCGTCCGGCTGGACAAAATCCATCGAGAGGGCTCCGTCACTTGAGGGGCAGTGTGGAAAAAGTTATCAGAGCCTGGTGGTCAGCAGAGTTCGGAACCCTTGGGGCAGCCTTTTCAATCGTTACAGCCCCATTTTCATGGTTCTGGATATGTCTGGTTTGGTTGCGGGATCAACAGTTCTCACGGTTTCCTGGGAAGCAAGTAGACGGCCTCGTTGTTGTGTCCGTAGGAAACCTCGCTGTCGGAGGCACCGGGAAGACACCTGTCGTCGCTTGGGTTGCTAGGGTGATTGCTGATGCCGGGTTTCCAACCTGTGTGCTGACGAGTACGAGAGGTAAAGACGAAGCCTTGCTTCATCGAGGTTGGAACGAGGATGTGCCTGTAGTTGTGAATTCAGATCGTATCTCTGGGGCAATGTATGCTCAAGAGCAAGGAGCGAAGGTGGTGATCTTGGATGATGGCTTCCAGCATCGGCGCATTGGGCGCACACTAGATATAGTCCTGTTGTCTGCTGAAGACCCGTATCCAGGGCGATCAGTACCAACTGGGCCCTACCGTGAAGGTCGGAGTGCGCTGTCTCGAGCTGATGTGTTGGTGGTTACTAGGAGGATAGCTCCCATTAGTAGAGCCCTGGAGCTAGAGGAGGAGTTAGAGCGACAGTTTCCAGGGAAGCTCAAGGGTCACCTTCATCTAGCACCTGGGTCATGGACAAGGTTCGATGGTGAGCCTGTTGAGTTGGGTTCCACTGACGTACTGGCAGTCTGTGCAGTCGCTAGGTCAGAAGTATTCAAGGCCATAGTCACGGAAAAGCTAAATGGCATGGTAGAGCTGGCCGTTTTTGGCGATCATCATGAGTACAGCAGGAGTGAGGTGATGAAGCTACGCCAACGAGCAGGCAAACGGCCTATCGTGATGACGGAAAAGGATGCTGTAAAACTGCGATCGTATCAGGAGGTCCTAGGAGAAGCGTATACACTTACTGAAGAAATGAAATGGGATTGGGGACAAACGGAGTTAGATAAACACATCAGAAGTGTTGTCGGACAGGCATTGACCGCGTGAGGATTTTAGTCGTGTCTGTGGGGCGTGTTAAGGGCGCTCTAGCAGCTACGGTGAGCGATTATGAGGATCGGGCAAGTCGTTATTGGAAGATGGACGTAATTGAGGTGTCTGGAGGCACCAGGGGTGCAGGGAAGGATCAGGCAGGCCGGGTCCGAGAAGCAGAAGCCGATCGCCTTCTTGGTAAGCTGCCAGCGGAATTGGAGATCATCGCGTTAACTCGAAAAGGGGTAGATATGAGTTCGCGTCAACTCGCGGGCTATCTAGAAGGGCATGCTGTGCGGTCTTCGGCAGGGGTCAGTTTCGTTATAGGAGGAGCGTTTGGGCTGGCCCCCAGAGTTTTAAAGCGAGCGCATAAAAAACTTCGTATCTCCAGTATGACACTCCCTCACGAGATGGCGAGGCTAGTGCTGTCTGAACAGCTTTATCGAGCAGGTTCGATTATCAAACGTGAACCCTATCACAAAGGCTAATTCAAGATAAGTAGTGTGCAGAAGGGTCAGACCAAGGAGATCCCAAACTTGAGGTTTGTTATAGGGCATCCCCAAGGAGGCGAACTCGTTAGCGCTTACATGGCTAACAACGAGACTGTGAGAGACTTCTATGGGCCTCATTTTCGAGACCTAAGCGCGTTCTCTCTTAAGGCTGAGGAGATTGATGGTGCCTTTGACAGGGCAGCACGGGAGCGAGCTGCCGAAGCACTGATTGTACCACCTGGAGGGGATAGAAGCAGGCTAGACCGATTTGTAGATGAGGGTGGTTATATGGTGACTACCGGCCAACAGGCAGCGCTATTTGGCGGACCACTCTTCAGTCTCTACAAGGCGCTAACGGCAGTTAGGCTTGCAGAGGTGCTTGAGGATAAACTGGAACGGCCTGTGATTCCTGTATTCTGGGTTGGATCTGAGGATCATGACTGGGAAGAGGCCAGTCAGGTTGGGGTAGTTGGTGTAGACAATGAGATACATCACCTTCAGGTGGCCAATCCAAACCCAAGTCGCACGCCTCCTCTGCATAAGGTCCAGCTGAATGACGATGTGAGTGAAGTAGTGGCAGAGTTTTTGGGTCACCTGCCAGATACGGATTTCAGTGACGAGTACAAGGCTTTGCTAGGGGACGCCTTTATCCCAGGCAAGACCCTTGTAGATGGCTTCCATAAGACACTTCAGTATCTCACAGGTCGTTTCGGCTTGTTCTTTACAGACGCAGCTCATCCGGTGGTCAAGCGTGATTCTGCTGAAGTACTGCTGGCGGAACTAGATCGGGCAGAGGAGCTCGAGGGAGTGCTCCAAAATACTGCCGACGCCCTAACCACAGCAGGGTATCCACTCCAAGTATCAATCCTGAAAGACAGCGTGAATCTATTTCTAGAGGGCCCAGCCGGCCGGGAACGATTGTACCGTCAGAATTCAAAGTACCGACTAAGGAGATCTGGAGATGAGGTTTCTCGAGAGGATATACAGAAATGTGTCGATGCTGACCCCCTAGCTCTCAGCCCTAACGTGCTACTCAGGCCCATTGTTGAGGCCACTCTCTTCCCGACGCTGGCCTATGTTGGTGGCCCCGGTGAGTTGGCCTACTTTGGCCAGCTTCGTGATTACTTCGCAGCCCACGGCACGAGCATGCCAGTACTGTATCCGCGCCATGCCGCAATGCCAGTGGAGGCGAAGATCGGGAAGGTGCTCGACAAGTTTGGGTTAGATGTCGACGCCCTCGCCCAACCGTTCCATGAGGTAGTTGGTGATGTAGCTCGGCATGAAATTCCAGATAAAGTAAAGTCCGCCCTCTCAGAATTGAGGACAACCATCGGCTCTAGGATGGGGGAACTTACTATCGCAGTGAAGGAGGTAGATCCGACCCTTTCCGGCCCAGTAAAGCAGGTACGAACTGACGTATTTTCTGCGTTCGATGAATTAGAGAGGAAAGTTCTGCAAGCGGTTAAACGCGGAAGCGAAATCCATTTGTCACAGGTAGAAAAAGCCCAAGTACACCTGTACCCCGGCGGCAAGCCCTCTGAGAGGGTCCAGAGCCCTTTCTATTTCCTGACCCGTTACGGTGGCCCGGTTCTTGATGTGTTGCACGATAGCTTCAAGATAAATCTGGAATAGGTAGAAGGCATATGATATCTCGGAAGTCATGTTACATCGCAAGCACACGGTTTCTTAACGCCACGTCATGTTTTTGCAGCTGATCCTCATACTGGTCGTTTTGATTCCACTCCTGGCAGTCCTACTGGATTCCCAGGTAGGAAAAGCTCTTGCGTCCCGGTTAGAGAAAGGAGGAGGTGGAGGCTCTACTGACACGAAAGAGCGGATAACATTTCTCGAGAGTGAGGTGGAGCGCCTTGCAGGTGAGGTCCATCGTCTAGACGAGGAAGGGGAGTTCATGCAGCAACTTCTTAGTGCTGTGAAACAGAAGCGTGCTGAGCAAGAGGAAGACTCAGAGACCGTGCCACCACCCGGTGACGATTCGGTCTGAACCTCCCTCGGATAACACTCCGGGAGAAGGCCTCGCCGCTGTTCGGGTTGGCGCCGGCATCTTTATTAGTAGGCTTTTTGGGTTCATACGAGATCGTGTTTTCGCTCATTATTTCGGGACAAGCGACTTCGCTGACGCGTGGCGAGCGGGTCTTAGGATGCCGAATGTCGTACAGAACTTACTTGGCGAAGGCACCCTTTCGGCTTCGCTGATTCCCATATATGCGGGACTGTTAGAGAAAGGCAAAGAAGAGGACGCAGGTCGGTTCGCAGGTGCCGCCCTAGGAATACTGACAGCGGTCGCTGGTGGTTTGGCGCTTCTGGGTGTAGTGCTCGCCCCTATTCTTGTCGCGATATTCTTTCCGCGTTGGGATCCTGAGAAACAAGCACTTACCACGACCTTGGTCCGCATTCTGTTTCCGATGACCGGTCTACTGGTACTGTCGGCTTGGGCACTCGGGATTCTCAATAGCCACCGCCAGTTTTTTGTGGCTTACTTGGCTCCTGTATTTTGGAATCTTGGGATGATTGTGGCCATGCTTGGCGGTGCTTTGTACTTCGGCCTGCCGGCGCAGTCCAGGGGGCTCCTTTTGGCACTCGGGTGGGGTGCTTTGCTCGGTGGGGTGCTGCAGTTCGCTTGGCAGCTTCCTTTCGTGCTCCGGCACCGAAAAGGGTTCCGGATATCATTAGGTCATGGCGTAAACGGCGTGAGGGATGCTATAGCTAATTTCGGGCCTGTAGTGGCAGCCAGAGGGGTCGTCAATTTCAGTGCATGGGTCGACCTTGTTCTTGCGGGTCTATTGACGTCCGGGGCTGTTTCCGTCATGGGATTCGCACAAACGTTGTATGTCCTTCCGATCTCGCTGTTTGGGATGAGTATTGCTGCTTCGGAACTCCCAGAACTGTCTCGTATGCGAGGCGAGGCAGAAAGAGTTGTGGCGGACCGCGTCGCCCGCTCACTGCGACGAGTATTGTATTTCTTGATTCCCTCAACTTTGGCATATTTAGCACTTGGAGATGTTATAGTGGCTGCCCTCTATGAAACCGGTGAATTCGGTGCGGTTGAGACTCTTGTCACATGGGGCGTTCTGGCAGCATACGCTATCGGGCTTCCGGCTTCCGCGAGTTCGCGGGTGCTTTCCTCAGCGTTTTATGCGTTGAGGGATACTAGAACACCCGCTCGGATTGCGTACCTTCGGGTAGCCACCGCAATCCTGGTGGGGGTCACTCTGATGGTGCCTGCAGATGAGTTTGGCTTCGGCGCTCTGCGTCTAGGGGCGGCTGGGCTTGCTCTTGGGGCTTCGGCTGGGGCGTGGCTAGAGTACGTTCTACTCCGGCGAGCTCTTGGGAAAATGATCGGAACTCACGGACCGGGATCTCACACGGTAGTTCGAGTCAGTTTGGCTGCTGCTTTGGCAACGATGGTAGCAGTGGGTCTTCAATCGATCCTTCCTAATGCTCACCCGATCGTAGTTGCTTTGGAAACGGTTCTCCCATTCGGTGTAATCTTCTTGAGCGTCACCGCCTTACTGGGAGTGGGTACTCAGTGGCGCCTGTTAGCAGAAACCTAAGCCCGCAACAGCTCATCCTTGAGCCTCAGCCTTGTCAGTAGATCCCGAACTAGTCAGTAAACTTACAACGAAGCCTGGTGTCTACATTTTTCGTGACACAGGCGGTCGGGTGTTGTACGTGGGGAAGGCGAAATCCTTACGGACTAGGGTCAGGAGCTACTTTCATCGCGAGGCAGATCTCGGAGCCAAGAACCGTAAGCTCGTGCGCGAGATAGAAGCGCTCGAGACCATTGTGGTGGGTTCGGAGTCAGAGGCACTGATTCTTGAAGCGAATCTAATCAAAGAGCATCGCCCACGGTTTAACATTCTGCTCCGAGACGACAAGCAGTACCCGTACATTAAGGTTACGGTGGGCGAACCATTTCCTCGTGTCTACGTGACCCGCCACGTTGCAAACGACCAGAGTCGGTACTTTGGCCCTTATACGTCTGTGGGTCCCATGCGACAGGCTCTGGAGGTAGTCAAACACCTCCACACAGTGCGTTCTTGCCGATATGACCTCCCTAAAGATAGCCCCGAGCGCGCGTGCCTTGACTATCATATTGGTCGCTGCAAGGCCCCGTGTGTTGGGCTTCAATCTGAAACTGATTACGGTGCGATGATCGTTGATATCCTTAAGATTCTCGAGGGTAAGACTGAAGAAATCAGGGATACTGTTGAGGAGAGGATGGAGTCTGCTTCGGCATTGCTCGATTTTGAGCGAGCAGCCAAGCTGCGCGACGCCTTAGCCGGGTTGGACACGCTCGCCCGTGAACAGCGTGTCCAGCGAACCAAGGGCGGAAGTTTCGATATCGTGGGTATGGCACGAGACGGTGAGTTGGGTGCGGGGGTGGTCCTCAAGGTACGTTCCGGGCTGCTCCTGAGCCGCGATTCCCTCAGGTTCGTAAGGATTTTCCAAGAATCTGATTCAGATCTTCTTGAGTCTCTAATTTCCCGGCACTACCTAGGTAGGGGTAGTTCAGCTCTTAAAGATCTACCGAGAGAAGTCCTTTTGCCCCGAAATGTTCCAGGCTCTATAGCGTTTTCAGAGGTTCTATCGGAATCGGCAGGGCGCAAGGTTGAATTGAGAGTTCCGATTCGTGGTGAGAAGCGCTCTTTGCTAGAGCTTGCTGAACAGAACGCGCGACAGGTTCTCGATGACCGGGTGACAACTCTCGCACACATCGGGGACCGGGCCGAGGATGCATTATTTAGCTTGCAAGACGCACTCGACCTAAAGGTAGTGCCACGACTTATGGTGTGTTTCGACATCTCTCATATACAAGGAAGTGAAACGGTTGCCAGTGCGGTGGTCTTCGAGAACGGCGAACCGAAACGGGCGGGCTATCGTCACATGCGCATCAAGGGAGAATGGGGAAACGACGATTTTCGCTCTATGAAAGAGGCGGTGGAGCGGTATTTCCGGCGACAGCGAGACGAGGGTAACCCTCTTGCAGATCTTACAGTAGTGGATGGAGGTAAGGCACAGCTTACCGCCGCAGTCACAGCGCTTGATGATGCTGGCATCTCCGATGTATCAGTGGCTGCTTTAGCAAAAAAGCAGGAAGAGGTCTTCTTACCGGGGCAGCGTGAGTCGGTTCATCTCGATCGGCGTAATCGAGCACTTCACCTCCTGCAGCGCATTCGTGACGAGGCCCATCGGTTTGCATTGCGGTATAATCGTAAGCTTCGGAGTCGTCGCACGATCCGAAGTGAGCTGGGTGAGATTCCTGGGATCGGCCCTCACAGGCAGACTGTGTTATTACGTAGGTTTGGGTCGCTACAAGGGGTTAAGGAAGCAAGTAAGGAAGACATTGCCAGAGTGCCTGGCTTCTCGGAAGCGTTAGCCAGCCGAATTCTTACCTACCTTGGCCGCTGAAGACTATCTAGATCCTCTTCACCAACGAAATTGGAGTCTCAAGACGTGACCGTCCGTACTCGCTTCGCTCCTAGCCCAACAGGCCGCCTGCATCTCGGGAATGTGCGGGCGGCCGCCTTCAATTGGCTTTTAGCAAAACACCATGGGGGTAGCTTTGTATTAAGGATTGAGGACACGGATGCAGATAGAAATGTGGCCGGCGGTGAAGAGGCTATTCTAGAAGATCTCAGTTGGCTCGGTCTGGACTGGGACGAAGGGCCTGACATCGGAGGGGAGTATGGGCCCTATCGGCAGAGTGTTCGTGATAATCACTACTTAGCCACTATCCAAGGGCTACTGGAACGTGATGCTGCTTACGCATGCTTCTGTACTACGGAACAGCTTGCAGCGGAGGCCGAAGAATATGACGACGGTCGGACAGCCCAAAGATATTCTGGAAAATGTCGTAACATTGAGATTGACGAGCGATTTGAACGGGTCTCGGCTGGCGAAGCCCACTGTATCCGCATCGCAGTCCCTGAGGATATTCAAAGTATTAATATTAAAGATGAGATATTTGGTTCTATATCATTTGCCACCAATGAGATAGAAGACTTTGTAGTTCAGAGAACTGACGGTCGCTTTACTTACAATTTTGCAGTAGTTGTTGACGATATTGGGATGGAGATATCTCACGTTATCCGAGGTGTTGGGCACCTCTCTAACACTCCCAAGCAGGCCATACTGTTTGATGTACTCAGTGCTCCGAGGCCTGTTTTTGGGCACCTTCCTACTGTTCTTGGAGCGGACGGAAAGAAGTTAAGTAAAAGACTCGGAGCGACAGCTGTAGCTGAACTAAGGGCACAAGGATTTCCGCCTGACGCGGTCCTTAATTATCTGTCCCTACTTGGATGGTCCCATCCCGAAGAAAAGGAAGTGCTCACTCGGTCGGACTTGATTGGAGCGATTGGGCTAGAGCGAGTTGGGAAAAGTGACACGCAATTGGATGAGGAGAAGCTACGGTGGGTCTCATCAAGGCACCTTGGGATGGAGGAACTTCAAGAAATTGCAGATCATGTGAGGCCGTTTGTAGATACAGGAATGTTTCCTGAAGCTCTCACCAACTTTCAAGCTACTGTAGACGCCCTAAGGACTCGGCTTTCGACTTACGGTGATATCAATGAACACCTAGAGGTTCTTTATCCTGATGAAGGTGATGCAGAGGAAAAGCGGCAAGGCATTGGTTCGGATCCTGAAGTACGTAAAGTCCTCACCGCAGTTCAAAAACGGTTGATTATTCTCCCAGCCTGGGATCCCGAAGCATTGGACCAAGCAGTTAGGGCTGGCGGTAAAGATGTTGAGGCTCGGGGCGCGGCCCTTTTTCATCCTGTACGCAAATTGCTTATCGGATCAGAGAAGGGTCCTGACCTGGGAAAAATCCTTGCGGCTCTCGGCCGACCTGAGGCCCTTCGGCGCTTCGACCAAGGGTGCAGCTAGAAGCTATGGCCAAATAAGGAGCCCTCGGGCATCTTATATTTCTGTAAATTCTTACGATACCAACCAGTAGCACGTTAGAAGGAGCTATTAAGATGCGCGTCCCCTCGATCCGGAAAAGCGTCCTTGTGATGCTCGCTGTCACCCTTGGACTCACCGGTTGTGCCAGCGCTGGTGGCGGTGGCGGTGGGAGCAACAGTGGTCCGAACCGGATCAGTCGAGACGAGCTTATTGCCCTAGGACAGGCCAGTGCTTACGACGCGGTTGAACAGCTGCGTCGGCGCTGGTTACAGGCCCGCGGGACGGCTGATGGTTTTGGTGGCGGAACTGCCTCTCTACCTGAGGTCTACGTAGACGGTTCGCGCCGGGGCGACATGGAGTACCTGAGATCAATGCAAGCTGACCAGATTGGCAGCATGGAGTACCTCAGTGCGGTCGACGCTACCACAAGATTCGGTCTGAATCACGACGGTGGCGCGATCTTAGTGTCTACGGACACATCAGCTGGAGGCTTTACACCCGACGCTGGCGCTACAGCGGGCGCAGACCAAGGTGGAAATTCGCGTCCTCGAAACACTTCCAACACTCGGGATGCTGAAGATGCACTCGAAGATGCCGACGACGCGGATTCTGATGCAGAAGCTCAGACTTTACTAGAGACAGCGGTCAGAAGCGCGGAGGCCGCGATAGCAGAGAACCCCCAGAATCCATTGGGTCACCGCCTCGCTGCTCTCGCTTACATGGGATTAGAGAATTATCAGGAGGCTGGGGCGCACTTCACGCATGCTGGTAATCTTTGGGCCATCTTTGAGATAGAAGATCTGGCCATACGCGAGCAGTCGTTTATCGATCTCTACTCAGAGGCTGTGCCGTTCATGAATTCAGGCGCCTATGAGGATGCTACGGCATTACTTGCGGACGCTAATGCGATCTACCCTCTCCGGCCCGAGGCGATGGTCGCCTTGGCTCAGATCTTTGCACAAGACGGTCAGTATGATGAATCAATCGCCTACATGGACGAGGCGATGGCGTTCATGCAGTCTGATCAAGTCGAGGAAGCAGACTCAGTGACGATTGCGTCCTGGGTAGATATGACATCGGATCTCCCACTCCTTCGGGCTCAGGTGCAGGCCGGTGCTGGGCGCTTTGAGGAAGCGGTAGGCACCTATCGTGAGATTGCGATGAATGATCCTACTAACGTTGCAATTAAGCAGGACCTCGGCGCGATCCTTATACAGATGGGGAATAGCGCTGATGCGATCGGCGTTTATCAAGACATCCTCACGCTGCCTGGACTGACTGGGAACGACTACTACCGCGTGGGTGTCGGCTTTTACTCTGTTGAAGACTTTGGGCAGGCAGCAGATGCCTTTGGACAAGGTGTCGAAGCCAGCCCTATGGACCGAGATGGACTAGAGATGTGGGCGCGGACATTACAGCTCGACTCGATGTATGCTGAGGCAGCTCCGGCAGCTGAGCGCTGGGCTGAGCTTGATCCGGCAAGCCAGATCGCGCTAACAGTCTGGGCACAGGCTGCAAATGCTGCTGGGAACTCAGAGCGAGCTGGTGAGATCATAGGTATGGTTGATGAGCTGACGTTCACGGTTGACGAACTGCAATTCCGTCGTTTCGGCGCGGGCGGCGGCACGGTCAGCGGATCAGTGACGAATAAGAGCCTAGAGCAGGGGGCCCAAGTCACTCTTGAATTTACGTTCTACAGCGAGTCAGGAAGCCCAATGGGTACTGTCACGCAGACAGTTACTGTTGGTGCTGCAGAGATGGCGCAGGTCTTTTCCCTCCAGTTTGACTCGGCTGAGTACGTTGGAGGATACGCCTACGAAGCTATGTGAGGTGTAGGCTCGCTGGCTCCGGAGTCGTTACCAGAATATTCGGATCCCAAGCGGGAGTAGCTCAGTTGGTAGAGCATCAGCTTCCCAAGCTGAGGGTCGCCGGTTCGAGTCCGGTCTCCCGCTCTCGGTAAAAGACGCAGCCCCCCAGGGACTTACGATCCTTGGGGGGCTGCCTAGTGATAGTTTAGGCGGCTTTTGGAGATAGAAATGTCCCAAAACCACAGAATCAAACCGTAAGGGTTTCGGCCCTGCAGGTACTAGCACAAGACTATCAATATTTCCTGAAGTATTGCCTGAGGATTACATGAATAAGACGACTCGTCTGAAAAGTCTGATCAATGCAACGGAAATCCTCGTGATGTATCCGGCGCATGACGCTCTAAGTGCCCGGATTGCTCAAGCTTCAGGGGCCAAGGCTATTACCGTAGGAGGTTTCGCTGCATCGGGCGTTTTACTTGGTCAGCCAGATAGCTCCCAGCTCACTGCGACTGAACTTGCGACGTTCTATGAGGGCATCTGTTCCGCTGTTGATATACCGGTCTTTGTAGATGCTGACACCGGGTTCGGAGGTGTCAGTAACGTGATCAGAATGGTGAGGGACTTTGAACGTGCTGGTGTTGCTGGATTGTTCATTGAGGATCAGGTCTTTCCCAAGCGATGTGGTCATACGACTGGAAAAGAAATCATCTCTACTGAGGAAATGCTTCCCAAGCTAAAGGCAGCACTTGATCACCGTATAGACGAGGATCTTGTCATTATGGGTCGCACTGATGCGCTCGGTGTCCTTGGGGTCGAGGAGGCGATCGCTCGTGCAAACCTCTATCGAGAGAGTGGCTGTGACATGGTTTTTGTTGAAGCACCGGAGACGATTACTCAAATGCAACAGATTTGCGAGGAGGTCGACGGGCCAGTATTGGCAAATATGGTCGACTTTGGGAGGTCCCCACTGCTATCTGCAAAAAAGCTAGAGGAAATTGGTTTTGCGGTGGGCGTTTGGCCGGTGGCGTCAGTGTTTCTGGTATCACGCGCACTCCAAGCTCTCTACCGGACAATGAAGGAAAGCGGATCTACGGTGCCGCTGCATGGAGAGATGGTGGACTTTGAGGAGTACATGGACATCGTGGGCTTACCGGAGCTTCGCGATACTGAAGCTCGCTATGGTCCGGTGTAGTTGTCTTTGGGCCGTGGCTTGATGATTCGTCGTCTCGGCTTGATAGCAGGTCCGCTCCTCGCAGCTGTCCTTTACCTAATCATTCCAGAATCGATACAGGATCTGGAGGGTGGCGAACTACAGCTCGGTACGGCTGGCCGTGTAACCGGCGCAATGACGGGCTGGATGGCGGTTTGGTGGATGACTGAGGCCATACCCATTTTTGTGACCGCCCTTCTGCCTGCGATCATCCTGCCATTGACGGGTGCCCAAGAGTTCTTCGAAACCACGGCAGTATACGCACATCCCTTAGTGTTCTTAGCGTTGGGTGGGTTTGTTCTAGCTCTAGCACTAGAGCGTTGGAGTCTCCATCAGCGCTTTGCGGCCTTCGTCCTAAACATCGTCGGGTCGAGTCCACGACGGTTAGTCGGCGGGTTCATGATCGTTGGTGCCACGCTTAGTATGTGGATTTCAAATACAGCGGCGTGTGTGATTCTCTTGCCAGTAGCACTCAGCATCATTGCAGCCGGTGACGAGAATTCCGAGTACCATTCACGTTTCGGGATATGTTTGTTGCTAGGAACTGCGTATGCCTGCTCTATCGGTGGCTTGGGCACGCTTATTGGCACCGGCACAAATGTGTTTCTCGCTTCATTTTTGGCAGATGAGCTGCAGCGCGAGATATCCTTTGCTAATTGGATGCGTCTCGGCGTGCCCTTGGTAGTTCTACTCCTCCCACTCACCTGGTTTTTGTTAACACGCGTCATCTTTCCGTTGCCATCGAGGCCTCAGGAAGAAAGTGAGATGCCTCTGCCAGATTTGGGCGTATGGTCCTCTGCCGAACGAAGAGTATTCGCAGTTTTCTGTTTAGCAGTGATAGGGTGGGTTGGTGCGCCGTTACTTATGAGGTTCCCGCTGTTCGACAATCTGTCGGATCCCGGTGTAGCTATGTTTTGCATGTTGCTCTTGTTTCTTATACCCGATGGTCAAGGTCGTGGCACTGCTTTAATGGATTGGAATACGGCCGTGAAGCTACCTTGGGGGGTGCTCCTTTTGCTCGGTGGTGGGCTATCGCTAGCCGGTGCCATTGAAGCCAGTGGTATTGGGAGCGCATTAGCTGTGCTCTCAGCCGGCCTCCGAGATGTTCCGCCCATCTTGATCGTCGTATTCGCAGTTACTTTGATGAGTTTCTTGACGGAGCTGACAAGTAATCTGGCTAGCACTGTCACCCTTGTTCCAGTTCTTGCCGCCCTGGCTGATGGAGCAGGTATCGATCCAGTCACACTTGTGATTCCTACCGCCCTAGCTGCAAGCTGCGCGTTCATGTTACCAGTAGCCACACCTCCGAATACGATCGTGTTCGGTTCGGGCATGCTAAGAATCCCGGATATGGTGCGAGCTGGAATATGGATCAACATCTTGGGCATTGTAGTTATCTCCCTTTTAGCATATCCACTCGTCGGGATACTACGTTAAGCTTAGACGGATGACTGAGTGGTCTGAGGCTGAGAACGGGACTCTTGTCACACCTATGGACGAGGAACATTTTCAATCTCAAGGCTAGCTCAGGTTCAGTTTTATAACCTAGGAGGCAGAGTATCAGGTTCGGGCGCTTTTCTACTGTAATGATGATCGGCGCTTTATTTCCGGCCTGTTATAGCTGGGATATAGCCGAGGTCTCGCCGCGGGCTTTTATCGAGGAACGGGAGCCTGAAAATGTGAGGGTTCAGATGCGAGAAGGGCCAAAAATCGCATTCGAGAATCCTGAAATCAGTAATGACAGCATTGTAGGGTTCACGGGAGAAGGACAGGGACGGCTAGCCTTGAGTGAGGTTACTGAACTTGAGATCAGGAGATTTAGTGGTGTGAAGACTGGGGGCTTCGTCACCATACAATTGTCTTTGGTCGCAGCCTTTCTCGCCGTCGTCATCTACGCTCAGCCCCACTATCGGGGCCTATAAAGCGAAGGCTCGCACTACCCGATCGGGTGCTGCACCTAGTACACTTCTAATGGCCTTGGGCTTGGATTCTTGCTCGATCCAAGGACCTGATAAAGATCGGCCCGTCAGCTAGACTGAGGTGGACTATGAATCGCTCGATTCCTTTGCTGCTCCTGCTATGGGGTTTAACTGCTTCATCTCTAGCAGCCCAGCAGCCCCCTGACTCGACAACAGTTCCTGGGCCTGAACAGCAAACTGAGGATCAATCTGAGGAAGAAGAGCCGTCACGATTCGAGCGCTTGACTGAGGACGCTGTTCTTCAAGAGGGGTTTTTCGATACCTACCAGAAAGATCGTGAGCTCTTTTTACTAATACCGGAAGACCGGCTTGGCGAAGACTTTCTGATGACGTTTGAGGCGTCTCAGGGACCGGGCACAGGCGGAGTCCACGGTGGTACGATGCTGGACCGCGAAGCTCGGTTGGTCTCCCTAGAGAAGATCCAGGGTCGGATTTTTCTCACTCAACGCCCAACCATCTACAGGGCATCTGAAGACTCAGCCGTTGAGCAAGCCATTGATGCAACTTTCGGAACATCTGTTCTCGCCACAGCACGCATCGCGGCCACTCGAGACTCTACCGATCATTTAATCGACATACACGATTGGTTCATTTCGGATATTTCAGGAATTAGCCAGCGCCTGAGGGGTGCCCTCTCCAGTGGGGAGAATCGTGGTGGGGGTGGTGCAAGCCTCGACGAGTCTCGGAGTTATCTGGATTCCGTGAAGTCCTTCCCACAGAACATGACCATCAATTCAAGGTTGACCTTTAGATCTGGGTCAAACCCGTCACTCCGAAGCGTGGCGGACAGTCGTTACATACCGGTAACTGTGCATACCCGCATAGCAGCGTTGCCAGATGAGCCGATGGAGCCGCGGCTGGCTGATGATCGGGTCGGATATTTTTTGACGGTCCACAAGGATTTTTCCAAGGACGACGGACAAGATTTTTTTGTGCGCTACGCGCGGAAATGGAGACTAGAGTGCGCCGGCCCGTCCGATCGAGACGGACTGTGCTCGCCAGTAAAGCCGATCACTTTTTACGTCGATCGTACGGTGCCGGAGGAATACCGACAGCCGATGATCGAAGGCATTGAAGCGTATAATGATGCATTCGAGGAAGCGGGCTTCCGTGGCGCAATTCGAGGTGAGTTATTGCCGGAAGGCGCAGATGCAGAAGATCTCCGATATGCCACGCTCCGCTGGAACGTTTCTGACCCTCCAAGCTATAGCGCTATTGGTCCTTCCGTAGCCGATCCGCGCACGGGTGAGATTTTGGACGCGGACATCTTGATCGAAGGAAGTGCGATACTGAATTTCCGAAATGCCTGGCGATTCCAAGTGAACCCGGCTGCCGCAATTGAGGAGATTTTTGAAGTTCAGCCCGGAGAACTTGAGGCACTCGCGCAGGGTGGTGAAATGGCTTCCTTGGCTACCGAAATGGCCTCACAAGGAACGCTAATTCGGATGGCTCTAGTCGCTCGAGGAGAACTTGATCCGGCGGAGCCCGTACCGATGGACTACGTGAACGAGGCTGTGAAATGGTTAACCATGCATGAAATCGGTCACACGCTTGGGCTCCGACATAATTTTCGGTCTTCGTACGATACTCCCAACGAGAGGCTGTATGACACTAACTGGACTCGAGAGCGAGGTGTCTTCAGTTCTGTCATGGAGTATCCGACACCAAACATCGCTCCATCCGGGAACCAAAATGGAGACTTCTACAACAGGGGTATGGGGACCTATGATCGTTGGGCCATAGCGTTCGGTTACACGCCTGACCCTGAGAGAGCAGCGGAACTCGCACGTTTGGCAGCACAACCAGGGCATGCATACGGAACGGACGAAGATGCGCGTGGACCAGGAGCTTTAGATCCGACAATAAACACCTACGATCTCGGACAGGACCCGCTCAAGTGGGGTATGGAGAGAGCTGACATCATTCGAGATACATGGCCTAATGTCCCTGACTTCTCGTTGGCTGATAACGTTTCGTATTCGACTGCTACCCAGGTCTTTAACAGTCTGCTGCTACAGTATGGTCGGGCGCTTGCTACCGGAGTCAAATACATCGGAGGGCAATACCAGTATCGAGATCATGTAGGTGACCCTGATGGTCGGGGTCCATGGGTCAATGTGCCACGGGCAAGGCAGATCGAGGCGTTAGATTTCCTGGTTGAGTACGCATTTAGTCAGTCCGCGTTTGAACTTCCACCTGAGGTGCTTCAGCAATTCGGTGCGAACCGGTGGAACCACTTTGATAGTGACAACAACTTCGATGGGCGTATCGACTACCCGTACCATGAGTCGGTATTACGCATTCAAAGGTCGTTACTGAATCAGATCACTGCTTCTATGGTCTTCGCCAGAATCCGGGATGCAGAGATGAAGTACGGGGCCCAAGACGTCCTCACGATACCCGAACTAATGGATGCACTTTCGTCTGCAGTATGGGTCGAGATGGTCCAGGGGGTATCGATTCCTGCGATGAGACGCGATCTACAGAGAACACATTTAGAAAGATTGATCCGGCTTGTAACAGACGCTCCCGGTCGCACACCAGCTGACGCACGCGCTGTGTCGAGGATGACTCTTGAGGCGCTTGTGCGGGGAATCGATAGTGCGCTCGCTTCTTCTGGATTAGATGCCTACACACGTGCACACCTTAACGAGAGCAGGACTCGCGCTGAACGAGCCTTGGCTGCTGGATTAGAGTTGTCTAATTAGAGTCGATCCTGCAAAGGAAGAGCGAGTGGGCAACGAAAGAAGTCGAACGCTCGTGATGGGGGTGGTTAACGTCACCCCTGATTCTTTTTCAGACGGAGGACGATTTCTTCGTCCGGAAGACGCACTAGAGCAGGCGTTGCTGTTAGCTCGTCAAGGTGCGGACATCGTCGATATCGGGAGCGAGAGCAGTCGGCCTGGTGCTGACGTTGTAGCGGAGGAAGAAGAGTTGGAAAGGGTTGCTCAAGTAGTTGGACTCGTAGCAGCCGAGGTCGATGCTCGGATCTCAATCGACACCTACAAGCCTAGGGTAGCAGAGGAATGTCTTAGGCTTGGGGCCGAGATAGTTAACGACATTACGGGGCTTGAGCATCCTGATATGATCAGAGTGGCTAAGGAAGCAAACGCAGGGGTCGTAGCAATGCATATGCGTGGCCGCCCGAAGACGATGCAGGGCACCGAAGACATAAGTTATGACGATCTGATTGGGGATATCGGCGGCTTTCTTAGCCAGCGTGGTAAGCGTGCGCAGGATGCAGGCATTAGGGAAGTGATCATCGATCCTGGGATTGGGTTTGGTAAGACACCGGCACAAAATTTCGAACTCCTTCAAAGACTTTATGAGTTCACTGTGCTTGGTTACCCCGTACTAGTGGGACCATCTAGGAAATCATTCCTCGGCACCCTGCCCAGTGGGTTGCCAATTGAAGAAAGACTAGAAGGGACCCTTGCTGCTGTCGCAGTGGCGGTAATGAATGGAGCATCGATAGTACGAGTGCATGACGTGGCTGAGGTCCGGCGCGTGGTAGAGGTCGTTGATGCGGTTTTGAGCGCATAATGGATAAGATCGTGATCCCGCAGATCCCGGTGCGAGTGCGAGTTGGGGTCACTGAAGAAGAGCGCAGTGAGGACCAAGATATTTTGATAGATGTCGAGCTCGGGCTAGACCTTCGCCCTGCAGGTACGACGGATGACTTGACTCAGACCGTGGACTATGAAGCCGTCTGTGCAGCTGTGGCGACAACGATAAACGTCCGCTTGTTCAGTCTGATCGAGACGATTGGGGAAGAGATCGCTGACATGATTCTCAAGGAGTATCCGATCGATCAGGTGCTAGTGCGCGTGCGGAAGCCAGGTGCTCTCCAAACCTATGGTGTACCATATGCTGCGACTGAAATCTTACGGTGCCGAGATGGCTGAAGTGTTTCTTGGCCTAGGATCAAATCTAAGAAGCCCTGCCGAGAATATGCGCGAAGCTCTCACTCGAATTTGTGACTCCGTGGCTGTAGAAAAATTATCTTCCCTGTACCGGACTGAACCAGTGGGGCTTTCAGAGCAACCTTTCTTCCTCAATGCAGTGCTTGCGGGGCACACAGTTCTGGGGCCGCATGAGTTGCTCGAAAATGTTTCGTCTGTTGAACAAACTATGGGTAGGGTAAGGACAATAAATATGGGGCCTCGCACGATTGATATTGATCTTTTGGTTTATGATGACTTCATCATCAATACCCCTAAGCTCACACTGCCGCACCCTCGCATGGTAGAGCGTCGGTTTGTTCTAGCACCACTTGTTGAGATTGCTCCGGAGTTTCGCCCACCTGGGATTCCAAAGACCGTATCAGAGCTACTCAACGAACTCACATGTACCGAAAGCGTTGAGATGGTGGCAGATGCGGACTGGCCTGCTTCTGACATTGAGGTCAGATGACCTGGATAGCTTTCTATTCTTCCTCAGTCGTGATTTCGAGCCAGCCCAGATGACCGCTTGGAGCCTCTACATAGAGATAGCCCTCGTATCGTCCATATACTGCTAACTCAGCTTGGCCTGAAAGTCTGGCGATGGGCGGGGCGCTCTGATTTGGTCTAATTCTGAGTGTTTCACCAGAGGAAGCTATCTGTGAAGAGATTGGATCGTTCACAGGTTCTGTCAGCCTTGCCGCTACGTATCCCTTTTCGCCTGCTGGGAGCTTGACTCTAAAGTAATCACCTGAGCCACCTAAGACGCGAACCGTGGTATATCTTGGCAGGTCTCCAATGACTGGAGATTGAGTCCCTGGAGCAGCTCGTAAACGAACTCCTTCGCTTGTGAGCCTAACCCAGTCTCCGAGCTGCTCCATATCAGCTGTGAGTTCAGATAGGCGGCCACGTGGTGGCTCTAAGAAAGGCATGGGGTCCATCGCCCCTCTTCCACTGCGGTAAATTCCGAAATGAAGGTGAGGTGGGGTGGTACGAGCGTTGCCTGTATTGCCAACGAAACCCAAGGTGTCACCGATCTCGATCTTGTCACCATTAGCGACGGCTTGGCTATCCAAGTGGGCATAATAGAGACGGGTATTTCGGACGGGGTCACGCACCCAAACAACCTTGCCACCACGGTTTGTAACACCGATCCGGTAAGCTTGCCCTGCGGCAGCAGCTATCACAGCAGTACCACGCCGAGCGAAAATATCGACGCCGTGATGTTGCCGCCGGCCTCCATCCCGTGCCACGCCGAACGTGCTCTGAATCGAGCGCATCCCGTGTCCATCTACTGGAAATGCTAGCTGGGCTTCAAGTTTTAGGGTGATGCTGTATTGCCCGCCTCGAAGTAGTTCTGGCTGCAGTCGAAGTATGAAGTCACCCTCGCGCCGGGGCTCGTGTATGAATGGTCCAGGTGCTGAGTCGGTTGAGAGAACTTGTCGGGGTGGATCCTTCTCGTCTGTGGCTACGCGAAAAAGATCGACAAAAACCCGGGTCCCCATTTCGCTAGCAAAATTAACTTCAGCGGTAAGTCGTCTTCCTCGGGGAACCGTAAGTCGATATGCCGCCGCTCCTGGTTCTTCAGCGGTAATCAAGCCCTGTTCTTGGAACGGCAGTGACACTGGAGATGGTTGCTGAATCGCGGCCTCTCCGGCTCGATTCCAATCAAGAGCTAGAGCAGTCTCAGAAAGTCCCGCCTCTTTTAAAGACTCCTGATACGCTTCATAGGGAGTCATGTCGCGGAATCGCTCCTGGACCTGCTCGACCTGCTCACAGCTGGTCAGTATCAGCAGCACGACCAAGGGCAGGAATCGCTTCATGCTGCTGAAACAGTGATGAGGAAGAACCTCATATAAAGTGGCCCCAGGTTCATGGAAGATTTTTTGAAGCTGACGCCCTGAAGGCCAAATGGTCAAGAAGGTAAATTGAAGGTCTTAAGGGGCTCGGTTAGTTTTTCCCTCCATTGGGCAACTTCTTCTGGGTCAATGAGAGCCGAACTGTGGTACGCATTGCCGAAATCGAAGCTGGTAGCATTGCTGACGAGCTCAGTCTTGAGATCGGCTCTCGTGTAGTACGTATCAACGGCGAGCGGGTCAGGGATGGGATCGACCTAACCTTCATGCTATCTCAAGGGGTAGTGGAGCTTGAAACTGTGCTGTCGTCCGGCGAGACGGTTTTTTACGAATTTGAGCGCGATCCCGGCGAATCAGTCGGTATTGTACCTAGCCCGGATCCGATCCGGGAGTGTGCAAATGAATGCGTCTTTTGCTTCATTGATGGAAATCCTAAAGGGGCCAGGCGTTCGCTTTGGCTACGCGATGACGATTTCCGCCTTTCGTTCACGTATGGTAGCTATGTAACGCTCACCAACCTGGGCCCAAAAGGCCTTGAAAGGCTTGTTGAACAGCGGATCTCACCCCTGTATGTGAGTGTTCACGCTACTGCACCAGAAGTACGGGAGCGACTGCTAGTCAATCGGCGCGCCGGACTGATTATGAAGGATTTAGAGCTACTTCTTGGCGAAGGTCTCGAGGTCCACACACAGGTCGTCCTTTGCCCGGAATGGAATAACGCAGAGCATCTGGACCGAACGATAGAAGATCTTTGGGGCCTTGGTCTCGGTATACGGTCGTTATCAGTCGTGCCTGTTGGATTAACGAGGTACAATGTGAACCGACCCGTGCGATTACTTACCATGTCAGAAGCCGGGGAATCGATACGCCAGATCGAGGGTGCACGTCGTAAGGCCCTTGATGAGCGAGGGTTTGGCTGGTGCTATGCCGCAGATGAGATGTATCTGATCGCTTCCGAGGCCCTTCCTGATGCAAACTACTATGACGAAGGCGCACTTTACGAAAACGGTGTGGGTGCGGTCCGTAAGTTTTTGGAAGAGTTTGATCGAGGGCTCCCCAGTGTACCTAGCTTTGAAGGGAGGCGTGTGCGCTTGGTCACGGGCACATCTATGGCCCCCTTCCTTCAGAAATGCTCGGATCGCTTAGCTGAGGCGACCCATGCTAGCGTAGAAGTGGTTGAGGTTATGAATGGCTACTTTGGGGAGACTGTTACGGTTGCTGGGCTTCTTGGCGGCCGAGACATACTCCATGCGCTTGGAGAGTCTATGGAGGGAGATGTGGTCGTCCTTCCTTCTGAAGCTTTAAATGCTGATGGCCTCTTTATTGATGATATGTCGAGGGTGGAATTGATGGCTGCCCTGGGGCCTGTAGATCTTCGGTCTGGCTACGAGGTCACTGAGGCACTGAAGCTCGGATGAGCACCCGGCTGCCTATGGTCGCGGTAGTTGGGCGACCCAATGTCGGTAAATCAACCTTCTTTAATCGCATTATCGGTAAGAGGGTTGCGATCGTGGATGATCGCCCCGGGGTCACCCGGGACCGAAATTATGCTAAGGCAGACTGGGCGGGCCGTGACTTCTTCATAGTAGATACGGGAGGGATGCTGGAGGACAGCGACCAGGCCCTCGACCGAGCAGTTAGAGCTCAGGCACTTGCTGCCGTGGAACAGGCGGATGTGATTCTTTTTTTAGTAGACGGCCGGGAGGGCCTTCATCCACTCGACGAAATTATTGGGGACCTGGTTCGCAAGGCCGGAAAGCCTCTAATCCTCGTGGCCAATAAGCTAGACAACCTACCTCAGGAGGAAGGTCACCATGATTTTTGGTCATTAGGCCTGGGGGAACCAGCTCCGGTCAGCGCACTCTCTGGAAAGGGATCGGGGGACTTGCTCGATAAGGTCCTTGAGATGTTTCCAGATGTTTTGGAAGAAGAAGTCGCGGAGAACCAGATCCGTGTGGCTGTTGTAGGCAAGCCGAATGTGGGCAAGTCCAGCTTGGTGAATCGGTTGATCGGAGAGGACCGTGTCGTGGTATCAGATAAGCCTGGTACGACTAGAGACCCAGTCGACACGCTCCTTCGCTATCATGGGCTAGGTCTCGTTTTTGTAGACACCGCAGGCCTGCGGCGTCAGACAAAGGTCAAGGACAGCATAGAGTACTACAGCTCTCTTCGTACCGACCGAGCAGTGTATGGGGCCGATGTGTGTATTGTGCTAGTAGATGCGACAGAAGATGACTTACATGCTCAAGATATCCGAATCGTGCAGTCGGCTTGGGAGGCAGGGAAGGGTGTCATTCTTCTTGCCAACAAGTGGGACCTTGTTGAGAAGGGGACGATGACCGCACCGGAATGGGAGAAGAAGGTGCGAGAGCGTGTTCCGTTCCTTCAGTGGGTGCCGATTGTGTTCATTTCTGCCCTGACTGGTCAACGTATCCGAAAGTGCCTCGACCTAGTCATAGAAGTCGATTCAGAAAGGCGTCGACGTATAGAGACCCATGAGGTCAATGATGTATTAGAGGAATTAGTTGGTCGCCAGCCTCCGCCTCATCATCGGGGTCGGCGTGTTAAGCTAAAATACGCTACACAGGTGACGGTGGGCCCACCCACGTTTGCCATCTTCTCCAACTTCCCGAAGGCGCTCCCAGCGCACTACATTCGCTTTCTCCAGAACGGTTTTCGTGAGGCTTGGAATTTCATGGGAACCCCCATCCGGCTTCGAATCCGCGGCGGGAAGGATCGGTGACCTACTTACTTATCGTACTTTCGTATGTACTAGGCTCGATTCCATCGAGCTATATTATTGGCAAAGTGTTTCATGATATCGATTTACGAGAACATGGCTCAGGTAACTTAGGAGCTACTAACGCGTTTCGTGTTTTGGGAGCAAGATCCGCTATTCCAGTCATTTCTGTAGACGTCCTTAAGGGGTTCATTCCTATTGTCCTCTTTCCGACTATCGCATCAGTCGGATTCGGTTGGATTTTAGCGTTTGGTGCAGCAGCAATTGTTGGCCATATGTTCAGTGTTTGGGTGGCTTTCAGTGGTGGCAAGGGAATGGCAACAGCTGCAGGAGTTTTTCTAGGAATTGCGCCTTGGGCTGTGTTAGTCGGCCTGATCGTGTGGTGTGGTGTGACCTTCTCGACGGGATATGTATCACTCGGCTCGATCGTGACCGCCTTCGCTCTTCCATTTCTTGTGGCTTTCACACCACACCAGGGAGGCCTAACCCTGGTATGGTTCTCTGTGGCCATTGGATCCTTCGTGATTTGGGCACACCGGGGTAATGTGAAAAGGCTTTTTCGTGGCGAAGAACACCGATTCGGGACCCGTAGCCGCGGAGTGAGCGAGAACGGTGAGGAGCCGGAGTCAGTTGCATGAATGACCGGCCACACGTAAGCGTTGTTGGCGCCGGGGCTTGGGGAACCGCTTTGGGAATTGTCTTAGCGGGCAGGGGCCATGAGGTGAGGGTTTGGTCCTTCGAAGCAGATGTGGCCTCTTCTATCAACAAGGAGAGAAGGAACCCCTACCTCCCCGGAGTTGAACTTCCCGAGGGTCTTATATCGACTACGGACCTTGGGTCAGCTGTTTCTAAGGCTCAATTAGTTGTCTCTGCCACACCCTCGCAATTTGTCCGCGAAGTTATGCATCACGCGCGGCAGTACATGTCTGCGGAATCATTCCTAGTTAGTGCGTCAAAGGGAATTGAGCTAGGCACGAACCTGCGAATGGAAGACGTGCTTACGGAGACTCTATCCGGAGTCTTGAGCCAGCCCTTAAGCGTGTTATCTGGTCCAAGTTTCGCAGCCGAAGTCGCTGTCGGTGTACCGACGACTGTTGTGGTTGCTAGTAGAGATGAAGCTGTTGCGAGCAGGGTCCGTGAATTCTTTCAAGGCCCGTCTTTTCGGATCTACACCAATACGGACGTGATCGGCGTCGAGTTAGGGGGAGCGCTGAAGAATATCGTAGCCCTGGCGGCGGGAGTAACGGGGGGACTTGGAATGGGTCATAACACTACGGCGGCGGTGATCACCCGAGGTCTGGCTGAAATCACCAGGCTGGGGCTCGCAGTCGGTGCAGACCAGGCTACTTTTTATGGATTGGCAGGTGTTGGAGATCTTGTATTAACGTGTAATGCCTCACTCAGTCGGAATCGCACCGTTGGGTACCGTTTGGGCCAAGGGGAGTCACTTGAGGAAATCCTCTCGGATATGAAAGCTGTGGCGGAAGGGGTAAAGACTACTGAGGCTGCCTACGAACTTGCAGCGGAGCATCAGGTAGAGATGCCAATCACTGAGCAGATGTACGCTGTAGTCCACCAGGGACGAAATCCCTCAGAAGCAGTGCGCGCGTTGATGAATCGGGATCCGAAATCGGAAGAGTGGTCATGAGTATCAGGGGATCCGACAGGAGTGAAGGGATCGCCAAAAAAGTCTATTACTCTATCGGTGAAGTGTGTGAGTTGTCAGGCCTAAAGCCACACGTCCTGCGCTATTGGGAAAGTCAGTTTGACGTTCTGAGCCCGACCAAAAACCGGGGTGGAAACCGGGCGTATCGCTCGAAAGACATTGAGGTTGTGTTATTGGTCAAACACCTACTCTATGATGAAAAATATACCATCGAAGGGGCGAACAAGCGGTTGCTTGAAATGCGCAGGGAAGGCGAATTGAAGGATGAGCGGGAGGAGGTCCTAAGGCCTCAATTTTTGTCCGCGATGAAGGATGAACTTGCAGAGTTAAGAGCGCTCCTAACACCTGATAGCTCAGGAGGGGATAGCTGAGAACCTTCGCCCGGGTCCAGGGAACTGCTCGTCCGGCTATAGGTACTCCCTCGCCATGAAGATCCTTTGCACGAACGACGACGGTTACGAGGCAACAGGCATTAAGATCCTCGTTGCCGCTGCTAGTAAGCTTGGTAACGTTACTACTGTCGCGCCGGACCGCGAACAGAGCGCGACGAGCAACTCGCTCACACTCCATCATCCTCTTCGAGCGCGACAAAATTCAGACGGGACCTGGGTTGTCGATGGCACACCGACTGACTGTGTTTTGCTTGCCCTGAACGAGCTCCTAATAGAACAGCCAGATGTTTGCGTCTCGGGCGTCAACCATGGTCCGAACATGGGGGAAGACGTCCTCTATTCAGGCACGGTTGCTGCCGCTATGGAAGCCACTTTTATGGGGATACCGGCTGTTGCGCTGTCTCATGCCGGATATGAGCACGGTCAGCTAGAAGGTTGGGAGCCGATCGTGGTCAAGATACTCCAATCTATTTTGGGGCAGGACGAGCTGGCGGCGGGCACTCTTTTTAATGTGAATTTGCCGCGAATAGCACCTGCTGATGTTCAGGGCATCAGGGTCACCTCGCTAGGTCAGCGCCGATATGCTGAATCCATAACCCGGGCAAACGACCCATCGGGTCGCGAATATTTTTGGATCGGGGGCGGGGTTGCTTCATGGCAAGGAGGTGCTGACTCAGACTTTCAGGCGGTAAACGAGGGATACATCTCAGTCACACCACTT
>CEUS01008190.1_pt1 | contig 32212 bp, 27 predicted proteins | sample 427031 | NCBI WGS metagenome assembly CEUS01 (sample SAMEA2622837, study PRJEB7988) | marine metagenome | biome: marine biome (ENVO:00000447); feature: marine epipelagic mixed layer (ENVO:xxxxxxxxx); material: "saline water (ENVO:00002010), including plankton (ENVO:xxxxxxxx)" | depth 140 m | reverse complement strand
TTGGTGTCTTTTTTGGTGTCTTTTTTGGTGTCCTGGAATGCCACGAATTGAGTCGATTCGATCGAATTGGTGGCGGCGTTGCCGTTGTCGGAATCCGAATCGGGCGGTTTGGGGGTGTCCGAGGCCTTTTTCGGTTTCTCGTCTGCCTTCGCCTTCTCGTCGCTTGTCGCCTTCACGTCCGGCACGTCTTCGGACAGATCGCGGAAAAGCTGGTTGACGAATTCCTTCTCGCGATGCTCGTTGTAGTAGGCGGTGATCTGTTCGTCTGTCACCGGATATTCTTTCTTGACCGTCTCTTCAAACTTGCTGTAGTCGATGGTGAAGACGCCGACGTTGACCCGTCGGGACTGCAGGAAACCCGGTTGTCCTTCGCCGAGTTGATTGGGCAGTGCCTCCCGGAATGGGACGCCGTTTGCTTGACCCTCGAAGTGGTTCTTCAACTGGTTGGGTGTGAGTTCCTTGTCGTCGACAAACGCCGCGACGGGCAGCATGGCCACGTCGAGCGTTTGTTTGACCTGTTGCTTTCTCAACTGTTGCCAGGCCTCGTCGGGTGTCATGACCCGGCTGGGTTGCAGGATTTCGACGGCTGTCAGGATCCGGATTTCCTGCCGCAGGGCATCAAACGCCTCGGTTTCGGTGGCACCGATTCTCCGGAGTGTCCGGTTGTAGAGTGTCGGACCAAGCCGGTTCCCGTCCGGAATCGAATTGGCCATTGCCACCAGGTTGCCGGCCTGCTCTTTATCCTGATTGGGTCTTCTGAGGAGTGATTCTTGTATTTCGGGACTCAGTTGTTGTCCCATGTTCTTGAATTGTTCGATCTGTCTATCGGCCTGCATGGTCATCTGCAGGGCCTGTCTCAGAATGGGGATCTTGGCCATCCGCCCGGCGGTGAAGCGTTCGATGTAGGCCGTGACCGCGTCGTCGTCGATTTCGATCCCCATTCGATCGGCCTCGCGACGGAACAACTCGCCCATCACGACATCCTGCTCGAAACTCAGCTGTTGGCCGAACCTTCGGCCGATCATGAAGTGTCCCTGCATCTGCTGTGCGGACTGGGGATCGACGGCCGAAACCAGCGAGACGAGAAAACGCTCTGCCAACTGGCGTCGTTGCTGGAGTCCCTGCAGTTGGACGAACGAGATGGACTGGCCGTCGATTGTCGCCGGTGCGGCGGGGCTGCCGATCGCTCTGCCGAAGATGCCGAAGATGCCGCCCATCAGCAAGCCGGTGATCACTGCTGAAACCGCACCGTTCATCGAGAAACTTTTTCCCGGCCACCAGGCGATCGCGGTTTGGTCTCCGAGTCGTGTTTCCAGCGATCGGTCGGCCCCGGTCGAGTCCTGGCTGGCAGCGATATTCCAAAAACCGAAAGCCACGACACCCAGACCACCGATAAGGACCGCATAAGACATTTCTAACGAGGAAATACGCCATCCGGCCGCCACCACGAGTCCCCCGACAGCTCCCCAGAGGGCATATTCTGTCGATCGGCCGCTGCCGGCCTTGATCGTCCAGGCCAGTATCGCTCCCAACAACGGCAACAGGAACAACGAGAGCTGCGTCAGTTGGCCCGGGTTCTGGGCTAGCTGCATCAGGGGCTCGAGGACAATAAAGGATGCCATCGAGAGCCCGATGAGAACGACCATCATGATCGCGGTGTGCTTACGGAAAAACTGGAACGGCGAAGCCATCACGATCCTCGATCCGAGAGCGGTCCATAGTGGCGTGGAACAGGCCAGCCACTTGACAGGAGCCTTGTCAATTGTTTAACGGTCGCCCTTATCAGGACAACGGCGGGCCATTGTAGTGATCCTGAAAAAAACGTGACAAGGCCAGCAGCCGGTTCTACGGTCAGCTTGTCCCAACCATCGAAAATGATCCATGGCGAAATCCACCACCAACAAGACGGCCAAGAAGAAGCCGACTGCCAAGAAGTCGGCTTCCAAGACTGGCCGATCCGCATCCACGGGCGGTGACGGTGGGCGGCACCTGGTGATTGTCGAGTCGCCGGCCAAGGCGAAGACGATCAACAAGTACCTCGGACCGCGGTTCCAGGTCGAGGCGTCGGTGGGGCACGTTCGTGATCTTCCGCGTCGCAATCCGGCAGGGATGGACCTGCCTGTTCCCGGGATCGATCTCGACAACGACTTCCAGCCGATCTACGTCCCGATCGACGGCAAGCAGAAGACGATCCGCGAGTTGAAGAAGGTTGCCAAGAAGTCCGATGACATCTGGCTGGCGACCGACCTCGACCGTGAGGGCGAGGCGATCGCCTGGCACCTGGCCGAGGAACTGGACCTGCCGCCGGAGCGGTTCAAGCGAGTCGTCTTCAACGAGGTGACCAAGCAGGCCATCGAACGGGCGTTCGAGAATCCTCGTGCGATCGACATGGACATGGTCAATGCCCAGCAGGCCCGCCGTATCCTCGACCGCATCGTCGGTTACCAGGTCTCGCCCCTGTTGTGGAAAAAAGTTGCCGGTGGGCTCTCGGCCGGACGTGTCCAGAGCGTGGCGGTGATGTTGATCGTCGACCGCGAACTCCTGATCCGGGCGCACATGCCGGACGAATCGTGGGAGTTGACGGCGGTGTTGTCCTGCGATGCTGATGCCGCGGCCGGACTGGTGACGCCCTACGCCGAGTTGCTCGCGTCGCGGGACGAGAAGAACAAGGGACCGACGCTCAAGCAGCGGTCGGCCTGGATTCAGCAACACCAGTCCGTGGCAACGCAACTCGTGTCGATCTCGGACACCGCCCTGGCGATCAAGTGCTCCGGGACTGAGCCGCGGGACCTGTCCGCGGAGGTGGTTGCGGCCGCCGAGGCGGTGGGGCTGGTCGATATTGAGACCAGCGTGAGCGAGGATCCTGACGCGAAGGGAGCCGCACGGTTCCGCCGCGAGGTGACCGGGAGTGTTGATCCGGCTGTGCGGTATCGCGTTTCGGACATCTCGACCAAACCCTCGACCTCCAAGCCACCCAAGCCCTTCCGCACCAGCACCATGTTGCGTGCGGCGCAGACGTTCCTGGGTTTCAACGCGGGCCGAACGAGCCGCGCGGCCCAGGGGCTTTACCAGGGAGACGCCCTGGCCAGCAGCGACATCGGCGGGCTGATTACCTACATGAGGACCGATTCGACGCACCTGGCTCCGGAGGCGATCGAAGCCGCTCGGGGAATGATCGAATCCAAGTGGGGGGCCGAATATCGCCCGGATTCTCCGCGGATCTACGAGACCGACCGGTCCGATGCCCAGGAGGCTCACGAGGCGATCCGTCCCACCGATGTCAACCGCACGCCCGAGAGCCTCAAGGGAAAACTCGGAGAGGATCAGTGGCGACTGTACGAGTTGATCTGGAAGCAGTTTGTTGCATGCCAGATGACCGACGCGAAGTGGGAGTCGACCACCGTGAAACTCGAACGCACCGATCAGCCCACCGGAGCGGTGTTGGAGGCCAGCGGTCGTGTGCAGCTCTTTGATGGTTTCCAGGCCGTCTCGGGTGTGCCTGAGTCGAACGAGCCGACGTTGCCGGCGATGAAGGTTGGTGACGTGTTGGCCCCCTTCGGGATCTCGCCCCGGCAGAAGTTCACCAAGCCGGTCGCGCGGTACAACGAGGCCTCGTTGATCAAGAAACTCGAACAGGAAGGCATCGGTCGCCCCTCGACATACGCCCAGATTCTCAAGACCGTCCAGGATCGTCGATACGTCGAGAAGCGGGGTTCGGCCGCGCTGTTTCCGACCGATCTGGGCGAGGTCGTCACCGAGAAGCTCCGGGAGGGTTTCCCCCGCATCATGGAGGTGGGGTACACCCGCTGGATGGAGGCGCAGCTCGACGAGGTCGGGGACGGGAAGGCCGACTGGGTCGATTTTCTCAAGGAGTTCTACGACCCGTTCAGCAAGAGTCTCGATTCGGCTCACGAGGCGATGAAGCACGCCAAGGCCGAGCGGCAGATGGCTCCCGATGAGTACCGTTGTCCCGACTGCAACAAGCCGACCGAGTACCGATTTGGCAGAAACGGCAAGTTCCTCAGTTGCACCGGTTTCAACGTTCCCACCATCCCGACCGAGTACACCTGTCCGGAATGTGGTGACCACCCACTGGCGGTCAATCGTCGCAAGACTCCCAAGGGACGCCCATTCCTGGTCTGTCCGGGCTGTTTGCACAAGCAGAGCTGGCGGAAGCTCTCTCCCGAACAGAAAGATGTGGTGACCGAGATCGAGGCCAGCATCGATGAGCCGTGCAAGTACGCGGCTCCGATCGATCACCAGGGGCGGCCGATCGAGCCCTCGCAGACCGACGTCGCCTGCCCGAAGTGCAGCGACGCGATGATCCAGCGAACCGGCCGCTTCGGTCCGTTTCTGAGTTGTCCTCGGTATCCGGAGTGCGACGGGGTGGTGAATCTCGACAAGAAGACCGGCAACGTCAAGTTGCCGACTCCGCCGCCGCTGGAAACCGACCTCGAGTGCTCCAAGTGCGATCAGCCCCTGTTCCTGAGAAACGGCAAGCGGGGGCCGTGGCTGGGCTGTTCCACGTTCCCCAAGTGCAAGGGACGTGGTGGCTGGGCCAAGCTGGAGGACGAGATCAAGGACCGCTGGGGAAAAGAACTTGAGAAATGGGAAGCCGACAACCGGCCGGCCGACCTGTTGACCATCGACGGGGAGCGAATCGAGGAAGGGTTTCAGCCGGTTGTGCAGGGTGACGACGATTCCGACGATCCCGACGACGAGTCGGTTCCCGGGCCCGAGGGCGACTAGCTGACGGTGGTGTCCGACGGTGCGTCGGGATGGCCCCACCGCCGCGTCAATTCGACCTCGACTCCCAACTGGTCACAGATGCGACCGACGACGAAGTCGACGAGATCCGCGATGGTCTTCGGTTGGTGGTAGAATCCCGGCGAGGCTGGCAGGATCACGGCTCCGGCGGTCGCGACCGACCGCATGTTCTCGATGCCGATACTGCCCAGCGGCGTTTCCCGCGGTACGAGCACAAGGCGGCGGCGTTCCTTGAGATGCACATCGGCGGCCCGGTGGATGAGGTTGCCCGAGTTTCCTCCGGCGATTGCGGCCAGCGTGCCCATCGAACAGGGGCAGATGGCCATTCCCGCGGTCAGGAAACTCCCACTGGCGATTCCCGCGGTGAAGTCTCCGTGATGGTGGTAAACCAGTTCCCCGGCGGACGGCTCGTCGCCCAGCAGGTCGGCGGGGTCGAAGTTTTCCAGCGAGACCCTGCGATCGAGTTCGTGGGCGAGCACCTGGGCACCAGCGGGGCTGATCGTGAGGTGAACCCGTCGTCCGGCGGCCAGCAGGGTCTCCAGCAGCCGGGTTCCGTAGATCGATCCGCTGGCTCCCGTGATCGCCAGCACCAGGTCACTCGACATCTGTCATTTCTCCGGTGGCATTCGCCTCGACCGGCGATTCTAGCTGATCCCGGTTCGGTACGCAGCCGGCCACGACCCGGCCTCGGGCGTTGCGCTGTCACGAACGGTGGTGCTGCTGTAGTCTGGGCGACCCAACGAGTTACGAGGTGGCGGTCGGATGCCTGTCGACAAGTCGCAACAGCGGATCCGGCGCATGTTCGGCGCGATCGCTCCGCGGTACGACCGAATGAACCGGCTGATGACCTTCGGACTCGATCGCCGATGGCGAAACCGGACGGTCCGCAGCGTTCCGACCGATCCCGTCGAACCCGTGCTGGACGTCTGCTGTGGAACCGGGGACCTGGCCCTGGCGTGGGCCGGCCGGCTCGGACCGAACGCCCGGGTCGTCGGCTCGGATTTCACCCACCCGATGCTGGTGCGGGCCCGCGAGAAGACCGGCAGCGGTGCTGACTTGCCAGGGGCGGGGCGGGTGGTCTACGTGGGAGGTGATACGTTGAAGTTGCCGTGCCCGGATGACCGGTTCCAGGTCGTTTCGGTGGGCTTTGGCATCCGCAATGTCGGTGACACGCTCGGCGGGTTGGCGGAGATGACCCGGGTCTGCCGTCCGGGCGGACATGTCGTCGTGCTCGAGACGTCCGTGCCACGCATTCCGGTCGTCGGTGGGCTGTTCCGTTTCTATTTCAACCACGTGGTTCCCCTGGTCGGCCGCTGGGTGGCTCCCGATCCCGATGCGGCTTACTCCTACCTGCCGGCCTCGACGGCCGAGTTTCCCCAGGGGGAGTCTTTTGCCGAGTTGATGCGGTCGGTGGGCCTCGAGGAGATCGTGGTACGTCCTCTGACGCTGGGATCAGTGACGCTTTATGTCGGCCGCAAGCCCGGCTAGCTCCGCCGTGAACGTTCACCCCGGTCTTGGCTGAATCCTCCACTTGCCGTAGACTCCCGTTTTCCAGGTCTTTCACAGGCGGCCCGGTGGCCGGAGGAAAGGACTCCTCCCCTTGCCCGACCAGCGCAATTTTTCCTCGAACCCCCTGGCGTACCGGCTCGGTCGTCTTGCGTCGGTGTTCGCTGTGCTGTCGGTGGGTGTCGGGGTGGAGGCGACGGCGGCTGAGAATTTTTTCGAGAGTTTTGAAGGCCGCAGACCGACCTCGCGGGTCACATTCTCTTCGGAGACCGCTGAATTGGCCGTGCATCGTCGCGAGCCGGTCGGCGGGATTGATGCGAGGGGCTGCGAGCGGGTGGTCGTTCGGACCCGGCGGTTGGGAACATCGGTTTCGTGGGAGCAATCGATTCCGGCTTCGCGAGTGATCGACGACCTGCGGGTGACCGTTTCAACGTGGAGCCGCTTGAGGGGCCTGCAGCTTGCCGTTCGCGTTGTGTTTCCCCACGAGGTGGATCCCCGGACCGGTCGGATGTTGACCGACCTGGTTCCCGGTCCCCGAGTGGCCCGGGCAGGGCGCTGGCAGCAACTGACATTGACAGGGCTTCCCGACCGCCTGCGGGAACGGTTGGTGTTGCTGCGTGCCCGCTTGAAACAGCCGGGTTTGAAAGGACGAGATGCCTACGTTGACCGGGTCGTGTTGCGGATCGATCCCGACCCGGGTGCGACCGAGTGGCGGGTAGATGATCTGCGAGTGGGTCCGATCGTGCCGCCACGGCTGAGAGTGACGGCTGCGGTGAACGCCGAGTCTGTGCGAGAACCGGTCACGCGGCCGCGATCGCCTGCTGTTGTTCAACTTGATCGTCTCCTGGTTGACGATTCGCCCTTCTTGCCACGCGTGGTGACCTACCACGGCGAGTCACCGGCGGTGCTCAAGGCGGCGGGGGCGAACCTGGTGCTGGTTCCCGATTACCGCGACCGCGAGTTGATCTCGCGGTTGCGCGAGGCCGACCTGTGGGCGATGGCGGTTCCACCGCGACCGCCCACCATCGACGGGACAGTGGTTGATGCCGGAACCGCGGCCCTGGTGCCGATTGGCCCCGAGTCTGATGGGGTCCTGTGCTGGTACCTGGAACCGCATTCGGCGGTCTCGGCGGGCCTGGTCACCGAGGACGACATCAGGAGACTGGGTTGGAATGCTCTGACCGGATGGGTCGATCAGCTCCGTGTCGCCGACCGGAGAATGCGGCGACCGATCGTTGCCAATGTTGTCGGCTACGAACATGTGATCTCGCGGCAGAGGTTGCTGCCGGCAATCAGTCGCGAGGTGATCCAGACGGGATTGCCGTTGAAGCTCTACCGACAGTGGCTGGGCGAGCGGCGCGACCGTGTCCGGCCGGGCGCCCTGGCCTGGACCTGGGTCCGGGCCGACTCACGGTCATTGACCGTCGAACCCGAGCAGATCGAATTGCAGGTCCGGGCGGCACTGGCGGCCGGCTACCGGGGACTGGGATTCCGGACCAGCGGCCCTCTGGACAGCGATCGGCCCGCATCGACCGAACGCCTGTTGATGCTCGGCCTGATCAATCTCGAACTCGATTTGCTGTCCCCGTTTTTGGCGACATCCAACCGGGTGGGCCGACTGCCGGTAACCGTCGGGCTCGGTGTGGATCCCAATGACTCCTCTGTGCGGACGACGTCGGCCAGCAGTCGCAAGTCGTCCTCGTCCGACCGTCTTCGGCGGCGCAGGCGGGTGGTGGCGACCAATCCGACCGGGGCGTTCGATCTGGACGGCCCGCGTGCCGATCGCCGGGTCCAGGCGGTGTTGTTCAGTACCGGGTACGGGCGGTTGCTGATGACATCGTGGGTCGGTGACAGCGACCAGTTCGTCCCCGGACAGATGGCCGTCTCCGATGTGTCGCTGGTGGTGCCCGGCGGTGGAGAAACGGCCACGGCGTGGGAGTTGACGACAACGGGGCTGCGGAGCGTGCCGACGCGTCGGGTAGCCGGAGGCGTCGCGTTGCGGCTGGATCGTTTCGATCGTGGAGCCAACATTGTGTTTACCTCCGATCCCGATCTGGTCAACTTGCTCCGCCGACGGATCGCAAAGATGTCCGGCCGCGCCGCACGGATGGCCCTGAAACTTGCCCAGTCCCGTTTCGATCGAGTCCGCCAGGTCGACGGCCTGCTGGGCAAGATGGGACACCCGCAACCCGACGCGCGGCAGCTGGTGACTCTTGCAGCTGACTACCTGTCCCGGGCCGCGGCTTCGCTTGACCAGGGAGCCCTGGACGCATCCCGGCGTTACAGCGACGTGACCCTGCAGACCCTGAGAATCCTGCAGCGGGCTCACTGGGAGCAGGCCGTTCGTGAAACGGCCTCTCCGGTGGCCAGCACATGGTCGCGTTGTTTTCAGACGCTGCCCCGCCACTGGGAACTGGTGACCTCGATCCGATCGGCGTCGACCACTCCGGAACCGCGGCTCGTGGGAGGCGACTTCGAGGATCTCGAAAAGATGGTCCGGTCCGGCTGGAGCAGCCGACGGGCAGAGATTGCGGGCATGACGATGACTGCGGAAGTCTACCGCGGGAGCGCTGGTCGCGACGGGGTGAGAGGGAGTTGCCTCAGGCTTTTGGCTCAACCCGACCTGCGAGCGGCCGAGCCGACCCGGCTGCCATCGCGGACGGTGATCGTGGACTCCCCACCGGTTCCGGTGACCTCTGGTGACGTGGTCCGTATCAGCGGCAGGATCCGGCTGGTCTCGGCCCGACCCGGGTCGCTCGACGGCGGGGTGATCGAGGACACTCTCGGAGGTCCAGGAGCCGGCCTGCATTGTCGACGACCGGGCGGATGGCGGCGGTTCGAATTGCTCAGGCGGGTCGACAGAGGTGAGGATATGCGGATACGCGTGGCGCTGGAAGGCGTGGGCGAATTGCGAGTCGATGACCTGCAGGTCGAGGTTTTTTCCGGCGGGTTGGCAGTACCACGGCGATCACCTACAGTCGATGCCCGCGTGAAACCGACCGCGCGGCCCGACCGCGTGCTCCGCTGATTCGGCCAGATTCCCCTCGTCTTTCTCCAACGGATGGACACCGATGCCTGTCGCCACGCCCTCGCAGTACGCCGCGATGCTCGATGCTGCCCAGCAGGGCGACTACGCCTTCCCTGCGATCAACGTCACCTCTTTGGTGACCATCAACGCGGCATTGAAGGCGTTTGCCGATAAGCGGTCCGATGGCATCATCCAGGTCTCGCTGGGGGCCGGCGCATTCGCCTCCGGCCTCAACCTCGCCGACAACGTGCTCGGTGCGATCGTGCTGGCCGAGGCGACTCATCGGCTAGCCGACCACCACGACATCCTCGTGGGACTCCACACCGATCACTGCCAGCCGGACAAGGTCGACTCGTTTCTCAGGCCATTGATTGCCGCGACGGCACAGCGCCGCGAGGCGGGGCACGGCAACCTTTTCCAGTCACACATGCTGGATGCCTCGGAACTGCCTCTCGAAGAGAACATGGCGTTGTCGCGGGATGTGCTCGCCGAGTGTGCGGCCCAGGAGATCATTCTCGAAGTCGAAGCGGGGGTGGTTGGCGGCGAGGAGGACGGTATCGACAACACCGACATGCCGGCTGAAAAACTCTACACCTCCGCACAGGACATGCTCTATGTCCACCAGCAACTCGAGGGGCTTGGCCGCTACCTGTTCGCGGCGACTTTCGGCAATGTTCACGGTCACTACAAGCCGGGAGTCGTTCAGCTGCGGCCGGACATCCTGCGAGACGGCCAGGCGGCGGTCATCGCCGAACATGGTGACGGGGCCCGATTTGACCTGGTCTTCCATGGGGGATCGGGGACTCCGGTTGACCAGATCCGTGAAACGCTGGAATACGGCGTGGTCAAGATGAACATCGACACCGACACCCAGTACGCCTTCACCCGCCCGGTGGTCGATCACCTGATGAAGAACTACGACGGCGTGTTGAAGATCGACGGCGAGATCGGTGTCAAGAAGGCCTACGATCCTCGGAGTTACCTGAAGGCGGCCGAAACGGGCGTGGCCGAACGGCTGGCGGCCGCCTGCGACGACCTGCTCTCCAGCGGCAAAACGCTCGCCGGACAGGTCTAGCCGGAGCCGACTACTTCGGGTTGTCGTCGGCTGTCCGGGGAGGGAGCTGTGGCGACTTCGGCACACCGGCCAGCCGGGCCACCAGCAACTGGCCGCGGCCGTCGGAACTGGTGAAGAACCGGTGGCCGATCGATTCCGACGAGTCGGTCGGGGTCGAACTCACCACCGCCATTTCGCCCTCGGTCAAGTCGACGGTGAACTTCAGGTCGTACAGGGGGACGATCTCCTGACGCGTTCGCAGTCCCCAGCCGGCCTCGGTTGCCGTCGGCTGCAGCCGGCGGCGTCCGTGGTGGACCTCGGGAAGGCATTCCAGCCGCACCCACCCTTCGCGCAGCTGCCGGGCCCGGATTCTCAACAGGTAACGCACGTTGTGAAATGTCGTTGTCGAATCGTCTCCGTTCAACGACAACTCTTCGGTCGCCAGTGGTTCATCGTGCAGCATCACCTCGGTGTCGCCACCGTCCTGCAGGAAGACTCGCCAGCCGTTCAGGTCACGGCGGGGTGGCCGGCCGCTCGGGTTGTCGGTGTCATGTTCCGGAGCCGAGAGACCGAGCAGTTCTTCGAGTGGAGGTGGTGGGGTGGCACCGACCTGGCCGACCCGGAGTCCTTGGCTGGAGAGGGCGGACCGCATCGATGCCGGCCGTCTGCCGATCGTGTCGAGTCGATTCCAGAGCGATTCGCCCAGCAGCGGATCGCCTTTCGGTCGACGAACCGACATGAACTCCAGTTGGATCGCGTTCCGTCCGGCTCCCAGTGTCTGCCATCTCAATCCGAATCGGTCGAGTTTCTCACCGGTCTGGCCGGACAGCAACTGGCAGCCGGGAATTGTCGAAAGGACCACGGCCCAGAGAATCGTCGGCAACAGGAGTGGCCTGACGATTTGATGTCTCGGCGAGGAGGGCATCGGGACGTTCCGGGAGAACGTGACAGGGGCCACAGGAGAGAATTGCGGCGGGAGTCTAGGAGAGTGGTCTGGAGAGTGTCAATCCGGTCTGGAATCACTCGCGTTGTCACGATTCGAGCGGACCGCTATCATGCCCGCGGCACGTCGGCCGGGGCGGTGAAATGGGGCGTCGAATCGCCTCGCGTCCGGACGATGGCCGTGTTGCTGTCGCAGTCTGCCGCCGGGGACCAAGCATGCGGGTCGGGATCGGCCACGACACCCACCGTCTCGAATCGGGACGACCGCTCTGGATCGGGGGTGTCCAGGTTCCCAGTGATCGTGGAGCGGTTGGGCACAGTGATGCCGACGTGCTGCTTCACGCCATCACCGATGCGCTTTTGGGTTCCGGGGGGCTTGGAGACATCGGCCAGTGGTTTCCCGATACCGATCCGCAGTACGCCGGTGCCGACAGCAGCCGGTTCGTGGAAATCGCTCGTGATGAACTGGCCGGCCTGGGCCTGGCCGTCGTCAATCTCGACGTGATCGTCTTTGCCGAATCGCCTCGGCTGTCGGGGTTCGCCTCGGCGATTCGTGAACGGTTGGCGACGTTGCTGGAGACCGACATCGACCGGATCAACTTCAAGGCGAAGACGGGTGAGGGCGTCGGGCCGGTGGGGCGGGGTGAGGCGATCGAGGCCACGGCCGCGGTGCTGGTGGATGGACACGGAGCAGATCGGGAGGCAAGTGAAACGACATGACGCTGCGAGTCTACAACTCGTTGACACGGACCAAGGAACCGTTCGAGACGGTCGTGCCGGGGCGGGTGGGGATCTACTTGTGCGGTCCCACCGTCTACAAGCCCGCTCACATCGGGCACATGGTCGGTCCGGTGATCTTCGACACGATCAAGAGATACCTCGTCTACAACGGCTACGACGTGTGCTTCGTGATCAATATCACCGACATCGACGACAAGCTGATCAACCGGGCGGCCGAGGAGGGGACCGAGGTGGCCGAGTTGGCCGAACGCATGACACGTGACTACCTCGAGAACCTGGCCACGATTGGAGTCGACGGGGTCGACCATTTTCCGAAGGCGACCGACCACATTGACGAGATGCAGGCAATGATCGGTCGGTTGATCGGGTCCGGGCACGCCTACGAACTCGAAGGCGATGTCTATTTCGAAGTGTCCACCGACGACGATTACGGCAAGCTCAGCGGACGGTCCGTCGACGAGACGCTGGCCGGGACGCGTGTCGAGGCGAACCAGCGGAAGCGGCATCCGGCCGATTTCGCGTTGTGGAAGAAGTCCCGCCAGGGCGAGCCGGCCTGGGAGAGTCCCTGGGGACCTGGTCGGCCGGGGTGGCACATCGAGTGTTCGGCGATGAGCATCAAGCTGTTGGGCGAATCTCTGGATATCCACGGCGGAGGACTCGACCTCCTGTTCCCACACCACGAGAACGAGCTGGCGCAATCCGAGTCGTGTACGGGGCAGCCCTTCGCCCGTTTCTGGCTGCACAACGGGTTGATGCAGTCGGGAGCGACCACCGGCAAGGTCGGCGGAGAGCACGACCGGCATGGGGATCGCCCGGATGACGATTCGACGATCGAGGCCGAGTTCGATCAGCAGGTTGCCGGAAAGCTGGCCGGATCGGCGGGAGCCGCCTCGGTCAAGGAACTCTTTGCGGTTCACCATCCCGAGACCGTGAGGTTCTTCCTGCTCGGGACCCAATATCGGAGTCCGATCGAGTTGAGTGACGATCAGATCGCCGAGACCGCGCGCAGCTTGCAGGGTTTTTACCGGCTGCTGGAAGCGTTCGAGAGGATCACAGGTCAGTCGGCTTATGATCTCCCCGTGGGAGTCACCCGCGAGACGTCGGTCGAGGTGGCCTCCGAGTTCGAAGCTTTTCGTGACCGTTTCCTGGATGCGATGGACGACGATTTCAACACCGGAGGGGCGGTGGGTGTGCTGTTCGAACTGCGGACGGCGATCAATGCGTTCATCTCCGACCGCGGGCTGGACGACGGGGGTGGGGCGACCGATCAGGATGGCATCGCAGGTCTGACGTCGGCGGTGACCCTGCTGCGAGAACTGGGCGGTCTGCTGGGAGTTTTTCGGCAGCCACCGGTCGAGGCGGCCGGCGATGGTGGAGACAGCTTGGTCGACGAACTGATGCAGTTGCTGATCGACCTGAGAACCGAAGCCCGTTCGGAGAAGAACTTCGAGTTGTCCGATGCGATCCGTGATCGGCTGGCTGATCTCGGTATCACGATCGAGGACCGCAACGAACAGACATCCTGGCGACGCGAATGACCCGGTCCCGACCCGACTCATCCGATGCCCAGCACGACGGCGAACGGGCTCACGTTGTCGGGATCGATCCCGGCCTGAACCGGACCGGGTACGCGGTCATGTCCCGCTGTGATGGGAAACTGGTGCTGCACGAAGCGGGCGTGGTCCGGTCGACGTCGGGCGGTTCACTGGCCGAGCGGGTTGCCGAGATTGGCAGTGGGCTTGCCGAAGTGCTCACAGAATATCGGCCGCAGGTGCTGGCGATCGAACAGGTCTTTTCCCTGACCCGCAACCCGAAATCCGCATTGCTGATGGCTCACGCTCGTGGAGCGATCCTGATGACGGCGGTCGGATGCGGGGCGGAGGTCATGCACTACACACCGACGCAGATCAAGAAGCTGTTGACCGGCAGCGGGAAAGCCGACAAGGACCAGGTGGGACGGGTTGTCCAGGCCGAACTGGGTCTCGATGCGCCTCCGAGTCCACACGATGTGTCCGACGCCTGTGCAGTGGCGATCTGTCACCTGCACAGCCACCAGGACTCTGGCAGGAGACTCTCAGCGTGAGAACACGTATCAACGGCCGTTTGAGCGAACTGGGTGACACCGAGGCCACAATCGATGTGGGAGCTTTCTCCTACGCGGTCTACGTGCCCGACTTTGTCCGCCGACAACTCCAGGGGCGGGAGGGCCAGGAGATCAGCCTGCGGACGATCGAATATCTCGAGGGGAATCCCCAGAAGGGGCGGATGACGCCCCGGTTGATCGGATTCACCAGCGATGCCGAACGGGAGTTTTTTGAGCTGGTTTGTTCGGTTGACGGGGTCGGTGTCAAGAAGACGCTCAAGGCTATGGTCCAGCCCGTGTGTGATGTGGCCGAGGCGATTGTCGAGAAAGACACCGAGAGGCTGACGTTGCTGCCGGGCATTGGGCCGGCGGTCGCGGACCGGATCGTCGCCAAACTGCATCGCAAGATGACGCCATTTGCCCTGATGGTCGGTGGCGAAGTGGGGGCGGGATCTGCCGAGTCGAGCGGAGATCTGATCGGTGAGGCGTTGCAGGCCCTGGTTGGCCTGGGGCACTCGACGGCGGATGCCCGTAGCAAACTCGAGGTGATCCTTGGGTCGGGCCAGTCGTTCGATTCGGTCGAGGAGGTGCTCCGCGAGGTGTACCGTCAGCAGCGGGGAGACGGATAGACAGCCGGAAACTGGCCCTCGTCGGACGGTGTGGCCGTCAAGTTGAGAGAAATCGTTTTTTCCCGCAGATCTTATCAAGTCCCCGCAAGGCGCATGCCGATCCTTCCCATACGAGACGAGCCAAGATGGCGGCCGTTCACTGGGATGGTCACGGGGCAGGGAAGCCCTCGCTTTGTTGCTCGTCGAGTCATGGAGGACACGATGATGCGACCGCGGTTGAGGATCTACACGGGCGAAGAGGATGTTGCGACGCTGCCGGAACCGGCCGTGAACATCCCCTTTGCGGAATTCACTCAGATTCTTTCCGACGCCAGTCGCACGGATCGCACCTGGTTGCAGGACTTCGCCGAAGACGAAATCGGTGTTTCGCCGGATCTCTATGAAGTCCTTTGTGCCTTCCGACATCTCCGACCCAGTGCCTGATGCTCGACGTGGCCTCCGGTCATGCACGCTCGATCTGGCAGTCGGGCGTCGACGCGGTTGATTCTGGCCGACTGGTCAGACGGGCGGTCAGTTGTGACGGAACGACGCTCGAGGTTTGTGACCGCCGGTACCCGTTGGAGACGCTCAAGCGACTGATCGTCGTCGGGGCAGGCAAGGCCGGTGCCGGGATGTCGGCGGCTCTGGAAGAGCTGTTGCCCGCGAAATTCCTGGCCGAGCGTGTCAGTGGCTGGGTCAACGTCCCGGCCGATTGCGTCAGGCCTCTCGAGCAGATCCGGTTGCACGCGGCACGTCCGGCCGCGGTCAACGAGCCGACGATCGAGGGAGTGGCGGGAGCGGAGGCCATTCTGAGGCTTGTCGGCGAAGCCACTCCGGAGGACCTGGTGCTGGTCTTGATTTCCGGCGGTGGCAGCGCCTTGCTGCCGGCTCCGATTTCCGGCATCACGCTTGAGGACAAGTTGGCCGTCACCCGTCTGCTGATGCTCTCGGGTGCCACCATCAACCAGCTCAACTGTGTCCGCAAGCGGCTCAGTGCGGTCAAGGGCGGAGGGCTGGCTCGTGCGGCATCGACGGCGGGAGCCGTCCAGGGATTGCTGATCTCTGACGTGATCGGTGATCCGCTCGATATCATTGCCTCCGGGCCGGTCGTCGCCGACAGCGGTACCGATACGATGGCCCTCGAAGTTCTCAAGAAGTTCGCGGCGCGGATCGACGATGTGCCCGAGGTTGTCTGGAGGTGCCTGGAAGCCCGGGCTGCTGATGCGGATGGCCTCGACGAAGGCATCCCCGAAACGGTCACCAATCACGTGATTGGCAACAATCAAGTGGCCGTGGCGTCGGCAATCGCCCGAGCCGAGTCACTGGGCTACCACGTCCATTCGCTGGGGTCAGAGAATCTCGGGGTGGCTCGTGAGGAGGGCGTGAGGCTTCTGGAAATGTGCCGCGAAATCCAGGCGGGGACAGGGCCTGTCGATGTGCCCGCCTGTGTGATTTCCGGAGGCGAACCGGTGGTGAAGTTGAGCGAAACCGATCAGCCACGGCGAGGCGGTCGCAACCAGGAACTGGTCCTGGCGGCGCTGGACGAGGCCTGGGACAGCGGACTGGATCGCGTGGTCATTCTGTCGGGTGGTACCGATGGTGAGGACGGTCCGACCGATGCGGCCGGAGCGTTTGTGGATCAGGACCTGTGGCGGGCCGCCCGCACGCGGAAACTGTCCCCCGAACCGTTCCTGGCGATCAACGACTCGTACACCTACTTCGAGAACATCGGCGGACTGCTGCAGACCGGGCCGACTCACACCAATGTCATGGACCTCCGCGTCGCGCTGATCCTGGCCTGATACTGCCAGACAGTCCTAGGGCCTTGGCGTCTCGATGTCATTGCCGGCCCAGGCGGTGTAGCGGAGCAACAGGCCGCCGACGATCAGTCCTCCGCCGATCCAGGTCACCGTTTCCGCGGTTTCCCAGCCGGCCATCATGACCCAGGCCGGCGTGAGGACCGGTTCCAGCAGCGCGATCAGCGAGGCTTCCTGGGCCGAGACGGACTTCAATCCCCGAGCGAACAGCAGGTAGGGGATCGACATCTGGACGATACCGAAGGCGGCCAACATCAGCCATTGTTCGAGTGACAACGAGGGGGGATGCCAGGCCAACCATGGCAACAGCACCAGGCAACTGGCCGACTGGTTGACCAGCACCAGGAAGATGGGCGATTCGTCCCGCAGATGTCTGAGCGAGACGATCACCGCCGCGAAGGCCAATCCGCTTGCGATCGCCAACAGGTTGCCGGTGGCGGTCTGCTGGCCACTGCTGCCGGCGACGATGACGGCGATGCCGGACACTGCCAGGACGACCGCGGCCAGGTTGCCCCTCCGCCAGGTCTCGCCGAGCACCGCCAGTCCCAGGACGAAAGACCACGGTGTCGCCGTGTATTGCAGGAACACCGCTGCTGCAGCGGTGGTCAGTGTCATCGCCGTCAGGAACAAGACGTTCATCGCGGCGAATGCGCCGGCCATCGGGACGAGGCTGGGGCGAAAGCGGATCGACGCGATCCGGACAAATGGCACCAGGCAGGCTGCGGCGAACAGGGCCCTGAGGCAGGCCAGTGTCGGTCCCGGAATCTCCCGCAACGCGGCCGCTTTGACGAACAATCCGGTCGTGCTCCACAGCAACGCCGCAGCCACCAGCAGCCAGCGGCCGCGGGTCACCGACACCGAACGGGACTCGTCGTGAGGAACAGTCATCGCTGCGGCGGATCATGGTATAAGGTCCTCGCCGTGTTTGAAACGTTCGACCACACCGCCGACCTCGGGTTGAGGGTCACCGCCGGTGACCTGGAGGAGTTGTTTGCCGAGGCGGCACGCGGATTGACCTCCCTGGTTGTGGATGACCTCGAGACGCTGAGGTTGGATCGGGCAACGGAGTTCCGGATTGAAGGTGATGACCTGGACCTGCTGCTGGTCGATCTGCTGGGCGAACTGCTGTTCCGGTTCGAGACCACGGGATTTCTCGGTCGCGACTTCACGACCGTTCGCACAACGGGAGGGCTGGATGTCGAGGCTCGCGGGGAGAAGATCCCAGGCCAGGACCACCGGTTGGCTCGCGAGGTCAAGGCGATCACCTACCATGGCCTGAAGGTCGAACGGCAGGACGGTCGATGGATGGCCGAGGTGATTGTCGATATCTGAACTGTGTTGGTGGTTGGATGACCAAGCCCGCATTCCACGGTCCGCTTGAACGGGTCGACGACTGCCTGTGGCGGATTCCCCGGTCGTACAGGCCCGAGATGCGGGTCGACGGGTTGATCTTCGCCAGCGACGTGTTGATGGAACACATCCGCGGCGACCAGGCCCCCGAACAGGTCGCCAACGTGGCGACGTTGCCGGGGATCCAGGTGGCCAGCCTGGCGATGCCCGACATCCACTGGGGTTACGGTTTCACGATCGGAGGTGTTTGCGCGACCGATCCTGAACAAGGGGGGGTGATCTCCCCGGGCGGGGTCGGCTACGACATCAACTGTGGTGTGCGGCTGGTTCGTTCGACGATCCGCGAAGAAGAACTTGAACCCCAGCTCGTGAAGCTGGTCGACGAGTTGTTCGCGACCGTACCAGCCGGAGTTGGTCGGAGTGGTCCGTTCCGGTTCAATCGCTCCGAGTTAAAGACCTTGATGGCCCTGGGCCCGTCGGCACTTGTCGAGCGGGGGCTGGCGACCGGAGAGGACATCGAGATGACCGAAGCGGAGGGATGCCTGGAGGGGGCTGAGCCCGATCGTGTCAGCCAGAAAGCCCTGGCCCGAGGCGTCGACCAGTGCGGGACCCTGGGTTCCGGGAACCATTTTCTGGAGGTGCAGGTGGTCGAGGAGGTCGTCGACGGTGATGCCGCGGCGGCCCTGGGACTGTTCAAAGGTCAGATCTGCGTGATGATTCATTCGGGCTCCCGCGGCCTGGGTTACCAGGTTTGCGATGACGCGTTGCGGGCCCTGCGGGGTGTTCCGGGGAAGTACGGGATCGTGCTGCCCGACCGGCAACTGGCGTGTGCCCCGGTGCTCAGCCCCGAGGGGCGAGCCTACATCGGAGCGATGCGGGCGGCAGCCAATTACGCGTGGTGCAATCGGCAACTGCTGATGCAACTGGCCCGGCAGGCGTTCTCGAAGGTGCTGGGATCGAGCTGGCAGGACCTGGGGATGGACCTGGTCTACGACGTGGCCCACAACATCGCGAAGTTCGAAGAGCACATGATCGGTGACGAGTCGCGGCGGGTGTGGGTCCATCGCAAGGGGGCGACCCGGGCGTTTCCGGCCGGGCACCCGGAAATTCCCGAGCGGTACCGTGGGGTGGGGCAGCCGGTGCTGATTCCCGGTGACATGGGGCGAGCCAGCTGGGTGCTGGTCGGTCAACCGGGCAGCATGCGGCGCACGTTCGGGACCACCTGCCACGGAGCTGGTCGGAGGATGAGTCGGACCAAGGCCGTGCGTCATGCTCAGGGACGACAGATTGACCGGGAACTGCTGTCACGGGGTGTGGTGGCGAGATGCCGCAGCCGGAGAGGGCTGGCCGAGGAGCAACCCGACGCGTACAAGGACGTCAATGACGTGGTCGACGTGGTTGACTCGGCCGGACTCTCACGAAAGGTGGCGCGAATGCGGCCGGTGGGGGTGATCAAGGGTTAGCAACCCGTTAGTGTGGGCCCTCCGGACGTTCTGGTCCGAACCCGGCGATCGTCGACGAGGAGACCCTGTTGGAACCGTTGCCTGTCATCGTTGGCGGCTTGGGACTGGTCGTGGGAGGGGTGTTGGCCTGGGTGGTCCGCGGTCGGCAACTGGCCCGGCAGGGGCGGGCTCATGTGGCGCGAAGCCGGGAGTTCGAGGAAGACCTGGCCGCTCGGCAGGTGCGGATCGAAACACTCGAGGCCGATCGTGACGCCGTGCAGGCGGAGCTGGAGCGGACGTGCGCGGCGATGGACGAGGTCGAGCAGGCGTGGTCACGAGATCGGGAAGTCTCTGCCGAGTCGCTCAAGACGATCGACGAACGTATCGGTCGGCTGACGGCCGAACTCGGACAGCTTCGCGAACAACTCGGCCAGGCACACCGTGACATTGATCTGCAGAAGCAGGCCGGCGCCTCTCTGGAAGAACAACTCACCGACGCACGGCAGCAATTGGAGATTGCCGGCGAGAAACTGGAGGCGGTCCAGGGGCAGCTGGTCGTGGAGCAGCGGCAGCGGAAACAGCTGGTCGAGCAACTCGGTGAGGCCGACAGGTCGGTGGAGAACGACGGAAAGCCGGGCCGTCGCTGGCGGATCAACACGTTCTTCGAGAGCTAGGTTGACGTCAGTTCCACCGCGGCTTTGAGGTCCAGTGCTCCCTCGTACAGGGCCCGCCCGACGATGGCCCCGATCAGTTGCGGGCTCGAAACAGACAAGTCCACCAGTTTCCGGACATCCTCGAGCGTTGTCACTCCTCCCGAGGCAATCACGGGAGGACCCAACTGGGCCAGTTGCTCGAGGTCCCCGAGCGTTTCCGGATCGATACCCTCCAGCATGCCGTCTCGCGCGATATTGGTGTAAATGATGGCGGCCAGTGGCAGTTCGGCGTAGGCGGCAGCCAGTTCCAGGGCTGACGTCTGCGAGACGTCCCGCCAGCCCTCTGTGGCAACCATCGAATCCCGGGCATCCAGTCCCAGGCATATTCGACCAGGAAATGCCGTCGCCATCTCACGGAACCACTCGGGAGCTTTCAGAGCCTGGGTACCGACGATGACCCGGTCGAGTCCCACGTCGTCGAGGAGAGTGCGGACGGCGAGTTCGGTGCGGATTCCACCGCCCAGTTGGCATGGGACGCCGGCGGCCTGGACGATTTCGCCAACGCACGACGAATTTGCCGGTATTCCGTCACGAGCTCCGTCGAGATCGACCAGGTGCAGCCGTGGGCCACCCTCTGAGATCCATCGTTGGGCCATCGCGACTGGATCGTCACCGAAGACGGTCTCCTGCTGGTAGTCACCCTGCCGCAGCCGCACGCAACGTCCGCCTCTCAGGTCAATCGCTGGAATGATCTCCAAGTCCTGCCCTCCGCCATTCTATTTCAGGAATCCGCTGCGAACCGCTGGATCCCGGCTGAGGACGTCGTTGAGTGGATCATCCAGTGCCAGGATCTTGCGTTGCCCGGGCGTCAGTGCCGCCTGGGTTTCCTCGCGGAGCAACTGTTTCTGGTACTGCTGCTGCGGGTGATCGGAACGTGCAAAGAAGATGTGCAGCGCCCGGCGAGGATTTTCTGTGAGGTTGGGGAGGCCGCCGTGCCACAAGTGAGCGTTCATCACCAGCACCGTTCCGGCGCGGCCGGTGACCAGTTTCTGGTCGGGGTGTTCGGCCTCGGGGTTGGACAGCACATCGGCGGGCAACTGTCCGCTCAGATGCGTTCCGGGAACGTAGCGAACCGCGCCGTTCTCAGCAGTGAAGTCATCCAGCATCCACAGGCTGTTGCAGACCCAGTACCCGTCGTTGTCGGGCAGGGCGCTCATGTCGGCGTGCAATGGCTGTGTTCGTCGACAACCGGCGTTGATGCTGCGGGCGTTGAGGCTGCTGAGTTTGATGCCCGGTCCGAGCACATGACGAATGTAAGCCAGCAGGTCGTCCCGAACCATCAACTCGCGAAACAACGCGTCCTTGTCCGCCAGGTTGGCCAGTCGTCGGCAACCCTCTTCGGGCCGGAATTCACTGCCGGCTTGCTCGCCCTCGGATTCGTAGAGTTCCTCAAGCCGTTCGGTGATTCGCCGCGTGGTGTCGGGATCGCAGAAGCCCGGTAGTGCCAGGCAACCGACCTCGTCGAGTTGCTTCAGGTGTTCCTGGGGAGGATCCATCGGAGGGAATGCCTACAGGGCCGTGAAATTGGCAAGCAGTTTCAGCCCGATCCGCTGGCTCTTCTCGGGATGAAATTGCGTGGCGAACGTCCGGCCACTGCCGATCATCGACGCAAATGGCAACCCGTAGTCGGTGCGGCCCACCACGCAGTCTGGATCCGTCGGGGCCACGTAGTAGCTGTGAACAAAGTAGAAACTGGATCCCGCCGGGATCTCGGCCAACAGCGGACAATCGTCTCGGACCGGATCCAGCGTGTTCCATCCCATGTGGGGAATCTTCAGTTCGTCGGGAAAGCCGTCGGTCGAGCCGAATCGGACGACTTCGCCGGGAACCACGCCCAGTCCATCCCACCGGCCGTCTTCGTGGCTGCGGTCCAGCAGCAGTTGCAGGCCCAGGCAGATGCCCAGGAACGGACGGTCGGCATCGATGTGTTCACGGATCGGATCGACCAGTTCCAGTCGCGTCAATTCCGCAATCGCGTCACGGAAAGCGCCGACTCCCGGCAGGACCAGGCGTTGAGCCGAGGCGATCTCCTCGGGCCGTGAACTGATCCTCGCCTCGTGCCCCAGGCGTTCAAACGCCTTTTGCACGCTGCGGAGGTTGCCCATGCCGTAGTCGACGATCGTGATCATGGTCTCGATTGTAGCGGACGACGCCGGTAGCTGAAGCCGTGACACGGTGGGAGACTCGTGGGCCGGCCGCGTGACTAGCCGTTCCCCTGTCGCCAGTCGGATTCGTGTCGCTGTCCCCGCCCGGCGTCCTCACCGGGCCATTCGGCCTTGCGGTCGGGCCGCCAACGTCCCTGGAAGCGGTCGACCTGTTCACCGGCACAGTAGTGCAACTGGTCGGCGGTCCTCCACAGCAGGCTGTCAGTGGCGGGTGGGTCCGGGATGCCCAGCAGCCGACGGACAACCCGAGCCAGTCTCAGCAGTGGGATGAACATCGCCCCGCCGGCGAACAGCATCACCACGAAGAATGGCCCCCAGCCAAAGGTCGCCTCGAGATTGGGCCAGAGGTGCTTGAAGGCGTACAGGAAGAACAGCGTGCCGATTGCCAGAAACGGTCCGTACGGCAGTTCGCGTTCCCGGCGAAGGAACCAGTTGGCCAGGGCGAAGACGACACCGAACAGCGGTGCGATGAAGAAAATCGTCAACGCCTGTTGCCATCCCAGGAAGCTGCCGATGGCTGCCATCAGGGTTACGTCACCGAACCCCATCGCCTCCTGTTTCAGCACGTGGCCCCCAGAAATGCGGACCAGCCAGACCACTCCACCACCGACAACCAGTCCCGCGAGGCTGACCGACAGGCCGTGAAGACGCGGCCAATCGTCAATCCAGGCGGGGATCCGCGGGGCGTCCCGGATGATCGCCAGCCAGTCGGGGATCTGTCCCGATCTGCCAGACAGGTTGTCGCAGATGGTGTGGATACTGCCGGGGTCCTGGAACCAGACCGGAAAGATGTGGACGCAGCCCAGTGTGGACCCGATCAAGCCCACGGCCATCGCTGGAACTGTCACACTGTCGGGAATCACCCTCAGGTCGAAGTCGATCAACGAGGCGACGACCAGCATTTCCAGCAGGATCATGTGGTAGAGATAGCGGAGGTGCAGGATCGCCTCGGCCGACGTCCAGGCGGATCCGGGAGTCGGGCTGGGGCTGAGATCCAGGGCGTAGAGCCAGCTGGCTGCGTGCAGGGGGGCACCGCCGTCTGGTCGGAAGGTGCCCACCTCCACGACGTACATCACCACCCACAGCAGTCCGTTGAAGAACTCGACCAGCGGGTAACGCACCGAAATCGGCTTGCTGCATTTTCGACACCGGCCACGGAGTTTCAGCCAGCCCAGGACCGGGATGTTGTCGATCAGCCGAATGGAATGGAAGCACCGGGGGCATCTGGACGGTGGGTGGAACAGGCCCTTCCAGCCGCCGGAGATCGTCTCATGGTCGGGCAGGCGGTGGACACAGACGTTCAGGAAGCTGCCGATGACGCTGCCCAGGATGAAGACCGACACCAGGACATACCAGATGGGCAGACCGCCGGGTACCACGTTCAATCCTCCTGGCCCGGGTCGGGCATGACGGCCGTCACGATTTCCTCGGCCACATCTTCGATGGTCCGTCGAGTCGTGTCGATCGTCAATGTCTGGCAGTCACGGTAAAGCGGTTCACGGTGCTGCAGCACGTCGGTGATCTCCTCCAACACATTCCGGCCGGTCAAAGACGGGCGACGGTCCGCGGTGGCGTCATCCCCCGAAATCCGCCCGGCCAGCTCCTCGGGTGTCGCTGTCAACCAGACCACCAGTGTGTCGTCAACGGCCCAGTCCGAACGGGTGTCGGGGTCAAGAACGGCGCCGCCGCCGGCGGCGATGACTACAGCCGTGCGACGGGACAGGTCGGCAATCACATCCCGTTCCCGGCTCCGGAATCCCACCTCGCCGTCTTCGGCAAAGATCTTTGCGATCGATCGGCCGTCACGGGTTTCAATTTCGATGTCGGTGTCGACGAAAGCCAGGTTCAGCCGGTTGGCCACCAGGCGACCGACAACACTCTTGCCGCTGCCGCGGTAACCGATCAACACGATGCGCATCGCGGCCGGTTCCGATCTGGGGCAGGGACGGGAGGGGTGACGGAGGACCGGATCAGCGGACTGCGGAGATGCCGCGGCGCAGGGCCTCGCGCATCACTTCCAGCGGTGCCATCTGTCCGGTGAACCGTTCGAATTGCAGGGCCGCCTGACGAACGAACATCTCGATGCCACTGACCGTCGGACAACCCCGTTCGCGGGCCTGTTTGATCAGCAGCGTGTTCTCGGGATTGTACACGGTGTCAAAGACAAGGGTGTTGTCACCGAGCCACTGGGGTTGGAACGGCGACTCGTCGACTCCGGGATGCATGCCCACCGGAGTGCAGTTGATGAGGATGTCGGCGAACTGGGCGCCTCGGTTCTCCCATCCGGTTTCCTGGCATCCCAACTCGGCGGCCAGGTCACTGGCGCGTTGCCGCGTTCGACCGCTGACGGTCACCGCCGCATCGGCGGCCACCAGTCCCCCGGCAACAGCACGGGCGGCCCCGCCGGCGCCCAGCACCAGGCATTTGCGTCCCTTGAGCGACTTTGTCGAACTGTCCTCTTCGAGGGCAGCCCGCAGCGAGTCGATCGCGGCTGGCAGGTCGGTGTTGGTCGCCGTCCAGGCGCCATCCGGGGTTCGCAGCAGCGTGTTGGCTGCGCCCAGGTGGTCGACGGTTTCGTCACGGATATTGGCCAGTTCGGCGACCGATTCCTTGTGAGGAATCGTAACGCTGTAACCATCGATCCCCAGCCACTCGAACGATTCCAGGGTCTGTTCCAAGCCGTCGGAGGGGACTCGGAACGGCAGGTACAGGGCGTTGATGCCACTGTCGGCGAAAGCGGCGTTGTGGATCAGGGGGCTGAGGCTGTGTCCCACCGGATCTCCCAGGACGCCGAAGATCCGCGTGTCGCTGCCGACCCGGTCGAAGTGATACGTCCGGTTCATCTCTTCGAAGGACAACTGTCCCGGTGCCAGGGCTCGTTCGCTGGAAAACGTTGCGTAGGTGAACGGCGACCCGTACTTGACGCACAACAGGCGGCTGGCCAGTCCCAGTTCACCCATGCAGAAGCCGATGGTGGGGATCTCGGCCGAGGCGACCAGTTTCAACAGCCGCACCGAATCCTGCGGGTTGTTGGCCATCGTCACAAGCTTGATGATGTCCGGATCGAGGTCGCACATCCCCTGGTAGATCTCTTCCAGGTCGTCCGGGGTCTCGTCGAAATTGTGGTGCGAGATGATCCGTTGGGTGTCACCGTAACGGGGGATCGCCTTGGCGATATCGTCTTCGATGTCGACGTAATCGGCTCCACCAACGATCGCCGAACGGAGGATGGTTTGTCGCTGGTCTTCGTCCCCTCCCCAACGGCCCTTGTCGCTTCCGCGGCGGCAGGTGATGACCACCGGCGTGGGACGGTCAGCCAGCAGCCGGTTGATGTCCGGAGTGCGCGAGAGCCAGTCGACACGCAACTCAACCAGTTGAGCGCCGCGATCGGCCAATGCTCGGTGTTCGGCCAACGCCATCTTGTGGCGAGTGCGGCCAATGCTGACGCAGATCATGGCAATTCCGAACGGTCCGGGTTGTTGGTTCTATCCCAGTCGCCCGAACTGTCGGTCGAGTTCGGCTCGGCTGAGTGCCAGTGCCGTCGGACGTCCGTGCGGGCAGTGGTGGGCGTCGTCAATCAGGTGGCTTTGTTCCAGCAGGCTGTCCATCTCTTCGGCTGTCAGACGATGCCCCGCCTTGATCGCGGCCTTGCAGGCCATCATCTGCAACAGCGACTCCAGTATATCCCGTCGGGAGGGGGACTGTCCGGGTTGTTCGAGGGTATCGGCGAGGTCCTGCAGCAACTGGTCGAAATCGGGCTTCCGCAGGATCGCCGGGTAGGCCTGCACCAGGACGGTGTTGTTTCCGAAGGCCTCGATGCCGAAGCCCAGGGATTCCAGCAATTCGGACTGTTCGATCAACACGGCGGCCTCGCGGGGCGACAGTTCGACCGATTCGGGGACCAGCAGTTTCTGTCGCTCGACCTCCTCGTCAAGCACCCGTTGCTTGAAGTACTCGTAAAGCACTCGTTCGTGCAGCGCGTGTTGATCGACGATCGCCACCCCGTCGGGTGTTTCGATGACCAGGTAACAGTCGTGGACCTGGATGCCTCGGACTCCACCGCTGGTGGTTGTGGGTTGCGCCGGCGGAGACCACGGTTCCTCCTCGGCGGTTGGCACGGTTGGTGATGCCGGGGCAGGGGAGGTCGGCTGCGGGTACGTGGGGGAATCGGACGCAGCGGTGGCCGAACCAGACCAGCGAGTCGGCGTGGTTCCTCCGCGAGCGGGTGCGATCGCGAGGCGTTGCTGGTGAGGTCCGCCGGCCTCGACTGCCTGGTGCTGATCCGAAGCGTCGACCCTCAGCGATGTCTCAAGCGGCAGCCCCAGGAAGGTGCTGCGGATGGTCGAGAGCAGCTGGCGGTAGTGTTGCTGGCTGTCCTGAAACCGGACTTCGGCCTTGGTCGGATGGACGTTGACGTCGGCGAGTTCCGGAGGCATCTCCAGGAACAGGAAAGCGATCGGCTGGCGACCGACCATCACCAGCCCGCGGTAGGCTTCGGTCAGAGCGTGGCTGAGTGAGCGGTCGGAGATCGGCCGGCCATTGAGAAACAGGTACTGGCCTTTGCGGTTCGACTTGGTCTGGCTGGGATGGCCGACGTAGCCCCACAACTTGCAACCGCCGGCCTCGTTTTCGACCCAGATCAACGTCTCGGTCACGTCGCGACCGTAAAACAACTCGAGGCGTTCGATGAGCCGGTCGGTGGGGGGCAGGTCAAAGACATCGCGGTCGTTGTGAGTCAGGGTCATGTGCAGCCGCGGGTGGGCCAGGGCCACGCGGGTGAACTGCTCGGCGATGTGACCGAATTCGGTGGAGGGGCGCTTGAGAAACTTGCGGCGGACCGGAGTGTTGTTGAACAGCCCGGAAATGTCGAAAGAGGTGCCGATCGGGGCAGCTGCCGGTTGCGGTGTGCCGACGTCACCGTAGTCGACGATCAACTCGGTCCCGGCGAGTGCATCAGCTGTGCGACTGCGAATGACGAACCGGCTGACCTCGGCGATCGAAGCCAGCGCCTCGCCGCGGAATCCCATCGTGTGGACACCAAAGAGGTCCTCAGCGGTCTGGATCTTGCTGGTGGCGTGGGCGGTCACGGCCAGGAGGATGTCGTCGGGGTGAATTCCCTCGCCGTTGTCGACGACCCGGATCCGTTGGCTGCCCCCCTCCTCGATCTCGACGTCGATCCGAGTGGCCAATGCGTCGACGCTGTTCTCCAGCAGTTCCTTGACCACGCTCGCCGGCCGCTCGATCACCTCGCCCGCGGCGATCTTGTTGACGATCCGGGCGTCGAGTTGCTGGATGCGGGACATGGCGGGGGGAGGCTCCTTCCTGTATCGATTCCGTGTCCCCAGACCGGTCGATGTGCCCCTTTGATACCTGCGGTCGGGGCGATTCGCAATGGTCGGGTCACTCTCGGCAACGTGTCTCGTTGTTGAGAATGTTTGCCCAGTCGGTCCGGGCGGTGGTGGCTCGATCTCTGGCCGGCCGACGGGGGCCGGTCAGGCCGCGACCGACGAAGATCTCCGGTTTGCCACGTCGTTGAGCGTCGATTACCCTTTGACCGCCTGATGATGGCTTCCCGGCCTTTGGTGCCTGCCGACGATGATGGGTCGCATTCCTGAAACGCAGTTCGATCTCCGGTTCCGTGTCGGACCGATCCCCGTACGAGTGCACCCGGTTTTCTGGGTCACCGCGGCGTTTGTCGTCTGGGGCGCCTACAACCACGATCCGCCGCAACTCCTGCTGGCGGTTTTGGCTGTGTTCCTCAGCGTACTGGTTCACGAGCTCGGTCATGCCACGATGACGCGAATTTTCGGATGGCCCTCGGAGATTGTGCTGGGGTTCTTCGGCGGGTACGCCACGACGTCGCGGACTTCGACCGGCCGCAATCTGGCGGTGCTGTTTGCCGGCCCTGGAGCCGGACTGGCGTTGGCCGCGTTGAGTTTTGCCGCCATCGTGGTTTTGGGGCGATCGGAACAGGCAGCTTTGCCACGTGTCAACGAGACGCTGGGTTTCCTGTTGGTGGTCAACATCTTCTGGTCGGTGTTGAACCTGGTACCGGTTCTGCCGCTGGACGGTGGCCAGATTGCCAGGGAGATTCTGGTCTGGCAGAACCCGTATCGGGGTCAGCAGCGTGCGATGCTGGTATCGGCCGTGGCTGGAGCTGGGGCTGCTGCTGCAGGCTACGTCTACGGACAGACTTTTCTGGCGATTCTTTTTGGCCTGTTCGCCTACCAGAACTTTTCCGGCTGGCAGATGACCCGGCGCGGCGGATGGCAGTGAACGGACGGGCGCGGGTTTCTAGAACCCCAGCCCGACGCCTCCGAGTTCGGCCGTGGCAACGGTTCCGTCGGTGATCTCGAACATCCCCGGGAACTGCTTGGCCCACTGGCGGTTGGGGCCGGGACAGTACTGGCGTCCGTTCCCCTCGATGGCCTGAACGCCGGGAATGCGAGCGGCGAGGCTGGCCGAGTGCAGGAAACTGGCTCCGGGACAGGTCAGGTCCTGCACGCAGAGGAACATGTCGAACTTCTGGGCGGCGGCGGCCAGTAGCAGAGAGTCGGTCTGCCCCTTGCAGGCCTTCAATGCCACGCCGCTGTACCCCTGTTCGCGGCACAACAGCAACGAGTCGTAGTCGACCAGTGCCTCGTCGATCACCACCGGTTTGATTGCTGCCGCCTCGTGCATCTTCACGTCGGGGTTGGCTTCGAGATCGCGGCTGGTCGGTTGCTCGATGTACTGGATCCGCTCCCAGGCCGACTCGGATCCTTCGCGGACCTTGGCCAGGAACGCCAGCACGTATTCGACGTTCTCGCATTTTTCGTTGAAGTCGGTCGAGTACCACCATTCGGCACATCCGCGCGCCGCCTGGGCCTCGGCCGCCACCTTCTCGATCGACAGCACACGCTGTACGTCCCAGTCGAGGTCGTCGCCGTTGAGCTTGATCTTGAGATGTGTCAGGCCGTCGGCGGCGATCCACTCGGGCAGTGTCTCGGGCAGGCCGTCGTCGATCCTGGACTCGATGTCGGCATCGGTCAGGGGATCGAGGGCACCGACCAGGTGATACAGCGGCAGGCTGGGCTTGGGGTCACGCAGGGTGTAGGCGTCGAGATACTCACCGGCGAACTGGTCGTCGAGATAGGTGCCGAGATCGTTGGACATGTGGTCGGCCGACAGCGCGTTGAAGGCGCTGATGTTGTTGACGCGGCCGAACGCGTCGTGCACCGCAGCGTCGACGGGGCTGGCAGCGACGAGTTGAGCCAGTTCGGGAATGCTCTCCTCGATTCCTCGCTGCGAGGCGACGGAGCGACCAAGGTGATGGTACTCGGCGGAGAGACCGAACATGATGTCCATCGGATGGCCGAATTCGGGGAACGAATCGACCAGGGCCACCGCTCGCTCGGCGAACTCGGCCATCGCCGATTCGGCGTCATCGGGCGAGACGGTTTCCGAGGGCCAGGCCCAGATGTTCCCGATCGGCATGCTGCCGAACCCCGAACCGTAGTCTCCCTGTTGGTTCTCTACGGTCACCTCGACGTTGATCAGCGTCGTGTTCTCGGTGACCCGTCCGCCGAACTTCAGGGGAGTCCGGAAAGCGATGGCCTCGAATTCGCAGGTTGCCTCGAGAATCCGGATGTCGGTCGGCTTGGTCATCGGTCTCCAGGGGCGGCAGGTCTTCGGCCCGTCAGTGAGTAGGGATCGGTAACCGGTGATCCTACCCCGCCTCCGGGGGGCGTTCAACAAGCCGGGAGGACTTCACCGCTCGGTAAACCTCTTCGGAGGACCGTTTCAGTATGTCACGGCACCCGTCGGCGGTTACGCCGCGTGCCAGGATCGAACAGATTGGTCGCCCTTTGGTGATCCTGGCCCCGCTGTGGGGGATGTCGGCCAGGGACCACGTCGAATCGCCGGGGGGGAGGTGAGTGACCGTGATGTCTTCTCGAGCAAACAGCACCGCTTTCGCCGACACTGCCGATCCGGTGTCGGTTGCAACGATCGGAGGTGACGACCGAGAGTCTCCGAACGCGTCGAGGTGCAGCCCGATCATGGATTGTCCCGTGGACATCTCGATCACTTCTGCCGATCCGGTGTAACGCGGATTGATCTCGATGATCCATGCGCGTTGGCCGTCCAGGACCAGGTCGATGCCGAACAGCCCGACAAGTCCGGCTCCGGCGGCGACCGCGTCGGCCAGTTCCGCGACTTGGTCGTTGAGGGGCGGTGGCAACTCGAGCGGCCCGATCGATCCACACCAGGCCCACCGCGAGGCGGACAGCCATTCCCGGCCGACCAGTTGCTCGGTCACTCCCAGCACCCGTGCCGCCGATCCGGTTCCCAGGCACAGTGCCGCCGCAGACCGTCCACGGATGCGTTCCTGGAACACCGCGTTTGAACCTGGTGGCGGAGCCGTGCCGTTCCATTCCGATACGCCCGACCCGCCGGCCGAAAGGGGCTGCCGCAACAGCCACTGGTGGCCACGTGGTGGCGGGTCGTCGGCGGGTCGAATTGCGGGGCAGGACAGGTTGTGGTCGTCGCACAGTTGAGCGACCCAACCCGGGTCACTGACCAAACGCAGCGTCTCGGGAGGATTTCCCAGTAGCGGTCCCCGATCCGACAGTGCGGCGACGACCTCGAAGTGGTTCTCCATCGCCCCGGTGTAGATCGCGGGACACGATGCGTCGGGGCCGGAACTCAGGAGATCCTCGACCGCTTTCACCAGTCCGAGCGGGTAGTCCTCGACAGCGATCGCGACGGCCACCGCCAGCAGGTCCCGGTCGGCAAACAGGTCCGCACACAGGGGCCGTCGTCCGGCCCGGATTGCCGACCACGCCGCGGCCCGTGCGCTGGCGCCGACGATCACCAGTGGCGGTGCCGACGGTGGCGGAGCGGGCGGGGGGATCAGGAATGAGGTTGAAGCCATCGGAATCCAAAACTCAAGAGGGACGCGTGCTAGCAATCCCGATGGGGACATGGTATCTAGAGCGCCTGAAGATAACGTGGAACCGGGTCGGGAGCTTGGCTTCCCGACCGCGAAAGATCACACCTGTCGAGGAGACAACCGAGATGTCGCTTTATGTTGGTGAAGCCCTGACGGGCGAAGGAAATGAAGTTGCACACATCGATTTGCTGATCGGTGACAAGGGCGGTCCGGTGGGGGTCGCGTTTGCCAACGCGTTGGCTCGTCAATCGGAAGGCCACAGCAATCTGCTGGCGGTGCTCGAGCCGAACCTCGCCGTCAAGCCCGCAACAGTGATGATCAGCAAGGTGACGATCAAGGGCGCCGGTCAGGCTGTCCAGATGTTCGGCCCGGCCCAGAAGGGCGTTGCCAAGGCGGTCGCCGACTGCCTGGCCGAGGGCACCATTCCTCAGGACCAGGCCGATGAACTGGTCATCGTCTGTGGTGTCTTCATCCACTGGCTGGCCGAAGACAACGCGAAGATCGAGCAGTACAACTACGAAGCGACCAAGCTCTCGATCGAGCGGGCGATGGCCAATCAGCCTTCGGCTGCCGAGGTGATCGAAAAGAAAGACACCGCTGACCATCCGTTCCAGGCCTCGAATCTGGACGGTGGAGACGACGGCGGAGACGACGGCGGAGAGTAGATTCGCTGCGACTTTGCCTGGAGATGGTTTCGTGCCGCCCGGTTCTCTCGTTGAGGGGGAACCGGGCGGCTTTGTCTGTGTGCAGGGGCCGAGTTGATGAAGTCCATTCTGGTGCAGTTGGACACCGATCCACAGCCGAGTGTCTTTGACCGGGTGGTTGCGGTTGATGCGGGTGTCGACCAGTTGTTTTCACACGGCGGAGCGACTCCGGAGACGGTTGAGTCTCTGGTCCACGGTGCGATTTTCACTCGCGGCATCCCCGATCTTTCGAGGACCGCGATTTTCGTCGGCGGCAGCGACGTGGCAGCCGGTGAGCAGGTGTTCGCGGCCGTGCAGCAGGCTTTTTTCGGCCCCATGCGGGTTTCGGTGATGATGGACTCCAACGGGAGCAATACCACC
>CEUS01129902.1_pt1 | contig 32236 bp, 28 predicted proteins | sample 427031 | NCBI WGS metagenome assembly CEUS01 (sample SAMEA2622837, study PRJEB7988) | marine metagenome | biome: marine biome (ENVO:00000447); feature: marine epipelagic mixed layer (ENVO:xxxxxxxxx); material: "saline water (ENVO:00002010), including plankton (ENVO:xxxxxxxx)" | depth 140 m | reverse complement strand
CCCCGGGGGGGGTAATGAGATTGTTGCCGCCTAGGGTAGGCACGGGGTCATTCGGGTCATACACGAAGCTGTCAGAGCGTTCGTTACCGGGCTTGTCCTCGCTGAGTCCCCCATCGCCATGGAGGGTATTGGCACTACCCTCGCTATGTAGATACCAAGGGGTATAAACAGTGCGGGCAAGAGGCCACTCATTCTCTTCTCGCCATACGTTGTCCCCCATAACAAAAATGCGCACCGGGGGATCATCCATTACCCCCGTGTCCTCACCCTTGAGCCAATAGTCGAACCAGCGAAGCTGGTCTTCCTTTAGTTCTATTGCGGCTGCGGAACCGAAGTCGAGGTCCCCGCAACCACCAGAGGTTGGAACTGTGTAACCGATGTGACCCCAGGGGCCCATAAGAAGTTTTTGGTTAGGGCGAGCGTGTTCTCCACCTCGGGCCGTGATGCCCTTGAAGCCCTCAAGAGCACCTTCCTGAAAGATGTCGTACCAGGAGCCAACATGATAGATAGGATGATCAACCTCTTGGAAGCGTCGACGAAGGTTGATATTCCACCAATGTGGACCGTCATCGGGATTAGCTAAGTAATCCGAAAAGTAGGGGGCAATCTCGGAAAGGCGGTCCGCCCACACTGTCATCGGCATCTCACGGGCGGAGTGGTCGAGCAGAGGACGGAAGCCCTCAGCAGGCCCGAGTTCGGACTCCAATTCTGGAAGGTCGGAGTCCAGTCCCAAACGGGAAGCAGTGTCGCGTGCCTTGGAAGTTGCGTATGCAGCCATCCAACCATGTTCAAAAGCGCCACCAGAGTGATAAATCCAACTCTGATGGAAGTCGGTAGAGCCAGAGACGGGCATCTGTGCCTTCAATGAAGGGGGGGCCTCACCTGCAACCATGTACTGAACAGCAGCGAGATAGGACTGGCCATATGTACCAACAGAACCAGTCGACCAGGGCTGCGCGGCAGCCCACTCGATAGTGTCATAGCCATCCTGAGCCTCATTCACATGCGGCTCGTAGATATCACCCTCGGAACCAAAGCGCGCACGGGTATCTTGGGTGACAACCGCATACCCATGAGAGGTCCAAAAATCGGCCATGACAAGGGGCCCAAGCCCCTGGCGACCGTATGGCGTTCGAGAAACAAGAGTGGGGAACTTTCCAGAACCTGAAGGTCGGTAAACGTCAGCCTGGAGGCGGACACCATCCCGCATCGGAATCATTACATTTTCGTCAACGGTCACGCCTTCGATTCGGTCTGCCATGCCTAAGTACCTCTTTGCCCAGAATGAGGAATTCGTGGGCAGCATCCTCTTCGGCGCCTTCGCGCTTGTCAATCAGGTCGGTATGCTTCCCTACCGTGACTACAGTCTACGACTACATAGTTGTGGGAGCTGGATCCTCGGGAGCAGCATTAGCAGCTCGCCTCAGCGAGGACTCCGATAGCTCAGTACTTCTTCTAGAAGCAGGGCCTGACTACGCCAGCACGGAAGCTACCCCCCACGACCTTCGCTACGCCCACCGCGTATCCGTTGTAGACCACGACTGGAACTTCACTGCTAACGCAACCCCTGACAGGGAGGTCTCCTACCCACGCGGTCGAGTGATGGGAGGATCCTCTTCAGTTAATGGCACCTTGGCAATCCGAGGAACTCCCGATGACTTCAATGAGTGGGCTTCCCTAGGTAACGAGGGCTGGGGCTGGGAGGATTGCTTACCCTTCTTTCAAAGGCTAGAGCATGACCTTGATGCCTCAGGAGATTTCCATGGAAAGAGGGGTCCATTGCCGATCGTACGGTGGCAACCCCATGAGATGCGGCCCCTTTCCGAAGCATTCTTAGACGTCTGTCAGCTGCAAGGATTTCCTTACGCAGAGGACTTCAATGACCCGGAAGCCACAGGCATTAGTCCGATGGCACAGAACCGCGACCGTGATACTCGCATCTCAACGGCGATAGCTTACCTAGAGCCAATCCGCCACCGCCTGAATCTCACGATCCGGGGCGGATGTCTAGTGAACCGTGTACTGGTCGAGGACAGAAAGGCTACCGGGGTAGAAGTGGACTGCGAAGGAGAGCTACAAAAAGTGCAGGGCCGCACCGTAATTCTGTCAGCTGGGGCGATAATGTCACCTGCAATCCTGGTGCGGTCAGGGATTGGCGCAAAAGAAGACGTCGATATGGTCGGAGCAAAGCTTGTGAGCGAGCTTCCAGGTGTAGGTCGCAACCTGATAGACCATCCGTTGTGCTCGGTTGTTTGGCAGTCAAAACCTGGGATCTCGGTTCTACCAGACCCTCCCGTGCAAGCGATGCTGCGCTATACATCCAACGGTGGCGAAACGAACGACATGCAGCTCTACATGGTGAACCACTTCCCGGGAAGAGAAGGGAACTTCGCCCTGTTAGCAATTCTTCAACGCCCAAAGTCACGGGGACGACTCCACTTCGAAACCGAGGACTATCGAGCGCAACCGCGAATCGACCTCAACTTCTTCTCCGATGAGTCGGATGTTCGACGGCTCCGGGAAGGGCTACAGCTAGCTCAGCAGATTGGAGAGCACCCCTCTATTTCCCAGTATGCTGACGGACTGGCAGCCCCTTCAGCAGAAGTGTTAGCCGACAACGAAGCATTAGATACATATATCCAAGAAAACGGCTCTCACAATTTTCATCCCGTAGGGACCGCGAAGATGGGGCAAGCAACCGACCCAGAAGCAGTAGTTGATTCACAGTGCCGCGTTCATGGAGTGCAAGGCCTTCGAGTAGTGGACGCGTCGATAATGCCCGAGATTGTGCGGGCAAACACAAACCTGACATGCATCATGATCGGTGAACGGGTATCGGAACTGATGCGCCAGGAACGCTAGTAACCTGAGGGAGCACCTCTGGAGTACCATGCCTTATGGGGCACAAGCCTAGAGTAAGAGGCACGCCATGACCGCTCATGCAAAGAGTGATCCGAGCCTGATCGAGCCACATGAGTTCCTCACCGATGAATTTCGGATTAATCCATTTCCCATCTACCAGCGCCTTCGTGAGTACGACCCGGTCTATCAGGATAAATTCCAAAATCGGTGGATCATCTCGCGTTACGAAGACATCCGGGCGATCTACAAAGACAACAACCGCTTTACTCGAGCGGTCTACAACCCACATGGGAAATTCAAGTTCGGCTCGGATACCACACTTGGCCAGACCCTGAACGAACTAGGAGAGGGCAACGACTACATCTGGCTGCGTGGGCTCGTGGCTGGTGAATTCGTAGGCAAGAGACTAGAAAAACGCATACCGCTTATCGAGCAGACCGCCCATAAGATAATCCAAGAGTTCATGGCAACGGCACGAGAGGACCAAAGGGCTGGACACACAGTAACGGGGCAGGTTGAGCTAGTATCCCAGTTCAGCGCTCGCTTCCCTATCCGAGTGATCGCGGGGATGCTCGGGCTTCCGGAAGAGGACAACAGCTACTTCGAAGCTGTCTACGACCGAATCTTTGCGGGAGGGGGCTATGGGCGAGAACATTTCCGACAAGGGGTAGCTGCTCGCGATGAGCTTTTCGCCTACCTGGACCCGCTGCTAGATGACCGCCTTGTCAATCCACGGGAGGACCTCCTATCAACGTTTTGTCACGCTGAGAAGGACGGCGAAAAGATGAGCCGTGAGCAGATGCGTGGATACGTTGCTCTACTACTGGTAGGGGGTGGAGATACAACCCACAAAGCAATCGATGCGATGTGGTGGAACTTACTTCGCAACCCTGAACAGTACGAATTGGTTCGAGAGAACCCCGAGCTTATGGACCGAGTATTTACAGAAATGCTACGTTTCGACGGCTCAAACCACTGGCAGAGAAGGCGAACTAAAGTTGAGGTGGAAATCGGCGACAAGGTCCTTCCTGTCGGGGCAACCGCTTGGCTAGGACTAGGATCCGGAAACCGAGACGAGCAAGTCTTCAACGAGCCAGACACCTTCAATATCTTTCGTAACGACCTTTACTTCGGAAAGGAACTGCGCACCGGTTACTGGAGTGAAAACTGCGCAAGCCACCTCGGGTTCGGCCAGGAAACCCACTTCTGCATGGGTTACGCACTTGCACGACAGGAGGCAGTGGTTGCATCGTGCATGCTAATGGATGCTCTAAAAAACCCACGTCTAGCAGATGTCCCAAACGAGGGAATCGCCTTCCCTCCGCCGGGACGAGGTGGGGTACGTGGACTACAGCACCTTGAAATCGAATTCGATATTTTTTAGACCTTAATCTTGAACAAGATGACCAGTATTGCCCTAGGAGTATGACCATGCGAATCGGTATCTCTATTCCGGTGAGGGACCTTCAAAACGACCATGCAGGTATAGCGCAGTTCTCCAGAGAAGCAGAGGACTTAGGGTTCACACACCTGAGGGTGCCTGATCGTTTAGCAGCCACAGATGTCGACCACGTGCATGAACCACTTACGCTGCTTGCATGGGTTGCAGCGCATACCGACTCAATAGAGCTCGTTCCATCAGTAATAGTTCTGCCAACCCGACAGACAATCGTGGTGGCAAAACAGGCGGCGGAAATCGATCAGCTCAGCGGAGGAAGACTACGCTTCGGTGTAGGGGTGGGGGCTAGAGAAGAAGATTACGCGATATTCGGACAGGAGTTCGCCCTACGTGGGAAGCGCTGCGATGAGCAGATCACGATACTGCGGCGGCTATGGACAGAGGAAGCCGTCCACTTCAATGGGCGCTGGGATCGCCTTCAGGGGGAGCGCATAAATCCATTACCCGTGCAACAACCCATTCCCATTTGGATTGGCGGGGCGCAGATTCCAGGAGCACCTGTGATCCGCCGCATTGGACGAGTGGCTGACGGCTGGTTCGCCCTGATGGCACCGGAAGCCTACCCAGATGTCCGTGAAGCTATCGAACACCAAGCAGAGGCTGCAGGCCGGGATGCGGCGAAAATCGGATCGGAAAGTGCGGTTCAAATTGTAGGAAAAACCGAAGCGGAGTGGTTGGCTGAAGTAGAGGCATGGCGGGAAACCGGAGTTACTCACCTGTGCCTTCGCACCCTTGGGGTCGGGCTGCAGACCAACGGCCACCTTGAAGCCCTTCATGGGGCTCGGGAGGCTCTAAATCGGCTTTGAAAACAAGCCTACGGTAAAGGTTCCTCTTCACCTGCAGGTACCTGGACTTCAAAAACATTGAGGGTTGCTGAAACAAGACCGTAGTAACCCACTGTTCCTACTAGGTCGACAAGCCCAGTCTCTCCAAAGGTATTAAGGGCTTCCTGATAGGTTTCCTGGGAAACACGGTTGGTCGCGAAATATTCAGTGACCAGCCGATGAACGAGGGCAAGGTCAGTACGTTCCAATACCAAGGGCTCCCCTATTCTTACGGCTTCAACAACCTCTTCGGGAATACCCTCTTCAAGAGCAATCCGGGCGTGCGCCCAGAACTCAAACTGAGCCCGCCAGTGTTTTGCGGTGAGGATGATCGCAAACTCGGAAACATCACGAGGAAGCGCCGCCCCAAAGCGACAATGGGCACCTAGCTCCTGAGCAGGAGTGGCAAATGCCGGGCTGCGGAGCCATACGCCAAAGGGCCCAACCGTTGCGTTGGCATTAGGGCCTCGCGGACCTCTACGGATAGCTTCAACAACCTTGGCCTGATCAGAATCAAGGCTCTGCTCATCAAGGACTGGGAGGCGAGACATGGTTAACTCCTTGAGTTGATGGGGAAAGCAGACGGCATCCGCCTCAATGTGTCCAGCGGCACAAGTTGGGCCCGCGCGCGTAGGATCAGTACCACTGAATGATGGGTGCATCCAAACTGCCTCTCGATGGGATTCAAGCACTTGACCTAACACGTGCAAGGGCCGGCCCCACCTGCACACGTCAGTTGGCAGACTGGGGAGCGGACGTGCTCAAGATTGAGGCGCCTCCAGGATCGGGTATTAGTGATGGAATAACGGGCAAACGCCATGGTTTTGACTTCCAGAACCTGCATCGCAATAAACGTAGCCTCACGCTAAATCTGAAAACAAATGAGGGGCGTGAGATCTTTCTGCAGTTAGCCAAAAAGGCTGATGTTATCGTCGAAAACTACCGGCCAGGAGTTAAAAGCCGACTGGGGATCGACTATGAGGCCGTTAGTGAAGTGAACCCGCGCATTGTGTACGGGAGCATCTCTGGCTTTGGACAGACGGGCCCCTATCGAGACCGCCCGGGAGTAGACCAAATCGCACAAGGGCTAGGGGGATTGATGTCAATCACCGGCCTACCAGGACAGGGACCCGTCCGGGTAGGCATTCCGATCGCAGATTTGACAGCAGGAATGCTACTAGCCCAAGGAATTCTGTTAGCCCTGTTCGAGCGGGAAAGCTCAGGAGAAGGTCAGTGGGTGCACACCTCTCTGCTAGAGGCACAGCTTCAAATGCTCGACTTTCAAGCCGCCAGATGGCTGATTGAAGGAGAGGTAGCCCCGCAAGCAGGAAACGACCACCCTACTAGCATCCCTACAGGCGTATTCCCAACGGCAGACGGACACATCAACATAGCTGCTTCAGGGGAAATCATCTGGCAGCGCCTTTGCCATGCCCTCGATCTTCCTGAGCTAATCGATGATCCCAATTACGCAAACAACGAGCTTCGCTCCCAAAATCGTGAAGCACTGCGCGAGCGTATGTCCGCGGTCACTCCCTCCCGCACTAGCAAAGAGTGGATCCTGGTGCTGAACGAGGCAGGGGTCCCATGCGGGCCCATCAATACGATCGATAAGACGTTCGCTGACGAGCAAGTTCAGGCACTAGAAATGAAGCGACCAATCTCACATCCGCTGCTAGGAAACCTGCACGTAGTTGGGCAGGCTATCAACCTTGCGCGAACCTCCCAGCCTCCTCACTATCAAGCCACACCAGAGCTTGGCGAACACACTGAAGAAATCCTGCGTGAACTCGGAATAGATGCAACAACCATCGCGAATCTTCGCGATAGCGGCGTTATCTAGACTCGACGAAATGGGAGAAGCTGAATGGAGTTGACGACCGACAAAATGATAAGCCGCAAGGAGGGAGGCGCTGGTTGGATGATTTTCAACAACCCCGAGCGCCGAAACGCCTTGAGCATGGAGATGCAGCAAGCCATCCCGGTGATTCTCAACGACTTTCAACGCGATCCAAAGATTCGGGTCGTGGTAATGGCAGGAGCAGGAGAGAAGGCCTTCGTCTCAGGGGCAGATATCTCAGAGTTTGAAAAACGGCGATCAGATCCGAAATCGATTGCTGAATTTGACCGTATAAGTGCTGATGCAAATCGTGCCTATGCCAACCTGGAGAAGCCTTTGATTGCAATGATCCGGGGCTTTTGCATGGGAGGTGGGCTTTTAACTGCACTACAGGCAGACATCCGGGTGGCGTCTGATGATTCGGTCTTCGGAATTCCGGCTGCCCGACTAGGCCTGGGATACGGTTTCGGTGGAACGCAAAAAGTAGTGGAGACAGTAGGAGCTGCTGCTGCAAGGGAGATCCTATTCACGGGCGGCCGATTTCCCGCTACAGACGCATTACGCTGGGGCCTAGTGAACCGCGTGGTGCCAGCAGCGAAGCTAGATTCAACCGTGAAGAGAATTACTGATGCTATCTCTGAAAATGCACCTCTTACGGTGAACCTGCTAAGAGCTTCGATCGTCGAGGCAACAAAGGAGCCGACGGAGCGGGACCTCCAAACACTCGAAACAATGGTGGAGGCCTGCTTCACTAGTAAGGATTACATCGAAGGCCGACAAGCCTTCATGGAGAAGCGGCGACCACAGTTTCGAGGGCAATAGACATGGCCAGGCAACTTCTTTTCCGGGAGCTTCCAAAATACGAGCTGGCTTCGGAAGACCTAGCGACACAGAGGAGCGCCATCACTGTGTTGGACTATGACACCGTGGACCAGGTACCCCCAGCAAGGTGAGCACAGCAGGAACACCCTACCCCAGCACTCTGGCTGTCCCTCTTGATGTCGCGGTCCGAAACAGCAAAGAAGGGGAGTGGGTGGTATGGCGAGTGCGCGCACCTAGAAACATCGACTATGGCTTCGCCCGGGGGGAACAGCCACATGGGTGCCTAACAGCGTTTCTTAAGTTGGAAAACGCATCTATGTCGCAATTCCCGATTTTCGTTCGGAAATGGGGCGTGCTCGGGATCTGCTCGAACCATGGACTACCAGGGGTACACAACAGCTGCTCCCCACGCCAGGGGGAGAGCACAGACGAACTATTTCCACGTACATCACTGACCGAGGGCTGGACTGTGCCACTGCGCACCTATCAGGAACCCATAGAAAAGTGGCGAACACTTGCGGGCACCCTTGGAGCAACAATTCGGATAGGGCAGCACCTACAAAAAGGAGAACTAGGGGACACGACTGATCTTGTGCGACTGTTTGGAAAAGAATCAGCCGACCTAACAGATTCGCGGCGGGCAGTTGGAAAACAGCGACGGTCTCTGGCATTAGTCATCAACAGTTGGCTAGCAGAGGCAAGAGCTAACCCAGTTTTCACATGGCCCATAACGGGGCCTACACCCGAGCTTGCGCTCGACACACAAGAAGCACGAAACGATGCAAAAGAATTTTCGTGGCCAGCTCGTTCGCTCTACCCCCAGTTACTTACGGAACTAGTCGAGGAATTGGCAAATCCATAGATAGCCTTGGTCTATCCAGAAAGGACTGAAAGCTCAATGACAGAGGGATGCCTCTCGTCATGCAGTATGTACTGGAGCGCGGGCCATATTTCTGTCTCTGTCGCAATCTGCTCACCCGTGTTGGGATTAGCATCAAATCGCGGAAAGTTTGAGGAGGATACCTCGAGACGGATACAGTGACCTGAGGCGAAAACGATAGCTGTGCTCGCGAGATCTATTTCGTAGCGAATAGGTTCCCCGGCAGGGACTTCAGAAGGCTCGCTGAAAGAATCGCGGAAGCGGGCTCTGATAATGCCGTCGCAAACAGAAACAGGACGACCATCAGGAAAGACATCAACGAGCTTCGCGGTGAAGTCAGTATCCGGGGCATCAGTGACAGCCCAAAGAACAACTTTGACAGGACCAACAACCGCAAGGGGCTCAATCAGTGGTTCGGTCGTATAGCAAAGCACATCATCTCGAGCTTCGATACGAGACTGGTCCCGCGGACCAGGAAGGCCAATGTTTGCTTGCAAGATGGGCCCGCCCTCGCTAGGCACAGGACGAAGGGGATCATAGAAGTAACGGTCAGGAATCTGGTCACCGGAGGCTGGGGAGCTGGACAGGACACCATCGCCTCGGTTGCTGTTGGCATTCCCGGGACTTTGCAGAAACAAACTCGTAGCTTGAGCTTCAGCGGGTGGCCAATGCTCAGATTCACACCATTCGTTTTTCCCCATGAGGAAGTACCGGACAGGTGGTATATCCGTATCGATACCCTTCAAGTGTTTGTCTAGGAAGCGATTGTAGTCAGCGACGGCACCTGAGAAAGCAGCGGATCCAGTAGGGCCAAAGTCTCTCTCGCCAAGGTAACGGTCGTAGTAGCTATGAGACCAGGGACCTAGCAGAAGATGTTGCTCAGAAGTGGACGAGGCCGTCATCCCACAGAAGTTACGGACAGTGCCAATTCCAAAAATGTCAAACCACCCGCCAACATGGAACATAGGGATCTCATAGCGGGAGTAATCATCGGAATGTTGCAGGGCTTCCCAATATTCATCGCGTTTATCGTGACTAAGCCAGTCTCGGTACCAAGGTGCGATGGCTGGTTGAGAGAGGCCAGGCATCGCAGCCAGAGGGCGGCTATTAATGGTTTCTTCAGGAGAGAGCAATGCCTGACTAATGGCAGCCAGATGCTCTGGATCGAGTCCTCGCTCACGCCCTAGGGCTTGAGCAGCAGCAAGGCCGAGGCCCCAAAAGGTAGTGAAGCCAAGCTGCAGAGCACCCCCCTGGTAGGTCCAGCCATCAAAATAGTCATCAGCGGTGATTATGGGGATTGCACACTTGAGAGAAGGAGGGTTCGCCTTAGCAGCCAACAGGGTAGTAGCACCTACATATGAAGGCCCATAAATCCCGACCCCACCATCGCACCAAGGCTGAGCAGCGAGCCACTCTACGGAATCGTAGCCGTCATCAGCCTCGTTAACGAAGGGATTGAAGTCTCCCTCGGAGGAAAAGCGGCCCCGCACATCCTGTACCGCAACAGCGTAACCGCGCTCCGCTAGTTTTAGTGCGGCAGGCATGATTGGGAGAGCAGCAGCAGCGAATACTTCCTTGTCATAGGGAGTACGCGTGATGATGCCTGGCACAGGACTACCATCGGCGGGACGAAAGATGTCGGCATATGTCACAACACCGTCGCGAAGAGGAATAGGAATATTCTTTTCAACCAGGACACGCGATACGGTCATGATTAGGCCTCCTGCCTGCTGCATCGTACGCGCGCAGTAGGGCTAGGCGGGAACAGGCGAGGATGGATGGAGCAGACCAGCCTCTTTTAGGTCGGCCCAAAAATCGCTGGGGATAGCAACCTCAACCATACGAATATTCTCTTCAACCTCCACCACGGAAGCTGCTCCTGGAATAACAGCGGCAACAGCTGGATGGGCGAGGACAAACTGCAAAGCAGCAGCCTTAAGTGATACACCATGGCGATCGCAGATCGCCTTGATGGCGCGGGCATGCTCCAGCATCTTGGTGGGCGCGATTCCGTAGTTGTAATTAGCATCCTCGCTCAAATCAGAAGCGAGGATGCCACTGTTGTAGGGACCTCCTGCGATAACGCTAATGTCATTCGCTTCGCAATAAGGGAGGAAAGCTAAAAGGGCATCTTGCTCAAGGAGGGTGTAGCGACCAGCAAGAAGGAAGCAGTCCAAAGGAAGTTCTTCGGCAAATCTTAGTTCCATCTCCCACTGGTTCATTCCAGCGCCAATAGCTTTGACAAGACCCTGTTCACGCAGCTCGATGATGGCGGGGAAAGCCTCCCGTATGGCCTGTTCCGGATAATCATCAGGATCATGAACGAAGAGGATATCTATTCGATCGAGGCCCAAGCGCTTAAGGCTACTTTCGAAAGACCGAAGCACACCATCACGACTGAAATCGAAGCTCCAAGGCTCCGAACCACCTACATCCTGCTGAAGGACCCGACCCACCTTAGTAGAAAGGACAAACTGTGAGCGATCGAGATGGGCTAAGGGGCCGCTATAGCGACGCTCACTTTCGCCAAGCCCATACATTGGTGCAGTATCAAAATAGCCCAGACCCAGCTGCGCAGCACGGGCGACAAGCTCTTCGGCTTCAGAAAAGGAAGCATCTCGGGCAAGGAAGACGCCTCCAAGTCCTAGACAGGTAACCTCTAGCCCCGTCAGTCCGATGCCGCGAGTATCAGTGGCCTTCATGCTTCTTGATGATAGCAACTGCCGTCACACCAGAAATAGGGGAAGGATTCAAGAGCGCCTGTAACTCAAGTTTTAGGTCTTCTGAGACCTAAAACTAATGCCGGTAGTTCAGAGCCAGCCTGATGAATGGACCTAATGCCTAAGAGGTTCGAATTGGAGCGGCAGATCTTCAAGGCCACGAACCACATACCAGGCAGGCCAACGAGGTTCAAACTTTCCTTCATCAATACGAATGTCACCCATCCGAAAAAGAAGGGTCTCGAAGGCCAAACGGCCCTCAAGACGGGCAAGGGGCTGGCCGGGGCAAAAGTGAGGGCCATGGCCGAAGGCGACGCTGTGACGAGCATTCACCCGTTGGGGATCGAAGTTGAAAGGCTTTTCAAAGTTCTCTGGGTCACGGTTTGCAGCAGCGTAGACGAGCCAGACAACCGAGCCAGCAGGGATCTGAACCCCATCAACTACCGAGTCTCTCTTCGCAAAGCGAAAAAGCCCCTGTACAGGGGAAGCGAAGCGCAAGACCTCGTCGATAAATGCTGGAATCTCAGAAGGTTGTTCCCGCAGGCGATTCTGAAGGTCAGGGTGCTCAGCCAGAAGTTGCATAGCATTAGTCAGTAGATCGGTGGTAGTGCCAAGCCCAGCCCCATAGACAACATTGGAAACTTCCACCAACTCTTCAACTGCAGGCAAAGTTCCGTCGCGAAAACGGGCTGTTGCAATTTGCGTAAGGATATCCGCCTGCGGATGAGTACGACGATCATGCATATACTCGAGGAACTGACGATCGTTGGGGGTAAGCGAGTCGACCGGATCGCTTCCCGGAACTCGCTCGTTGCGGATACGCTCCCTCATTGCAGTGTTATCGCTCTGATCAGGCCGAGAGGTGGTACCCGCTTCACTACGCTTCCGGAATTGCTCACGTAGTCGTCTTTGCTCCTCTCGGGGGATACCAAAGAGCTCTGTGATCACGAAGAAGGGAAATAGGGACGAAAACTGAGACACGAACTCGACCTTGCCATCAGAAACAAAGTCCTCAGCCAGCTCAACGGCCATTTCACGAAGCCTCGGCTGGATTTCCTTCTGACGAGACTGGGTGAAAAGACGATTGGCAACAGAACGAAGATCTGTGTGTCGCGGTGGATCGGCAGTTAGCACCGGGATAAAGCCGAAGGGGGTCTCCTTCCGCCACTCCTCGAGCTCTTCACTCACATCAGCTTGGCCGAAGGGGCAGCCTTCAGGACGCTGTGGGAGAACATCGACAGCCCAGGGACCGTAGGCAGAGACGGCCGCAGAAAATTCATCAGTCCGCTGCGAAATCTCAAGAATATCGGCATATCGAGTGACTACGAAAACACCGTAACCGGGTTCCCGGACGATAGGCCCACGTTTACGGGCAGCTTCGTAAAACGGGTGGGGATCTGCCAGAACCTGCGGATCAGCATCGAAGAATCGAGCGCTTTCGAAATCAGGAAGCGGGCTGCCAGAGTGGCTCATGTCACGATTGTAGCGGTATGGACGAGGTGGAAGCGCTGGCAAAGCCGAGGCTCATCACTCAGAATCGGCTGGTTCACTTAAACATTGGAGGTTCGACGATGCAACTCGAAGGACAGGTAGCAGTCATTACAGGTGGGGCCGAGGGGATTGGGCGAGGCTTTGCCGTAGCCTTTGCCGAACAGGGCGCGAACGTGGCCTCGCTAGACATCGATGCAATCAGCAACCAAGAAACAATCCGCCAAGTCCGAGAGAAGGGCTCCGACGGACTAGCAATCGACTGTGACGTAGCCGACAAAAATCAAGTTCGGCGGGCATTTAACAGCGTAGTGCAACGCTTTGGGCGAATAGACATACTCGTGAACAATGCCGCGGTATGGGTGGACACAGCACTCACTTCGGGAACATATGACACACAAGCAGTGGCTTTCGAAGACTCGATGGACATCTGCACTTTGGGAAGTTTCTACTGTGCCCTAGCTGCTGTCCCTGCCATGCAATCACAGGGAGGTGGAACGATTCTGAACGTGATCACTGAGCACATTCACGAGGGACACTTGATTACGGGGATGGCACCTGCAACTGGTTACGACTGCGCTAAATGGGCACAGTGGCGATTAACAGAGACGTGGGCAGCAGAGCTAAAGCCTCATAACATCCGGGTCAACGCTCTCTGCATGGGGGCAACGGACTCTCCTATGTTCCGGGCAACCCACGACAGCCCAGCGGAAGTGATGCCAACTGACATCGCACAGGCAGCGCTAAACATTCTTGCCCACGGACAGGACGGGCCAACTGGCGAGTCCTACTTGTTTGCAGCATCAGGAACCTCCCGCGAACAAAGCTTGCGTGAAATCGCTGCGCTTGCACCCGGAGGTTAAGAGGGAAAACGATGACAGAACCGCAAGCGCACCATGGTGTGACGGTCAGCAATCTAGAGGCGATAACAGCAGCTATCGCCTCCATCGGATTCACGGCAATCGAAGGGGGCGCAAGCGAACCACGTATTTACCGCAACGAGGAAAACGACCCCATCGGACAAATGATTGCTCCCATACTAGGCGACGAGATTCGCACGTGGTTCGTTGGGAACACAACTACGGGACAGCAACTGGACCTGGTGGAACTAACAGCGGAGAGAAGCCGCCTGGAACGCCCAGGGGATACTCCCGCACAGGGGGACCTGACGATAGGCCTCTCGACGGACAATCCAGACGGGGCCTATCGTGCCATGAGGGAAGCTGCTCCAGAGTTAGAGTGGTCGGAGCCAGAACCCATCCCAGAGGAGTCTGGCCTAGTGTTCACCCTGGATAGTCAACGCTACATACTGACGCAGGGCCCTCCTTTCGCATACATCCATTACGCGCGTTCCGGCTTCGCAACCGCTTGGAGATTCTTCCAACGAGTGCTCGGCTACCGACTTACATCACTATCGACTCTTGGGACCGGTGATGAACGTTGGTCCTTGGAAGGCGGCGGCGGGCGAGTGGAGCTTGTCGTTGAGGAAGGAACACCAGTAGCAACTCAGGAAGCGGGTAAACGCTACCTCGGATCAAACCACTTTCGACTACTAAACGCCGACCTTAAAGCAATCGCTGGAAGAGTTGAATCGAGTGGTTCTGGAAAGTGGTTCTTCCCTCCCAACAAAGAGGGATTCGCCCAAATTATCGGACCGACGGGCGAGTTCATTGAACTGTACGACCACTCAGCTTCATGAGCTGGGAGAACATAGAACTTCTGGGAAAACCCATTAGGTAGAGCGAGTGTTTGAGTTACCAGTAGAAGGCAACCGTTTCAAAAGAGTTAGCTCAGTAGGCCTTAAGCCTCTCGATCAGGCTCGATTTTGTAGGTGACAAGAGGATTGCCTTCACTGCCAAGGGTCACAAGAGGGCGGACAAATATCAGCATGAGGATAAGGAGGCCGAAGGGGATAGCGCCCATGATAAAGAGCGCCTCGCGGTCTCCTATAGCATCAGCTAATGCACCCGAATAAACCCAGTTGAGCTGCATGAACTGAAGGACCATGAAGTAGACCGCAAGGACGCGACTGCGGAGCTGGGCAGGCACGCGAATCTGAAGGATAGTCATCATGGCAACCATCCAGAATGGGGAACTTATTCCCATAAAGAATTCGGCGGTGAGGCTAAGCGCAAACCAGGGAGAGACTGCAAACACGAGCATGCAGCCGCACCAATCGAGAGGTGCCAGTAACAGGGTAAGCCCCTTTAGCTTGAGCCGGTCCCCAAGACCAACGACAACTAAAGAGCCCACAAGACTTCCCAAACCGAAGGCCCCTTGAAGGAAGCCGAAGCGCCAAGCACCGTCAAGGCCCCAGGATCCAGCGTCTAGGATTTCCTTCGCGAAAATGGGACGAAGAAGGAGAATCGCGCCGGCGAAAAGGGTGATGAAGGTAGCCGGCATCAGAACCCAGATTAGGAGGCGGTCCCGGCGGAGGTGGCGAACCGTTTCGACAATGTCAGTCGTGAAAGAGATCGAGGATGTAATAGCTCCCTCCGTCTTACCCTTTATAGGAATAGCGAAAAGGAGCAGACAGCCAACAACGAAGCCTGCTGCACCAATGAGATACGTAGCCTGAACCCCCACGGCTCCTATAAGAATGCCGCCAGTCGCAGGGCCTGCAAATTGCAGGACACCTGTAACCATCGCTATCAGAGCTACAGCTGTTGCCAGTCGTCTCGGTCCTACAAGATCGTAGACGTAGCTTTGGGTAGCTGGCTGACTCAGGGCAAGGAAGCCTGCCTCGAAACCCACAGCGACGAGCACAATCCAGACCTGAGCTTCTCCAAGAAGAACCAGAACCCCCATAGAGACCGCTACCGCGGCGAGACCAAAGCGTCCAAATATGAGGAGGTCTCGACGGGCAGTGCGATCCGAAATGACACCGGCATACGGTGAGAGAACGATTACCACAACCGCATGGATACCGCCCATCAGACCGATAACGACACGAGAGTCCGTAAGGTCAGTCAGGAGCCACTGGGCACCCTGAAGAATTAGCCCCTGGCCAAGGAAAAAAAGTGCATTGCTCCAGAAGTAACGAGCAAAACTCGAGTCGCGAAAGGAGTCCCCGGCAGCCCGGAACGTATCTCGCAGGCCAAGGGGTTCAGCTGAATTAGTAGAAGCGGCTTCCTGCGCCACAAGCACATCCTTGAGTAGGGTGGAGGCGCTGACTCCATCCAGAGAGCAACTAGGCTACCGCCATTACCCTAACACTAGCCGCGACCATCAGGCCCTGGTGCGAAAACGAATATCAATTAGGAAGGGAATCGAGGAAGGAAACAATCTCTCGAGCTAGTTTCTGGGGATTTTCTTGCCAAAAGTTGCGCTCCGGACCAATGTGGAGACGACAGTCTGGAATATGCTCGGCAAGAAGCTTGGCAGACCGGATCGGATGGAGCGGGTCGTCAGGGTGAGCAAACACGACCACTGGAATCTCAATAGAGGCATATTCAGCCGTACTGCGTGACCTATGCTCTTGAAGGCCACGAATAATAGGCCCGATGGTGCGGGGATTCTGCGAACGGAGCATCTCCATACCCCGGACACTGCCAGCCTCAGCAAGGGCAGGCATTTTCGCCACCATGTCAGCAGTCCCAGAGAGGCCAAAGGACTCAATCGCAGTCCCAAGCGAGGCCAGCATGCGGAGAGCTTCCATCTCTGCCTGATCACGGGTCTCACGAGGACCCAATGGCGGTGGCGCAATAAGCACCAGCGCACGTGCTACCCGAGGGCGTTCAATAGCAATCCAGAGAGCAGCAGCAGCACTCATGGAAGCACCCCCAAGGATCGGGCGCTCCCCACCCACTTCACCAGCCAGAGCAAGCATGTCTTCGCCAAATTTCTGCCAAGAATATCCCTCTGGCTTGTCAGGACCTTCGGACTCGCCATGACCACGCGCATCGTAGAGAAGGATGCGATAGCGATCTGAGAGAACATCAAGAGCCTCGGGATGATCAGCGTACTGGGCAAGCGAAGCAAAGATGCCATGCCCAATTACTGCAAGGGGTGCGTCTGCCTTGCCGTATTGACGAAAGCGGAGCTCGAAGCCATCAATCTCAGCGAACTGATCAGTCACGATTTCCATAGCATTTACCAACACGTTAGATATGGCCAGTTTGACAACCGAACCCCGCGCTCGGAGCATGATCACCATCCCAACCGAGGGGTGGCAACCTGCTACTGCGATCTGCTGACGCCCTTGGGGGCAATGCGTTGGATGCGTACCTCGACCGTATCGGGCTGGACACGAGACCAGCAATTGACGAGGAAGGGTTGCGAGCTATCCACCGCGCGCAATATTTCTCCATCCCATTTGAAAACCTCGATATTCACCTGGGACGACGGTATTCCTTCGATACTCACCACCTCGTTACAAAAATGATAAGTCGCAAGCGGGGCGGCTTTTGCTACGAATTGAATTTGCTACTAGCAGCAGCCCTGCGGGGCCTCGGATTCGAGGTAGATGTGATGGAGGGGCGCATGAGAAAACGAGAGGGTGGCTTTGGTCGCCCTTTCGACCACATGACACTTCGCGTCGCGATTGAAGGGAATCATTGGTTGGCAGATGTGGGAAACGGAGAGACATTCCAGCAGCCACTCCCATGGGACGGTAGCTGGACACCACAAGAGCGGGGAGGGGAATACCGTGTAATCCTTCGTGAAGAAGAGGCGCTAGAGAATGAGCAGCCGGCAGACTTAGAACAGAACTGGAAAGTCCAATTTAGGCCAAACCAGGAAGCAGAAGAAGAAGTGGTCTACAACTTCCGTTCGGCTAGGACTACTGCAAAGGATTTTCTACCAATGCTGACCTTTCACACGACCTCTAAGAAGTCACAGTTCACCAAAGGGTGGATAGTGACCCGTCCACTAGAGGAAGGAGGCCGGATCACTGCAGCAAGGGGGCTGCTGATGACAACCCGAGATGGAAAGATGGAGCGCCAAGCAATTCGGTGTGCCAGCGAGTTGGAGCACATCCTAGCGGAGGACTTCAACATGCTTCCGGTAGCAGTACCACCATCTTGGTTCAACCGCCGAAGCTAGCCCATAAACAATAGATATCTTGCTTTAGCAACAAGGATGGGCCATTACCCAACCACCTGGATACCGCTGTCGTCACGAGCAATCTCGAGCGTGGAGGGGGTGCCTGGATTAGGAGAGCCCTCTGTCTGGCCAAGAAGTAGAACCTCAGCACGGATGCGATCGCGCGTGATGTCGAGGACGGCCCCAGTACCCAGTCGATATTCCTTGTGATGGGGGAGAGTCGGGCTACCTGGATTTAGAAAAAGGACATCTTCTCGAAACTCAAGCCGCTCCACGTGAGTATCGCCAGCAATTAGCACGTCCACCTTCTCCCCATTCAAACCCTGCTCCAGGAGGACAGAAATTGGGCGGGATTCTGGCCGTAGCTCGTGGGTCATACCAAGGCGCCACCCTTCCAGATCGAGCAATTGGTGGTCAGCAAGACGAGGATCCTCAAAGATATCGTTGTTTCCTCGCGCCACTAGTACAGGAGCAAAGGCTTCGCACCAATCGAGAACGCTCGGTGCAGTGACATCACCGGCGTGTAGAATCAGGTCCGCTGACGCGAGCAGCTCACCTGGTCCCGTTCCAAGCTCATCGAGTTGACGGATGAGTGAAGGGAGATGGGTATCGGAAAGGAGCGCAACGCGCACGCGAGAACCGTACGGGACACGCGGGCGATGACGCAAACGGCAGCAAGCATAAATCCCACCGCAACTGCGACTCAGGAGGAACGATGGCGCAAGAGCGACAAGCGGCCATCGTCGGCATTCATGAGTACCCACTGAGGGTGGCTCCAGGTGTTTCGGCGATGAACGTCAAGGTCGATTCCATACGCGCGGCGCTGGAAGACGCCGGGCTTCAGTGGAGCGACATCGATGCAATCTATGACGCACAGGACGGAGAGGCTGGTGGAGGGTTGCAATTGGCAGCCTATCTTGGCCTTCGACCCACAGTTCTTGACACGACCCAGGTTGGAGGCTCCTCCTACGAGTTTCATGCCGCACACGCCATGCGCGACATCGCAGCAGGCAAGTGCAATGTCGCGGTCCTAAGTTATGGCTCAACCTCTGCCTCAAACCGTGTCGCGATTGGCACAGGCGGGCGAGGCATGGCAGGGCCAGCAAACTGGGCCCAAAACATGGAACTGCCCTACGGGTCCACGCTAATAGCGAACTACGCCATGGTGAAGCAGCGCCACCAATTCGAATACGGAACGACAGACGAGCAGTTCGCAGGTATCTCAGTAGCAACCCGACACCATGCCATGCGAAACCCCGAGGCCGTGAAGGCAATGACGGACCTGCAGTTTGTAGGGGTGAACGAAATTACGACACAGGATGTCCTGGACTCCCGCGTCGTGGCCGACCCTCTCCACCTATTGGAATGTTGCATGATCAGCGACGGCGGCGGGGCTCTAATCATCGCCTCTGCGGATGTAGCACGAGGCTGCAAAAAGCCCCCCGTCTGGCTCATCGGTGCAGGTGAAGCAACTAAATATCGCGAAAATCACGGCGATATCACAACAAGCGCGGGAGCACAGAGTGGGCCGATCGCGTTCGCTGAGGCTGGCGTAACCCCAGACGAAATTGACATCGCAATGATTTACGACTCATTCACAATCACCGTTGCAGTCTGCCTGGAGGACCTCGGGTTCTGCCCCAAAGGTGATGTCGGGGCCTACGTAGAGGGTGGTCGGCTAGCATTCGACAGTGGAGAAGGGCCTGCCCTAAACACCGACGGAGGAGGGTTATCCTCAAATCATCCAGGCATGCGAGGCATCTTCCTGCTGTTGGAGTCAGCACGACAGTTACGAGGTGAGTCGACCTCGCAAGTACCAGGCGCGCAACTAGCAGTGGCCCACGGCAACGGTGGCCTGCTGGGCGGAACACACACCGGTGGCACCGTGATTCTGGCAAAGGACTAAACGATGGCTAAACGACCACAACCACAATTCCCTGAACCCCACACAGAATCCTTCTGGGAGGGTGCGCAACAGGGTGAACTGCGCTACCAGCGCTGTGACGCCTGTGAAGAAATCGTTTTTTATCCCCGGCAACACTGTCCTTCATGTGGTTCACAGAACCTTTCTTGGCAGGTCTCAAAAGGTGAAGGCACGGTATATACCTTTTCCGTGGTGCGGCAAAACCGTATGCCAGGCTTCATCGACCTAGGGGCTTATTCGGTCGCCTATATCGATCTCGATGAGGGCTTTCGCATGATGAGCAGCGTTGTAGGCGTCGACGACCCCACTAAAGATATTGCTATCGGCCAGCGGGTGCGTGTGGACTTTGAGAAGCAAGAAGAAGGCGACTATCCGATTCCGGTGTTCCGGCCCATCTAAGGAGGCGAGCAGATGCCAACGACACTGTGGCGCCTAAAGGTTGCCCCAGAGAAGCAGAACACTTTCGAGCGGCTTACCACGCAACTGGTACAAGACGTAGCCCTTAACGAGCCAGGAAGCATTTTTGAATATCGAAGAGGGATTGAGGACCCACTCACCTATTTCCTTTTTCTCTCCTTCGATGATGAGAATGCATTCCAACGGTACTCAACAGCGGACTACCATATTGGGGCGTCCGGACAGATCATCGATTGTTTGGCAGAACCGCCCATCGGGGACAACCTGGAGAGGTTTTAGCCGCAGGCCATAGTTCGAGGCCAAGAAACTAAATACCGTAGGGCAATCTCCCCCAGTGCTTGACAGAGACTGCTAGCGTTGCTGTGGGAGTTCATGCAGTACAACCGCTAACCAGGGAATGGATCCTTCTCAGCCTTCGGCTACCAGGTATCAATGTTTTGGCGTTTCTTACCTTCCCGCCGGGGCGGAGAAGGTACTGAACGTAAGGCAGCACTAATCCACAAGCGAGAATCCATAGGGTCTATGACGTCGTCAATGCCGAAAGCAACACCTTGGTTAAGGGCTTTACCTCGCTCGTAAGCGCGCTCAACCAGCTCCTGATAACGGCGCATGCGTTCTTCGGGATCCTCAATGGCTTCAAGCTCATTCCGATAACCTAGCTTGATCTGGCCTTCAAGGCCCATGCCCCCAAACTCACCCGTAGGCCAGGCGGCGGTGAAAAATGGTTCCTTGGTATTACCGCCAACCATAGCCTGAGCACCCAAGCCATATCCCTTGCGAAGGAAAATAGCAACGTGGGGGACCGTGAGGTTTGCACCCGTAACGAAGAGACGGGCGGAGTGTCGAGCTAGAGCAGTCCTTTCGACTTCAGGACCGACCATCATTCCAGGGGTATCTACGAGAAATAGGATCGGGATGTCGAAAGCATCGCAAAGTTGCATAAAACGAGCGCCCTTATCGGCCCCATCGCTATCCACTGCACCACCAAGATGAGTTGCATTATTGGCGATTACGCCCACAGCTCGTCCCTCGATCCGAATGAAGGCAGTAACCATTCCAACACCAAAGTGCGGACGAAGCTCGAGGACGGACCCTGTGTCAGCCATAGTCTCGATGATGGACCGGACGTTATAGGCGCGAAGGCGATTTTCGGGAACAAGGGTGCGAAGAATCCTCTGATCAGAACAGTCCCACTCTTCTATGGACCCCTGAAAGTATGAGAGATATTTTTTTGCTGCCTGGACAGCTTCCTCTTCATCTTCTACGGCGATGTCAACCACTCCGTTAGGCACCTGTACAGACATCGGCCCAACCTCCTCTGGAGTGAAAACGCCAAGGCCTCCGCCTTCGATCATCGCTGGGCCGCCAAGGCCAATATTTGAGTTGGCAGTTGCGATAATGACGTCGCAACAACCAAGTAGAACAGCATTGCCAGCGAAACAACGTCCAGAAGTAACACCCACAATGGGAACCAGGCCACTTAGTTTTGCCATGGTAGCGAAGGTAGGAGTGTCAAGAGGGCGGTAACCTCCAATCTGGGGGGCTTCGGCGGTGGCCTGGCCACCCTCACGGCGTCCACCGGTACCAGCCCTCCCACCACCACCTTCAGTGAAGAAGACGACAGGACGCCGCCATTTTCCCGCTAGCTCTAGCATCCGGTCAGTCTTGGGGTGGTTAACAGCACCCTGAGTACCAGCTAACACTGTGTAGTCGTAGGCGAGTATGACGCAACGAGCATTCTCATCTTCGAAATACTGACCATTCACAGAGCCAACCCCAGTGATCATGCCATCGGTGGGGAAGCGACGGACCACCTCCTCGAGAGGCAAGCCTGTGCCCGGAGTGAGTGCTAAAGATCCATGTTCCACAAAGGTGTCCGAGTCGCAAAGATCGTCGACATTCTCGCGAGCCGTTCGTTGTTTTGTTCGGCGGCGACGAGCGACGGCATCAGAACGATTCTTGTCGAGAGTTGCTGCATGGCGCTCTTGCACCTCCGAAAGGTCAGTACGGACGTGGTCAAGGTCGATTTTTTCAGCACGGGCCTCACCTCCTCCATCCACATTAGCCTCATCGAGAAGAATGACGGGATGCTCCTCATAAATGGTGTCCCCAGCAGAGACAGTTACCTCACGGACTATTCCGCTAACTTGTGCGTAAACCTCGTGTTCCATCTTCATGGCGTTCATCACAAGTAAAAGCTGTCCTTCGCGAACCGCGTCCCCCTCAGCAACATCAATGGTGACGATAGTTCCCTGCAGAGGAGCTAGGACAGCATGGACCCCTTCAGGAAGTTCGTTAGCGGGCAATGATTCGAATTCAGCCTCCTGGCCAGACCCAGCAGGACCACCCTCTTTGCCGTGGGCTAGCACAGCAAGAGGATCGCTTGTATCTACATTGACCCCAGCCTGGCCACTGGGGGCCAAAGCGGGGGCACGCTCGAAGAAGCGGCGCGGGTGGTTAGCGTTAATGGGATCAACCAGGGCTGCAACATGGTCGTCAACGAAACGGGTGTAAACGCCCCCTCCAGGAAGATCAGGGTGGGCGAGAAGCGTTTGAAGCAAATCGATGTTGGTAACAACGCCCTCTATCCGAAAATCAGCAAGAGCGCGAGAGGTACGCTTAAGAGCGTCTGCCAGGTTGGGAGACGTGGAATGGCTGATTACCTTAGCCAAAAGTGAATCGAAGTTGGAGCTAGTGCGATAACCAGCATACCCAAAGGAATCCGTGCGGACCCCAGGACCAGAAGGAATGTCAAAAGCAGTTAGGGTTCCGCTAGAAGGTCGGGTAGAACCATCGGTAGCCATCGTCTCCATGTTGACACGGGCCTGAACTGCAAAGCCTCGGGGGGAGGGTACGTCCTCCTGTGACAAACCCAAGCCAGCGAGAAGCTCTCCAGCTGCGAGCCTTAATTGAAGTTGCACGAGATCAATCCCAGTGACCTCCTCCGTAACCGTGTGCTCCACCTGAAGACGAGCGTTAGCTTCTATGAACCAAAACTTGCCTTCCTCACCATCATCAGCATCAACGATGAACTCAAAGGTACCGAGGTTTCGGTAGCCACTCGCTGTGGCAAGTCTTACTGCAGCGTTAGCGATGCGCTCCCGGAGCGCCGGCTCGAGGGAGGGGGCTGGAGCAATCTCGATAAGCTTTTGATGGCGACGTTGAATACTGCAATCACGCTCCCCAAAGTGGGTGACCGTGCCTACCTCATCACCGGCAATTTGTACCTCAATGTGACGGGCACGAGGAACCAGTTGCTCCACATAGAGGCTAGGGTCACCGAAGGCCTGCCTTGCCTCAGAGGCACAGCGTTCAAAGGCAGACGCAATCTCACCGGCATCCACAATGGTGCGCATACCACGCCCACCGCCACCAGCAATAGCCTTGATCAGCATTCCTGAGCCCTGGGGAAGTTCAGCAAAAAAGGCTTCAGCCTCACCAGCGCTGACAGAATGAGATAGGCCAGGAACAATGGGGACTTCCTCAGACACGGCAAGAGCGCGGGCCTCGGTCTTAGCGCCGAAAAGATCGAGGGTCTCAGGACGAGGACCAACAAAGGTAAGCCCAGCCTCTTCACAGGCGCGAGCAAATTCAGAGCTCTCCGCAAGGAAACCGTAACCTGGGTGGACTGAATCACAGCCAGCTTGGCGAGCCACAGCGATTAGCTGAGCTATGTCTAGGTAAGGAGTGACCCCTTGGCCTTCCAGCGGACGGGTAACGTCAGCCTTACGGGTGTGGAGGTTTTGAGAGTCATCCTCAGAATAAACAGCAACAGTGCGTATCCCAAGCTCTCCGGCTGCGCGCATAATTCGAATGGCGATCTCGCCCCGGTTGGCGACAAGCAGACTTTCGATCGGCACGGGCGTCCCTCCGAGAATTGCTCCCAACGGCGTTCGATCCTACACGCCAGAGAGGGGGAAGCTCAGTAGATGCGCACAGTCCGGGTATCATCACGACGCCGCGGCGAACCGATACCACACGCCACAGGGGGTAACCGCGATGACAGCAGCATCGGCAACACCAAGTCCAGAAGACCTCACACGAATGGCTATTGAACTGCGCAACTGGGGACGATGGGGAGATAACGACGAACGAGGTGCGCTCAACCTGATCACAGGTTCTAAGCGGAGTGAGGCTGCAGCACTAGTACAGGAAGGAGTCTCAGTTAGCTGCTCGCGGCCACTACCCGTTACACCGACACCGCAGAACCAAAGACCTGTGCAACATTTAATGATCAGCGGTGGAGATACGGTGAGCGAGGATAGTCGTTTCGGAATTGCGGCAGATTACTTTGCCATTGCATCGCACGGAACAGCGACGACACATCTCGACGCACTCTGTCATATCTTCTACGAAGGGAAGATCTACAACGGGTATGACAAAAGTGAGGTACGGTCGGACGGGGCAAAGAAAAACAGCATCATGGCAGGCGCAGACGGCATCGTTAGCCGAGGTGTCCTTCTAGACATTCCACCTGTGCGAGAAACGCAATGGCTAGAACCAAACGAGCGCATATCAGTCGCAGAGCTCGAGAAGGCTGAGGAGCGTCAAGGCCTAAAAGTAGGGTCAGGAGACATTCTGCTAGTGGCCACAGGCCGCGATCCACGCGAGGAGGCACGAAACCAGGGCGAGCCTTTCGATGGTCTGGCAGGATTAGACGCGAGCTGTCTTCCATGGATCCACGAGCGCGAAGTAGCTGTAATCGGCTGCGACGGGGTGACAGACGCCCTACCGAGCGGAGTTGAAGGATGGCCAATGCCATTTCATCAAGTAGCAATCGCGAATATGGGCATCCATCTAATTGATAACTTACACATCGAGCGACTGGTAACCGCATGCAACAAGCGAAATCGGTGGGAATTCCTATTCGCACTAGCACCGTTGCGCCTAGAAGGTGGCACAGCCTCGCCCCTCAACCCACTCGCAATCTTTTAGTGGGCAAGTAGCTTGCCTGCTTCACGGATCTCCTCGAGATAATAGGGAGAGGTCGTAAGGAGAATGAGGCGGTCAATACCCCTCTGTTGAAGTGAAGCACGAGCAGTACTATCAGCACGTACATAGGGTTCGCTAAGACCAGTAAAGACAGTCAGGAGAAAGGAGTCGGGATCTCGTCCCGAGGATGCATGCTCACGGCGTGCAAGTTCGACGAAAGAACCAAGTTGAGGGTGGCCTGCTTGGGTGTTGAAACCATCGGCGTAACGCCCCGCTATCCCCGCCATGCGCGGCCCCCAACCACCTACTACGATGGGCGGAGGCACCTCTGGCCGGGGATAACCATGCGCTTCCTTCAGCTGGAAGTGCTGACCGTTAAAGTTGGACCGCTCACCTGACCATAAGTGGCGAAGCACCTGGATAGCCTCTACTACCTGCGCTGCGCGAATGCGGTCATTGGGAATGGGACGTCCGATCATTGTCTGCTCAGGGGCATATGGAAGAGAGGGCCCACCCCCAGCTCCTAGGCCCAGTATGAAGCGGTTTCCGCTTACCTCCTGGAGAGCGGTAGCCATACTAGCCAAAAGGGCTGGATGACGATTAGCAACATTAAGCACCAGGGTTCCCAGCATGATTCTAGAGGTAGCCTCGGCTATACCCGCTAAGGTGATCAAGGCTTCGGGAACACGACCACTGTTGTCATCAGCATCCCGTAGGTGATCCCAAGTCCAAATGCCATCAAACCCAGAGTCTTCAGCAACAATGGCCGCTTCACGCATCTGCATGTAAGTCGCACCGAAAGGCATAAGAAGGAGGTCAGTCCGCATAGAGGCAGGATAGCGTAGGCAAGCGAAGCAAGGGTTGTCAGGATGAGACAAGGCAGGTGACATATGAACAGGCAACGCAACTAATGTGAGTGCGGGCATGCGCCGCCGCAGGTATGCTCGCGCCGCTGGAGGGGGAATGCCGGGAGCTCTTTCTCATTTACGTATATGCGACTTCACAGGACAGCTGGCAGGAGCAGGAGCTACTCGCTTTCTTGCAGCCTTTGGAGCGCAGGTCATCCGGATAGAGGACCCGGTTCACCAAGGGCAGTGGGACATCCTCCGGGGGATGCCGCCCTTCGTAGACGCACGCCGCGGAGTTGAGTTTGGGGGCCCTTTCAATAACCACAACGTTGAAAAACTTGGCATCACACTGAACCTGCGGACAGCACGGGGAAAGGAGCTCCTGAAGGAGCTCGTATCAATCTCAGACGTGGTGACAGAGAACTTCTCAGCAGGCGTAATGGGGCGTTTAGGATTTGACTACGAGGCCCTGAAGACGTTACGCAACGACATAATCTATGTTTCAAACTGCGGATTTGGCCACAGTGGTCCTTACAAAGATTTCAAGACATGGGGCCCAATCGTGCAGGCAGTTTCCGGCCTAACCTTTAGCTCAGGACTCCCCGACCAACCGCCATCAGGATGGGGCTATTCATATATGGACCACACTGGCGGTTACTACATGGCGATCGCGATCCTGATGGCGCTGCGACACAGAAACCAGACAGGTGAAGGCCAATGGGTAGACCTGGGTTGCACCGAAGCAGGCGCAACTCTCGCAGGCCCAGCAATACTTGATTACACAGTGAACGGCCGGCCTCTAAGGCGTCCAGGTAACCCAAACAGTAATCGCAGCCAGTACCCAGCCATGGCACCGCATGGAATCTACCCCTCACAAGAGGAAGACACTTGGATAGCAATTGCCTGCCGGGATGAACAGGACTGGAAGGCAATTGGGCTGGCTACCGGGGAGTCATGGATGCAGGAGGTACGCTTCTCAGACCTTCGGGGACGACTGCTTGCGGAGGACGCCCTCGACAATCTGTTAGCCAAATGGACGAGGAAGCAAGACAACTTCGAAGCGGCAGCACTATTACAAAAGGTGGGTGTTCCAGCCACAGCAGTACAACGCCCCCAAGAACGCATTGACCAGGATCCGAATACGAAGGCCTGGGGACTATGGCCCACCGTAAAGCACAGCGAAATGGGAGCTATCCGCGTTGATGGGCTACCTGTGCATTTCTCTGAAACGGACTGGAGGATGGAACAAGGCGGACCCTGTCTGGGGGAACACAACGAAGAAGTGTTTGGAGGGTTGTTGGGACTGAACCCCGACGAGATCGCGTCGCTGACAGAGGACGGAGTTCTTTGAACCAACCAGGAGCCCTTGAAGGCTTACGGGTGATAGAGCTATGCGACGAGTTGGGCATGTTCGCAGGCAAACTACTGGCTGATATGGGGGCAGAAGTAATCAAAGTGGAGCGCCCCGAGGGTGATCCCACTCGCGCCTATCCGCCCTTCCTTGATGACGAACCTGGATTGGAGAGAAGCCTCTACTTCTGGCACTACAACACGAGCAAATTGAGCGTGACCTTAGATCTAACCAATTCGGTGGACCGAAAGCGGCTATCAACCCTGATCGACGGCACAGACATTCTGATACAAAGCGGAGAGGTAGGAGCAGATCTTGAATATGCCGTTCTCCAGAAAACCAATGCGGGGCTGATCATGGTTACGCTGAGCCCCTTCGGTCAGGAGATGCCCCGCCAAGAGGAGGCCGCCACTGATCTAACTATCCTGGCAGGTGGTGGACCAGTCTGGAACTGCGGCTACGACGATCATTCCCTTCCTCCAGTTCGAGGCGGGGGCAACCAGGGATACCACACCGCTAGCCACTTCGCAGTGATGTCGGCGCTAGTAGCACTTCTGTATCGGGACGAAACAGATAAGGGCCAACATATCGAAGTCAACGCACACGCAGCCGCAAATGTGACAACTGAGGCAGGTACATACACCTGGTTAGTAGCGCAGGAAACAGTGGAGCGCCAAACAGGACGACACGCGGCAGTAAACCCATCGATGCCCGTGCAAGTACTCTGCAAGGATGGACGTTACGTCAATACCGGGATTCCCCCAAGGAGACCAGACTCTTTTAGCGCAGTGTGCGAATGGCTAGAGACCCTTGGTCTTACCGAAGAATTCTTGGAGTTCCCACTGCTTGAGCAGGGAAGTAAAAGAGCACGCTTTGACATGTCCATGCTGCAGCAAGACCAAGAACTAATGGCGATCTTCGGTGCAGGACGCTCAGCCATGAACTTCCTTGCATCCCGGCTTACGGCCTACGAATTTTTCGTAGGGGGACAGCAGCGAGGCTTTCAGACCGGAATCATCTACTCTCCTGAGGAAGTGCTTGAGGATCCCCACTTTATCGAGAGGGGCTTCCCCGTAGAGGTGGAACATCCAGAGCTAGCACGAACATTTACTTATCCTGGCGCGCCGTACCAATTCCACGGAACGCCGTGGCGCATCCGCCGACGAGCACCGCTTCTTGGAGAGGACAATGGGCACGTGTTTGCAGAGGCTAAACACTCCTAGCTCTCACTTCCTAGCCTTACCTCGGCGAGAAAAGCCTCAAACTCTCCACGGTGGTCGCTTTCTATCATGGCCAGTTGTCCTATATCAACCAGATACAGGTCAGTCCTTACGACCAGAGTTCGTAGGAGTTCGGATTTCTCGCACGGCGCTTCGTGTTCGACAGCTTCATATCCCTCAAGATGCCTCTCAACGGTCTTGACCTGCTCTAGCGGCACAGCATGAACCCGCTCCCACCTGGCGGGAACATCGTCAACAGCGTCCGCCTCTCTCACTCGAATCGCAAATGCCGAAGCCCCCTCCTTACGGAAAAGAAGGGCATAGTCAGCAGTCGTAAAACGCTCCCATCCAGCACCCGTAAGGTCCGGGAAGCCTAGCTCCTCGTTTTCCCCTAGCCAGATGCGAGCTCCTTCTTCAGCGGTAGCCATCAGGTCTCCTTTTTCGGCGGTCAGTGGTCCACCTCTGTATCACGCTAGACTAACGCCTACAGACCCCGAGAAACTTGGGCTGAACAGGTTGGAGGCAATATGGGAAGGCTGGATGGAAAAGTGGCGCTCGTGACGGGCTCTGCCCGCGGACAGGGTGAAGCTGAGGCGCGCCTTTTCAGCGAAGAAGGAGCATCTGTCGTTGTCGCCGATGTCCGCAAAGATGAAGGCACCAAAGTGGCTGCCGAGATCGCAGAAACTGGTGGCAATGCCGAGTTTGTACACCTTGACACCACTGATGCTGAAGCCTGGGAAAAAGCTGTCAGAAACACAGTCTCAAGCTTCGGCAAGCTCGATATCCTGGTGAACAACGCTGCCATCTGGAAGGGTGAGGGTGGTATCGAGGACATTGCCTCCGAGACTTGGGATGTCCTCTTCAATGTCAACTGCAAAGCAGCTTTCCTGGGCATGCAGGCTGCTATTCCCGAAATGCGCCGCGTGGGAGGAGGATCCATCATCAATGTGGGCTCTACTCTCGCGAGGCATGGCGCCGCTACAAGCGCAGCCTATTCTGGAGCTAAAGCGGCCCTGGCCCTTGTGACGCGTTCGGCAGCCCTCCAATACGCCTCCGAAAAGATTCGCGTAAACATCATCCACCCTGGCTCCATCAATACCCCCATGCTGCGGGAAGGAACCCATGGCAAACACCTCGATATTGCGAACCGCATCCCAATTGGACGTCTGGGCCAACCCATCGATATCGCCTATGGCGCTCTTTATCTTGCCGGCGATGAAGCATCGTTCGTTACGGGAATCGAGCTAGTGATCGATGGGGGAACACAAGCCTGATGGCAGTTGACATCCTGGTTGAACGCAACGTGATGGCACCCATGCGCGACGGTGTTTGTCTAGCAGCAGATATCTATCGGCCAAACGACAATGCCCAATACCCTGTGCTCGTCCATCGAATCCCTTATGACAAGTCCGTTCCCCAAAATGTCGGGAGCCAGATGGTGAATCCCATCGTGGCAGCTGAGCAAGGCTATGTTGTAGTTGTTCAAGACTGTCGAGGCTGCTTCCAATCCGAGGGCATCATGACTCTCTATGGGGACGAGCAGGAGGATGGCTACGACACAATCGAGTGGGCTGCTGCCCAGCCTTGGAGCAACGGAAAGGTAGGTATCTACGGCTCCTCCTACATGGGTGTTACCACTCTGCAGGCCGTAGCGGCCGCTCCTCCCCACCTCGAGGCAGCGATGGCCTATCTAACTGCCGCAAATCTCTACGACGGCTGGGTCTACAGCGGGGGAGCCCTGGAATTAGGCTTTAACCTCGGTTACACCCAGGGTCGCGCAATTCCTGCCATGACGCGTCTCGGTATCGATCCCGAACGTCAACGAAAACTTAGGAGTGAGATGGCAGAAAGTGCCCGCGACCGCAATGCTTTCCTACGCACTCTTCCCCTTAGTGAGGCCCCGGTCCTGCGAGAAAGCGATATTCTCCCCTACTGGCAGGATTTCATCGAACACGACACCTACGATGACTACTGGAAGGAACTCGACGTGGCCCGCCACGCCAATGAAATTACCGTTCCCGTTATGCACATCGCCGGTTGGTACGACCAGTTTCTGAAGGGCCATCTCGACCTAAATCTCGCCCTTCAGAAACACCCAGACGAGCGAGTACGCAACACACATCGCTTCATAATTGGGCCCTGGGACCACAACTCCTACATGGGCTACAACCTCTCCCGCGCTGGTGACCGCGATTTCGGAGGAAGCGCTCTCAGCGGTGTTGCAGTTGTAAGCGACATCCTTCTTCAATGGTTCGACCACTGGCTAAAAGGAGAGGACACCTCTCTCATGTCCCGACCTCGTGCCCGCTATTTCCTCATGGGCGAAGAAAACAAATGGAGGGAGACCGAAACTTGGCCCCCAACCAGCACCCCAACCCCCTGGTACCTTCATAGTGGTGGCCATGCCAACACTCGGTTCGGTGACGGTGCCCTCTCAACCGAACAACCAGTCTTAGAGGTAGCCGACAGCTATCGCTACGATCCTGAAGATCCTGTACCCACTATTGGCGGCCGTACGTTTGCGACCATAACCGGACCTGGTGGAGTCCGGGACCAATCGGAAGTCGAAACTCGAGACGATGTGCTGGTCTACACCTCACCCCATCTGCTAGAACCGCTCACTATTGCTGGCAACATCACTGTGGAGCTCTGGATCGCTAGCAGCGCCCCTGATACCGACTTCACGGCCAAGCTTGTAGACGTCGAGCCAGGAGGTTACTGCGCAGTAATCGCTGATGGCATTCTTCGCGCGCGTTTCCGGAATTCATTCGAGGAACCAGAGTTCCTCAAGCCCGGTGAGTCCACACATTTAATTATTGATCTCTGGGATGTTGCCTATACCTTCAGACAGGGGCATTCGTTGCGCCTCGAGATTAGCAGCAGTAATTTCCCTCGGTTCAGTCGCAATGCCAATTCCAAGATACGTCCAGAATTCGCAGGTCCAAGCGACTTGCGAGTGGCAGTCCAGCAGGTGTTCCACGATCCCTCACGACCCTCACATATCAACCTTCCTATAGTCGAGGGAGTAGAGCTTAATCAGTGATATTCGGAAACAGCCCGGTCCTGAAGCTTGAACAGTCCTCGAATCCCTCCCCCGAACTGCACAAGAAAAAGGGCCACCCGGCCGGGTGGCCCTTTTTCTTTTTCCTGGTAGCGGGGGAGGGATTCGAACCCCCGACCTTCGGGTTATGAGCCCGACGAGCTACCACTGCTCCACCCCGCGCCGATGGCCCACTTGGACCTTCGCACTGAAGAGCGATGAACCGCTTTAGATTCATGGCGAGCCTCAATTGAGGTCAAGCCCTCGACCATTAGTACGCCTCAGCTGAACACGTTACCGTGCTTACACCTGACGCCTATCAAACAGGTAGTCTTCCTGTGGTCTTACCCCCTTGACGGGGTGGGAAGTCTCATCTTGAGGTCGGCTTCGCACTTAGATGCTTTCAGCGCTTATCCGATCCGAACATGGCTACCGGGCAATGCTCCTGGCGGAACAACCCAAACACCAGCGGTTCGTTCACCCCGGTCCTCTCGTACTAGGGGCAACTCCTCTCAAACTTCCTGCGCCCACGGCGGATAGAGACCGAACTGTCTCACGACGTTCTG
>CEUS01083816.1_pt1 | contig 32257 bp, 19 predicted proteins | sample 427031 | NCBI WGS metagenome assembly CEUS01 (sample SAMEA2622837, study PRJEB7988) | marine metagenome | biome: marine biome (ENVO:00000447); feature: marine epipelagic mixed layer (ENVO:xxxxxxxxx); material: "saline water (ENVO:00002010), including plankton (ENVO:xxxxxxxx)" | depth 140 m | reverse complement strand
TGAAAATCCTCTCCCAACGCGAGAGAGTAGAGGTGGCTACCGGACAATAGGACGGAGAAAGTGAGGGTGGTCACAAGCGGTTGCCACATCTTGCTGAGTTCCTTTGTGGAAGTGGACGGTCGCGGTGTCGCCGGTTTCTATCGGCAGCGGTTTCAACACCGTCTCGCGCGACTATTTTCCGGTGGTGTTCGTTAGGTTGCCTGAATCTATTGGTACCACCAGCGGAGTTTGCCAGGCAACGCGGGAGATCGCGTCCGGCCATCACGGTTGACGGTCCGAATCAGAGATGACATATTCAAGCGTGTTGATGTGATCTTAGAAATCGAAACATGGGGAAGACCGTAATGGCAAAACTTGAAAACAAGCAAGTGAATCCGGTTGTTGCGCTCGCTGCCAACTGGCTTGTCCTTGGAATTCTGGGTTACATACTACTTGGCCAAACAAGCAAGTCGATCAAGGTTCTGATTACGGCCATACTCGGGTCGTTTCTGTGCTTTATTCCTGGAATCATTGTCGGGATTTGCAGCCTCGTTGACGTCTTCCAGGTCGCGACTGCGGTTGCGCAAGGTGAAGAGGTCGACGAACACGAATACAAGGTGGAACTGTTGTACAAGTTCTGCAAGATAATCGATAAAAGCGCGGTTTTCAAAGGTTAGTTTGGCGCTTTCGTTGGTCCTCTATGGAGTCACTGAGCGGCCGCAGGAGGAGTTTTTTCGATTGGGTGCGCCTGTCGAGAGGTGCGAATGAGCTCCCGCGGCGAGGAGCCGGTTGGTGTCTGTGGAATTGTCAAACGCAGAGGATTTGTCGCTGGAAATCGCACCTTATTTTGAGGACCTATTGCAGCGCCTTGCGGTTGGCGATCCGTTGGCCTCGGTCGCGTTTGGTCGGCACGTACATTGGGGCTACTGGCCGGATCCGGTTTGTGCCATTGGTTCCCCGGAAGATTATGCAGCCGCAGCAGAGTTGCTTTGCCGGCGGATGTGTGACGTGGCGGGGATTGCTGATGGAATGCGTGTACTCGACGTCGGCTGTGGTATTGGGGGAACACTTGCCAGTCTCAACGAACGTTTTGAGGCCGTGGAATTAGTCGGGTTGAACCTCGACAACCGGCAATTAGAGCGGGCAGCAGCGACGATCCATCCCAGGCAGGGGAACCGCATCCAGTGGGTTCAAGGTGATGCCTGTCAGATGGAGTTTGGGTCGGTTCCGTTTGACGTGGTTCTGGCGGTGGAGTGCATTTTTCACTTCCGCAGCCGTGAGGCCTTCTTTCAACGCGCAGCGGCTGCCTTGAAACCGGGTGGTAGACTGACGCTGTCCGATTTTGTCCCACGTCCGTTGTCACCGGACGAGTTACGGCAGTTCGAGATCCTGTCACGTGCGGCGGCGCAACACACGTTTGGACGAGTGGGCCTCGATTTTCCAGTCGCCCGGTATCGTGAGTTGGCTCAGCAACACCGCCTGGCGTTGCGAACAATCGACAACATTACTCGGCAGACCATGCCGACCTATCCTTTTTTGCGAGCGGATGTCAGGGCTCGTCGTGATGTGGTTGGAGCACGGCACCATTTGAAAGCCATTTCCCGATTGGAATCTGCCTGCCAGCGGGGCTTGCTCGAGTACGCGATCCTCTCTTTTTCTTCTGCCGCAGACGACCGCAACCGGCTCTGACCATCGGCACGGCTTTTACGTGCGGAATTCCAAGTACCCATCCCGCATCCTTACCATACCTTGCATGACGGGTGCGAGCCGAGAGGTGTGTTGTTTCTGCTAATCCGGTTTGTTGAATTGCTCGCTGTCGATGATTGTCCGAGGTACAACGGAGAAGTGTGGGTTGAGAGCGCGGCGGTACAGTTGTGCGCCAATGACGCCGGTTAAGTGACCGTAAATTCGACCTGCTCAATGGTGGCGTGTCCGGACTTGGCGTAGGGCCGTGGCAGCGGTTGCGCGTTTCCTTTTTCATCAATGGTTCGTGACCGCAGCGTGTACTCTCCCGGTGGCAAACCGGGATGTAAGATTGCCCAGTGGGCTTTCGTCAATCGCATCGGCCAGGTTTGAGGATCCCCTTTGTCAAATCCCAGTGTATTCGCGGGAATCCGGTCTCCCTCAATGTCTCCTCCCCAGGCCTGCGGCGGTGGCAAGATTTGCGCATCGCGCCAGGGTGCCTGGGAGTAATAGCGATCGCCTGCGGGCAGCTTGTCTTTGCTGTTGTGGATCCAAACCTGCACGCGGCTGAGGCCCGAGACACCGACTTGTGCGTATCCCGTGATTGGAATGGGTTGCCGGGCAGGCGTGTTGCCCGGTGCGAGCAGTGTGGCACAGAACGTCTTCAGAGGACTGTCGACATCGTTATTTCCATTGGCATACGTGTCATTGGCGCTCGCCAGGTTTGAAAGAAACATGTGGGTTAGCCACTTGATGTTCTTGAACCCATAGGCTTCTGGAATGACGACCCGCACCGGACCACCCCGTTCCGGGGAAAGCCATTGACCGTTCAGTTTGTAGCAGAGAATAACGGGCGGCAAGTCGTAGAGGTCTTCCAGAACTCGGCCAATCGGTAACGAACTTTGAAATAGCTGCTTGGGGTCGTCGTTATGGTAGCCATAGTAGTGGATGCGTCGAAAGTTCTTGGTGGGTTGAGTGAGCCAGACAATTTTCCGTAGTGGGACACCTTCCCAGATTCCGTTACCCAGTGGGCAGCCAATGTTCAGACATGTCATCACTTTGGGAAAACGTACCGTTTCCTGCTCAGCGATTTTCATCAATCCAGCGAAGTCTAACGCAGTGTTTTTGTCTTTGGTTAGTGGGGTTCGTAGTCGCGCGGGGTGGTCTGGATCGCTGGCCACCTCCAATTTCCACGTATCCCGAGTCAGGCCAACCTCTTGGCGTTTTTCCAGCGGCAGTGTGTGGGGGACCGGGGTACCGCGTGAGACATCCCGAAAATCAGCGGGTTTGGTCAGCCAGGACTCGATGTTTCCAATGGCTTCCTGGAGGCTTGCTGCGTCACGAGCGTCGTCTGCCAATACCGGAAGTGATTTCAAGGCCACGATACCGATGGAACCCAGACCGAAGAAGAACCTGCGAGTGACTACCATATGATCGTCAAGAAACGTGCTCATGGGCCGCATCTCCCAGTTGTTTGGCTCAGGGTCTTTTGCGAATACCGTCGATTGTACGCGATGGAGTACAGAAGACCACACGTTGGCACCTGAGGATCGTCAAGAGCGTCGAAAGCAGGGTTGCCAGCTTGAGCAAATCGATTTAATTACGTGGAATACGTCCCGGTTTCCGCTACGGTAGATTCTCCGTAAGGCAATTATTCCCACAGAACAGGACCGTTCTACGATGCAGATTGTTGCCAGAGGACTCGTGTTCGATCCAGCCCGAGTCGAGGATGCGTTGCAGGTTTGTTCATTTACATCACTCTTGCAGCTGCGCGATGGTACGTTCCTGGTGTCGTTTCGTCGCGGTACCGCCAAAGATTCAGCGGATGGTAATACGGCGATCTTCCGATCAACCGATCAGGGTGCGACCTGGTCAGAAATCAGCAGCGGTTTCGAAACACACTTTGAGGGTATTCCAGGAGAAGTCAGGTCAGCGGAGTTGGCGGAGTTGGACGACGGACGCTTGCTTGCCGTGCTGGGATGGGTTGATCGTGCCGGAGGGGGTGGCGTGTTGCGTGATTCGGAGTCTGACACACTGCCAGCGATGCACTTGTTGCAGGAGTATTCGAGTGATGGTGGCCAGAGTTGGTCAGGCCGTCGAGTCTTGCAACGTCAATCGGTATTGAGTGGCCCCATTGTCCGGCTTGACGATCGCGGTTGGCTGGTCACCAGTGAATACAGTCATGGCGCGAATGAGGCGACTCCGAGATGCCATGCTGCCTACGCTCACTTCAGTCGGGATGGCGAGGTGTTTGAACCTGCGGTTGATGTGGTACCGGGCAATTCACAGATATTTTATTACGACCAGAGGCAACGCTGTTGTCCGCATTCCGGGCGGTTAGTCTCCATGTTTTGGACATACGACATTCATGCGGAAGCAGACATCGAAATGCACATGGCTTGGGGTGATCCCAAGTCTTTGGTTTGGTCGCCGCCGACATCGATGGGTGTGCAGGGGCAGATTGCGATGCCGATTCCACTTTCTGACGGTCGCTTGTTGGCGTTTTACGTTCACCGCCACGCGCCCGGTTCACTTCGGCTGATGGTTTCGACGGACCAGGGTGTGACATGGAATCGTAAAACGGAGCTGATTGTTTACGAAAGTAACGGGACTGTTGAACAGGGAACAGGGGCGCAAACAACGTACGACGAGTTCTGGGACGCGATGGGTACCTGGAGTTTCGGGCATCCGTCAGCGGCGGTACTGGAAGACGGATCGCTCTTGCTGGTGTTTTACGCTGGCCCGCATGAATCTTCCCTGAGTGTGCACTGGGCGCGTGTCGAACTCTAGTGTGTCTGGTGCCGGGCCCTGGACCCCGGCTGCCGGCCAAAATAGCGAGCGGTTTGGCGGGGGCACCATGCCCCCATGATTTATGGGAGTTGTTCTTGCGTTTGGCGACAGGCTGCCAACCGTACAGGATGAGACGTGTTGTTGGTGACACATAGAAACCGGACTGATAGGATGAATATGGTGGTACTTTTGAACGCCCAATGAACACGGAGTGGTATTTCAAGGCGCTGCTTTAGGACACACGTTTTTGTTCTGGAGGCAGCTGCTGGTTGGGAGTGGTTGCCATTCGCAGTGCCTTTCTGAACGACGGATTTGAAGTATGCTTCGATTTTTCCGGTGCTGCCCTTGCGTTTGGTTGGCTGCAGCTATTTTGTGTTTGATTGGCTTGCCGGTGGAGCAGGTCACCGCGGCAGATGACGATTTGTTTGAACTACGCGTACGTCCGTTGTTGGTCAAACACTGCCTGAATTGCCATGGGCCCAGGAAGCAAGAAGGTGGGTTGCGTTTGGATTCACGCACCGGATGGCAGCGTGGTGGCAGTCGTGGTGCGGCGATCCAGCCAGGTGAGGCTGGCAAGAGCTTGTTAATCCGAGCGGTCCACTACAACGATCCAGAACTTCAAATGCCACCTGGCGACAAGCTTAGCGCCCGTGAAATAGCGGACCTTGAAAAATGGGTGACCGGCGGTGCTATCGATCCAAGAGAGCTGGCGGACGACAGTTCCAGCGACAAACTCACGCTGGCCAAGGCAGCTGAATTCTGGTCGTTTCGACCTGTTGTCAGACCCGCACTTCCGGCCGAGAAATCAACAGATGTGTGGAGTTGGACGCCGATCGATCGATTCATCAAGGCACGGTTGGACGAACATCACTTAGTGCCTGTTCAAGATGCCGACAAACGCACACTGATACGGCGCGCGACATTTGATCTCACGGGGCTTCCACCAACACCGCAAGAAATCAGCCAGTTTCTCGCGGATGATGACCCGGCTGCTTTCCCGCAACTAGTAGATCGACTGCTCGAGACGAAGGCCTATGGTGAACGCTGGGGACGCCATTGGCTTGACGTCGCGCGGTATGCCGATACCGCAGGTGATGGATCAGATTATCCAGTCCGTGAGGCGGTAAAATATCGCGATTGGGTGATTAACGCTTTTAGTGTAGACCAGCCTTATGACGAATTTTTGAGAGAACAGATCGCCGGTGACATCATAGCTGTGAACGGACCGCGGTCGCTTTATGCGTCGCGGGTTACGGCGACAGGTTTTCTGGCGATTGGCAAACGGTATGGTTACCAACCTTCGCCGGCTTTCCAGCACCTGGATTTTGCCGATGTAATTGACTCCGTCGGTCGCTCACTGCTTGGTCTTTCACTGGGCTGTGCACGCTGTCACGACCACAAATACGATCCAATTTCTGCTGCCGATTATTACGGGCTGTACGGGATCTTGCAGAGTACAAGATGGGCTTTTCCCGGAGGAGAGGAACAAAAACGGCCCTCTGATTTTCCACTTCTCGTGCCGCCGAAAGAGGCAGCACAACTGAAACAACAACAAGCAGAATCTTTAGCTTCCATTGACCGCCAGTTGGCACAACTCCGTGCAGAGCGTATTCGGAAGGACACCAACTGGCAGGCTGGTGGATTAGATCTGGGGATGGAATCGCAAGTCCTTGGAAAGCCGCTATCCGAACCCTGGGTTTGCGCAGGGCCGATCGAAGTCGTGGCGAAAGCACAGAGTCCATTCGCACATGTGCACCCACCCGGCACACGCGGTGTCCGCATGGGCAGTGGTGCCAGGACAGACGGAATCCGTTATGTCTTCAAGGAGGGATTGCAGGCCAGCTCCGGGAAAAAGATGTATTTCAATATCGACTTTCGCACAGCGGCCGGAGCAGATCAGAAAGGGGCCTATCGCTTTTATCTGGGACAGGGTGTTGTCGCTTCATTGGCCATTGAATGCAGCATCACGCCGGAAGCATTTGTCATTCGCAATGGCACCCGTTGGGAAGTGTTGCGCAAGCTGCAAACCGGCAAGTGGTACACCCTGCAAATCACGATAGATCCGGCAAAGAAAACTTATTCGGGGCTGGTTGGTGCGATCGGTGACCTGACTGAATTTGCAGGGAAACAAGTTGCGCCCAACTGGAATGGAATTGCTGATTGTTTTATTTGTGATGCGACGGGGCATGTCGCGGGTCCGGCCAGCGAACGAGACATTGATAATCTTGGTTTACAAGCGACTCCGTTTCCACTGCCTGGCAGCAAACCTGTTTTGCCACGAATGGAAACTCCAGCAGATCGAGTTCGCGTCGCTGAAATTCAAGTTGTCCAGGACAGTTTGAAGAAACGTCGCAAAGAGCTCTCAGACCATCCTGTGTATGAAGTTGCCTATGGAGTGAGTGAAGGAACGCCAGTCAATGCACGCATTCAGCTGCGAGGAGATCCAGCTAAACCAGGCGACGAGGTACCGCGTCGCTTCCTCAGAGTGCTTGGAGGCGATGCGGTTGGTGCCGATTCGACAGGCAGCGGGCGGCTGCAACTGGCCTCCTGGCTCACTCGTGATTCGAATCCGCTTACCGCTCGAGTATTCGTGAACCGTGTCTGGCAATGGCACTTTGGCCGGGGAATTGTTTCGACCGCCAGCGATTTTGGGTCTCGAGGTGCGGCGCCGACCCACCCTGCCTTGCTTGATTGGCTCGCGGCTGAGTTTATGGACTCCGGATGGTCGGTGAAAACGTTGCATCGACACATGATGCGATCTCGAACGTACCAGTTGGCGAGTAGGGACCATCCAGGTAATTTGGCTGCGGATCCCACGAACCAATGGCTGTGGAGATATACGCGTCGGCCGCTGGACGCGGAGTCGATTCGTGACGCAATTCTCGTGGTTAGTGGAGCTTTGAATCGTGGCCAACCAGGTCCGCACCCGTTTCCCGCTGTCCACACCTGGGGTTTCACGATTCACCATCCGTTTCACGCGGTTTATGATTCCAACCACCGTAGTGTTTATTTGATGACACAGCGGAATCGCCGCCACCCTTATCTGGCCCTGTTCGATTCTGCAGACCCAAATCTCAGTATTGGATCTCGGCAACCGACGACGACTCCAACGCAGGCTCTCTACCTGATGAACTCAGAGTTTGTCCATGCGCAGGCCAGGAGTTTTGCCGAGCGACTGTTTCGCTCAAGTGGTACCAGACAGGAGCGAGTTCGATTGGCGTTTGAGTTGGGGCATGGTCGTCAGCCACCGGAAGCGGAATTTCAGGCTGCGGTGGATTTCCTGTCGAGCTATACCGATGAATTAGCGGATGCAAATCAGAAGCAAACGGACCGTCGGCTGGCCGCATGGGCCGCCTTGGCCCGGGTGATTTTGACCAGCAACGCTTTCTTGTTTGTTGATTAACTGCAACATTTGAATCACAGCAATGTCATATCTTATCAAGCCAACGCGTCGCCAATTTCTAGAGACCGCTTCTGGTGGCTTCGCGGCTACGGCATTGGCCGGTATCTGCAGCGATGTTCAAGCGGCCTCAAGAGACCCCTTGGCGGCACGCTCTGGTCACTACGTCCCACAGGCAGATCGTGTGATTTTTGTGTATGCGACTGGCGGAGTGTCGCATGTCGATACGTTCGATTACAAACCTCAGTTGACGGTCGACCATGGGAAATCGATTACCGCATCCCGTTGGTTGAACAAGTCTGGAGAGTTCAAGCGGTACCTTATCCAATCGCGGTGGGGCTTTAACCGGTATGGACAGAACGGTGTCTGGGTGAGTGGGCTGTTTCCACACCTCGCGCAGATGATCGATGATGTCTGTGTGCTCAATGCAGTGCATTGTGACAGTGATGGTCATGACAAAGGCACACTCGCCGCACACACCGGGTCGGCCCAGTTTGCACGTCCCAGCGTTGGTGCCTGGGTCAGTTACGGACTGGGTACCGAGAATCGGAATTTACCCTCTTTTATGGTCCTGGCACCCGCTGCTCCCTACGCGGGTGCCCAGACCTGGGCCAGTGATTTTCTTCCCGGTTGTCATCAAGGCACCCACGTGATTCCAGGCAATGAACCCGTACCGCATGTGAAACCGCGAGTAGCTTCACATGCACTGCAGGAAATGGAGCGGAAACTGCGAAACCGGTTGAATCAGGTTCATCAAGAACGGCGACAAGCGGACCTGACGATTGATGCCCGTATCCGCTCCTTTGAAACAGCGTTTGGGATGCAACGCGCTGCCCCTGAAGCGTTTGACCTGAGTCGTGAGAGCGAACGGACGCTGGAGATGTACGGGATAAAACGTGGAGATACAAACGGTTTTGGATGGCAGTGCCTGATGGCACGGCGTTTGTCAGAACGTGGAGTACGTTTTATTGAGCTGATTGATGTCGGATCCAACAATAACTGGGATTCGCATGGGAATATGGGCGATCATGAACGGTTAGCCCGTAACATCGACAAGCCACTGGCTGGGTTGCTGGCGGACTTGAAACAACGCGGCATGTTGGAGCGAACGTTGGTAGTTTGGACATCGGAATTTGGACGGACCCCGTTTAATACCAGTGCTTCGCATGCCGGGCGCGAACATCACAATTTCTGTTTTTCTTCATGGATGGCGGGCGGCGGCGTCAAAGGCGGAATGGTTCATGGAAAATCTGATGAACATGGCATCCTGCCTGTCCAGGACAGCGTGCATACTCATGACTTGCACGCCACGATGTTGCATTTACTTGGCATCGATCACGAACGCCTTACCTATCGTCACGCGGGTCGCGATTTTCGGCTGACTGATGTAGCGGGGCGTATCGTTACGGAAATCCTGGTATGACAGTGAAGCGTAGCGCGGCTGTGGGCACACGGGAACTGTCGCCAACTACGGATGCTCAAGCTGTAATGTCTGATGCGGATCTGGAACGCTCAGCCTGACGCCCGGTTTGACGTATGGATCGTAAGCGTCAGTAGATCGCTCGCTACACGCGCAAGAAAGCTCCTTGACGGTACAGTGACCGGCAGAGCAACATCGCGAACAAGAGTCCCAGAACGGAAACAGAGAGTGGTCCGTACGGCTCAATTTGCTCCACCATCTGGGGAGGGATCACGCCTTGGGCGATGGTCCAGGCAGGACTCGCGCGGTACACGAGGCTCGAGAAACCGCCCACGAAATTCTGCAGCATGTAGATCGTAATACAGTTGGTCCCAATCCATACAAATGGCTGGGCCCAGAAGCGAATTTTCCAGACATCGATTACCAGGTAGAACACGGCCAACAGCAGGAAGCTCCAGCCACCTGCCAGGAGTACATAGGATGAAGTCCAGAGCTTTTTGATAATCGGAAAGTGCATTCCCCAGAAATGACCACCGGCCAGGCACAATCCTCCCAACACAAGCAGATAAAACAACTTCTTCCATGCTGCCGAGCTTTCGTTTTGAATGACCAGCCCGGCTAGCATCCCCAACAGTCCTGTGGCGATAGCGGGCAAGGTGCTCAACAGGCCTTCGGGGTCCCAGTCGCCGTCCCACTTGTATCCTGGGAGATAGTGTTGGTCGATGTAATTCGCTAGATTCATGCCTTCCTGGAAGTTGCCTCTCCCGTGTTCGGGGACATCAATAAAGGTCATGGCGGCCCAATAGCCACCGAGTAGCACGGCACTGATTGCCAGCAATCCCCGGAACCGAAAATGAATGAACAACAGGCCGCTAAACAGGTAGCAAATTGCGATTCTCTGCAGGACCCCGACATAACGGAACGACTCAGGATCGCCACGGCCGCCATAGTAGATCAAACCCAGGACATAGAGTGCAAGTGAACGAAACAGAACGCGCCGGTAGGCAGCCACTTTTCCCCGCTGGGTAATCACTTTCGTTAACGAAAAGACAGCCGATGTTCCCATCAGGAACACAAACAGCGGGAAAATCAGGTCCCAGAAGTGGAAGCCCTCCCAGGCGACATGCGTCAGCTGTTCGGCGATCAGTTCCAGCCTTTGCGGATCGATTCCTTGCAGTTTTTCGGACTTTGCGAGTTCCTGGATTCCGTGTACCAGGCTACTTGCGCCCATAATCCAGAACATGTCGAACCCGCGCAAGGCGTCGATCGATACGATACGGCGTAAAGCGGGCGACTCTTGCATGGTGGCCATGGTGAAGTCCTGTCGAAATGAAGTCCTGTCGAAATTACGCCACAGCCCAGCCGCGATTACAGAGCCGTTCCGCAGTTCATATTACAGTTCATATTAATCCGACAGGGGCCTTAAAGACGAGCTTTCTTTTTGCTGGCAACAAATTATCTGTTAGCCGGATCGCCGTAGAGCCGCTGCCGTACGGTTGTTTCATTGAATCGTCCAGACCAAACCGCAGGGTATAAAACGCACTGCGGTAACCGGTCCGATTTCCGGTCGCCAGGTACAGCGCGGAGTGTTCTGGTGCGAATGACCAGCGGTTTGGCCGGTGGGGATTTCCTGTTCTTGAATTCAGGGCGCTGTATTCTGGAAGCCCGAAGTGCTCCGGGTCACCGGATCGTCTTCTGATCGCTTTGTGTGTGCGCAGAGAAATCACTCGCGCTCGACTATTAGTGTCGTTCTAATGGCATCGTCAGGCAATGTGGGCCGCCGTTGGCACGCATGAGTTCTGTAGCAGCGAAGGTATCTACCTGGATTCCAGCTGACCGCAAATTGGAGTTGGTATGGGGGTTGCCAGCATAACTTACCAGATGCGCCGGGCGCAGCGCGACGACGTTGGCTGCCATGAAGCGGGCCTCTCGAATCACGCGTTCGGTGGTGTACCTGAGAGAATTGCCATGGGGTGGCAGCTGGCCACCAACGTAATTCACTTCGTAACCCTGAGCTTTCAGGTAGTCGAGAAGTTTTACTCTTCCGAGGGTTCGGTCTGGTTTGCCAGAGCCGGCCTGGAACCGGGTAATCCAGCCGACATTTTGAACTTCGTTGAGCATTGCAATCCGTTCCGGTCGCGACAGCCGCTCGATTCTGGAAAGCCCTATCAGGATTTCTAGAAGTGGATTGTTACGGGCGTGTTGTTGTTCCAGCAGATAGGGAATTGCCAGCACTCGTTTGTGGTCCACGAAATTAAGCAGGCAGTCGAGATGGTAGAAGATGGATTGCAGGCCACTCCATTCACCCGGCCATTGTTCAACGCTTGGCATTTGTACCGCAATGACATCCATCTCAAGAACCTTGGCAAGACGTATGGCCGCTTCTTGCTGTGTTGCGTTTCCGATGCCGACCAACAGTGTCTTTTTGTCGGCAAGCAGGACGTCGCCACCTTCTACGTAGACTTGCTCGGTGATGGCGTCGAATACAATTGGGTATTTGTCCAGTGTTGTGGCATTCCGAAATATGAACCGGGTGAGCGCGGACTCGAATGCGCGACGATCATGATTGAAATTACAGATGACCACACCACGAGGTGTCATTACCGCAAGGTCTCTCGTGAAAAAGAGTGTTGTTGTGGGACTTGTCGCCGGGTTTAGCAGGCCAGAATCGTCTCGCTGATAAACAAACCGATCGTCAATTCCTAGTAGAGATTGCGCCGTGACATGGGCTTCGTGCTTCACGAGCCGTGGGGCATTGTTTTGCAGCCATGCAGTAAATGCACCGTTTGCACGACAACGCTTGATGGACTCCTCGAGGAGCTGTTCAAAGTATAAAACTTCGATGCCGTGACGGGTTAGTTGCGCCACGAAATGCTTGTGTTGGATCGCCGCTTCTGGCCGCAGTAACTCCCACGTCAACATCGAATGCTGTCCACTGAACATGGGGAAGGTCCGCAGGGTTTCCGGACCGGGTGGATGTACAAGTACTCGCTTTAGAGGGGCTATTTCCGACGAGACGAAATGCGGGTTTGATCCATCCGCGTTTTCTGACTGAGGTAGCTGGGACGCTTGCGGACCGGCCGTCAAACGACTGGCTGTGGTGGCGGTCAGGGCGGTGATGAGAAAGTTACGGCGGTGCATTCGTTTCCCTGCCTGTACCGGATTTGGGCGATTCTGGTCTACTGCCCCCGAAAGCATAGCTTGCAGTGGCCACACTGAGGGTAACAAAAAGGCCAGTTTTCCTGGAGACAGCGCGGTTGGTGGCCTGTGGCTCTTCCTGCATGGGCGCAGGAGTTTTTATGAGATTCACTTGCGTCGAGGGCGCCACAGTGCTGGCAGTCCGCGGCGAATCACTGATTTGTCCGTCGACCGGCCATTCCAGTCCGTTGGTCCAGTTGGAGTTGATTTGAATTCCTGGACTGGGACAATAGCGGCTTGGGTTGTATTTTGTGCTCGCCGGATTTCTTGGAGATTTCCATGCTCTCAGCATTCTTCCGGATCGCATGGTTGTGGTGTGTTGTGCCGTTAATCTGGACGGACGGGTTGTTGGCATCCGATGCGTTGGAGATTGCACAACGCATTGATGCGTCGATCGATGCCAAATTGCGGACAGAAAAAATCGCTACCGCGGTTCCCGCGGGCGAAGCCGAGTTCTTGCGCAGGGTCTATCTCGATTTGACGGGGCGGATTCCCACGGCCGACCAGGCTGCCCGATATCTCGACCGTTCTCATGCCAGTCAACGTACGCAGTTGATTGACGAATTGCTGGCATCGCCAAAGTATGGCGAGCATTTCGGTCGCGTTTGGCGCGATTGGATTGCTCCCGCCGAACTTCCTTCCGAAGGAAACGGTGGCAATCAGCCGATCGCAGCAACGCGAAAACTGGGTGTGTGGTTTGGAGAGCAATTCAATCAGAACGAATCCTGGGATCGTCTGGTCTATTCTGTGCTCACCGTAGATGGCGAACTGGCGGATCATCCACAGGCCTTGTTCTACTCGTTAGTCGGCACGGATACGGGAATTCCTCAACCGGCGGGCGCAACACGCGCTGTGGGAACATTGTTCCTGGGATTGCAACTCCAGTGCGCTGAATGCCATGACGATCCGTTTCGTACCTGGAAGCAAAGCGACTTTTGGGGTGCTGCTGCCTTTTTCCGTAACACCGAAGCGACTTTCGATGGCCGCTACTTTGCCAGTGTGACTGAAACGTTTGGTAAAGAAACTTCTGCGAAAGGCAAACGTTCGAGCAAGAAGACGACGCGCAATGACCGAGCACCGAACGGGTCGATTACCATTCCTTCGGCTTCTTTCACCAATAGTGGAACGGTGATTTCGGGAAAATTTCCTGCAGGCGAGGCCTTGGCGGCCGAAGCTCGCCAACCGCTACGTCCAATACTGGCGGAGTGGATTGTTTCGCCGGAAAATCCCTACTTCAGTCGAGCCTTTGTGAACCGGATGTGGTCGTATTTTTTCGTGCGTGGGATCGTTAATCCGATCGATGATTTTCGGCCAGATAACCCGCCCACGCACCCTGAAATACTGGACTTGTTGGCCGCCGAATTTCGGTCGTCTGGTTTCGATGTCAAACATCTGATCCGCTGTATTCTCAATGCGCGTGTTTATCAGCGCGGCAACGGTAGCGATCCCAAATCTGCCCCACAGCAATTGGCGAAGCAGGCCGATTGGTTTGCCCGCTACCCACTGAAACTGATCTCCACAGACATGTTATTTGAGTCACTTAAGTTGGCGCTCGAGGACCCGGGACTCGACCTGCGGACTGTCGACCCAGCACTCTCGAGTAAATTCGGCGAAAGTACGCCGATCGGTGATGCCTATCAGGAATTCACGCGTCTGTTTGAGACCAACGAAAATGATCCCACAGATTTTCGACACGGTATTCCACAATTTCTGGCGTTAATGAATCATCCTCGGATTGGTGATGGTGGGAAAAAGGTAGAGCGACTACTGAAAGCGAAGTTGGAATCGACGGCCATTATTGAGCAACTCTATCTAGGGACGTTGTCGCGACGGCCTGCAAGTGAAGAAACAGACGAGGCGATACGCTTTGTCCAGGCAAGTTCAACTCCGCGGGTTGGCTACAACGGGCTGTTATGGATGCTGATCAATCGCAGCGAATTTCTTTTGATCCGCTGAATTGTGTCGCACAGGATCTTGCGAAAAAGGGAACCGAATTATGATGAAAGCCAGCTGGCAACCGTGTCGCCGTGACGTGTTAAAGCTTTCTTCGGCAGGTTTGTTGACGAACGCTTCGGTGCCGTGGTTTGAAGCACTGGCAACGGATGCACAACAACAAAGTGGCCGGGCTCCCAAGGCTTGTATTTTACTGTGGATGGATGGTGGTCCGAGCCAGCAGCACACATTTGATCCCAAGCCGCGCGGTGAATTTGGATCGATCTCGACATCGGTGCCGGGGATCCACATATGTGAGCACTTGCCGCAGATGTCCCAGGTGATGGATGAAGTTGCTCTGATTCGATCGATGAGCACGGGCGAGGGTGACCACTATCGGGCGAAATATTACTTGCATACAGGATTCCAGAGAGTTGGTGGGTTTGAACATCCCGCGATTGGGTGTATTGCGTCACACGAAAACGGAGATCCTGCCAATGACCTGCCGAGTTTTGTGACGATTGACGCAGGATACGATAAAGGCAATGGCGGGCGGTTGTATCGGTCTGTTCCCAGCTATCTTGGTGCGCGTCATGCGCCGCTGGCCGTGAGGCACCCTGACACGGGGCTTGAGAATCAACCTGCGGATGCGGGCGATGTCGAATTGTCGAGGCGATTGGCCTTACTTGCACGCGGCGAGCAGCGGTTTGCGCAGCAGTACGCCAACCCACTTGTCCGCCAGAAACAGACGGCCTTTGACCGCGCTGTTTCGTTGATGCGGTCCAGTGCGGTAACCGCCTTTGACGTGGATGATGAATCTCCAGCACTCCGTGCTGCGTATGGCTCGCATCGATTTGGCAAGGCGTGTTTGATGGCGCGAAGGTTGGTTGAGCGCGGTGCTTCTTTTATTGAAATTTTCCATCGCGGTTGGGACGACCACGAAGGGGCTGCACAACGTGTTAAACCACGGATGGGATGGATGGATCCCGCCATGGCGACACTCATTACTGACCTGAAAAGTCGTGGTTTACTCGAACGGACCTTGATTATCTGGATGGGTGAGTTCGGTCGCGGTCCTGTTAATGGCAAGGATCACTACGCACGAGCCTGGACAACAATGTTGGCTGGTGCAGGACTCAAGACGGGCCAGGTGGTTGGTCGGACGGATGAAAAGCCCCGGCATACCGGTGGTACGGTCGTTGACCGTCCGGTAAGCGTCCCTGATTTCTTCGCGACCATTTGCCAGGCACTAGATGTCGATCCGGCGAAAGAGTTTCACGCACCCGGCAATCGGCCGATGCCGATTGTTGATCCTGATGGCTCTGCCATCACGGAGCTTTTTTGACGCATTTGGGGGTACTCGGCAGAGCCAGTGGGTTGCGGAGATTGTGCGCTTGAAATGATGTACTTGCGGGCTCTGGTGCGAAACTCGATGGGCCCCAAGAGGTTCGCTCATTTTGATTTATCCGTCGGTCGCACTTCAAATCAAGATGTCGCTTAGTACCTGGCCGTGCACATCGGTGAGGCGGAAATCGCGCCCCGCATAGTGGTAAGTAAGTTCCTCATGATCCAGGCCGAGAATGTGCAGAATTGTTGCGTGCAAGTCGTGGACATGGACCGGGTTTTCGACAACCAGATTGCCGTATTCGTCGCTTTGGCCGTACAGTGTGCCCCCGCGTATACCGCCTCCCGCGAGCAGACAAGTAAACGCTGAGTTATGGTGATTGCGTCCCTTTTCGTTTTTTGTGCCAGCTGGTGCACGTCCGAATTCGGTACAAATGGCTACCAGTGTTTCGTCGAACATGCCACGGAGCTTGAGATCCTGGATTAATGCCGCCAGCGGCTGATCGATTTGCCTGGCTAGATTCCGGTGGTGCGCCATATCACCGTGCGAGTCCCAGTTGCCACCGGATCCTGTGTGGACGACTTCGACTACACGCACCCCATGTTCTACCATTCGCCTGGCGGCGAGCAGTTGCCAGGCAATCGATTGTTTGTCACCAGCTTGAATGCCGTACCGGCTTCTGGCACCGTTGGTTTCGCTTTCCAAATCAAGTACCTGGGGAGCGACCTTCATCATGCCCGCTGCGGTGTTAAATGTTGCAATTCTCGCGTCCAGCTGTGGATCGTTCTGTCGTTCAATCAAATGTTTACGGTTTAGTTTTTGCAGCATCTCTTGTTCCAGCTCACGCAGGGACAGTGATGGCAACGGGCTTTTCAAATGTGGGACCGGGTCGTTACCTGGAATGAGACGAGTTCCCGTGTGATAAGCAGGAAGAAAACTTGCGTCCCAGACCTGGCTTCCCATATAGGGCAGGGCCGACGCCAGGACAACAAAGGGAGGTAGATTGAGATTGTGCGTCCCCAGCCCGTAACTGATCCAGGAACCGATACTGGGCATCGGTATCGTGGTCAAACCGCAGTGCATGGCCAGTGTTGCCTGGCCGTGACTGATATGATCGGTGACCATGGAGCGGATGACCGCCATGTCGTCGATGGTGCTCCCCAGCATGGGGAACAGCTCACTGACCATCAGGCCTGCATTGCCTTTTGGAGAAAAACGAAACGGAGAAGCGTTCAGATAAAACGGCCTGCCTCGCCAGTCCATTACTTTTCCGTGGTCTGCTTGCAATCGAGGTTTATAGTCAAACGAGTCAATGTGCGACAAACCACCCGTCAAGTTAACCAGAATCAAGTTTTTTGCGCGGGCTGGAAAATGTGAAGGTCTTGGTGCCAGTGGGTGTGCCCCTTCCTGGCGGGCAGCCTGGACAAGTTGCGGTCGCAATATCCGTTGGTCGAATAACGCGACTGCTGAACCACTAGTGAGGGTGCGCATGAATTCACGACGCGAACGGTGGCGTTGATAGTCTGGCGCAGATCCGTCCGTTGTAGTGGTCGAGGGATGGTGACCGCCGTGACTTTTGTCTGTCATTGCCTGCTAATCCACGTAAAGAAATTCGTTTGCCGTCAACACTAATCGACTGTAACTGGCCCAGGCGGCCAACTCGATTTGCCGAGGTGCCATCCGTTTTCGATATCGCTCCGGAATACCACGATAGACACGCAGTTCATCGATTTCACCAAGGAAACTCCGTTCGACTATGGAGATACCCAGTCCGACACGAAAGGTGAGTGGACTGGGTTGTACTGTTTCCGTTAAGAGAACTTCGGAGGCCAGTTGTTTGTTAACAAACAGACGCATGGTCGTTGGCGAACGAACGAGCGCGATGTGCTGCCATTTGCCGGTTTCCAGTTGGACTGGGTTGCTGAGTATCCACCTGTTTTGGCCCACACCGAACGACCCCCGAAACTGGTTGGTTGCAGTACCCTGTTGCTGAAGTACGAAACCCCGGCCACCCCCCAGGTGGTTCCCGAAAATATCGGCGTAATTGGCCTGTTCGGGTCCTGGCCGGACCCAGCACTCTACGGTGAACGCGTTTCCCAGGTGGTTCATTGTGGTGCCACTATCGACGTAATCGCCAGCTCCATCCAGTGAGATACATTGCCCGCGGTACCCTGGGAGAAATTGTGGATCGCCGATCAATGTTCCGTGTTGTGTTGCGCCGGAAGTGTCGCTGGCATCGCCTTCGAATTGATATTCCAACAAGAGCTGGGGCGCGGCTTGCTCGGGCGCCGTGTTGCCTGCAAATTTCATGTTCTCAGCAAATGTGGCGATGTAGTTCAATGCCTGGTCGATTTCACTTGGAGTTGGTTCTCTCGACCAGGCACTTTGTATTGCCCTGATAATTCGTTGTCGCGGGGCAGAGTACGTGTTCAGCAACCGTTGTGCCAGTTTTTCCGATTGCTGGTGAATAAAAGGACTATTGCGGAGATAGAGTGCCTGCAGCGCGACAGCGGTGTTTTTTCTTTGTGACGTGACACGGCTGGGATCTGCGCCATCAAACAACGCCAGGAACGGATGGCGTTGGATACGTTGTGTCATTAGATAGACGCTACGGTGTGGTGAATCGTAGATTGCCTTGAAGGGACCATGCTGACTGAACTGCCAGCCTGATTCCGGGGGAAACGGGTGCGCGCCAGGACGGTCTGTGTTGAGTACACCGGATGTTTGCAGAATTCCGTCGCGAATGGACTCGGCGTCCAGCCGTCTTCGGTCGAATCGCCAGTACCAGCGGTTTGTGGGATCGACCGTTAGGTTGGATGAATCTGCGGTACTGGCTAACTGGTAGGTGTTGGACAGGAGAATCTGACGATGTAGATGTTTGACTGACCAGCCGTTGTCGATGAACTCCCGGGCCAGCCAATCCAACAGTTGCGGATGTGTAGGTAGTGCACCACCGAGTCCGAAATTGTCCACGGTACTGACGATTCCCTTGCCGAAGTGAAATCGCCAAATGTAATTGGCAGCGACCCGGGGAGTGAGTGGATTGTCTGGGCTGCTGAGCCAGCGCGCGAATTGGAGCCGGCCACTTTGACCGGCGGGGATCTGGAATGCTTGTCTGCCTGCCAATCGCTGGAGAACTCCTCGTTGTACCACCTTCCCTTCGTCGAACGGATCCCCTCCGATTTGTACAGGCACATCGTGCGGTGTACCCTCGCGCATCGCGTAAGCCCGTTGAATATCGGCCCCACGTTCCACGGATTTCAGCTCATCCCACAGTTTGCGGACGCTGGTGTCGAGTTTCGCAACCACCTCGCGAATGCGGATGTCCTGGTCGTCGATGCTCGTTCGCAGAGCGACGTCACTGAGGCCTTGGCGACGGAGTTGATGATACCGAGCCACATCGCGATTGAGCCGTTTTCGTTTGGCTTGCAACTCTTTTTGCGCCGGATGGTCTGCACGCTGTTGCTGGATTTGAGCCCGTAGCTGCTCAATGCGAGTTCGCTGCTCGGGATCCAGTTCCGACCATTGACTGCGCGAGATTAATGGTACGGTTTCACCGGCAGAAAAGGTGGGCAATTCTGATCCGCTGAAGGGGTACCTGCTACTGGCGAAGATACCGTAAATACGATAGTAGTCCGCAGTAGAAATCGGCTCGACCTTGTGGTCATGGCATCGCGCACAGCGAATACTCAAGCCCAGAATTGACTTGCCAATGGTATCGATGGTGTCTTCGATGATCAGTTCCGGGTGGTAATGCTTGAAGATTCCATTGCGTAGTGAGAGTCCGACGAATCCAGTGGCGATGATCGCCTCAGAGGAATTGTCCTCCGGATTGCTGGCAGCTATCAGATCTCCGGCGATTTGTTCTCGGATGAACAGATCGTAGGGCTTGTCGCTGCGAAATGAATCAATGACGTAATCTCGGTACAAATAGGCCTGTGGAACAGGGCAATCGACACTGCCGCCCTGGGTATCGGAATAGCGGGCTAAATCCAACCAGTGGCGGCCCCAACGTTCGCCGTATTGTGCTGAATTCAGTAGCCGATTGACGATCTGTTTCCAGGCCGCTGGAGACGGATCTTGCACAAAGGACTGGACCTCTTGCCAAGGCGGTGGCAGACCGACCAGATCGAAATAGACACGACGGATAAGGGTGCGTGCATCGGCTTGTTGCCCCAGGGCGAGTCCCTGTTGGCGCAGATTGTCAACAATAAATGCGTCAATGGGATTGGCCGACCATCCCGTGTTATCCGCCGGAGGTTCGACGTGACCAAGCGGAGCAAAAGACCAGTGGTTCTCTGTATTGTCGCGAGGTGGTGTGCCAGTCGATGTGGGCCATGGCGCGCCAGCGGCGATCCATTCTTCCAGCAGCTCGATTTCTTCGTTGGGAAGTTTTCCGGTGGGTGGCATCTGCGGGCCGTCCTGTTCGTAACGCACTGCTTGAATCAGGAGGCTGCGGTTCACGTTTCCAGGGACAATCGCCGGACCGTTCTTGCCACCGGCCAGTAATGCCAGACGCGAATCGATGCGGAGTTCATGGCCCCTTTTGTTTTCTCCATGACAGCGTATGCAGCGCCGTAGTAGTAGCGGGCGAATCCGTTGTTCGAAGAAGTCTGGCCCCTTGTCATTTGTGTTGCCGCCACCAAGAGTAGCGGCGTTCGTCAGCAACGTTGCCGCGGCGAAAGGGACGATCAGTCGGAGCAGGTTAAAAGAATATTGCATGGAGAAGCCAGGCGGAGAGTCCAAAAGGAGTGACTGTCTGCTAATTGTACCCTGCTGAATAGGCGCCTTGGCAAGTCTGTTGGAAGTGGGCGAATCGTCTTTCGCTGAGCAATTCGCATGCCGTCAAGTGATCTGTGAAAAAGGGCCAGTTTTTGCGTGCTGGTTGTGACTGGAAGAACGCCCGTGCCGCGCCAATACAGAATCTCGTGTCAGGTGCGTGAGGCCGGCCGGTCGTGGTAGGATGACAGTCCTGTCGGTTTGGAAAGGCGGCGCCCAGTGTTTTGTCCGTCTGCGTTTTGTCCGTCTGCAAACCGCAGTGGGTATCTCCCCACCCGTTGCGAAGCGGCCTGCTTTCGCAGCGATGCTCTGGAACGTTTATGAGTTCACGATTTGATGAGGCAGATTCGTGGAGATTTATCGAAGGTTCTCGATGTGCGTCACGGTGTGCGCTCTGATCCTGGTTGCGGTCGGCTCTCTGACGGCAGGACAGCCAGTGGACAGCGACTTGGAATTTTTTGAGAAGCAGGTTCGCCCCTTGTTGAATCGGCGTTGCTACCGCTGCCACAGTAGCACTGCCAGATCGCTGAAAGGGGGCCTGCGTTTGGATAGTCGGGTGGGTGTCCAACGCGGTGGCGACAGTGGGCCGATTCTGGTGCCCGGGCAGCCTGATGCGAGCCGTTTGATTCACGTCATTCGATATCAGGGTGGTGTTGAGATGCCACCGGACAGCAAACTGCCAAAGGAAGAGATTGCAATTCTAGTCCGCTGGGTGCAAATCGGTGCGCCCTGGCCGGCAGACCGCTCCGAGAGAGTGGTGCCAGAACCAGATGCTGGATTCCCACTTCAGCAACGACGGCGCGATCAGTGGTGCTGGCAACCGATAGATAATCCACGACTCCCGTTACTGAAAGACGACTGGTCGGTTTCTGCGATCGACCGGTTTGTGTATGCGCGGATGCGTGAACACAATCTGCAGCCCGCCGCGCCAGCTGACCGCTCGACCTGGCTACGTCGCGTTACGTTCGACCTGACTGGTCTACCGCCTTCGCCAGCAGAGGTTGTTGCGTTTGCGACGGATGCAACACCACACGCCCATGAACGTGTCGTCGAACGGCTACTTGGTTCACCTCGATTTGGAGAACATTGGGCGCGACGCTGGATGGATCTGGTTCGTTACGCCGAAACCAAGGCTTTTGAAAGTGATTACACAATGCCGTACGTGTACCGTTACCGTGACTATTTGATACGGGCTTTCAACTGTGACGTTCCCTACGATCAATTTGTGCGTGAACACATCGCGGGTGACTTGTTGCAGCAACCGCGATGTAATCCTGTAGATGGGGCACTCGAATCACCTCTTGGAGCCGGATACTGGTATCTCAATGACGGACACCATGGTCCGACGGATGTACACGCGGACGAAGTACGAGTGTTCGAGAACATGATCGACGTGACCGGCAAGGTGTTTCTAGCACAGACGATTGCCTGCGCACGATGTCATGATCATAAATTCGATCCTATTACGGCAGGCGATTATTATTCGCTCTACGGAATATTGGCCAGTTCACGATTTGATTATGTCAATACGGTTTCACCCAAGGTCTTAGCTTTACACCGGGCAAATCTTCAGCAGCAACGCGATCAGATTGAGCATGAGCTGCTGCGGATCTGGAAAAGCGACTTGCGCACACTGCGCCAACAACTTGCCAAGGCTCAATCGCTGGATCCATTGAAACACCAGCCTGCGTGGCGCCGCCTACTGGATTCGAGTGTTCGAGTTGAGTCGAAATCTGCTAGCCAACGTACTGAAATTCTCACAGCTCCGTTGCGTCCGGTTGCCGAGATACTCACCAGTGCCGATGCACAGCGAATCGCCGCCTGGCAAAAACAGTCCCAGAGTGAACCATCGACTCCACTCGCGCGGCTGGGCCGCATACAGGGGCAAACGTTTGGCGATTGGCGGACCAGTGGAGAAGGTTTTGGACGCCGTCCGGTTCGTCCCGGTACGTTTGTCCTCGCCCATACCGGAGAACAGGTATTTCAGGCAATGGTACGTGGCCCAGCAGCCGGGCAGTTAACGTCTCGGTTTGGCGGCTCGATCAAGTCCCCAACATTCGAGTTGGGGACCGCCCTTTCGGTACGGGTCAAGGGGCGGCACGCGCGGGTGCGTTTGTTCGTACAGCATTACGAATTGGTTGGGCAGGGAGTGACGACACGTTCACTCGATCAAAAGGTGAACAGCGACGTCTGGCAGTGGATAACCATCAACACAGAGCTTTGGAAGGGTCTACGGGCGTATGTTGAAGTGTTGCATAACGGTGACGAGATGCAGGTGGTCACACTCGAGCAGCATGCGCCGACGCACGCCGACGATGGTTATGTGGCACTCGACGATGTCACGGTCGGCGGTCCACGGCAATTGTTGGGTGTCAACGACTATGCGCGCGCGTGGCGCATCGTCGGTCCGGCTCCAAATTCGCGAGTGCAGGCCGCGCTAGTAATTCTGGATCGAATCGACGGTTTGTTGAAGTGTTGGGAACGGAATGAACTCACCGCGGCAGAGTCAGACATTCTCGACGCGCTCACGCAACCAGGTGGGATCCTGGCTGCGACGGTAGACCGCTCTGCGATGCTGGAGTCCCTGGTTCGCACCTTTCGCGAGCAGAGACAACGCGTCCCTGAACCGATTTACGGCAGGAGTCTGACAGATGGTCATGGACGCGATGAACCAGTCTATTTACGTGGCGATCATCAGAACATGGCCACGAAACCGGTTCCGCGACACTTTCTGGCAGCCTTGGATGCGCGTCCACTTGCGACCACGGGAAGTGGTCGACTGGAGTGGGCTACACAGGTTGTTGATCCCGCCAACCCGATCGCTGCCCGGGTTATTGTGAATCGGATTTGGAGTTACCTGACAGGACGCGGTATTGTTGCCAGCGTCGACAACTTTGGCGCTATGGGAACGCTTCCTACCCATCCAGAGTTATTGGATCATCTGGCTTACCGTTTCAGACAGGATGAGTGGTCACTGAAGAAATTGATTCGCAAGATCACACTTTCGAGTACCTACCGGCTTTCGACACGGCCTTCTCCAACCGCACAGCGCTCGGATCCCACCAATCTATGGTTGTCTCATATGTCGCTGCGCCGTTTGCCTGCCGAGTCGATTCGTGATGCAATCCTGATGGCTAGCGGCCGTTTGCGGGAACAGATGTTTGGTCCCAGCGTGCCGGTTAATTTGCAACAGACCATTCCGAGTCGTTCCAAGCCGAAGCAAGAAGGGCCGCTGGATGGAGCAGGACGCCGGAGTATCTACATAGAAATGCGACGCAACTATTTGCCGAATTTTCTGCGTGCATTTGATCTGCCCAATTCCTCTGTTACCTGTGGGCGGCGAGGCGTTACGAATGTTCCGATTCAAGCACTGACACTGATGAACGATCCTTTTGTTACCGAACAGGCTCGCGTCTGGGCGGAGCAAATTATCGTCAGTTCGAATTCTTTCCGAGATCGGATTGATGGTCTGCACTACACCGCGTTTGCCCGGTCGGCAACGGAGCAAGAACAAATACGCTGTCGCAATTTGTTTATTGAACTGGCAAAACAATTTGATATTGAAGACGCCAATGCCAAAGACAACGTGCAACTATGGACAGAGTTGTGCCATTTGATGATCAATCGGAAAGAATTTATCTTCCTCGTGGGGCCCGCGTTACTCTCCAACAACTAGATGCCTGTACAAATCGCTTTCATGAAACGCTTGCCTATGTCATACCGCCACCTCTCAAACCAAAGACGGCGATCTTCCACGAATCAGGTTTGCCGCGCGATTACGACACGGCGGCAGATTCTCGAGCAGACTTCGTTGGGATTCGGAGCCTTGGCCGCGCGCGCACTGTTTGCTGAGGAGCCGGGTGGGAGGGCGAGACTCGATGACCCGCTTGCGCCGAAACGTCCGCATCTGCCACCGCGTGCAAAGAGCGTCATTTTTATGTACATGGATGGTGGTATTTCGCAAGTTGACAGTTTTGACCCGAAGCCGCGACTGGGTTCAGAAAATGGACGAGCCAGGCCGTTTGCAATCGACGCCACTGTCTTCAACCAAAACGGAAACTTGTTGGCCAGCCCGTGGCGTTTCAAGCGGTGCGGCCAAAGTGGTATTCCGATCAGTGATTTGTTTCCACACCTTCGTTCGGTGGCCGACGAATTGTGCGTGATCCGGTCGATGACGGCATTTTCAGCGAACCACCCCAACGCGACTTACGCATTGCATTCTGGCCATGCCCGGCTGGGACGACCCAGTATGGGTGCCTGGGTCACCTATGGATTAGGTACCCAAAGCCAGAATTTCCCTGGATTTGTCGTGGTGCATGGTGGCCAGATGTTTTCCGGTGGAATGTCGAATATCGGTAGTGGATTCTTGCCGGCGAACTACCAGGGTTCAATGATGCTACCGAGTGCGCCGCACTTGCCTAATCTACTTCGACAGGATGCCAGAGCCGATGTGCAAAACGCCAAACAGCGCGTGTTGCGCGAACTTGATCACGATCTATCAAGTAGTGCGGGAACGAATTCAGTGATTGAGGCGGCAATTGCGAACCACGAACTGGCGTTTCGAATGCAGTCCGCAGCTCCTGAATTGTTTGATTTGTCACAGGAAACGACCCGCACCAAGAGACAGTATGGGTTGGAAGCGGAATACGCCAACACACGCAAATATGGATCCCAGTGCTTGATTGCTCGGCGTCTGGTGGAGCGTGGTGTGCGATTCATCGAGTTAACGATTAATCCTGGCAATTCGGATCGATGGGATCAACACAGCGATCTGAAAAACGGGCATTCGCGTAATGCGCTGGCTGTCGACCAGCCGGTCACAGCGTTGATCCGGGACCTGAAGGCACGCGGGCTCCTGGATTCAACGTTGATTGTGTGCACCAGTGAATTCGGACGCACGCCATTTGCCCAGGGGACCAACGGCCGTGACCACAACCCGCAAGGTTTCAGTATGTGGATGGCTGGAGGTGGAATTCGCGGCGGCACGGTTTACGGTGCCACGGATGAATATGGGTACAGGGCGATTGAAAACAAGCTGACGGTCCACGATTTACATGCCAACATGTTGCATCTACTGGGGATCGATCACACTCGCTTGACATTTCGTTTCGGTGGACGTGACGTGCGTTTGACAGATGTCCACGGGCGGATTGTGGACGAGTTGATCGCATAAGCACACCGCCCGGCAGTTCTTTTCTGTGGGCAGAGATTTGTTGTCGAGAGTATCTGGTCAGTTCCGTTTGGCCGACGAGACTTTGTTCGAGATAAAGCGTGTCAGGAAGCCGCCGAGTACGACGCCAACCAGCACCATGGCGATGAACGGGAATGAAGGAGTGGGTGCCGAGGTAATCTCTGAGAGATTTTGAATTGTCTCTAATCCGTGCTTCAAGTTGACTCCAAACAAAGCACATAGTGTTGCCATCGGAAAGAAGAATGCGGCCAGGAGGTTCAGTCGATGTGCAGCAATGGCCATTTGTTCGCTGTTTTCCGCGTGCTCTTCTGTGCGTTTGGCAATCAGGAAATCGAGTGAGGTCTTTGCGTCGTTGCTTAACAGGTCGGCGGCGCGTTCGATTTGATAAGCGCGGTCTCGGAAATTGATCAGGTCACGATCATCGGGGCACATTTCACGGGCTTGTTGCAAGGCCTGGTGCATGTTTCTGGTTGAACGTCGAATCGGCGCGAGGCCGTGGAGGACCGTGAAATAGTCCGTGGCGCTCTCTGCGGCCAGGTCTTGTTCTTCGAAGCGATTGATCAGTTCTTGGAAGGCATCCAGGTGCTGTTCGAGTGCCTGCGGTCCCCCTCCCAGTTTGCTCGAAGACCATGTGCCATTCGGTTGACGCCAGAAAAATTGACCGTCGCGTTCACTTTCGTCTGGTGCTGGCGGGTCATGCAGAATCAACAACAGATGGTCGTCGCATTTCATCGCACGCTGTCGGCCGACCTGGTCGCCCAGGCGGTCGCGAAATTCCGCAGGTACTTCCCAAACGGGTGGCAGAATCCCAGTTGATGCCATGCTAGATACTCCAAATAGTTGGTGAAGGTGAGCGAAACTCTCGTACCACAGTGTGAGTTGGGGTGCAACCTGCGAACCGTTGTCACTCTGCTCGATTGGCGTCTACGGTTCCAGCCGGCAGATGCCGAGCAATGTGACGCCTGCACAACGCCGTTGCTACTCGATTTGAACGGTCGACGCCAGCTCATCATTATGGGGGCGAATCAACTCGATGGATATGATCTGGCGACAGGAAAGCAGCTCTGGTGTCTGCCAGGATTGACTGGAGGGCGGACAGGGCCCTCACCAACCGCAGCTGGGGGCTGTTGTATGCGGTCCGTGGGTTGCGTGGCGCGCTCATCTGTGTTGCGGTGGGTGGCAGAGGGCAGTTGTCTGCAGACCGAATTGTCTGGCAGTATCGACAAAACACACCGGATACGTGCTGTCCGGTTGTTTACCGCGGGTTGTTGTTTACGGTGAGCGACGAGCGTATCGCGAATGCCTGGATGCCAGGACTGGAGAAGACTCGCCCAGCTCACCTGGTCGCTGACTTGATCTCAGCTGGATTTGGTAGACTGGCGTTCTCCTCTCTGACGGCGCCTGCAAGGTATTCGTCGCCGTTGCTCGCGTACGCTGCAAAAATGGACAACAAGACATCACGCGTTCACGTCGGATTGAATCCCGGTTCGTGTGCCAGACGGTACCTCGAGGTTGGTTCGCGAGTTTTTCAGGCGCCTTGTCGTCGTGATAAGCTTTTGTTTTCAGCCTCAGGGTGCGGAGAGACACGAATGGGACGAATATTTCCTGGTTGGATTCTGGTTGCCCTCACAGGCTGTATTCCTGAGGACAACGTTGACAACGTGGTTGATCCAGAGGTAATCCCGAAAGGTCGACCCGCGGCACAATCACCCAGGGATAAACAGCGTCTGAGTGCTGTCAACCTGAATGAATCAAGTTGGAACATCGTTCGTTCCCCCAAGGCATCCCCTGAGCGTTACCGGCAAGCCCTCGATTGGGCGCGGCAGGCGTGTGAAATGAATCGCCGCAATGCCAATTTGCTCAATACGCTGGGAGTTGCCCAATATCGTATCGGGGACTACCAGGCTGCCGAAAAAACGCTCCAACAGGCAATGGCGCTGCGTCCAGATTCTGATGCCAATAAGGATTCCGCCTGGGACCGTGTATTCCTGGCAATGACATGGCAGCAGTTAGGGAAGATCCAGCAGGCTCAAAGAGTGCTGGAGCAAGTACGCGATTTGATCAGTCTTCACCAGCTCGAACGCAATCGCGAATTGCAGGGCTTCATGCGTGAGGCCCAGCGACTCATCCCACTTCGCAGTCAGCGGAACTTGAATTCGGATGAGACTTCACAGACAAGCAGTGGGCAGAAATAGCAGGTCAACGATTTTCAACCTGCTCAGGGCGTGTTGCTTGTAGCCCGCGGTGGTAGCGAAATTGTCGGCTGCGAATCAGCGTTTCCACGGCGGACCAGATACGGTAATCGTTCGCGGCGAGCTGGTCGTGCATTTCGTCCATGAGCGGTTTATCGGATAGCTGTACGGATCGTCCCAGGGAAAATCCAATCAGTTTTTTGCAGAACTGGCGCACAAAATCATCACGTCGTTGGGTCAACAGATAGCGGCGCAGCCCGTCAAGGCCCGTGAATTCCGTTCCATCTGGCAACCGAACATGCGTATCGACCGATTTGCCAGTCAGGTCTTTTTCACGCAATCGGCCTATCGCGTCAAACGATTCGAGGGCAAAACCAAACGGATCGATCCGTAGGTGGCAATGGGCACAGGTTGGATCACTAACGTGTCTCTCGGTGCTTTCTCGGACGGTCAGGCCGTTGCGATTGACGGCGTCAGGTAGTTCGGGAACGGTGGCCGGTGGATCCGGTAATTTTTCGCCCAGCAACGTTTCTACGATCCAATTACCCCGTAATACCGGGCTCGTTCGGGTTGCCCCGGATTGTTTGGAGAGCACAGCGGCCATTGCAATCACTCCTCCACGAGAGTAACGGCGGATTCCGTTCCACTGCCGCCAGCCCTTGCCAGTGAATTCACGCCAGCCGTAATGTTTTGCCAGGGAGGCATTCACAAAAGTGTGGTCGCTGTCAAGAATTTCGAGTAGCGAACCGTTGCGCCGAAACAGATCTTGAAAAAACTGCACCACTTCCTCGTACATATCCGCACGGAGATCGACAAACATGGGGTACTGTGCTTCGCTCTTGGCGTTGTAGCTGGAAAAGTCGTGTAAATCGAGCCACTGGCAGGCAAATTCGGTAGCCAGCCCGCGAACCCGGTGGTCTCGTAACATCCGGCGTGCTTGCCGAACGAGCTCTTCACTGGCTGGATCTTTCAGATTCTGGTGCTCATTCCATTCGTGATCTGTACCCAGACGATCCGCTGAGTTACTCAAGGGCGTGTCTGGTATCGAAGACCACAGGAAAAAACTCAGGCGAGATGCCAGTTCCCACGGTGTCAGCGGGGCATCCTGATTACCTTCTTGCGTTTGTTCGATCCGATAAAGGAAGTGTGGTGATATCAGAATACGTGATAGCACGATCCGCACTGCTGCTTCATGGGACACCGCGTCGGCGCGTAACGCTTCGTAAAACTTCCTGAGAGCTTTGCTTTCAGCCGTTTTGATGGGGCGCCGCCAGGCCTGTCGGGCGAACTTCAGTAGCGACTTCCAGTGATGAGGCTCGCTGTCCAGTAACCGTTGTTCAAAGGTTTCGGCCCGCTGGCGAATCGGCTCACGAAACGCCTCAAACTGGGCGGTCTGCTCTTTACTTACCTGGGTTGTGAATCCAAGAAACACGTCAAAGCTCTCGTGTTCACGCCGGGCATCCTTGCCGATGTAATGCAGTTCTTCCCAGGTGCGATTGAGGCGTGTTCGCTCTTCCGGAGAGAGCATCAAGCGATCCAGCCATTCGTCTTCACGATAGTAAACACGCAGCGTAATCTGCCCTGGATTCAGTGGCGTAATGGCGTCAAAACACAAGCCGCGTGGGAACACTTCACGAAACTCCCGCTGCTGGCGGTCAAATTCCTGATAGCGTCGGCTGGCTGGTGCGCCGATCAGGGGTGGCAGACTGGTTGGCGCCAACGAAGGGGTATAGCGTTCGGCCGGGACAAACCGATCGGCGCTGAACCAGAGTGCGGGTGGAGCAGGCGTTCCGTTTGTTTCAGGCGGTGTTACCTGGTCGTCAGCTGAGACGACAGCAATCCTGTATTTGCGTCCTAACGCCGATTCAAATGCGGTGCGACGACTGGTGTTGACTCCCGGAAACACAGCGACTTCGGCAATGTCTCCTTCAAAATCCTGGCCAAATTCTCGTAGTGCTCCGATGGCCGCTTTGGTGCCGGTGCCGTAGTCGAGACCTTTGCTTTTTCCGGCAGCGATGAGCTTTCCGTTGGCGTAGATTTTTTTGTCGTGAGGTGTATAGGTTGCGGTGATGATGTGAAAACCGGGGCGCAGCCGTTCCGTAGAATAGAGTTGTCCATAAGACTCAGGCGTTCCCGCAGTGGTAAAAAAATAGACGGTTCCATTGTCCATTAATTGCAGTGAAACCCCTTTGCCCCAGTTGATCGGATTGTCGTAATTGTTGTAGATCGACCGCGCGGGTCCGCCGTGGCCGCCGACATACTTGATAACTGCAGTGATGGTAAACGTGGCGAGCCGCAGTTGTGCGGAGTCTCCGAGCAGCATGTAGGCGTTCTTCGCAAAGTGGATAGCCGGTCGATTATGAATCGCATTGGCAATGACCTGCGGTTTTCCGTGAAACTTGACGGCACGAGGATACGCGCTGTCCTCCCAGTGTGCTGTTCGTGCTTCAACACGAGCGTGGATGAGTTCAGAGTCAACGTTGTTTTCTGCCAACGTGGCATCAACGACGAAATCGTATCCTGCTACCTGGGCTGCGGGTAAATTCAGTTCGATACGAGAAGGTGCAGCCGTTTCGAGATCGCATTGGTCTGCGCCCGTGTAGTTCAGTTTGGGGAGCACTTCGCGTAGCAAGATGGTCGGTTTGCCGGACTGCTCAAATCGTGGCTGCTGCCACCGCACCCGTGTGGTTGCCTGCTGCTGGCCAGGTGTGCAGATCAGGAACAGTGTCGTATCGCCTTTCTGGTTTCGCATTTTCCAACGGATCGTTTGACGTGATAGTAGAGTAGGTCTGGCAGTTTGCCAGCGACCATACCAGCTGATTGTCAGCGGATCGATCGACCACATCTGATCTCTCCAGCGATTAACCCAACTGAGTAGTTCTCCATAATCAGAACACGTTGCCTGCTGCCACTTGAGACGCAATTGATCCATCAGATAGACCGCGTTGGGACCTTTGTTTGCGTCAGGTCGTCGCGGTTTGTTTTCCGCCGGCAAGGATACCGCAGGAACATTCAGGGTCGTCCATAATCGCTGCAAGTAACGGGGACTTAAACCGAGCTGTTTGGCGAAATCGTGAAGTGAACTTTGCTGGTCATTGGCCTTCTCACGCCAGCGCAACGTTGCTGCGAGATACGGTTCCAGGGCCAGCAGGCCCCCCGGGCTCGTATAGCGTTGGTAAATCTGTTGGATTTTCTGGAAACGCTCTTGCTCCCAGTCACGGGCATGAGGTGACTGGGAAAAGTGAATGCGATCGGGTAGCAATACTGCGTGTGCGGAGATCTTTCGCATTGCCGCAGCATATTTATCGAACAAGGCCGGCGACATGACCATGGCTTCCCCAGCGTTCGTGAAACCTTCCCCGGCGGCATTGTCAGCAGGAAACTGGCGGGTTGGTTGCAGATCGAAACCCGTCAGGTCCCGTAATGTGTTTTCCAACTCGGCGCGACTCAAACGTCGCATTACTACTGGACCCGGGTCACCCGCATTGGCATGGGCTTCGGCATTGAGATAGTGTTGGATCCAGGATCGGAGCGACTTGGCTTCGTGCGACGAGAGCTGGTCACTTTTCGGTGGTGGCATCTGCTTGTTGTCGAGCATGAAAAGTACATCTTGCCAGAGTCGCGGATTGCGGCGCACATCGCTGATCCTTTTGATCTTCTCAATGTTGACATCTCCTTTCGGTTGGTCGCCTGCGTGACAGTCCACGCAATAACGCCGAAGCAATGGGAGGATTGATGTTTCAAGTTGCTGTTGTAACGCTGGGAAAGAATGTGGTTGTTTCCCGGCTGCTTCCTGGAATAGTGTGAGTAGGACAGCAAGCACAAAGACGGCAGGGAGTCGTAGCAACCTGGTCCGGCTCAACGGTGTGCCAAGCGGGTTGATATGAATGAAGGCTGGAAACAATGAGCACCTCGGTTTGGCGAGTAAATAAGGCAAGAGCTACACATGTCAACATACATTGAATGCTTGCGCGAAACGAACCCAGGAAGGTAGCAGGTTCGTTCGGGACGAGGTGACCGAGCAGTCGGTGGGCCGATGTCGCGGTCACTCGTTGCGACCGACAAATGTGTCTGGTGTTCTGGTTGGTACACCAGTTGAGCAGCGATTGCCGGTGTGCCAACACTGACATTGTGACGCGGTGTGTGTGACCATGAAATTGCGGTCCGAGTGATTGCCATCGTACTCTGTGGGTGTCTTCACCGGGGAGTGCTTCGCGTGTTGCTCGTCGTATCGGGTTATTGATTTGCCGCCAGGAACACGTGACATACCAAGGTTGGGTGGTCTCACACTCACGCTGTCGCAGAGTCGCAGACCTATGAAAGGATATGCGGTACAGAGCCGGCAGCT